>Ga0247661_1000203_pt1 | contig 11036 bp, 9 predicted proteins | sample CNK02_metaG_FD_182799 | JGI IMG/M metagenome (GOLD analysis project Ga0247661, IMG submission 182799) | Soil microbial communities from Purdue University Martell Research Forest, Indiana, United States - CNK02 | ecosystem: Environmental > Terrestrial > Soil > Temperate forest > Bulk soil | place...
GTGTCGAAGATTCGGACAAGGCGGAAAAGCCACGCAAGCCAAAAAACCAGGATCAGAGCACCGATCCGACCAGATTAGACGACTCGAGGCCGCAGCAATAGCGGACGGCTTAACGACACAGTTCGCTGGTGCGCCAAATTGGTTCTGGCCCTTCACGCCTTTCAGAGCACACTGAGTTGACCGCTTTGCGGCCTGGCGTGAGAATTGACCTTGCCCACAGCAGGGTGCCGTTTGCTACGCCGAGTGGATTTTCGCATTGAGAGGAACACTTATGCCGGTTCAGAAGACAGAAAAAATCTGGCACAACGGAAAATGGATCAAGTGGGACGATGCGAATATCCACGTGCTCTCGCATGTGGTGAGCTACGGCTCGGCCGTATTCGAAGGCATTCGCTGCTACGACACCAAGCAGGGCCCGGCAATTTTTCGGCTGCGCGAACACATGCAGCGGCTGATCAACTCCGCGAAGATTTATCGCATGGAGCTTCCCTTTTCGGCGGACGACCTCGGCAGCGTAGCTTGCGAACTGGTGCGCGAAAATAAACTGAATGCGTGCTACGTGAAACCGGTGGTCCTGCGCGGCTACGGCGAAGTGGGAGTGAACCCGCTGAACTCGCCAATCGAATGTTACATGGCGTGCTGGTCCTGGGGTGCGTATCTCGGTCCGGAAGCGCTGACCAAGGGCGTGGATATCGGCGTAAGTTCGTGGACGCGCATTGCGCCCAATACGTTGCCGGCGATGTCCAAGGCCGCGGCAAACTACATGAACTCGCAGCTGATTCGTATGGAGGCCACGTTCAACGGCTACGCGGAAGGGATTGCGCTCGATTCCGGTGGCCATGTGAGTGAAGGCTCGGGCATGAATGTGTTTCTGGCGCACGATGGCGTGCTGTATACGCCGCCTCTGGCGACCAGCATCTTGCCCGGCATCACGCGCGACACGGTGGCGAAGATGGCTGAAGATCTTGGGATCACCGTGAAAGAGACGGTTATTCCGCGCGAAATGCTGTACATCGTGGACGAAGTGTTTTTTGTGGGCACGGCCGTCGAAATCACGCCGATCCGGTCGGTTGATCACATCCAGGTCGGCAAGGGCGTGGCCGGGCCGATTACCCGCAAGCTGCAGGAAGAGTTTTTCGCGATCACCAGCGGCAGCAAGCCCGATCGGCACAGCTGGCTCACCCCAGCGAATGCTCCAGTGGCCACCGCCCGCTAACCGGCGGGAACCACGATCGGCGAGCGGCAGGAAGAAGAATCCAGTTTCACCGCAGCGCGCCTCGCGCTCCGCTCGCGGCTCTCTATGCGCTGCTCGGGCAAGTGTTCTTTACCTCATTCTCTTTCTACTTCATTCCTTTTCCTCATCGCTTCTTTGTTAGAATCGCTCTCGTTCTTCTGCACGCTGCCCGGGAGATGGATTTGTACAACTCGCCTCAAAAGCTGGCCGCAGAATTTCTTGGCACCTTTGCGTTTGTGTTTTTTTCCGCTGGAGCGGTTTGCGCGGATCGTTTTCTGCAAAGCGCCGGCGGCGGAATCCTGGGCATCGCGCTCACTGCCGGCTTGACGGTCGCCATTTTCTCCACGGCGCTGGGGCCGGTTTCCGGCGCGCAGTTCAATCCGGCCATCACCGTCGGCCTCTGGATCACCAAGCGCGTGAACACCATGGAAGCTTTTGGCTACTGGATCGCGCAGATCTTGGGCGGAGTAGCCGCGGCGTTTTTGTTGAAGGCCATTTTGCCGCGCGACGAAGCCTGGCAGCCGGTGCTTGGCGGCACGCCCGATCTGGTTCGCGATTTCACGCGACTGCCGGCAATCGGCCTGGAAGCGCTGATCTCGTTTTTTCTGGTGTTCGTTTATTTCGCCGCCCGGACCGAGGAGGACACTGAGTCGCGCGCGCGCCCTGGATTCGCAGTGGGCCTGATCTATACGCTCGGAATTCTGGTGGCGGGTCCATTCACCGGAGCGGCGCTGAATCCCGCGCGGGCTTTTGGTCCGGCGCTGGCCAGCACGCATTGGGCAAATCAGGGAGTGTACTGGGTAGGTCCGCTTATTGGCGGGCTGGCCGGTCCGATTTACGACGCAATTTACGGCAAGAAGCAGCAGTAAAGTTCGCAATTCTCAGCTTTGTGCCCGGTTCCAGGCCGTCCGGGGTCCACAAACTAGATCATCATCCCTGTCCCAACGCTCAGGGTAACTAGACGGCTACCCGGCCTGACGACTTGCTTGCTGGACCTAAGTGCCGATGCTACTTTCGCTGCAGGCCATCACGTACCACGACATTTTTGCTGAGCACGGAAAACTGAGAACCGAGAGCAATTCTCCATGGCACTGAGCATTGACGACCTCCTTCGCCGCGCGGTCGAACTGAAATCGTCCGACTTGCACTTGAAAGTCGGCAATCACCCTTATCTCCGCGTCGACGGTCTGCTGCAGCCCGTCACCGATGTGCCCCGCGTTACGCCGGAAGAGATGCTATCCATGGCGTTCAGCATGATGACCAACCGGCAAAAACAAAAGTTCAAGGAAACCGCTGAATTGGATATGGCGTATGGCGTCGCCGGCCTGGGCCGTTTTCGTGTGAACGTGTTTCAGCAGCGTGGCAACGTCGGCATGGTATTGCGCGTTATTCCCACCAAAATTCGCACCGCCGACGAACTGAACCTGCCTCCGGTCATCAACAAAATTTGCGAAGAGCAGCGTGGCCTAGTGCTGGTTACTGGCACCACCGGTTCGGGCAAGTCCACGACGCTGGCAGCGATGATTGATCGCATCAACGCCAATCGCTCCGACCACCTGATTACTATCGAAGACCCCATCGAGTTCTTGCACCGCGACAAGCGCAGCTTCATTAACCAGCGTGAAGTGGAAGTGGACACGGCGAACTTCTCCACCGCGTTGCGGGCTGCCTTGCGTCAGGACCCGGACGTGATTCTGGTCGGCGAAATGCGCGACCTGGAAACGATTTCCACTGCGCTGCTGGCCGCAGAAACCGGCCATTTAGTTTTCTCGACATTGCACACCTTGGACGCTACGGAAACCATTCAGCGCATCATTGCAGTGTTTCCTCCACCGGAACAGAAGCAGATTCGTTTGCAGCTTGCCGCCACTCTGAAAGCCGTCGTGTCACAGCGCCTGGTTCGCCGCGCCGACGATCAAGGCCGCGTGCCCGCCGTCGAAGTCATGGTTGCCACCGCGTACATCCGCGATTGCATCATTAACGCCGATAAAACCCGCCTGATCCACGACGCTATTGCCGCCGGTACTTCGCAGTACGGAATGCAAACCTTCGATCAGTCGCTCTTCGACCTCTACAGCAAGCAGCTGATCACGCTCGATGAAGCTCTCCTGCGGGCCTCCAACGCTGACGAATTCAAACTGCGCATCCAGGGAGTCCGCTCCGCCGCCGATGCCGCGCGCGAAGAAATGGAACGCCAGATGGCCGACTTCGAGCGCTTCGCCAGAAAATAACCCCGATAGCCAATGGAATCCACAGTTGTGGCGGGAATCCTTCGAAAAAAAGGTGTGCCACAACCGGCATCAGGAACGCCTATCCTTGATCTCTTTGAGCCCGTCCCTCCCCCAGCCGATCGACTCGTAACAGGAAGATTTGCACTGCCTTTTCTTACGTTTGTATCGCTGATTATTTTCACCGGTAACACTTACTTTCTAATCGTTCCATTCGGCTACCTTGCGATCGCAGTCATCGGAGTAGCGATCCACGAGCTAGGCCACTTAATCGCTGGCTGGTCGGTAGGCATGAGCTTCGTTGGAGTCCAAGCCGGGCCGCTCGTCGCACATAACATTAACGGGACATGGGCGCTCAGGCTGCGGCCGGTGATTCACAGCGGACAAGCCATGATGAGCCTCGGTCGAATTCGCAGAATGCGCAAACGTCTCGCTGTTTTCGTTATCGGTGGACCGATTTCCAGCTTCGCGGCTGGCCTGCTTGCTTGTGCGTTCGGCGAGATGTATCGGGAATCTGATTCGATCGGCTGGACCACCTTTCTCGAGTTTTTTGGTGTTTTTTGCGTCGTTTTGGGCGTGCTCTCTTCGATTCCCTATTCCATCCGAGGTCACGGCAATGATGCCTTCCTGCTACGCAAACTGTGTTGCGACAGGAAAAGTGCTATTAGCTTCATATCGGCGTATGCCTTAGAAAGCGCCATACGCAAAGCGCCGATTGTTCCTGAATACCACGAGAAATGGAGCCGGCGGGCTGCTGCGGAATCGACAGCCATACACGCGCAGTTCGTCCGGGAATATGAGCTTTATCGAAAGGCCGAAGATTGCAACGTCGCCGCCGAACACCTCGAAAAGTTATTTAGATATTCCCCTTGGATGGATGACGTTTTCAGAAATCATGTGATAGCCGAAGCTTTTGTCCATCACGCGTGCAGAAAACCTGATCGGCACAAAGCCGAAACCTGGTTCAAGAGACTCATCAGCGTCAATTGGTTTCACCCGATCGAGCGCACACGAATTTCCATCGCGACTCTGTTCATCCGTGGGGACCACCCGCAGGCCATGGCTGAGCTTAGCGCCACCTTGGACTTCATTCATCGTCATGTGAACGGGCCAGCCTCGCGTGAAGTGGAAGCAGGGTGGCTCAAATGGCAGGATGACTTAGAGCGTCGCATCCAGGCGCGCGCCGTCGACGCCGCGTGCGAATAGCGAGCGCCGCAAACACTTTTACTCGCCAATCCGCCCCATTTAAGCCCGTATCTCATAAGAGTTTAGGTACCGGCGTACCAGTGGATTTTGCAGGCCGCGTGCGGCACAATCCGTATTGCCGGAGAACGGAGGCGCCTGCATCGTGACTGAGCTCGATCAGAGAACGAGAATGTCCGGTTCCAGTTTCGGAATCACTTTCCGCGAAAGATTCCACTTGAATTCTGCGCACCCGGACCTGCACAAGTGGATTTATGCCTTATGCGTGCCGTCGGCGGTCGTGGCCCTGAACGCTGTGTTGTACTATTTCGTCCACGGCGAAGAGGCCAGGTGGCCGGCGTTCCGCGGCGCTGCATGGGCCGCCGACACCTTCGCCGCTCCCTGGCTCTCGCTCGTCGCTAACTTTGCAGGCAGCGTGCTTCTTTTGATGTTTGTGCGGCACAAAAGAGTTCGCAGGTCCACGAAGATTGCCACCGCGGCGGTGTTGAGCGCGGCATGGCTTTGTACGCTGATCGCCTTCCTGGTCGTCGAGTAATTCTTCGCTGAACACACCGCAACTTCAAGTGCGCATCCATCCGGGGGAAGGGCAGCTTGCAGGTAAGCTACTTTACGCAACGGGTGTTCTTCTTCTATGCTCTGGGTTCCAAGTAACGCCTCGCTCGGAGGTCACCGTGTCCAGCCATTTGCTGCAACAATGTCTCCCCGATCGCCGCAGCTTTCTGAGGTTCACCGCGGCTTTCGCCGCCAGCGCCTCCGCGCTGCCCCTGTTTTCGGAGCCCGCAGCCGCTCAGGACAACGATGCTTGGATCATCGGACCACAACCCGGCTATTCGCCCAACGTCGGCACGCTCGTCTCGATGCTGGCTTTCACCCGAATGCAGGTGCTGCACTCGGTCAAAGGCATGACCGTCGCGGACCTCGATTGGCTGATCGACGGCAAAGCCAATTCCATCGGCGCGCTCCTCAACCACCTCGCCGCGACAGACGCCTTCTACCACGCCAACGTGTTTGGCGGTTTCAGCTGGGAGAAAATTCCTGACGATGTGAAGAAGAAATGGGAAGTCCCGATGAACCTCGGCGAACCGGCGCGCAAAGTCATAAAAGGCAACAGCCTCGACTACTACACCGGGCTGCTGAATACCACGCGTGAAGCCACGCTCGCCGAATTAAAGAAGAAAGACGACAAATGGCTCGCCGTCATGGATACCGACGCCGGCGCCAACAACTTCGCCAAATGGTTCCACGTAGCCGAACACGAATCCAATCACAACGGCCAGATCAAATTCCTGAAGGGACGCCTCCCCGGCGCCAAGCCTTCCAGCGAATAGCACCAAAGACAAAATCGCGCGCCTGGGTACGATAGGTTGCGAGTTCCTGTCCGCAGTTTGTCGTTCTCTGCTATCTTCATCTCGTGTTTTCCCGTTCCCGTCCGCGCCAGCTCGAAACCGAAGAAGAACTCTACGACGTCGCTCTTCGCGCACTGATGCGTCGCGCGCACTCCGTGCAGGAAATGCAAAAGAAGCTTTCGCGCTACACGCGCAACGAGCTGCTGGTTCGTTTGGTGATGGCTCGCCTCAAAGAAAACGGCCAGCTGAACGATGCGCGCTACGCGCAGCAGTTCACACGTAACCGTACGCAATCCCGCAAGCAGGGCCAGTTCCGCATCGCCCGAGAACTGCGCACCCGCGGCGTTGCCGATGCCGACATCAACTCGGCGCTGGAAACCTCCGCCGCCGAATCGGACCCCGCCGCCATGGTGCGCCAGCGCATCGAACGCAAACTCAAATCAAGCGGTGGCAAAATTGACGGCAAGAAGATCGCCTCTATCTACGGTTCTCTACTACGCGCCGGCTTCCCTTCCGATGTCATCCGCCGCGAACTCAAACGCCTCACGAGCGAGGAAGTTCCTGAAGCCGATATCGCTTCCGACCAATGACCTCCAGCGATTTCTGGCCACTGGCGGGTTTTGCGATTCGGGCGTTCTTTCTCGGCCTGGCACCTAGCCAGCGGGCACGCGGGGAAGCCACCAACCATCTCCGGCAAACCAACAGGACTTGTCGGGCGCCGTGCCGCGGCGCAGTGACTGCACAAGGCGCGCGTCGCCGCGCCGAAAGGCTTGCGACAATTCCGCCGCTTTGTTTTCCCCGCTTGCGCCGATACATGGAATAAAAGCCGCTCTGCAAAGGAATCTCGCGTGATACCCCTGTTGTGCGGCCCGTGCAACCAGCAGCATTCCTCCCATATCCTCGATGCTGTCCAGCCTGCTCGCGCTGCAATTCACTGCGCCATCGGAAGCACTCTTTGCACGCCCGCCAACAACGCGGTCGCAGACCTCCTGCCGGACGAACCGGGCGGCTATTCCGGGTACCAGGCTCTTTTCGGGCTCAAGTACATCGCGCCCGTCCTCGGCGGCTTCACCGATTACAATGGCGTCGCCCTTACTGGATTTAATCAATGTTTCCAACTACGCTCTGCAAAGCACTTCCGAAGGCGACGCTGTCTACACCTGTCTCGAAAGCAAAATCGCTTCCTGGACTAACCAGCGCGACGCTTTGGCCGCTCAGATGAAATCCTTGCTGGAAGGCGCGAAGTTCAGCGGCCTAGCCATCAACGAACAACAAACTAATCAGCTTATCGATTCCAGCCAGACTCCGCTCGGCCAAGCCAGCGCCTGCGCTGCGAATCTTGCAGCCTGCGCCAACTAGACACTCGATTGCCTGCCGGCGCCGATCACCCCGGCGCTGACAGTTTCCGTGGGGCGAACGGATTACTGGCCACCGTTACGACTCCGTGCGTTGTTTCCCCGAGGCAGCAGGGGCTTCGGCCGATGCGCGGTGTCGGCACTGCCCTGGGTGCACCCGTTCGGACCGCGCATGTCGCGTTCGCCACTTTCTTCCGGGGTCTGCGATAATGATTCCCTCCAACTTCTCTCGTGCGAGGTCAGCTTGACGGTCGAAAGCACAAAGACAAAATTCTGGTCAGCGAACGAGATTCGCGAGACCTTTCTCAAGTTCTTTGAATCCAAAGGCCATCGGCGCGTGCGCAGCAGCTCGCTGGTTCCCCACGGCGATCCCACGCTGCTGTTCACCAACGCCGGGATGAACCAGTTTAAGGACGTTTTCCTCGGCCTCGAAAAGCGCGACTATACACGTGCCACCACCGCGCAGAAATGCGTGCGCGCCGGCGGCAAGCACAATGACCTGGAAAATGTCGGCTTTACCAAGCGCCACCACACATTTTTTGAAATGATGGGCAATTTTTCCTTTGGCGACTATTTCAAAAAGGACGCCATTGCCTACGCCTGGGAACTGGTCACTTCGCCTGATTGGTACGGCATCGCCAAGGACAAACTCTACGTCACGGTGTTTGGCGGAGCCGAGGTTTCGCCGGGCAATAAGCTTGGCGTGGATGAGGAAGCGAAAGCTTTTTGGCTCGAACAAAACGTCCCGGCTGAGCGCGTCGTCCCTATTCCCGGATTGAAAGATAACTTCTGGGCCATGGGAGATGCCGGGCCGTGCGGCCCGTGCAGCGAAATTCATTACGACATGGGACCGGAAGCTTCCGAGCAGGGACACGCCGACTGCCACTTTCCCTGCGACTGCGGGCGCTACGTCGAGATCTGGAATCTGGTTTTCATGCAGTTCAACCGCGACGCCAGCGGCACGCTCACCCCCCTGCCAAAGCCCTGCGTGGACACCGGAATGGGCCTTGAGCGCGTCGCCGCCGTACTGCAGGGTGTCATTTCCAACTACGAAACCGATCTCTTCACGGGTTTACTGAAAAAGGCCTGGGTAGCAACAGGCGAACCGCTCATCGAAGACCCCCTTGCAGACGCATCGCTCCGAATAATTGCAGACCACTCTCGCGCTACAGCCTTCTTGATTACAGACGGTGTAGTGCCCTCCAATGATGGCCGTGGTTATGTGCTACGAAAGATCATGCGACGAGCAATTAGGCACGGTCGACTGATAGGAGCGACGAAGCCATTCGTCGCAGAGATGGTAAATACTGTTAGAGAACAGATGGGTCGAGCATATCCAGAGCTCCTGGAGCCGGCCGCGAGCCGTGTACCGCAAATCGTGCTGGCGGAGGAAAGCAGGTTTAACAGCACGCTCACAGTTGGTCTAGGCAGGTTGGATAACCTCATTTTCCAAATTGTGACAGAAGAATTTAAGCGGAATCGTCAAGCTTTCGATGAGAAGACGGCCAGATCTGTAGATGAGATCCTGACTCTTCCGGGCATGACTGAGATCGAAGCGGCCCGCGCGGTCATTCAGTTTTTCGCCAAAATCCCAAGACAACTGATCCTGCCGGGAGCCCAGGCCTTTCGTTTGTATGACACCTACGGTTTGCCGAGAGATTTCATTGTAGATACGACCCGCGACCTCGGACTCCAGTTTGACGAAGTCGGTTTCGAGGATGCAATGGAGGAACAGAAGACAAAGGCGCGGGCTTCGTGGAAGGGCGCGCATAAAGAAGCGGCGAACCCGGCTTATGCCAGAATCGCTGAGACTTACAAGACCGAGCCGGGCTTTTATTACGGCACGCACGCCAAAGACTGCCGGATTGAAGCCATCATCACAAAATCGGGCGCGGTCAACGAACTGAAAGCCGGGGAGTCAGGCGAAGTCGTGCTGGATCGCACGGCCATTTACGCGGAATCCGGCGGACAGATTTACGATACCGGTGCGCTTTACAACGACTCTGAGACGCAGTTGCTCGGCGAAGTTTCCGGCGCCTACTATCCAGTCACGGGATTGGTCGCGCACCGCGTTACGGCGAAAGAGGATTTACACATTGGCGATCGCGTCGCGGTTGTGGCGGATGCCGACCGCCGCGCTCGCGTGATGCGCAATCACACCGGCACACACCTGGTTCATGCCGCGCTGCGCAATATTCTAGGCACGCATGTGAAGCAAGCCGGTTCGCTGAACGCCCCCGACCGGCTGCGCTTTGATTTTTCGCATTTTGCGCCGGTGGATGCCGAAGAGCTGCGCGACATCGAGCAGCAAGTGAACGAAGAGATTCGCCTGAACAGCGAACTGGAAACCACCGTCACAACGCTCGACGATGCACTGGCTTCCGGAGCGCTGGCGTTTTTCGGTGACAAATACCCCGAGCACAATGTCCGCGTGGTGACCATTCCCGATCCGCACGCGCCGCGTGGCTTCTACTCCAAGGAGCTCTGTGGCGGCACCCACGTCAAGCGCATCGGCGACATCGGGGTGTTGAAAATCGTCAGCGAAGAATCGGTCGCCGCCGGCGTCCGCCGCGTGGAAGGCATCACGGGCATCGGCGCGCTCGAACATTACCAGCACCAGGCCAGTGTCCTCGCTTCGGTGGCGAAGCAATTGAACGTCGGCGAAGGCGCAATTCTGGCCCAAGTGGAAAAGCTAACGCAAACCGCCCGGCAGCTGGAAAAGCAGCTCACCGACCAGCGCCGTAAAGGCGCCTTGAACCAGCTCGACGACTTGGTCGCGAAAGCGCAGACCATCAGGGGCACCAAGGTGGTCGTCAGCGAGGTCGAAAACGTGAATCGGGAGGACCTCCGTCAGCTGGTGGACAGCCTTCGTCAGAAGCTCGGCTCCGGCGTGGTGGTTCTCGGACAAACCGAGGATGGCAAAGTGGCCTTAATCGCGGCGGTCACCAAGGACCTCACCCCTAAGGTCCATGCCGGCAAGGTGATACAGACGCTAGCCAAACAAGTGGGCGGAAAGGGCGGCGGCAGACCCGATCTTGCCGAGGGTGGCGGAGAGGACACAAAAGCCCTAAATAGTACTCTTGGGGGAGTGCCTGCTCTATTGGAGCCGCTGCTATGATGAGCCAGCGACAGAAGCGTGTCTATTCGGGGACAGTTCCCGACGTAGGCAAAGCTTCTCGCAATGGACGGCCTCAGCCTAGCTGCTGCCGCCTGTGGTATGAAAGCCGTACAGACCTTGAACTTGCATGCCTTCCCCAAAGGCACGTAGCCGCGCAAAAGCGGCTGCTGAAAAAGCATGGGCAAACGAAGCTCCAACCCGGTCCTTCTCGCCACGGCGATCCTCGCCTGCAGCGGAGTATTTCTCGCAGCCCCCACAAATGCGCAAATCGCCAAAGTTTCCAACAACGATGGCCGGCTGCTCTTCGTCAATGCGGACCCGCCTGCTGCTTTGAAATTCGCTTCGCGCAAGCCGCGCGGGATTTTTCTGCCAGCCGAAGTTTCTCTGACTGGTGACAAGCGTCCGGCGATGGATTTAAATCGTGATGGCGCGGAAAAGCTGGTACGCGAAGCAGCGGAACGCCACAGCGTGGATCCGGCATTGATTCGCGCCGTGATCGAGACGGAATCCAACTGGAACCCCGGTGCGATTTCCCGCAAGGGAGCGGTTGGC
>Ga0247661_1000204_pt1 | contig 10993 bp, 11 predicted proteins | sample CNK02_metaG_FD_182799 | JGI IMG/M metagenome (GOLD analysis project Ga0247661, IMG submission 182799) | Soil microbial communities from Purdue University Martell Research Forest, Indiana, United States - CNK02 | ecosystem: Environmental > Terrestrial > Soil > Temperate forest > Bulk soil...
AGTGATTGCAAAATGAGACTCCTGCGGATGGTTCGAATGCGCCGCCAGCTCGGCACTCAGTCTCAGAGCGCAGATCGCCGGAGCATCCTGGTAGCGCGCGCGGCGAGAGACAAAGGCTTCATTCGCTATGTTTAGAATGAATTCGCGCACACCCGATGCCTCGCGCACGCTGAACGTATATTCACGCACGAGAGGTGTCACCTTGAAGCCGACGTACTGAACAATGGGGCAGTCGCTCATTTCGTTTCCGCCGATTCTGCGTTGCTAGGAATACCCGCCGCGGGCTTCAGTGCTGGAAAGGTGGCAAAATTCTTCATTCCGTGCACGCCAGGACTAACTTCGGTTATCACGGGCATTCCCTGGGCATGCGTTCTTTAACTGTAGGGCCCTGCCGCTTATGTTGAACCCGTCCAATGTTGTGATCGCTTTTTCTGCATCCTCGGGTGAACGGATTTCCACGAATCCAAATCCTCGTGAGCGACCGCCTTCCCGGTCGCAGACAACGCGCGCCGAATCAACCAAAAACCCCCTGAAGCTGAACAATTGACGCAGCCCTTCACCTGTCAATTCAGCTGGAAGGTTTCCCACGTAGAGCTTGGTCATTTATTTAGACTCCATTTCGCCGTCGGCATTGTGAAGTTCATCCAACCAAGCACCGCACTCTCAAAAAAGGCCTTAGAGTTGTCGCGTGTAAACTCTTCTGCCGGTGGAGAGCGCGGCTGCCGTTGTGAGCACTATCGCGCCAACCGTGGCTGCCAAACTCGCCAGAATCGTTGCGCCGGCGCCGGAAAACCCAGCCGTATGAGTCAGAAATCCACAAACGACTGCGCCACCAATCCCCATCGCAATGTCCATGAACCGGCCGTAGCCTTCACCTTCGAGGCTCCTTCCCGTCAGCCAGCCGGCAAGAAATCCGACAAAAATCCATAAGAACCAATACACGCTTCTCTCCTTGCCCGCGAACCGCCCAGTGTCCCACTGCTCCTCAGCGTGGGCCTGTCAAGCGTACTTTCTTCCGTTCATGAAGGCTGTGAACGCGGTGAGCAACGCGGCAGCCAGCAGCGCGCAAACGGAGGAATAAACGAATCCCCAAAGTCCCATCCTGACGAGAGAACCGGCCGTTATGCCTATAACCACAGCGCCAGTCGACCCCATAAGTACATCCATGAATGGGCCATGAGAAGTCCCTTCCATGACTTTCCCGCTGAACCAGCCCCCAATGATCCCCAGCGCCACAAACCATAACAAGAAATACATCGTTCCTCCTGCAGCGCCGCAAACCCGCTTACAGCTTATCCTCTTGCCTGAAGTGATTGGTTTTTGCTCTCTTAAACAGTGTTCTGATTCACCACTTTTGTCAAGTTAATTCAGCTGGCGGAAGCTCTGCTTTACCATTATAGTTAAGCGAGATTTCGCAGCGAGGCGCCCGTGGACGTTTGCCAGATCATCAAACAGAGACTCGAGGAACTCGGACTTGAGCAGCGCGACTTAGCAGCGGCCGTACAAGTAACCGAGTCCTACATCTCTCAGCTTCTTACCCGGAAGAAAGCGCCGCCGGCCGTGGATCGCACCGATCTCTATGAAAGAATGAACTCATTTCTAAGACTTCCCAAGGGCCAGCTTTCGACAATGGTGGATGCGCAACGCAGAGAAGAACTCAAGAAAAAGGTCACGGATCCGCCGGCGCCGCTCTTTAAAGAGGTTCGCACGCTGATCATTCGCAAATGCATACCCGAAAAACGGCGGCAAGTCCGCGACATTTTCGAAAAACAGGCGTTCGGAGAGCTGGAGCGGTTGGTAACCCAAAAGTTTTTGGATGTGACGAAAAAGATTGCCAAAGATGAGTTGGGAAATGAAGACTGGTTGCGAAACATCGCACGACTCCTCGGCCGCTCCTACGAAGAGATCCGCGCAAATACTCTTGATTTTCTTGATACGGACGTTTTCAATGTTTCCCCGGATCACTGCTCCGTCTTCCTGGATCCGCTGATCGATACTTGGCTAATCGACCTGAAAACCTTTGCGCTGGAGATCACATTGAATCGACGCTTGGTGTCCACACGTGTTATGAAGCTGTGCTATGGAGAAATCGAAACTCACGCGCGCCTTGGTGAGGAATCCGGCTTTCGAGATTTTCTTCGCGATCCAGCAATGAGCGGCGACGCCACCGAAGAGGAAATCGATTTCCTTAAGCACCTCCGGTTCAAACGAAGCCGTCCTAGCGCTCTCTACTATTATCGCGAACTGCAAAGTCTCCGCGACCCTCTTCATTTTCGCCGAAGCCCCGTTGCGACGCTGCACAAACGCCGAGATGGCAAGACAATTGAGAAGCAGATGCAGTTTGACTCAAGAAACGGAGCTATACGCCGCTGGGCAAAACACAAGAACAGCCATCGAAAAGACGGCAACCCAGCTCCGCCTTCGACGCGTCCGCGACGTACCGATGTCAACTGATGACCAAGGTCTCCGCCCGAAGGCCAGCAGCTTAGGGTGGAGCCGCGTGGACGCCGCCTAGCATCAAATCAGTGGAGAGGCAGCCTGTATGAGACTTAGAGACATCGGACCGGCGTGGGGCAAGATCCTGCGCGGACAAAGACCCCTTCTTTCGCTGGAAATCACGAAGGAATGCCCGCTCCGCTGCCCGGGCTGCTATGCCTATGAATCCGGCCACTTGGGCTCCAGCGGCCCATTGCGTCAGCTCAACGACTACAAAGGTGAGGCCTTAGTCGCGGCTGTGCTCGCTCTCGTCCGCCGCCTCAGACCGCTGCACCTGTCGATTGTGGGAGGAGAACCGTTGGTTCGTCACCACGAGTTGGGCATCCTGCTCCCCAAGCTGGCTGATATGAAGGTTGAAGTGCAGCTCGTCACCAGCGCGGTTCGCCCGATTCCAGCTGGGTGGCGAGGCATTCGTGGACTGCACATTGTCGTGTCTATCGATGGCTTACAACCGGAGCATGACGCGCGGCGCTCGCCAGCAACGTATGAAAGGATTCTCAAGAATATTGCCGACCACCGGATCACTGTGCATTGCACGATTACTCGGCCGCAAATTCAGCGCCCTGGCTATCTCGCGGACTTCGCGGATTTCTGGTCCAATTGCAAACAGGTCGATAGCATTTGGTTCAGCCTGTTTACGCCTCAGGAAGGAGAACAAAGCCCGGAGCGGCTCACGGATCGTGACCGTCAAATGGCAGTGGCCGATTTAGCTCAGCTTCGCGCCAAATTTCCGAAAGTTAAAATGCCATCCGCGGTTCTCGACGGCTATGCCCATCCGCCGGCCTCGCCCAAGGAATGTATCTTCGCGCAGACCACCACCTGCATTTCCGCCAATCTGACTACTCGCATCGCTCCTTGTCAGTTTGGTGGACGACCGGTTTGCTCGGAATGTGGTTGCATGGCCTCTGCGGGCCTGGCAGCGATCGGCAAGCATCGTTTGGCAGGATTGGTTCCGGTCGCCAGCGTCTTTGACATCTCCAGAAGACTCGGCGAGCGATACGCCCGGTGGGCAAGCTAGTCGCATAAAGTTCAGAACGCGTCCCACGATACCCGTGATTTGTTCATCGCTTCAGGAAGTTATAGGAAGTTCCTTAATTCAGAAGTCCCCTACCTTACTAATTGATTTTTGTAAGCCTCGGCTACTTTTATTGTTCGCAATTTTCTACCACGTTCGGCGCACGAACTTTAGCCCGGTCAGGGTTTTTCCCGAATTCGCGCAGCGCTCGCCGCTGCCGCAAAAGGTCCCAACATTGATCGAGCTTAACTTTCAGGAATGCTTAGCCGCTCCTGCTCGGACTCCGTAAGCTGGCCTACCCCATAAAGCTGTTCTGCCTCTTTCACCAATTTGTCGATGGGGCCCAATAGCGATTGATCTTGATCTCCGCTCGCCATGCGAGTCTCCTTCCAAGATGAGGCGCTTCGCGCAATGTGCGGCCCTCAAACTCTCATTGGATGCGCAGCCGAGTCCAAAAGGAAAGCCGCGTCAGGACGCCCGGAATCGTTCTTTCTTGGAGCGCGTTGGCTTTTCGCAGCAATAGTACGTTCGTTGATTGACGATTCGTAGCGCAATGGTTAGCGTTGTCTCAGCGTCTTTCTTTCGCGCTGTTTCTATTCTCTGCTGAAGGTGAAACCCTGGTGGCGCGGCCCATCATCACCCTAACGACGGATTACGGTACCAACGACCATCTGGTTGGCACCCTTAAAGGCGTCATTCTGAAGATCAATCCCGACGCAAACATTGTAGACATCACTCATAACGTCACTCCCTACGATTTGCTCGATGGCGCGCTCGCGATCGGCTCAGCCTACTCGTACTTCCCTCCGCGTACGATTCACGTTGTTGTCGTTGATCCCGGTGTCGGAACCGATCGCCGGCCGCTGCTGGTTTCCGGCGAAACCCAGTATTTCGTCGCCCCCGATAATGGCGTCCTCTCGCTCATCTACGAACGCGAAGAGAGCCTGCTGGTTCGGCACGCCAACGTCGAACATTACTACTTGCAGCCGCTCAGCAAAACGTTTCATGGCCGCGATATTTTTGCCCCCATCGCCGCATGGCTATCCAAAGGTTCACAAGCAGTCAGTATGGGCGACGAAATCACCGACCACAAAAAATTCGCCATGCCCAAACCCAAATCAGCCGGCGGCGTAGTGAAAGGCGTCGTGCTCCGCGTAGACAGTTTCGGCAATCTCGTGACCAACTTCCGCCCGGAAGATCTTCCTGCCTCCACCCTCGAAAATGGTGCCGTTCAATTTCAGATTGGTTCGCAAACTGTCAGCCGGCTGGTGGACACCTTCGCAAAAGGAAATCCCGGCGAGGTATTCGCTTATATCGGTTCGAACGGTTTTGTCGAATTTGGAGTGAATCGCGGAAACGCTTCCAAAGCACTCGCGGCTGGACGGGGCTTTCCCGTCATTCTCAATCCGCAGTAGGTACACCGCAACCGATTTCTCTACTTCGAAGACTCCAACGCCGCCATCTGCGAACGTGTACGCGGATCAAGCCAATCTCGCCAGGCATCTCCCAACAAGTTAAACGCCAGCACCGCGGTCATCACCGCCAGCGCCGGAAATACGACCATATGCGGCGCATCAAACAGATGTCCGCGCGCGTCGTTCAACATTGCTCCCCAACTCGGAATCGGCGCCAACACTCCCAATCCCAGGAAGCTCAGCGTGGACTCGGCAAGAATTGCGCCAGCCATACCAATCGTCGCCTGAATCAACACCGGTTGCAGGATGTTTGGCAGCAAGTGCCTCACCAGAATCCTTGCGTGCGAAGCGCCCAGCGACCGTGCCGCCAGCGCAAATTCCAATTCCTTTACTTTCAGCACCTGCGCCCGCGCCAAACGTGCATACCCGGCCCACCCGGTGATCACCAGAGCCAGAATTACTTTGCCCATCCCGGGCCCAAAAAAAGCTGCAAACGCAATTGCTAAAAGTATGCCTGGAAAGGAAAGAAACGCATTTACCAGCAGCAAATTGACGATCCGGTCCCACCACCCGCCAAAATACCCCGCCAGCGATCCAATAATCAGACCCGTAATTCCGCACCCAAACACAACGCAAACGGCCACTGTCAGCGAAATCCTCGCTCCATGGGCGACGCGAGAGAGGACATCGCGCCCGAGTTCATCCGTCCCCATCCAGTGCTTCGCGGAAGGTCCCTCCAGCCTCGCCGCCAGGTTCTGTGCAGCCGGATTCGCCGGCACAATCCAGGGCGCAAGCACCGCTACCACAAAGAGGAACAGGGCCGCCGCAAATCCGACTCGCGCGAGCATGCTCTGCCTCAGGAACGCGCCGACATTCACCGCCACACTCACGACATCCTCACGCGCGGGTCCACCAGCGAATAAACTACGTCCGTCAGTAGATTCACCAGTACATAAGAAAGCGAAATGACTAGTATGCAGCCCTGCAGCAGCGGATAGTCCCTTGCCGAAATCGCCTGCACCGTCAGCCTTCCGACACCAGGCCATGAGAAAATCGTTTCGGTAACAATCGTTCCCGCCAATAGTGTCCCGAACTGCAACCCCAGAATCGTAATGATCGGGATCAACGCGTTCCGCAATCCGTGTCTAAAAAGAACCGCCGCCGTTCCCAGTCCCTTCGCCCGCGCCGTTCGAATGTAGTCCGCTGACAACTCCTCCAGCATTGCCCCGCGCACCATCCGCGTCAGAATCGCTGCCAGCGCCGCTCCCAGTGTCGCCGCCGGCAGCACATAACTTCCCGCTCCGCTCCGCCCTGACACCGGTAACACGCCAATCGCAATCGAGAAAAGTAAGATCAGCAGCGGCCCCAGCGCGAAATTCGGAATCGCCAATCCAAACAACGTAAACACTCCCACCAGTCGGTCTGCCGCGTTCCCACGTCGATGCGCCGCCAGCACGCCCGCGGGAATTGCAATCGCTGCGCACACCACCAGTGCCAGAGACGCCAGCTGCAACGTCGCCGGATATCTCTCAAAGATGATCCGCGCCACCGGCGCCTGAAATTTAAACGACTGCCCTAGGTCTCCGCGAAACAGTCCGATCAAGTAATGTCCGTACTGCACATGTAGCGGCACATCCAATCCCAGGGCGTGTCGCAGCTGTGCCGCAGCGCCCGGCGCTGCGCCTTCGCCCAGCATCTGCTCCACTGGATCGCCCGGAACGATGTGAATCATCAGGAACACGAGCGTCAGCACTAGCCACAATGCCGGCAATGTAAGCAGGAATCTCTTCAACAAATGTCGCGTCATGGCAAGAGAATTATGGCTTGGAAACCGCCGGCGCCCCCGTCTTTCCTGGCGAAGTTTCCACCGCGCCGCTTTTCTTCACGCGCTTGCCCTGATTTCTTTCCACCTTCACTCGTGCCACTCTCTTGCCATCCATCTCCGCAATGGTGAAGCGCAAATCCCCGAACACGAAACTTTCGTCGCCCTTCGGAATAAACCCCAGCTGATCCAGCACGAATCCACCGACCGTCGCGTACGCAGGGTCTTCCGGCAGCACAATTCCATACTGTGCATCCAGGTCGCGCACATTTAGTGCCGCATCAAAAATCACCGCGCCATCGGCCAGCGTCAATGGGCGCTCCACCACATCAAACTCGTCGTGAATTTCTCCCACCATCTGTTCCAAAACGTCCTCTAGCGTCACCAATCCGAGCAAACTTCCAAATTCATCCACCACTACCGCCATTCCCGTATGGTGCTTTTTGAACTCCTGCAGCAGCTCCCCCGCCGGCTTTGTTTCCGGCACGATCAGCAATTCCCTCAACACTCGCCGTAAATCAAACGCCGGCACCGGCACGCCCTCCTGCGCTCGCCGTTCGCGATCCTGTAGCACCCACAACATATCTTTGATGTGCACAAAGCCCAGCACATGGTCGACCGCCTCGCGATACACCGGAATCCGCGACTTCTGCGTCGTGGCGAAAACCCGCAGCACTTCATCCAGTGTCGCCTCGACCGCTAGCAGATGCATGTCCGGCCGTGGCACCATGATCTCCCGCACCTGCAACAGCCCCATCTCGATCGCACTCAAAATGAATTTTTCCTCGCCCGGCGCCAGCAAACCCCGCTCCCTGGCTTGCTGGATTTGTATCTGCAACTCTTCGGTCGAATGCGCCACGCCGTGCCCCGAGGGAGTCTTGATCCCCATCGCCCGAACAACCGCTCGCGAAATCCCGTCCAGCAGATCAATGGCCCATCGAAACGTACCCAAAAACCACCGGAAGGGCCGCGCGATCAACAACGCCACCCGCTCCGCCCGCGCGAGACTCACTGTCTTCGGAACCAGCTCCCCAACCACCACGTGCAGCGCGGTCAACAGTACAAACGCGCACGTAAGCGCGAACGCATGCGCCACAATCGCCGACTTCGTCCCCGGATTGCCCGGCCACAGCTGTTGAAAAACCGTCGCCAATGTCGCTTCGCCCAAAGCTCCCAGCGCCAGGCTGGTTAGCGTAATTCCAAACTGCACGCCAGAAACGACCCGGTTTAGATCCCCCACCAGGGCCTCAACAATCTTCGCCCGCGCGTTTCCCACCGCCACCAGCTGCCGCACGCGCGATAACCTCACCGCCACAAGCGAAAATTCCGTCGCCGCGAAAAATCCGTTCAGCACCGCCAGAAGCAGCACGCCAATCAGCTTTACTGCAAACATCGAAAGGACTTTCTCCTTGCCCCAAGTTTCAGGGGTTTCGGGGTCTGTTTTTGTTACAAACCCAGGGGCACTACTTGTACCTACAACTCTGAGGGGAATTGTACCAGCACACTGCCCGCTCAAAGTTGCGCGTCATACCCCAGCAAAATCGACGGGTTGCGTCGCTGAAACGCCTCCTCTACACTGATTTTTCACATTTTTTTCGAGGGTTCCTGTTGCGAATCGCGCTCCGCATCGTCGGCTGGCTTCTGACTCTTACCGTCCTGTCCTGCGGCGGTCTCGCCTGGTGGCTCTTTTACCGGCCACTTCCACAAGTTGATGGCCTCGCTTACTTGCCCGGCCTGCAAGGTCAAGTCACCGTCGATCGCGACGTCTGGGGCATCCCCCACGTTCGCGCATCTTCTCTAGCCGACATGGCCGAAGCCCAGGGCTACGTCGTGGCCCAGGATCGCCTCTGGCAAATGGATTTGCTCCGCCGCGTTGCCCGCGGCCAGCTCTCGGAAATCCTTGGGGCCGGCACCGTCGCCATCGACAAGCATTTCCGGCTTCTCCGCTTCGGCCCGGCCGCGGAACGCGATGCCGCGCGCCTCGACGAAGAATCCCGTATCATCATGGAAGCCTATTCCCGCGGCGTGAACAAATTCATCGAGCAGCACCAGAACAATCTCCCTGTCGAATTTAAACTCCTCAAATACCAGGCGCAGCCCTGGCAGCCTTCCGACTCCCTCGTCATCGGCGCTTACATGTACGAAACTCTCACCGAAACTTGGGAAGAAAAATTCAACCGCGCCCAAGTATTCGCCCGCGTTGGCCCCGACAAAGGCAAAGACCTTTTCTCCGTTGACGCCGCTCTGGACCATTTTGTCGTCGGCGATCCGGATCAACCCGGCGGGGGTTCACAGCGCTCGGGCGATCCCGATGATGAAGACGATGAGGACGACATGTCGCAAGACGACGTCCTAAAAGCCGGCGCGCAAACTCCGAACACGCAATTCGGCTTCACCGACCTGACTACCGCTCTTGCTCCGTCCGTCGTTCAGTGGCTAGATGAATCCCAACGCAACATTCGCCACACTCTTGGCAGCAACAACTGGGTCGTTTCTGGGGATCACACCGCCACCGGCAAACCGCTCCTCGCCAACGACACTCATCTTGAACTGGGCATCCCGCCAATCTGGTATCAAATGCACCTCTCCTGCCCCGGCTGGAACGTCAAGGGCTTCACCCTGCCCGGCGCGCCGCTCGTCATCATCGGCCACAACGATCGCATCGCATGGGGCTTCACCAACAACGGCGCCGATGTGCAAGACCTTTACATCGAATCCTTCAACCCCGCACAGTCCGACGAATACAAAGCCAACGGCAAATGGCTCAAAGCGCAAATCGTCGACGAGGTCATTCACGTTAAAGGTGCGCCTGATGAGCACTTCCCCGTCACCATCACTCGCCACGGCCCCGTCGTTAAAACGGACGGCAGCACCGGTTACGCGCTTCGCTGGACCGCCACCGAACCCGGCGCCCTCGCCAACACCTACAACCGCCTCGGCAAAGCGCAAAACTGGAAGGAATTCCGCGAAGTCATGAAGTCCGTCTGGGGCCCCGCGCAAAATGCCGTTTACGCTGACATCCGCGGGAATATCGGCTATCTCATGGCCGCTCGCGTTCCCCTTCGCAAAAAAGGCCGCGGTGAGCTTCCCGTTCCTGGCGACACCGACGCTTTCGAATGGAAAGGCTACATTCCCTTCGACGAACTCCCGCAAATTCTCAATCCCGAGGACGGCCTCATCGTCACCGCCAATGCTCGTGTCGTGGGCCCCGATTATAAACCGTACCTCACCGATCATTGGGAAGAGCCCTACCGCACCGCGCGCATCTGGGATCTACTCCACGACAGACACGATCTCCGCCCCGCCGACATGATGAAAGTCCAAGCCGATACTTACAGCTACCCCGACGTTTTCCTCGCCGAACAACTGGCGCCGGCTGCAAAACTTTCCGCACCCAAAGATCCCCGCACCCAAAAACTCATCGCCCTTGCCAAAGATTGGAACGGAATCGCCGACCCTGATTCCATCGCCGTCCCTTTTCTTGAAGCCACTCGCCGGGCAACCCTCAAACTCATCTTGCAACCCGCTCTCGGCGCTGACACCAATCTCTACCAATGGCGCAGCACTGCTTTCCTCCAACGCGTTCTCACTGAACGCCCGCCCTCCTGGCTCCCTTCTGGCTACAAGAATTATGACGAACTCCTTGTTGCCGCCGCCGACGAATCCGTCCAGCAGCTCGAAAAAGACTCTGGCTCTCCAAAAATCGAAAACTGGCCCTGGAAGCGCTTCGATTCTCTCGAAATGCTCCACCCACTCGGCCGCGAAGGCTGGCTCAAAAAGCTTTTCAGCATCACCGGCAAGCCGCAAGGGGGCACCGCATTCAGTCCGCGCGCAGCCACCCGCCATCACGGCCCCGCCATGCGCTTCGTCGCCAACCCCGGCAACTGGGACGATTCCCTCATGCTGATCCCCGCTGGCCAAAGCGGCCAGCTCGGCAGCAGCCACTACTCGGATCAATTCCGCCATTGGTACGAAGGTATCCCCATCCTCGCGCCTTTTTCCGACTCCGCCCAATCCGCTACTCGCAAACACACCCTCACCCTCAAGCCGTAGTGTCTATTTGCCTTCGCTCTTCAGGGGGGCAGAGCTTTTAGCTAAATGACTTGTCCTTCTAGCCGTAGATCATCTCTTCCTCCTCTGGCACACAAAAGCATTTGTTTCCTCTCTCTGCCCTGCCGTAAACTGTTGCCTGCGAAAAAAACACGTGAACACACCTGCTTCCAAAAAATCCGAGCCGCCGCAAAA
>Ga0247661_1000205_pt1 | contig 10980 bp, 11 predicted proteins | sample CNK02_metaG_FD_182799 | JGI IMG/M metagenome (GOLD analysis project Ga0247661, IMG submission 182799) | Soil microbial communities from Purdue University Martell Research Forest, Indiana, United States - CNK02 | ecosystem: Environmental > Terrestrial > Soil > Temperate forest > Bulk soil...
AATGGGGGACGCAATGAAAGGGATGACGGCGATTGGAGCGATTACAGCTGCCGCGCTAGCCGGATGCGCGGGTGGCGCAGACATGCACGGGGCTGCGGCGCTGAGCACGCCAACGATTAAGCAGGATCTTATTTCTCATCGGAATGAGGTGTGGAAAGATTCCTCATCCATTCGAGGAGCCCGCATCGGGCAGGCATACTCTTGCCAACAGCGTGGTGACTTTTCAGGTACTCCAATGACCTGCATATGTATCGAGTCAAACGCCAAGAACTCATTTGGCGGCTATACCGGAATGCAGAAGCGCGTCGCCGTGTACCGCGGGTCAACGATGGTTTCATATCAGGACTGGGATTTCGGCGATCTCTGCGATGGCATGGAGCCATTCCCAGAACTAAATGGCGACTATGTCGCTGCAGTCGCGCGGCCAAAGCCATCCGCCCGGCAATAATCGTTCACGAGCTCTTCGCCGGCTTCGTCCGCTCAAGGTGCGCCAGATATTCCACATCTAGCGCACCGATCAGGCGTAGGAACACGTCGAACGCATCACCTACGATTCCAAAGTCCCGCGCATAGGCGCTGACCGCCACATAGCTTATCGGAGCGGCCCCGCCGAAGGCACCGTATTGACGGTCGTGCATCAGCCGGTTGAATGCGATTAGATAGACCAGATGATCCGGAGAAAGCTCCAGCGGCTCCGCAATACGATCCTCGATCCCCGCAGCGTCAGGTTCCTCGGTCAGGATATCCAGCAGGAATTCATCCGTGGCTTTGCGCTCCAGCTGATAGCGCAGAGCCGCCGCTAGTTTTTTGCTATGGCCTCGACATATTCGAGTTTCGCCGTGGCAACTGCCTTGGCGCATTCGAGCACGCCCGTGGTGAGTTCGCTGAAAGACGGATCAGACAGCAGTTCGGCGGCGCGCGCCTTGGTATAGGCCTCGTCGAAACCGCGCCAGTCGATAAGCAGATGCTCGGCAACGATCTGCCCAAGAACGGTCGATGCTACGTCTGGCGGGATGTAGTTTCCGTGTGATCTCCGAAGCCGCTGCATGTGATGCTCGCGCGCGATGGCGAATGCTGGATGATCCACCGGTCGCACTAGGAAGCTGACGCCGGGGATCGACGGGCAGTCCTCCCAGGTTCCGTCCGGATTGGGATTCACGGCGAGCGAGGAGAGCTTGACAGGCATGCGGCTTCCCTTGAAAAACAGGGTCTGAAAATATTTTGAAAATATTTTTACAGCCCCTATTGAAGTTTAGGGCACACTGCCCTATATTGAAACTACCAGAGTGGAGTTGGGAATGCCCGGTAGCGGCGGGCGCAGAGAGGAACCCCAAAGGTTTCGGTGACGGAGAGATCAGGCGGGCGGCCATCGCAGACTGCTAGAAACCGGTGCGCAGAAACGGACGAAAGTCGCACAGTATGCAAAGACCCGGTTGAATTCAGGAGCCACGGACCGCCCACCCGATCCCTCCAAACCAGAGGATAAGCTGAACCCCATGACTCCAGACCAAATCCAGTCCGCACTCAATGAGCTTGGCCTCACGCAGCAGCAGGCCGCCAAGCTATTCCGTCACAATGAGCGCACCATGCGCCGGTGGATCGCCGGCGATGTCAGCATTTCCCATGGAATCGCGATCCTCCTTCAGATGCTGGTCGACGGCACCATCACTGTTGCCGACGTGCAACGCACCGCGGAAAAATTATTTTCTTGACCTACTCGAAGTATTCCAATCGATCGCACAGCACCACGGCCGACGTGAGAGTATCGATAGACGCGGAAAAATCGAAATTTTGCATCACGTCCGTATTCTTCGCCGTCGCCTGGGGATTGCCGCCAGCGTTCAGCGTGACCTGGGGAAACTGCCAGACCAGCGCCTGGCTGTTCTTGGCAACACGCGCGTTGAGCGCGGTCAGGGTTCCCGCGTAGAACTTCGCCAGCAGCGTATCGTCGCCGAAATAGCAGCTCAGCTTGCCGGTGACGGTGCATTCGCCGTCCCGGACCGCGACCGGCGACACCGAATCCACCGATTCGATCGTGCGCAGATTGTTGTTGATGGTGAAGTCGATGTTCTTCGCCCAGTTCGGCGAGGTCAGCCGCGATCCGTTCTCGGCGAGCCTCCCAACGTTGGCATTCGCCGCCATGACCGCGCCGCTGGTGACCGCGTCCGGGCTGCCGCTGAGCGCGGAGGTCGACTCCGAGCCGCCCATGCCGATGAAGGCGGCAGCGCAGGTGATCTTCGCCCGGCTATTGATCGTCGTCTGAAGCGTGTTCACGTTCATGCCGACGTTGACGATGTAGACCGGCGTGGTCTGGCCGAGGAAGCCGCGCTCTATCGTCATCGACGTCTGCGTGGTGCCGTTTTTAATCTGGTCTCCAAAATAGACGATGATGGTCTTGCCCGTGCCAGCGTCGGTCGTCCATCCCGTCGGGAGATTGTCACAGGTAAGCGCGGTCGCGGTGATCGCAGTAATCCGGACCCAGTCATTAAGCGCAGCGGTCGCAAACCGGTTGCCCGCCGCGGTGGCACCGATCTTGATCCATTGCCCGACAGCGAGCCCCAGCGTGGTGAAATTGAGCGCGGTCGACCCCAGTCCGGTCGATGTCGCGGTTATGTCGGCCGATGCGCCCTGGAAACCAATGACCTTGAGCTTGGCCGTTCCCGGAGGGGCCGTCTCCGCAGTCAGGGAGAGTGCCGTGCCGACGATGGTGGTGCCGGTCGAGCTCGCCGCCCGGAAGATCTGATTGTTGGCGGCATTGGTGAACCCGGTCGCCCGGACCAGATGGCCGACCACCACGGCGGTGCCGCCGGAGGTCACGGCATAGGTATTCGCCACCGTGCCAGCGTCGGTGATGACCGAGTCCGCCGTCCCGTCGTTGAAAAACGTCGGCGTATTCGTCCATGGATTCTCGAAGGCCGATCGGAATATCTCCGACATCGGCGAGTTGTCGTCGGGATAGCTGAGCTCAAAATTGATTCCGCCAGCCGAATCCTTCATCACCAGGATCGGCGCCACGTTCATGCGGTCGGGACGGATTTCATCCGAGGTCACATAGGTCGGATTGAAGGCGAGCGACTCTCCCGTCATCCGCATCTTGCGCATGCGCGGCGAGCCGGGCGTGGTGCCCATGGTGGTCTCGCGGCAAAGGACCAGCTGAGTTCTGTTGCTCTGGGTGATGGCAGCCTCCTATTATCTCGAACGAATTCTAAGCACTCAGCGGCGCTTTCTTCCCCGTTTGATGTGGGAAATGAGTGAGGCGCTCACCTCAAACCTGGCAGCCAGATCGACGTTGCTCTCGCCTCGAAGGATTGCCTGACGAATCTCCGAGACATCTATGTCCGAAAGCTTCCGGCGCTTGACCATTGCCGCCTGCAATGCGCTCCCCCTCCTGAGCCCATTGCTGCCGTTGCTTGCAGTCAAGCGTCTCAGATCCAGCGAGTCCCAGGCAGTAGTGTGGGGCCTCGCTATATTATCTTATGGGTAGCGGGAAGATCGGGCACGTTCCCGAGGCAATTGGTGCAGGGTTCACGGTGTATGTCGGTGTGCCGGAAACAGTCGCAACGGTGATGGTAAACCCAGAACCTCCGCTGTTTCCTAGATTCGCAGCAGATGCAGACAGGATATCGCCAACTGTATAATTTTGCCCACCAAGAGGCTGCGCCATTGTGGTGGGGGTAGCTGAGTTCGCGACGGCTGTAACGACGCCAGCGGTAACTGTGATGTTGGCCGTAGCGCCAGCACCGGTTCCGCCAGTCAATGGAACATTGAGAAATGTCGCCGTTCCACCACCGTTGTAGCCGGACCCGCCAACCAGGGTACTCATAGTAAGAATGGCGTTATTGCCACCGGTTACAACTGTTCCGGAACCAAAAAACTCTCCCAAAGCGCTGTGAATAGCTGCCGACACTGCTGGGTACCACATCCTGGCACCAATTTTCATCGTTTTAGTGCTTCCAGGCGCATCGCCAGCACCATCTGTCGCGCTAGCAACGGTCACATTCGAGGCCGTACAGCTTCCATAAAAAACATTTTGCGGAATTGAGATGTTAGTCGGAAGCACATAAACGGAATTTACTTGCACATCCACATTGGCGATATTGCTAGCGACGCAAGCTCCCGTCGTCTTATCGACCACCAGATTATTCGTTTGCACTGCCGTAGCTGGGTAGTTGCCACCAGACAGCGCCCCAACCGAGTTGACAACAAATAGTGTTCCGCTTACCGGAAAGTATACGACATGACCAAGTTGTATGTCGGTTCCACCATTGCCAGTCTGTCCGCCGCTCCCTTGATTCCCTGATGGCCAGTTAAATGAAATTTGGTCACATGAACTAAATACTGTGTTGACGCTATTAAAGATGTTAGTGGTGAAAGGCACAGGCGGAGTCATTGTCCAAATTCGACTCGCTACTCCATCGTAGAGTTTACTCATTGAATGAGTAAGCGGCGTTGATCCCGAAATTATATTAGCTGGAGCAAACGTCCCGCCAAAACTTGGCGCACCAGTTGGCGTATTCATTTGCCCGCCAAAAATTGATCCGCTCCATTCTAGACTGCCAATCTGGACGTTTGGAAAATTTGGGTTTATTTGCGGTAGAAAAACGCCCCCTGTGTAATTAAAGGCGGATTGAAATCCGCCAGCTGAATCCGCAAAGTTGCCTGTCGTTACAGACGATCCACCAGCAAGTTGACCAGAGCCATTCCATCTAAGTTTTACCGGACCTAACCCAGCAACATGAAACATTGGAGATATTCTTGATATACATCCGAGCATCATGTCATGGACGTCAAACGCTGATCCGCTATTTGCTTCGATCATTGCTGGAGGTATTTCCCCAGTACTGGAACACCCAAAGTTGAGGTTGTGACTCGTTAAGTTAACGGTGGCGCCTGAAGATGCCGCAAAATGTCCAATAATCCCTTGAGCTTCTGCATAAACAAAGCTAGGTGCAAAATTTGCAGAGGTTCCGGTTTGTATATTGTAAAGCTGGTACCCCTCACCACCCGAAATATTTTCTATTGGTCCTCCTAGTTCACCGCTCTGCGCTCCAAATGTTCTATTATCCAAAAATGTATGATAGCCAGCAATATTCAAAGTTCGCAATTCAACATTGCGCGATTGCGTGTTCCCCACTGCAATCACGTATACATTTTGATTGAAAGCGGAGTCCAGAACTCTAGTAAAATCACCATTCCCGTCTCCGTTTGGAGATGACATAATGGCGACACCAAAGCCTTGGATCATTCCGCGTCTGTATGTCGTATCTGATGATGGCGCTAAGTTATACTGCGCTATGCCCGGGCTTAATGCCAGAACCCATGCGGGGTATGTTTTTGTCGGATAATGATCCGTCGGTTGGGCCCCCTTAAAAGCGTCAATACATACTCCCCCATATGGGGAATGCTGCTGGATGCCGCCAGGGTTCGAACCGGTCGGAATAATTGATGGGTTGAGAAATGCGGCGGCTGCACTAGGAATTCCAACCGGAAGGACAGTTCCGGCTACCGTCTGTGGACCGACCGTCGCGTTGGCATAGGATATCGTGTTAGAGGTCGACGCCGTGACAACGTAGGTGCCATTGAAACCGGATGGTGTTACTCCAGATACTGTAATCTTCATCCCAACCGGGATCGGAAGGAACGTGTTCCCTGTAATATCCGGTGTCACAGTAAGAGTGGCCGTCGTCCCGCTGCCGCTGGCAGCGGTTGTTGGTAAGGTCGTTTTTGACAACCAGTTAGCCTCTAGATTATTATTTATCCAAGGGTAGTTAGCTCCAATTAAACTAATCCCCTCAATTCTATCGAAGCGTCCGCCTTGTACGTTGATAGCGCATCGATCTGTTCTGATCGGGTATATGGCAACGCCACCAAGACCGGTAGAAAAAGCACCAATGCTATCGCCGCAACTCGCAAGTTCTAAATGATAAAAAGCGTTTCCCCACCCCATGTGAATGGTATCGTTTGTGGCATATGCGCCATTACTAATACAAACACGAGCAAGGCCGTTCTGCATCGCGTAATCTAACGCAGCCTGAATCATAGGAGCGTTGTCTGTTCCGCTTGCTCCGCCTGTCGAGAAACTATACGACCCGTCTGCAACGGTCTTGAACTCGCACGCCTTGACTGGCGAGTTCGAGTATTTCGGCTCCCAGTAAATACCCGATGCTACGTTAAGAACTTCGCCATAGATGCCAGTCGGCGCCGATGTTCCTGGCGTAAAGTCCAGCGAGCACGTTGACGTTCCGGAGGACGCCATAGCGAGAACCGTAATTCGGGTCTGCGCGTTGGGCACAGTGGCCGCTGCAAGCGCCGCCGGTGACGCAACGGATGGCAAACCTCCGACACTGCCAGAGATCGCACTCTGCACAAACGCCGTCGACGCGGCATTTAGGGAATTGTCGCCGAAAGGAAGCGTGGGGACCGTCGCGCCTCCATCGAAGGCCTGCGCAGCCGTCCATGCGCTGGTGATGCCGACGATGTTTCCGAGGAAAAACGACTGCAGCTGAGAGAATGATCCCCGTCGCGTTGTCCAGCCCGTCGCGCTCGCGTTATTTTGCTGGTCAAGCGGAAAGATATCGGTCGAGTTGAGCGACCCGGCCGGCGGCAACCTCGGCACCGTGGTCGTTTGTTGCGCCGACGCAAAAAAGGGCAGCAGCAACACGAGACTTGCGGCCAAAAGGAGTTTGGCGCTTCGGATCGTCATCACGAAAATCCTAATCTGTAGCGATGAGAAGATCATCGTCGGTCGAAAGCAGCGGACCAATGGAATTGGGTACGTCGATGCGACGCCACTCGATCGACACGCTGACGCGCCAATAGACGGCCATGTCGTCGGCAACTGCGCCTTCGCCGATCGAAGCCACCAGGAATTCAAGACTGTCGGACAGCAATAGGGCACCGCGGAATGTGTTCGCCAGCGCCTTGGCGTACTGCCTTGCCAACGTGCTTCCAGTGCCCTTCGGAACGAAGACGTGAAAGAACATCACGCCTGCTTCGTCCCACCGATTGCGGCCCTGCGGGCTGTCGCCGATCGACTCCTGTTGGTAGTAGGTGCCGGTGATCTCGAACAGGATCCACGGCCCTGGCGGCTCGGGCCGCGTGAAGTCCTCATTCTCCCAGGCGATCGGGCAGGCGCTCCAATTCGCCGTCACATAGGACTTGATGGCGCCGTAGATGACATCGTCGGCCATTTACGTCCTCATGGCCAGCACAAGGGCCGGATAGGTCAGCGGCTGGCCGGCCTTGGTATCCTTGCGAAGCCCCTTGCGCGCGCCGGCACCGGCACCCTTGCGAAACCGCCCTTTGAGCACGTAGCCGCCTGGCAACTCGATCAGCGTGCGCCTTGCGGTGATCATGTTGCCGAAGATGCGCGCGACCGCCTGGCGGGCGTCCTCGATGATGTGAGGCGGCACGCTCATCTTCATGTGCCCAACGTCGATCTTGCGGCTGTAGGGCTGGTCGTTCACGAGCGCCACCTCGGCACCGAGCGGGATGGCGGCGGGATCGGGCGCTGGGCGTCCGTCGACCATGACGAGCCATGACCGTTTGTAGCGCCCCGATCGCACCGGCGAGCGCTCGACCAGGTATTGAAGGGCGAAGGTGACGATCTCCTGCCACCAGATGAAATCGTAGAGGATCGGCCCGGGTGGCACGACGGCGCTCTCCGGCGCCCCCAACACCCCGTTGACGTAGCGGTCGTAGAGCGGGCTGCCCTCCCCGCGCGCGATGGCGTCCGCGAGTTCGGCCTTGGCGAACTCGGCGAGCTCGCGGGCGACGTTCTCAGGCGCGATCCCCGCCGTGGCGAGCTCGAGGTCCTTGGCAAAGGTCTGCAGGCGCGCCATGGGCTATCCGACCGCGCGAATCTCGATCCGCACCAGCTCGCTGCCGACATAGATCGGGTCTACCACCTTGACGACCCGCGACAGGCCGCGCACCACGACGAAATCACCGCGCTGTGGAAAGCTCGGACCGCCGGCCGCGCCGGGCCATCCTCCCGCCTTCAGATCGGTCGGCGACAGGATGACCAGGATTTCGTCCTGGGCCTGCTCGCTGCTCGGGCGTAGCGGATCGTCCTTGAGGCCGAAGGAGCGAACGCTGGCCCGGCAATTCGCATCGGTCGGAACCCCAGCCACGACGCGGCGGACAACGACGGGCGTGCCGACCCTCGCCAGGGCGCGGTCGAGGGCGTCGAGCTCGTAACCCATCGAGACTCCCCCCGGATGGTCAGGCCGGCGACCGCGACCAGAAATGCGACCACAGCGAGATCGCGGCCCGCTGGTTGGTGGCAATCGTCGCCTGCAGGCGGTAGAGCACGCCCGACGGCGCCGCACGCACATCGACCGCCTGGGACACCCTGGTGGTCGAGATCGAGGGGCTGCCCGACAGGCGCGCAATCGGCGTCGGATCGATCCCCTGCATGACGGCGATCGAGAACACGACCGTTGAGATGCTCTCGCCGGCGTTGAGGTCGTTCACGAAATCAAGCGTGAACACGTCGCTTTCGTAGCCGGCGTCCATCAAATCAAAATCACGTCCGACATACATGGCTTTCCCCGCCTCAGCTCAAGGCCGCCAGAACGCGGACGCGGTAGTGATCATTGGCGAGAACGCGCACCCGGATATGGTCATTGGCGAGGGTGCGGTCCGGATTCGGCCGCGCCGTCATACTCGGAATGCCGATATGCCCAACCTGATATCCGGGTGGCGGCTCCCACCAATAGGCGATTCCGGGCGGCAGGCCGCGCGACGGGAAGATGTATCCCGCTGGTGTCGGGCCCGAGACCGGCGGCGAGAGCAGCCGGGCGACCTGATAGGCAGGCGGCGGGATGTACCACCAGGCCTGGACTGCGGCCGGGATGCTGGTGCCGACCGGCGTAGTCAGAACGACGCCGATCGGCGGATTGCGCAGGCGCGCAACCTGAAACGCCGGGTCGGGCGGCAGCCAGCAGTTGAACACCGCCTGCGGCACCGCACTGCCGACGGTCGGCGGCCGGACAATCCCGATCGGCGGGCTGATATTGTCGATGACAAATGGCGGCGCCGGATCTGGCGGCAGCCATGAGACGAGGACGGCCCAGGGGACGCGAGAGCCAACTAGAGGCGGGTTTTGCGGAGCGGGGCCGCCCAGTGGCGGGTTGAGATTTTTCGCGACAGGCGGCTGCGGCGCGGGCGGGATCCAACCAATCTGGACCTCGGAGGGGACGCGCGCGCCACCAACGAAGGGTGGATTGTTGACCCCCGGTATGCCGATCGGTGGATTGAGGTTGCGGACCGTCTGGAATGCAGGTTCCGGCGGCAACCAGGCGATCAGAGTTGCGCCGGGAACGCGCGATCCAACGACGGGTGGATTCTGCGGTGCCGGGCCCGCAATCGGGGGGACGATGAGATCGGCGGCCGGCGCCTGGGCGGGCGGCGGAATCCACCATGTCAGAGCTTCGTTCGAGACCCGCGCGCCGCCAGCGAACGGCGGGTTATCGACCGCGGGGATTCCAATCGGTGGACTGAGGTTGCGGGCAACCTGGATCGGCGGATCGGGTGGCAGCCACGCGACCAGAGCTGGCGCCGGAACCTTGGCGCCGACAATAGGTGGATTCTGCGGGGCCGGTCCTGAAACCGGCGGAATGATCAGATCGGCGACAAGTGGCGGCGCTGGGTCGGGCGGCAGCCAGGAATTCAGGACGGGCTGCGGTATCCGCGCGCCGACTGGAGTCGGCGCTGCTGAAGCGCTCTGCGGCGTGAGGTTGCGGGCAACCTGGATCGGCGGATCGGGAACGATCCAGGGCGCGATAACATAGTCGCTCGGCCCAAACGGCGGGTTGTCGATCTCCGGGCCATTGATGGGCGGATCGAGATTGATCGCGACCTGAAACGCCGGGTCGGGCGGCAGCCAGGCGATCAGGACTGGTGCCGGGACCTTGGCACCGATGATAGACGGATTCTGCGGCGTCGGGGCTGCGATCGGCGGATCGAGCAGCCGCGCCACCGGCGGCATTGGCGGCGGCGGGATCCACCACACCTGTCCCGCAAGCGGGAAGAGCGCACCGCCAGCAAATGGCGGGTTCTGCGGCGTTGGGCCGGCGATCGGCGGGTCGAGGTTGAGCGCCGTCTGAAACGGCGGATCAGGCGGCAGCCATGCGACGAGGACCGGCGCCGGAATCCGGCTGCCGACCACAGGCGGATTCTGCGGGGTCGGGCCGGCGATCGGTGGTTTGAGGTTACGCGCAACGATCGGCGCCGGATCGGCCGGCAGCCACGAATTCAGGACTGCCTGCGGGACCGGCGAGCCGATCGGCGTCTTTGCCGGACCGGAGACCGGCGGCACGAGCCGGGCCTCGGCCTGGATGTAGGGCGGCGACGCCGTGGCGATGACAGCCGCCGCGGCCCAGCCGACCAGGACCTCCAGCGAGACTCGGGAACCGCGGAACGGCGGATTCTGTGGGGCCGGGCCGCTGATTGGCGGCGTCAGCTTCTCAGGTTCGAGCGGCTGCTGACTGCCGATATTTGGGTTGGGCGGATTGTAAAATAGACTCATAACCCGCCCCTGACTTTAGCCGCTAGTTATTAGGGCGAGCCTTCGACGAAGTTCATACCGGTCGCCCAGTTGGTCAACGAGGCCGCCGCCGCTGGTAAGAAGAGCCCGAGGCCGGAGCCGAACGAAGGCGCCATGTCAATCACCTCGCGCGGCGTGGCGACCCACAAATATCCGTTCAGGACGTTGAAATTATCGCCGAACAGCACCGTCTTGGAACCGGCGCCTTCCGCCGAGGCATTGATGCCCGCAGTGCCGACCGCGCCAGCGGTGCCGCCGACGATGTTGGAGGCCGTGGCATCGCCGGTCTTGAGGGACTTCGGGGTCGCCGAGACGAGGGTCGGGAAAGCAGATGCCTGGGTTTCAACCTGGATGCGTTGCTGCGCCGAGGTCGCCGAGCCTTGCTGTGAGGCCCACATGCGCAGGACCTGGGTGTTTGGCTTCGGCGCATT
>Ga0247661_1000207_pt1 | contig 10932 bp, 7 predicted proteins | sample CNK02_metaG_FD_182799 | JGI IMG/M metagenome (GOLD analysis project Ga0247661, IMG submission 182799) | Soil microbial communities from Purdue University Martell Research Forest, Indiana, United States - CNK02 | ecosystem: Environmental > Terrestrial > Soil > Temperate forest > Bulk soil | place...
CTGCTTCGCTCGGACGGGCGAGCACTTTGAGGGGCCCGACCGTCTGGACGATTCCAGCGCCGTCCGGATTCGCCCTGAAAATCGCCAGCGATTCGAGAGTTCCATAAGGGTAGTGATTGGATTGTGCGAGATATAGCCGGTACTGAGCGCCGGGGGTCAGCCCTTTCGCGGCAATTTGAACGAGATCCAGTAGCCCCAATGAGTTGACGGCGGCTGACGCTTGTGCGTCCGGCAATGCGGTTATCGCGGACTCCAACCGCATGTGCACCGTATTGGCTGCCTCGCCGAGCGGCGTGAGGTCGTCTGTGCCGGCGCCGGACGGAACCGCGCCCGGAACATAAACGAGAGCTTGCGTCGTCTGGCCAATGGGTATGTTGCCAATCACCTTGTTTGTCAGCGTGTCGATTGCAACGGCGCGGTTGCCATTTTCGAGAGCGACGTAGACTCGATTGCCATCGCCCGAAGGCCAAATGCCGTGTGGCAAATTCCCAACCGGAATGGTGGCGACCAGGGTCGGAGTCGCGCCTCGACGAAAGACCTTCACTTCATTTGTGCCGCCGACGGTGACGTAGGCGAATTTGCCACTGCTATTGTTCGCAAAATTCACATGGTTGGTGATTGGCCCTGTATCCAGCAGCGCCAGTTGCTCGAAGGGAGGCTTGGCGCTGAACACCTGCACTCTGCCAACGTCCTTCAGAGTGATCCAGATTTCGTCATTTTCGGGACTCACAGCGATATTCGGGCAGAAAGGACTCGCCTGTGCAAGCCGTTTCCGGACTTGGTGGGAGACAACATCAACGACCGTGAGTTCGGGAGTGAAGCTGGAGCACACGAAGGCAAATTTGCCGTCTGTTCCAAACATCGTCATGCCTGGGCCGTTTGCCATCTCAATGCGGCGAATTTCCTTCATCTGGCTTGGATCGATCACGGACACGTAGTTTTCGCCTCGGACGGTCACCCATAGTTCCCGCCCATCTTTCGTGAAAAAGGCTTCGTGAGGTGACCGGCCAACATAGATCGTGCCTTTCACTTTGTTCGTCGCCGTATCGACTAATGTCACAGAATTGGAAGCGATCGATACCACAGCCAAGGTTTTTGAGTCAGGCGAGTAACCGAGACCGTGAACGAGGAGTTGTCCTTTATATAGCGGGGAGAGCGCCCCAGGTACCGGATCGCCCAGATGGATTACGCCGAGGAGCTTGTTCGAGGAGGGATCGATCACCGAGACGCTATTGGAGGTCTGATCTGCAGCGTAGACGCGGTCATGGGACGAAATCGGAGTATTCGGCTGCCCCCACGGAATCTGCTGGGCAAATGCAGACGGAACCGGGCCCAAAGCCGCAACGACAGAGACGAGCCGGAGAGCAACACGAATATAAGAACGCATACTATTTCTCCTTCGGGAAACCGGAAGGCTGCGGCTGATGCGGGTGCTTCAAGCCGGCCTTTTGCTGTCCGAGCCAGAGCTTCATCAACTGAATTTCGGATTCCTGGTCGGTGATAATTTCCTGAGCAAGCCGGCGCATCTGAGGATCATTTCCATGAAGCAATTCCGCCTTTGCCATCTCGACCGCGGCATCGTGGTGGGGCAGCATCAAGTTCACAAAATCCTCATCGTCGTTGCCCGATGGTTGTGCAGTACCCATGGCAGCGTGCATGGTCTTCATGCTCTTCATCAGGTCCGCCCAGTTTTGATCGTGCGTCCTCGCGTCGGCCTTCGCCATACGCTGGGCCGATGCGACCGCGAACGCGCCCATTGGAATCACAATCACAAAAAGCAACAAATGTAGTTTTAAGCTCATGTCGGCATCCCCCTCCCGCCGCTGTCCGCAAACCTCTTGCTACCCTTCACATGCGCCGTGGGTCGATCCTTTCGACCATAGTCCAGCAACCTACTACTGCGAGGCAGGAACCCAGGATCACACGGCTGCGGCGAAATCGTTGTGTCGACTACCAGGGCCTGATAACGCGACTCGCGGAGATTACAACTCAGTTCGCTGGGCCTACACAGGTTTATGCCGATGTAAAACCGCTAACGTCGATCACAGCTTTAGCGAAAGCCTCTGGAGCTTCCTGAGGCAGGTTATGCCCGATGCCACCTTTGAGTGTCCGGTGCTGGTATTTGCCAGCAAACTTGCTCGCATACGCAGCAGGTTCCGGGTGTGGCGCCCCATTGGCGTCACCCTCGAGGGTGATAGCCGGCACGGTGATGATTGGTCCTTCGGCGAGGCGCTTTTCGAGATCGTTATATCTCGACTCGCCTTCCGCCAGCCCGAGACGCCAGCGATAGTTGTGGATCACGACGCCCACGTGGTCCGGATTTTCGAATGATGCCGCACTGCGATCGAACGTGGCATCGTCGAACTTCCACTTCGGCGAAGCTGTCTGCCAAATGAGCTTCGCAAAATCGTGCCGATATTTCTCGTAGCCGATTCGGCCGCGTTCTGTCGCGAAGTAAAACTGGTACCACCACTGGAGCTCAGCGCTTGGCGGTAACGGTGTCTTGCCGGATTCCTGGCTGCCAATGAGATAACCACTCACGGAGACGATGCCCTTGCAGCGCTCCGGCCAGCACGCCGCAATGATGTCTGCCGTACGTGCGCCCCAATCAAAACCGGCGAGGACGGGATTGTCGATTTTGAGGGCGTCCATGAAGGCGATGATGTCGAAAGCAACCGCCGATGGCTGGCCATTGCGGAACGTTTCGGTGGAAAGAAAGCGCGTCGGGCCATAGCCGCGCAGATACGGGACAATCACCCGGTAACCTGCGGCTGTCAAAATAGGCGCGACGTCGACGAAGCTGTGAATATCGTAAGGCCAGCCATGCAGGAGAATTACGGCAGGACCATTGGCACGACCGGATTCGGCGTAACTGATATTCAGCAAGCCTGCGTCGATCTGTTTCAGAGGGCCGAACGACGTGTTCGTCCCTCCCTTACGCGATGTCGAGCTTGCCGACGCTGTCTGACCGGCTTGGGCGTTCACAGAACCGAAAATTCCAAGCTGGGCGGCGGCAATCGTTATGGCCGCGGTACCAACAAAATGGCGGCGATTCTTGTTGATTACTTCGGAATCGTTGCTCGCACTTATCCTAGAATCTCCTTGCTTCGATTTGATCTCGCTCATTTCGCCATCTCCTTGGTTTGATTTCCGCGCACTATTTATCCCTGTTGCTAGATCCCGCGCTGCGCTGCGTCCGCGGCCGTGGCAAGTTCGCTCATAAACGAGAAAAATGCCGGCGACTGCCCGATGAATAGCCCCATGGCGGTCAGGAACTTGAGCGCCCCCATCGCAGCCCCCGTTGTATTCGTCGGACGGATTATCGAACACGCCGGCAGGCTGGTGCTGATAAATGGACAAGGTTCCGGCATGATCAGGTTGGTTTGGAACATTTGCCTGACTGCGGAGCCTCTTGCTCCTGTGTTGGGGTCGACGCCGCGGTTGAGGTCAGGGAATGTCAGACCATTGGTCGGGTCGGTGAGCGGTGGCGCGTTGCCAGCCGTTGCCGACATGGTTTGAAAATGCATGCTCTCAATCGGTCCCATGCTGATGAGGAGTCGTAGCACTTCCACGCTTGTTGCCCTTTGTGCCAGCGCCATGCGCAAACTGCCGCCGCCTTGTTCCACGGTCGGGATCTGGAAGGCCGCGGTGTTCGCAATTGCCTGAATGTGTTCGTGAGGGAACAGGTCGGAGTTGTTTCTGGGGATCGCCGTGAACTGCCCGTTGTGCAGATCCGGGACCGCTTGCTCGAAAGCGGTTGGATTGACGTCAGGATTGTTAGTGCTGCTGCGATAGCGTGTCCACCAGCTAGTGTCGACCGTCAGCTGCATCAGGTTCGTAAGCCGCAACTTTCCGCTGGATCCTCTCGCGATGCTTCCCTGCAACGCGCGGAAGGGTTCCATATCAACGGGTTCGGCCCCCTTGGACACCAAGTACGCATTTAAAAAGTTCTGGTGGCTCATCTCGTCGTCGGTGATGTCATGAATGTATTGAGAGAAATTGGGATCGATTCTTCTCAGCTTTTCGGCGTAGATTCGATCGTCACTTCCGCCGGGAACTTCGTTGTCCTGGATTCCACCTAGTTCGTTATATTGGGTGTAAAAATCAGCTTCAAGTGCTTCTCCGGCAGCGAGAAATCGCAGGATGTCGACGTCACCTGCGGTGAGGTTGCTGCTTGATTGGGCCAATGCTTTTGTGCCGCGCCCCAGCAAGCCGGTGCCCACGGTTGCAGCAGCGGCTGTTAGTCCAGTTTTCAGAAAGCTGCGGCGATTTTGACGCCCGCGGGTCTCGCTCAGATTTCCATTCATGATGATCCTCCTTTGGTGACTCGCGTTGAATTTCAGTTATTTCGCGTGCGATTGATCGCACAGCCGCGAGTAAGCCACTCACTGGAGTTCGTGTCTATTCGACGAAGGTACGACCTGTACCAAGGTATTGGTTGACCATTTGCGACCGATGCTGGTACATCCTTCTTGTTGATCGCCATTGGAGCGGTTGCTACGGCCCGTGTCGCACGAAGCTTGACCCTACGATGCCCAGTGCGGGGATTAAAACCTTGATTGACTTTCCCGAGAAGAGAGATATAGACGCGCAAAGTGAGGCGGAGAAACGGCTGCTCGAAAGCGAAGCAGCCCTTCAGAAAGCGTTGGAGGAAATCAAGAAATCGGAGAACAAACTACGTCAGGTGATCGACACGATCCCCGCACTGGCGTGGTGCAATCTCCCGGACGGTTCGAACGAGTTTTTAAACAGAAGGTGGCACGAATATACTGGTCTTTCCCCCGAAGAATCGCACGGCTGGGGCTGGCAAGTTGCATTCCATGCAGAGGACTTGCCGCCCTTGATGAAAAGATGGCGAGAAATGCTGAGTTCGGGAGAATCGGGCGAGATAGAGGCTCGTCTTCGCCGCTATGACGGGGTCTATCGGTGGTTTCTCATTCGCGCGGAACCGTTAAAGGATGAAACTGGCAAGATCGTTCGATGGTACGGCACAAGTACTGACATCGAGGACCGCAAGCGGGCGGAGGAAGCTCTGCAGGCGAGCGAGCACAATGCGCGCTTGCTCGTGGACAGCATCCCCGCTCTTGTTGTTCGGATGACGGCGGCCGGCGAAGTCGAAGCCGTAAATCGGCAACTTCTGGAGTATTCCGGCAAGAGCCTGGAGGACATAAGAAGGTGGACGACGAGCGGGGTTGTTCATCCCGAAGATCTTGCCCGCGCAATCGAAATTGCCGACCACTCGTTCGCCACTGGCGATCCATACGAGATGGAGGTTCGAATCCGGCGTTTCGATGGCGTATTTCGTTGGTTTCAAGCCCGCGGGCTCGCCGTACGAGACCCCGAGGGGCGACTTCTTCACTGGTATGCCCTTCACACCGACATCGACGATCGAAAAAGGGCAGAGGAAGCCCTGCGTGCCAGTGAGTTCAATGCCCGCATGATCATGGATAGTATTCCGGGCCTTGCCGAAAGGGTGTCGCCCGCCGGCGAGGCCGAAGTCGTCAATCGGCCCCTTTTGGAGTATTTCGGAAAGGATTTGGAAGAGCTAAGAAACTGGCGGTACACCGACGCGATTTATCCCGACGATCTTCCTCTCGCAATCGAAACCTTTAACAATTCAATCCCTACTGGCCGTCCGTTTGATTTCGAGCTTCGCCTCCGGCGCTTCGATGGCGTATATCGCTGGTTTCAGTCCCGAGGGCTCCCGCTGCGCGACCCTGAAGGGCAAATCCTCCACTGGTATGTTCTTCTAACGGATATCGACGATCTCAAGCACACGCATGAACAATTGCGCCGCAGCGAAGCATTCCTAGTTGAGGGCCACCGCCTCAGCCGCACGGGCACTTTCTCCTGGAGAGTGGAAACGGGCGAGATCAGGTGGTCGGAGGAGTTGTACCGCATCTTCGACTTTGCCCCAGATCTGACTGTGACTCTCGAATTGATCGGGAGCCGCGTTCCTCCCGAAGATCTCCCAATGCTAGGCGAAATGATCGACCGCGCCAAGCGAGGCGACAACCAATTTGAGTATGAACATCGGATTGTTATGCCCTGTGGTTCCACTAAATACATTCATCTGATAGGCCATGCAGTTCGCGATGCAGAGGGCCATGTCGAATACTTTGGCGCGGCGCACGACATAACACGACGCCGGATTGCTGAACAGGCGCTCGAAACGAGCGAGCGGAATCTCAGCATGATCATCAACACAATGCCCGCGCTGGCATGGTCTGCTCGTCCGGATGGCGAAGCGGAATTCTTCAACCAGCGCTGGCTAGACTACACCGGGCTCTCAGCGGAGCAGTCGCGGGGCTGGGGTTGGAAGTCCGCAATTCATCCCGACGACGTCAACGCAATTACTAATTATTGCCAATCAACTCTGGCGAGTGGCAAAGCGGCCGAAGCGGAAGCACGCATATGTCGTGTCGATGGTGCGTATCGATGGTTCCTTTTCCGCACTGACCCATTGCGAGATGAGTTGGGCAACATTGTCAAATGGTATGGCACAATCACCGACATCGAAGACCATAAACGCCTAGAGGAGACGCTACGCGCTAACGAAGTGTCCTTGAGGCAGATTGTCGATAACATTCCTGGATTCGTACATACAACGAGTGCAATGGGCGAGGTAGAGTTTCTCAGCCGCCAAACCATCGAGTATTTCGGCAAAACAAAAGAAGAGTTGAAAGATTGGTCCCGGCTGGGAATTGTTCATCCTGACGATCTTCCTCGCGTAATCGAGGCGTGGAAAAGAGCGATCGAAACGGGCCAGGATTATGAAGTAGAGCAGCGTAATCGACGCTTTGATGGCATTTACCGATGGTTTCAGTCTCGTGCCCACGGAGTCCAGAATGAGAAAGGTGAGATAACCGCGTGGTATTGGCTCAATACCGATATTGACGACCGCAAAAAGGCTGAGGAGGCTCTGCAGTCCAACGAGCGCAATCTAAGCCTGATCATCAATACGATGCCAACATTGGCATGGTCGGCGCTCCCTGACGGGTCTGCAGACTTTTTTAATCAGCACTACCTCGATTACATCGGACTTCCGTTGGAAAAACTGCTGGGCTGGGGCTGGACCATCGCGGTTCATCCGGAAGACCTGAACACCCTTTCCAGTGCGTGGCAATCGATTATGGCAGCAAGCAAACCGGGGGAAACCGAAGCGCGGCTGCGCCGATTCGACGGCGAGTATCGCTGGTTTCTGTTTCGCGCCAACCCAATGCGGGCTGAATCGGATGAGATTGTGAAATGGTACGGAACCAATACTGACATCAATGATCGAAAACGGGCCGAGGCGGAGGTCAAGGAATCCTACCTTCGCCTCGCCGAAGCCCAACAGCTAAGCAAAACCGGCAGCTTCATCACGGATTTGGTGGCAGATGACCACAACTGGTCCGAGGAGACCTTCCGAATCTTCGAGTTCGATCCCGGAACCAAGGTCACAGTGCAGATGATTCGGAAAATGATCCACCCAGAGGACCTGCCTTCGTTCGACTCCATGATCGCTCGCGCCATGACGGGCACGGACGTCGATTTTTCTTTCCGGTTCGTGACGCACCGAGGCGCCGTGAAGCACATTCGAGGCATGGCTCGTGTCATCGAGCATGTCGCAGGCCGACCACTGTTCATCGGCGCCCTACAGGACGTAACGGAAAGCAAGGTTGCCGAAGAAGCTCTGAACCGGGCACGGTCCGAACTCGCGCATGTGACGCGAGTGACGACACTGAATGCTCTGACTGCCTCAATCGCACATGAAATCAATCAGCCGCTCTCCGGCATCATCACCAACGCCAATACATGCCTTCTAGCGCTCTCTGAAGAACCTCCCGATTTCGAAGGTGCCCGTCAAACGGCACGGCGGATGATCCGCGATGGGAATCGTGCATCGGATGTGATCAGCCGACTGCGCACGCTTTACAGCAAGAAGGATTCGCGTCCCGAACCCACGGACTTGAATGAGGCTACCCAAGAGGTGATTTCCTTGTCGCTGAGTGATCTCCAGCGAAACCGCGTGGTTCTTCGCCACGAGCTAGCAGACGATCTACCTCTTGTCACTGGCGATAGAATCCAGCTTCAACAGGTTATTCTAAACTTGCTTCGGAATGCTTCGGACGCAATGAGAACAGTTGTCGACCGTCCGAGAGAGTTGCTTGTCAAGACCGAACGGGAAGAGGGCAGTCGGGTGCGCTTGAGTGTGAAAGACGCTGGAATTGGCTTCGATCCGGAAGCTGCGGACAAGCTTTTCGAAGCGTTCTACACAACGAAGGACGATGGGATGGGAGTCGGGCTGCATGTAAGCCGCTCGATTATTGAGGCTCATCACGGGCGTCTATGGGCAACAGTCAATAACGGACCCGGAGCTACGTTTTCGTTTGCTATCCCTTGCGCGCCTGAGGCTTAGTGGGACGAAAGTCACGCCGATCGGCCTGATAGGTCAACCAATACACCGTGATCCGAGTCCCGCTTATTGGGCGGCGCGAACCAGTACCAAAGTCGAATGGACGACACTGAGAATGTGGAAGATGATTCCACCATGAAGCAGGGAATGAACTTCACAGAACGTCCGCTTCTATCGGTAGTGGACGACGATGAGTCAGTACGCGAGTCGCTGCCAGACTTGCTCAGAAAATTTGGTTTTGCAGCTCGGGCTTTCTCGTCTGCGGAAGAGTTTCTCTCGTCCGATTCGGTTGGTGAGACCAAATGCTTGATCCTCGATGTTGCGATGCCAGGAATGACCGGACTCGATCTTCAAAGGGAATTGAAACGTCGGGGCCAACAAGTTCCTGTCATCTTCATAACGGCTCAGAAGGACTCAAAGCTCCGAGAGCAAGCGTTTGAGCAAGGTGCCGCGCAGTTCCTATACAAGCCATTTAGCGCCACGGCTCTGCTTGAGGCGCTGAAGGAAACGATGAAGTGAAATGAATCGTTCCCCCGATCTCAACCCAGGTGGGGCTAAAACGAAGAAACCTCCGCAGCCTTCGAAGGCTGAAGTGAACTCTCGACGGATCGAGCCCTCGTCTCCCATCGTATTTGTTGTTGACGACGATATCTCCGTACGCGAGTCCTTGGAGCTGTTGATCCGGAAGCAGGGATGGCAACCCAAGACATTTTCGTCTGGACAGGAATTCTTGGAAAGCGCGCGTGTGCTAGTTCCGAATTGCCTACTGCTTGATCTTTCTTTGCCCGGCCTGAACGGTCTCGACCTGCAGAAGCGTATCGTGATCGAACGGGCGGAAATGCCGATCATTTTCATCACGGGTTACGGCGATGTGCCCAAATCCGTAGAGGCGATGAAGGGCGGAGCGGCCGAATTCTTAACGAAACCGTTGAATCATGAAGTTCTACTAAGCGCGATCCGACAATCCCTCGAACGCAGCCGCCTCGCTCTCACGCGCCAGGCGGAGTTGCAAACGCTCCGCAACCGCTACGCCTCTCTTACTGCTCGTGAACGGGAGGTAATGGCGTGGATCGTTTCGGGTCTATTGAACAAACAGGTCGGTGGCCAGATGAACATTGCTGAGAGCACAGTCAAGGCGCATCGTGGTCAAGTAATGCAGAAAATGAACGCGGAATCTCTGGCGGACCTGGTGAAGATGGCCTCCAAACTTCGTGTTCCAGAGGCGACTCAGTCGTCTGGGCCGCAAAGCAAGAGTTGATCGTTCAATCGAACTCGAAGGAGAACAGACAATGCCGACAATTACGACAAAGGATGGTACGGAGATTTATTACAAGGATTGGGGGTCGGGACAATCTATCGTTTTCAGCCACGGTTGGCCGCTCAGCGCAGACGCATGGGAAGACCAGATGATCTTCCTGGGTGAGCGTGGTTATCGGTGTATTGCGCATGATCGGTGTGGTCACGGAAGATCGAGCCAACCTTGGCAAGGCAACGACATGAATACCTACGCTGACGATCTTGCGACCTTGGTCGAAAAGCTCGATCTAAGAAACGCGATTCACGTCGGCCATTCCACCGGCCTGCCTGTGCGGCCATCGGGTAGGTCAATACCCAGAAGCCTGCTTTCAGCAGCTCGACCGCTCCCATCGCCGAAAGGCTCTCTGTCTCTCTAATTACGGCTTCAAATTTGCCTGTTGAATGAACGCTGCACATTTATCTTTGCTCCGTATCGCCCAGCAAAATACATGCAACTTAGCAAATAAGGCCCTGTTGAACCACTCGGTTCACCACACCCAACGGAATAAGGGCGAGCACGAGAGCTTCTCGGCCGGAATGCAGGTGTGTTTCCGGAATCAAGATGGCGAGCACCTGGATACGGCCCGCGGTCAATAGGCGCAAATCTGCGCGGTTAGGTGTAGTAAAAATGTAGTAGTTTACCGTTCATATCCAATCAAAACGAGTGCAAACGGCACAAGTCGGGAGCGTTGTAACTGCTTGAGGAATATAGTAGAGTCCAAAATTTTCAGAACGGGTCAAAAGAGTAGTCAGGTTTTTTTTCTTGTCGCTGGCTGGTCGTCGACAAATCTCAACTCTAGTTGCTGGCGATCCCCTTGCGCTTTTCTTAATTCTTCGATCTGGGCTTGCATCTTGTTGACGGCTTCCACCACGGTGCTATCAAAAACCTTGATGTAATGTTCCTTCGTAACGTGTGGTTTCGAGTGGCGCAAGATGCGTTGCACCACCTTGTCCGGAGCGCCCATCGCATACAAGTTCGAGGCGAGACCTCGCCGGAACGCGTGTCATCCATACCACGGCAGATCGATAGCCTCGAGAGTTGGCCGAATCACGCGCCGCCCGAGTTTGTCGGCATTGATCGGACGTCGGTTACCGGAGTGAAAAACGACGCGCGTTTCCGGATTACCCATGGACCTGCGGTATTCGTCTAGGATTTCGGCCAAGGCCGGAATGACCGGGACGGAGTTGCGACTGGCACGCGTCTTTGGAGGGCTGATCACAGATCTCCAAATCGAACG
>Ga0247661_1000208_pt1 | contig 10918 bp, 8 predicted proteins | sample CNK02_metaG_FD_182799 | JGI IMG/M metagenome (GOLD analysis project Ga0247661, IMG submission 182799) | Soil microbial communities from Purdue University Martell Research Forest, Indiana, United States - CNK02 | ecosystem: Environmental > Terrestrial > Soil > Temperate forest > Bulk soil | place...
CCCCTGTGGAGCAGGAAACGTAGGGTAACGCTTGGGGCCCGCGGCGTCTAGCAGATGACTCTCTTAATCGGCCAGGCCTGTGGATGAATCTTGGCGTTCATGTTATTTTGAAAGAACACGCCGGAGTGGCGGAATGGCAGACGCGGCGGACTCAAAATCCGCTGACCGCAAGGTCGTGAAGGTTCGACTCCTTTCTCCGGCACGCTATCTTTGGCATTCAGCAAAATATGCCTTTTACAAGGCTTTTTCGGTGATTTCGCTGCAAAGCTCTGCAACGGAGTGCAGCAAAAACCGGTGTTTTGGGCTTTCATTGGATACACTGGATAGAGTCAAGGCTACTCGTAGAGTCGATCGTTCGCCCTGCGGAGCCGCGCAATGGAGTCAACGCGTCCAACTCCACTTACATAACGCAAGTAACTTCGGGGATACACGGGATATCTGGCCGATCTGGTGGCGGGTGGCGATCTTCATTAAGCGTATCGCACTCGACCGGGTCCCTTCGGACTCAAAGCTTTGCCTTTAGCTGTCGCATCAGGGTTTTCACCGATTATGAGAGAGCCGAGAACGTGCAGCCCGTCAAGCGAAATTGCTTGTCGTAAAGTCTGCTAAGGTTGAAAAACTAACTTAGTTAGGCGCGGCGATTTTTGCGGAGTTGACTTCTATGCACCTCCCTCGCGGAGCCCTCGCTATGCCGTGGCTCATCGGACTGTGCTTGGCGCTGATCGCAGCCGTCATCGCTCGTGGATTCTGGTTGTATCGGGCCTCGCTTACTTGGCCGACTGCAAACGGCATAATCACCAGAATTGACATCGAGAGGAAACGTAGCGGCGGCTCCCCGAGCGGACACTATTTCTCTGCCACATTTGCGTACGACTTCCACGATCCGAGTGGGCGCCGGGTGTTCGGCAGTTGGTACAAAGACTTTTCGACTGAATCGGACGCCAGAGAGTTCGCTGAGCGGGAACTGCCTGTGGACAAGAAAATTATCGTCAGGTTCAATCCGAAGAATCCCGAACTCAATAATCTGGAACTAGATTCGTGGACCTACACGGGGGACAGACCGACTAGTCTTTCCGCATGATTAAGACCTCGCGTGCCTCCGGTTCAGCTCGCCATGCCGTTTGAGAGTCTGCCGCCACTCCAGTTTGCTCTTTACGACGAGGAACGCAGTTGCCAGCCCCACCGACAGCAGCGCCGCATCGTCCAATACTTGGCTCATGCCGGAAAGGGCGATACCGTTGTATACGAGAAAGGCGCCGGAAAGTATGCAGATCGAGGCCGCTGCGATGCCAAGATTCTCGAGCATGTTGAGTGCGTTTCCTTGCCCGTCGCACCCATGTAAATGCAGGATGGCCGTCCAATTCCTTGAAGATCGGGGTGGCGTATACGTTTTTCATAGCGGCGCCACACGAGCACTTGGGCACCGGGATTCCTTCGGATGAAGCGTTGGGCATTTCGCTTCCGGCGCGGCTATCGGGATTCTGGCAGCAGCAACGCTCGCCTACGAAAACGGTATGGAGTTCCACTTCATCGAACCAGGGAAACCTACACAGAACGCGTACATCGAGAGCTTCCATGGGAAATTCCGAGACGAATGCTTGAACCAGAACTAATTCCTTAGCCTAAATGACGCTCGGAGGATAATCGAGGAGTGGCGAGTCGACTACAACACGGCTAGACCACACCGCTCACTGGGATATCAGACACCGATCGAGTTCGCGCGCGACTGGGGCCTCCCCCCGCGTCAGTCGTATGCTCCACTCCGTTAGCCAAAACCGAGGGCCTTCGATAACGAGAGAACCACGCTAAGACCGGACTAAAACGGGGCAGGTCACGCTTGGCGTTGTCGAAACGATCTTTGCTCTCACCATTACACGGCTTGGTCATGCCCGATAAGAGGTTTGGTCTGCTGATGGCTTTGCCCATGTTGATCTTTGGGACTGTGCGCTTGCTCCGGTGAAACGGCTTCCTCGGTGAGTGGAAGCGTAACCACAACAGATGTACCCTTCCCGTTGCAATGAATTCCCAACGTACCACCGATTTGTTTCACTCTTTCCTGCATTCCCCGGAAACCCACTCCCGCAGTTTCGCCGGAGGCAATCTTGGACCGAATTTCCTGAGGGATGCCTCGGCCATCGTCGCTGACTTCCATCTTTACTTCTCCCGGCGTGCGCCACAGCCTCACTTTCGCGGTCGAACTTCCTGAATGGCGATGAATATTCGTCAGACTTTCTTGCACAAGCCGGAATAAACACATCTCATGGTCCTTCGGCAGTCGTCCAAAATCGATTGGCAGTTCCAAGTTTGCGGCGATCTTGCTGCGCTCAGCGAATCCATCGATGTACCACTTCAGCGCGGAATGCAGTCCCATTTCATCCAGCAGCGGCGGATGAAGTAGATAGGATACCGTGCGAATGTCCGCCGAAGCCTGTTCAATTAGTTTGGCGTTCTCCTCCGCGCATCGTGCCGTATCCGGGCTAAGTTTCGACTTCTCCGCGCATAACTTGACAGCATTCATTCCCATAGCGGCGAGCAGTTGCCCTACCCCGTCATGTAATTCGCGAGCTAGTCGTCTTCTTTCATCATCCTGAAGCTGAAGGAGACGGGCGGAAAACTCCTTTTCCTTGAATGCTCGTTCAGCTTGCTTACGTTGAGTGATGTCAGTGTTCGTTTCGAGAATGGACCTGGGGTTCCCGTAAGGGTCTCGATCGAGCACCCAACGGGTAGTCACTACTATTTCCGTGCCATTTTTCTTCTTATGGACGAGTTCACCGGTCCAGCGGTCAGCGCGGTCCAGTTGTGCCCTAACGTTTTCCAGAGGCTCGGGGAATACCGTGCGCAGAAGCTCATGCGTTACGCGACCGAGCGCCTCATCGCACGTGTAGCCATATAGTTCCGATGCACCCTTGCTCCAATACGTGATTCGGTCGGCCATGTCGCGAACGAAGATAGCGTCAGTGCTGAGGTCCAGTAGCCGAGCTTGTTCCGCCTGTGCTCGCGCCGCCAGTTTACGTTCCGTAATGTCCCGCGCGACCTTTGATGCCCCAATAACAGCGCCTGCGGCATCTTTCACTGGCGAAATTGCAACGGAGATATCGAGCATCGATCCGTCCTTACGTACGCGGACGGTTTCGAAGTGATCGACTCGCTCGCCTCGTGCGAGCAGCGTAAGGATTGTTGCTTCCTCGTGGTGGCGATCTTGTGGAACTATAAGCCTGATATTTTGGCCAATAGCTTCTTTGGCCGAGTAGCCGAACAATTGCTCTGCACCTTTGTTCCAGCTAGTAATAATGCCATCGAGACTCTTGCTGACAATCGCATCGTCCGAGGAATCCACGATAGCAGCCAGGAGGCCGTTCGTTCGTTCGGCCTGCTTTCGTTCATAGGTGTCGTGAAAGAAATTCACGACACCAGCAATGGCGCCGTCTTGGTCGCGAATCGGATCAATGTACATCGAAACCGTAACGCGACTTCCGTCCGGCCTTTCGATGACGACTTCCTGCTCGTGTATAGAAGCGCCCGTCTCTAACGCGAGGGCCACAGGAGTATCACAGTGGGCCATGTGAGTACCATCGGCATGGAAAAGTTTGTATGCTCCGCAATAGCGTTCATCTGTATCACCAAGTGTAGGTACCCGGCCCCAAAGTTCGGCAGCTCGTGAGTTGAACCAAGCGATCACACCATCGGGCGCTCGAACCGCATACGCGGCCATTGGGAAAAGCTCAATCAGAGAGGTTTGGTTACCAAGGTTGAGTATGTCAGACGAAGCGAGCAACGGCCTGGTAATGCGGCCTTCCGGCTGGTCGTCCTTAGCCACGATGGCACCTCCACGGGCGCTAACGGGGGAGGTTAACGCCGGCGTTAGGCAAAAAAGCCTACTCGACAGGAAATCGCAAAGCAAGGACAGGGAACTTCTGCATCGGGCCCGGCTCCAAGGCAAATCACTGTGGTCTGCCAGTCCACCATACGACCAGGCCCACAATGCGTCACGTGGATTCCGGGGCTAGCATGAGGGGTTTATATGCACGCTGATCTGAAACCAAGGCGTCGGTGTGGTCGAATCTTATCAACCGGGAGACAAGCAGCCGTTTCTCGTCGTTCCGCGCCACAACAATCTGGCTGAGCAACTCGTCGTGATGGAAGTATCAGCCGCGATGATGTAGCCGTCCAGGATGAGCGGAGACATCGAATTGCCTTTCACTCGAAGACCGATGGTCTGCTCAGGATGCGGACACCATTCGACCGGCGCTGCCCATATCGCTTTTGGTTTCACTACGTCGAGATCAACAACTTCCCCCGCGTCTTCACCGGGGGTCGCTGCGCGCACAGGAAGAACTGGAATGGCAACGAAATCCGCTGGTCTTAGGGATGTCACTCCTTTTGCGCCAGCATGGACGACCTGTATATTAGCGATTCTCCCTTGGCGCATCCAGCGTCGTGCGGTTGGCAGGATTCGCATCGAGTCCGAAGTATTAAAACCGGCTCGCTCCCAGAAGAACTAGCAAAGGGTCCCAGCTACGTACCCGAGCTGTATGTATGATTTGGCAGGTGGTTCCGCCTCTCCGCGTTCCCAGCGGGAGACAGCCATGGCGGACGTATTTAATTTCTTGGCCAGCTCGGCTTGGGTGAGTTCTAGCCGTTGACGAAAAGCTAAGACCTTGCGGGACCAATCAGCAGCGACTTTTGCGGACTTCCGAAAAACCATGACTAATCCAAGAATCACGTCCTCTCTAAAATTTTATTTATAGCGCCGATCTCTGTAAAAGCCAAGGCCGCTGTCGGAGGATTGCGTGCTTCAGTGAAGCGACGGATTCCCGATGGTGTTCGAAGTACGAAATCTTCTTTGCTGACGCAGGCCGGGCGTGGTAGTGTGCCCGACAAATTGTGACGGAAATTGACGAGCTGTCCGGCAAAATCCGTGAATCGCCTCGCGATCGGTTATGTCTGAACAGACTTCCCTGCGGTCAGACCCGACGAACGAAATGCGCCCGATCCTTGTGCGGGAACGGCTGGAGGTAATCGACATCCTCCGGGGCTTCACAATACTTGGAATACTCCTCGTGAATATGCCCCTATATGGATGGCCGAATTGGGGACCGCTTCGTACGATGCGAACCCAGCTGCCAGGCGGATCGCTCGACGAGGCGGCAAGCTGGTTTCTTTGGTTATTTGCAGAGGACAAGTTTTATCCCTTGCTTTCGTTTCTGTTTGGAGTTGGCTTCAGCATTCAGCTGGCACGTTCGGACTCGCGTGCCACTAATTTTCTTTCTATTTATCGCCGCAGATTACTCGCTCTTCTCCTGATCGGGTTGGTGCACGGTCTTCTTTTGTGGTCGGGCGATATCCTGGTCAGGTACGCACTCATCGGTTTCTTGCTTCTTCCTTTTCGCGAGCGCAGTCCCAAAACAATCCTGGTGTTTGCCGTCATTCTGGTATTTATTCCCATCGTACTCTTGCCGCTCCAGCAAGACGTGAATCAGCGGTTGTTCGCGCACCTTGTAGGCACAAATGTGGACTACACTGAATTGTGGAATGAATCGTTGCACGCTTACCGTCACGGCACGTTCGCGGAGATCTCTCTGCAGCGGGTACGTGCCACTGCCTGGGGTTTCTCTTGGCCGATTTCTTGGCTGCAGATTCTCGGCCTTTTTCTGATGGGGCTTTATGCCGGGCGACGAGAGTTTCTTCAAAACCTTCAGGCCCACCTCACAGTGGTGCGAAAAGCATTTTGCTGGGCGTTGCCGTTGAGCGTGGGAGGCATGTTAGTTCGAGCTGAGGTCGTCAAACTTCCGAGCCTGCTCGGACCATATCTGGCTGGTACAGGGGAAGAAGTTCTTGACACGATTGGTTACTTAGCGCTTTCCGTAATCTACGCGACCTCCATCATTCTGCTGGCGCAGCGCGTTGAGTGGAAGCCGTGGTTGCAACCGCTGGCGGCGGTTGGGCGGATGGCGCTCAGCAACTATCTGTTTCAATCACTGGTGTGCACAACTCTTTTCTATAGCTACGGATTTGGCTTGTTTGGGAAGGTTGGACCGTTTGCCGGATTGTGTCTCACTATAGCGATTTACACTAGCCAAGCTCTGTTCAGCGTTGAATGGTTGCGGTACTTCCGCTTCGGCCCCTTGGAATGGATTTGGCGGTCGCTGACGTATGGAAAACTGCAACCCATGCGGCTCGCGTCAAGCGTCGAGCGATGACTGCCGCTATGCCCCTTATCGCTCCGAGTTGCACCTTCGGCAAGCGCCCTTCGACCGGGTGTCGTTGCGCCTTGGTGCAGTCCTATAACTGGCCTTCTATCTAATCGTGGTTCTAAGAGGTTCTTCTGATTGATTCAGCTGGTGTTCTAGCCTGAAGCTTGTGTTACTCTCGCTCTCGAACGAATCAACAAGGCAGGGCGCGGAAGAACGAGAAGCTTTTGTGCCCTGCTCTCCGCATCGAATTCCTTCAGTTGCTGCCTTATAATCGGTGGCATAAATCAATTGTGAGACGTCCAGCCGAAGTTCGGCTTGTCCTATCCGTTGATCGTCCCTTTCTTGAAGTCGACGTCTGGCGGCGACTCCTTTCTCCGGCACCGAGCCGCCCGGCTGCAGTTTCTTCCTGCTTTTCGAGAAAATATTCCCGCAGAAATCTGTTTTCCTAGGTGTTTGAATCGTTTTAATATGATGGTACCGCTGTTAATCGCCACGTAAATGAGGTCTCATGTTCCGTCGAATCGCGATTGTTGCCGCTCTGATCGCTGCCTACGCTTTCGTTAGCGCCGCGGCCTCTAAGGCGGCCGAGTCTGCCGACAAATCCCTGACCGCTTTCGATCTGCTGAAAGGCTGGGAGATTCAGTCGTCTTGCGACGTGAAGGAGGCCGGCGAGCAGGTTTCGCGTGCGGGACTGGCAACAGCCGGCTGGCACAAAACGACTGTTCCCAATACCGTGGTCGGCGCTCTGGTCGATGACAAGACCTATCCCGACCCGACCTATGGCGTCAACATGAAGAATTTGCCGGGGATGGATTATTCAACCGCGACGTTCTTTGCGAATCAGGACATGCCAGAGGGCAGCCCGTTCAGATGCGCGTGGTGGTGGCGGAATGAGTTTGAGATGCCTGCCGAATTTGCCAAAAGGAATGTGGTCGTTCACTTTCCCGGCATCAACTACCGCGCGAATATCTGGTTCAACGGACAGAAGATTGGCGAGGCCAGAGAAATCGCCGGAACGTACCGTATTTTTGAATTCGATTTGACGAAACTCATGAAGCCTGGCGCAAAGAATGTGATCGCGCTGGAAATCAGCGCGCCGGCCAAAGAAGACCTGGGCATCACCTGGGTGGACTGGAATCCGACTCCCGCGGACAAGAACCTGGGGATTTGGAAGGAAGTGACCCTGACGGCGCGCGGCCCGGTTTCAATTCGCAATCCGTTTGTGAAAGCGCAGCTCAATGCGGATTTTACCGCGGCGGATCTGACGATCTCCGCAGACTTGAGCAATGACTCAGCCGCCGTGACGAAAGGAACCTTGGTCGCGGAAGTTGACGGTAAGACGGTGAAACTCCCGGTGGAGCTTGCAGCCGGAGAGAGCAAGTCGGTCCGTTTCGAACCGGAGCATTTTGCCGCTCTCAAAATGGCGCGCCCAAAACTTTGGTGGCCCTACACCATCGGTACGCCATATCTCTACAAGGCGAAGCTACACTTTGCAGCGGGCGGCGATGTTTCGGATACCGCGACCGTCGCATTTGGCGTTCGCCAAATCACAAGTGAGCTGACCGAGGGAGGTCACCGGCTATTCAAGATCAATGGCAGACGCGTTCTGATCCGCGGTGCTGCCTGGGCGCCGGACATGTTCCTGCGGCCGATGTCAAAGAAGCTCGACGCCGATTTGCGCTACGTGAAGCACATGGGGCTGAACACAATTCGCCTGGAAGGCCGGATCGATCGTGACGAATTATTCGACAAAACGGACCAGATGGGAATTTTGGTGATGCCTGGCTGGACCTGTTGCGATATGTGGGAGCAGTGGAAGGACTGGACGGCGGAGACGCGCAAAATCGCGGCTGCTTCCATGGCCGATCAGGCCCGTCGGTTGCGTAATCATCCCAGCGTTTTTGTTTGGCTCTACGGCAGCGATGGGCCGCCGCCCGCCGACGTGGAAAAAATGTATCTATCTGTTTTGGCGGAAGCGGAATGGCCCAATCCCTCCGTCTCTTCAGCCAGCGAAACGCCGACCACGGTTACCGGAAAATCCGGCGTGAAGATGACCGGTCCGTACGAATACGTTCCGCCGGTGTATTGGCTGGCCGACAGGCAAGCCGGAGGCGCGTACGGCTATAACACGGAGACCAGCCCCGGCCCGGCCATTCCCACGTTGGAAAGCGTGAAGAGATTTATTCCCCGAGAGCATCTCTGGCCCATCGACGATGTGTGGAACTATCACGCCGGCGGCGAGCGCTTCACCACGGTTAATGTCTTTAATGACGGATTGAATCGGCGCTACGGTCCGGCTTCTTCTCTGGAAGACTATGAGCGCAAAGCGCAGGCTGCCGCCTATGACGGCGAGCGCGCCATGTTCGAGGCCTACGGCCGCAACAAATACACGTCGACGGGTGTAATCCAGTGGATGCTCAACAACGCTTGGCCTTCGCTGATTTGGCATCTGTACGACTACTATCTGGTTCCTGGCGGTGGATATTTCGGTACGAAGAAAGCTATGGAGCCTTTGCACGTGCTGTACGGCTACGACGATCAAAGCGTGGCCGTGGTGAATGACACCTACGTCGAGCGCAAGGGCATGAAAGTGCGCGCGCGAGTGTATTCGCTCGAAGGGAAGCTGCTTGCGGACAGAGAAGAAGCGCTGGACGTTCCATCCGATGGCTCGGTGAAGGCGTTCGATTTGCCAAAGGCGGAAGGGCTGAGCATGACATTTTTTGTGCGGCTGGATTTGCGTGACGCGCGCGGCCGAGCGGTGAGCGACAACTTCTATTGGCTTTCCGCCAAGGCGGATACGCTTGACTGGGCCAAGAAGCAGGACACCGTGTATACGCCACAGGCCGAATTCGGCGATTTGACCGGCCTCGCAACCTTGCCGCAGGTTCGTCTGCAAACCAGTGCAACGATCGAACAGGCCGCCAATGCCAGCTCCTCTAGCGCGCACATTCGCGTGAAGAATCCCTCGTCGAACGTGGCGTTTCAAGTTCGTTTGCGCCTGGCGAGAAAGAAGGACGACGTCGACCTCGTTCCCGTCTTTTGGGACGACAACTATTTCTCGTTATTACCTGGGGAAGAACGCATTATTGCAGCCGAGTACGACGCTTCCGAGCTTCACGGAGCGCGTCCGGCCATCGAGGTCGGCGGATTCAATATTGTTCCGGCGGAGGTTGGAAACGCCGCATCCCACTAGACTCGCGGCTGGACTTATTGCTTTGCCTGCCAAAGGTCGTGCACAATCTCCGCTCGAATGAACATCCAACCTCGCCGGACACTGGGAATTCCTTTTGTATCCGGGGCAGCCCTTTTTGCTATTTCGCTACTAAGCAGTGCGACCGCGTCCGCCCAGGACGCGAAGCTGACTGCTGCCGAGGCGGTCATTCGGCGGCGGATTGTTGCTTCCGGTGCCGACGTTGCCGTTTACTTCAAAACGCTCGATGGCAAGGTCGAATGGTCGGCGCGGCCAGACGACGTTTTCCACGCCGCCAGCACCATGAAGATACCGGTCATGATCGAGCTTTTTCACCAAGTCCACCTAGGTAAGATCGCGCTCGGCGACAAGATTGTGGTCAAAAACGAATTCCACAGTATCGTGGACGGCTCGCCGTACCAACTCAGCGCTCGAGACGACTCCGAGGCCGACTTGTACAAGGCCGAGGGACAATCCCGCACGTTGCGCGAACTCTGCGAGCTGATGATTACGGTCAGCAGCAACTTCGCCACAAATCTCCTCATCGAAAACCTGGGCGTGGAAAATATTCGCGCCACGGTTCACGCGCTTGGCGCCGACGGCGTCGTCGTTCTGCGTGGCGTCGAGGACAGCAAGGCCTTCGAGAAAGGGCTGAACAATACGGTCACCGCCCGTGGGCTTAGAACGCTGCTCGAAGCGATCGCGCAGGGAAAGGCAGTGGATACTGCTAGCTCGAGCCAGATGATCGCCATCCTCAAGCGACAAAAATTCAATGAAGGCATACCGGCCGGCCTGCCTCCGGGCATTGCGGTGGCCCACAAGACTGGTGAAATCAGCAAAATTCATCATGACGCGGCGATCGTTTTCGCCAAGCGCTCCTTCGTGCTGGTGATCCTGGTGCGCGGCTTAGCGGACATCAAGCAAAGCGCCGCGCTTATGGCCGATATCAGCCGCCAGATTTACGGCGCAACTCAGTAGGTCAACCTTTGCGCAACCCAGAAGAGCAGTCTTCTCATCCAAGTAGAGGACTCGTGTAAATTTCTAAGGACGTTCTCCGGAAAACGGGACGAAGAAGGGGATTCCATCATGAAGACTTTGTTGAGGGCTTTGTTGGCAGGCGGTAGCCTGCTGCTGCTCGCAGCAATCGGCGTTGCCGACACCCTGGAGCTCAAGGATGGTCGCGTCCTACAGGGCAAGTACCTGGGCGGGACGCAAGCGGTCCTGCGTTTTGAGGTAAACGGCGACGTGCAGACATTTCCGACTAACGACATCGTCGCGCTGACGTTCACGCGCAACTCCGGTTCCGCTCCTGCCCCTGCCGCCGCCCCCCCACCTCAGGGCGATCCGGGCCCGGCTCCGGCTCAGTCTGCTCCGCCGCCCGCTGCCTCGAATTCGTCCGCCGGGGGCGACGTCAACGTCCCGGCAGGGCAATCAATTCTGGTGCGTATGATTGACGGCGTTGATTCTGCGAAGAATCACGTTGGCGACCTTTTTCACGCCAGCCTGGAAACCGATCTGAACGTCAACGGCGTCT
>Ga0247661_1000209_pt1 | contig 10877 bp, 10 predicted proteins | sample CNK02_metaG_FD_182799 | JGI IMG/M metagenome (GOLD analysis project Ga0247661, IMG submission 182799) | Soil microbial communities from Purdue University Martell Research Forest, Indiana, United States - CNK02 | ecosystem: Environmental > Terrestrial > Soil > Temperate forest > Bulk soil...
TACTCATTCCGAACAAAACCTTCCCGAGGGTCTGCCTGCCGGGCTGTTCGCGGCCGCGCCGGGACGCGGTCGTGTTCCGTACCTACCGCGCCAGGCAGGCCCCGCCGGGCTGCTCAGGCAAGATCAGGGAAGAAGATCTTGATCTCCCTGGCGGCCGACTCCGGCGAGTCCGACCCGTGCACGATGTTCTCTCCAACCTCCAACGCGTTGTCTCCGCGGATGGTGCCGGGCGCCGCCTTGAGCGGGTCCGTGGCGCCGGCCAGGGCGCGGAACGACTCGATCGCCCGCGGCCCCTCGATGACCATAGCCACGACCGGGCCGGAGGTAATGAAGTCGAGCAGCGACTCATAGAACGGCTTACCCTCATGCTCCGCGTAGTGCACCTCCGCTACGCCGCGTTCTAGCGTCCGCAACTCCAGTGCCACGACACGCAGGCCCTTGCGCTCGACTCTCGATACCACCGTACCGATCAGGCCCTTGCGTACCCCATCAGGCTTGACCAGAACCAGGCTGCGCTCCGACATTATAAGCCGCGCTCCTTACCTACAGCGATGAACTGCCGGCCCTTTGTCACAGAGCCGGCAGGAATTTACCTTCCGCGGGGCCGCAGCTTACCGGGCTCAGGGAACGTGCCCGAAACGGCGGCCGAGCCAGATCCCGGTGCCCCAGAGCAGGGCGAAGACCGCACCGAGGAAGTACATGGCGGGCACCACCGCACCCGCGGCGAGCACCAGGACCTGCAGCAGGCTACCGCCCGCCAGCACCAGCCGGAGCGGTCCCCGGGCGGCGAGCACGGCGAGCAGCACCGCGGCCGCCACCAGCACGCCGCCGGCCAGCACGGCCGGGCGCCGGGACGCGTGCTCCACGGTCAGCGCGACCGGGATGGCCAGCCCGATCACGATCGCCTCCATGATCAGCACGGTGGCGCACAGCCGTCTCACCGCGCGCCGCCTCCCGGGCTGCCCGGGCCGGCCGCGAGCAGCACCCGCGCGTCGCCCGCGGTGATCACCGAGCCGGTGATCAGGACCCCGGTGCTGCCCAGGCCGCCCTCGGAGTCGGTCACCCCCTCGTCAGCCAGCCCGACGGCGATCTCGATCGCGTCGTCGAGCCGGTCCGCGGCGCGCACCCGGTCGGGCCCGAACACCGGGCTGGCCAGCTCCAGGAGCTTGGCCGGGGCCATGGAACGGGACGAGGAGTTGGCCGTCACCACCAGCTCGGTGACGACCGGCTCGAGCTGATCCAGGATCGCGGGCACGTCCTTGTCCTCGCTGACCGCGAGGATGCCGATCAGGCCGGTGAAGCTGAACGCCTCGGTCAGCGCGTCCAGGCTGGCCGCCATCCCGGCCGGGTTGTGCGCGGCGTCCACGATGACCGTGGGGCTGCGCCGGACGATCTCCATCCGGCCGGGCGAGGACATCTGCCGGAACGCGTCCCGGACCAGCTCCTCGTCCAGCGGCTGTGCGTCGGCCGGGTCACCGCCGGCCGGCCCGGTGAACGCCTCGGCCGCGGCCAGTGCGCAGGCCGCGTTACCGGCCTGGTACGCGCCGAACAGCGGCAGGAACAGGTCCTGGTAGTGGCCGTGCAGGCCCTGCACGGCCAGCAGCTGGCCGCCGAGGGCCAGCTCCCGGCTGGTCACGCCGAACTCCAGGCCCTCCCGGGCCACGGTCGCGCCGGCCTCGGCGGCCCGGCGCAGCAGCGCCTCGGCCGCGCCGGCCGGCTGCTGGGCGAGTACCGCCACTGCGCCCGGCTTGATGATCCCGGCCTTGTCCGCGGCGATCGCCTCGACCGTGTTGCCGAGGTAGCGGGCGTGGTCGATGGCGATCGGCGTGACCACCGCCACCACGCCGTCGGCCACGTTGGTGTTATCCCAGGTCCCGCCCATGCCGACCTCGATCACGGCGACGTCCACCGGGGCGTCGGCGAAGACCGAGAAGGCCATGCCGACCAGCACCTCGAAGAACGACAGCGCAGCCGGCTGGCTCGCGTCGACCAGGTCGAGGTAGGGCTCGATCTCCTCGTACGCCCCGACGAACCGCTCGGCGGACAGCGGCACCCCGTCCAGGCAGATCCGCTCGGTGATGGCGGACAGGTGCGGGCTGGTGAACAGCCCGGTGCGCAGCCCGCGGGCGCGCAGCAGGGTCTCGGTCATCCGGGCGGTCGACGTCTTGCCGTTGGTGCCGGTCAGGTGGATCACCGGGTAGGCGCGCTGCGGGTCACCGAGCAGCTCGGTCAGGGCCCGGATCCGGTCCAGGGACGGGTCGATGGAATGCTCGGGCCGGCGGGCCACGATGGCCCGCTCGATCTCCCGCAGCCGTCCGGTTACGTCGGCGGTCACAGGGCCGCACAGGTTGCTGCAATCACGCTTGGCAGCCTACTGCCCGCTGGCCTGCGGCCCGACCCTCCCCGCTGGCGCACGCACCAGCCCGGCCGATCTAGTACGTGACACAAACTAATTTGGTTGGTGGCACGAACTAATTTGGTTGGTGACACGAACCAAATTAGTTGGTGACACCAACCAGTTTGGTTGGTGTCACGTACTGGTTGGTCGGTGTCACGTACTGACTGGCGGGCTTACCGGCTGGCTGGGGGCAGCGCTTCCAGCCGGCCGGTGAGCCGGGCGATCTCGGCCTGCGCGGCGGCCAGCCGGTCCCGGCTCTTGGCCACCACCGCGGCCGGGGCCCGCTCCACGAACGACGGCGTAGCCAGCTTCCGCTCGGTCGCGGTGGCGTCGGCCCGGGCCGCGGCCAGGTCCTTCTCCAGCCGCCGCCGCTCGGCCGCCACGTCGATGGTGGCCGCCGTGTCCAGTTCCACGGTCACGCCGCAGGCCTGCACCGACGCGGTGGGCGCGAACGCCTCGCCGGGCGCGGTCAGCCGGAGCAGGGCCCGGATCGCGGCCTCGTGCCCGGCCAGCGGGGTGCCCCCGATCCCGGTCAGCGCGGCCGGAACCGGCTGGGTGGGCCGCAGTCCCTGGTCCGAGCGGAACCGGCGGACCTCGGTGACCAGCTGCATCAGCGCGCCGATCTCGGCCTCGGCGGCCGCGTCGGCGAAGGCGGCCAGGTCGCCGCCGGCCGGCCTGCCCTCAGCCGGCCTGCCGCTGGCCTGCTGGCCCGGCCACGGCGCGGTCATCACGCTGTCCCCGCCGGTCAGCGCCCGCCACAGCTCGTCGGTGACGAACGGGATCACCGGGTGCAGCAGCCGCAGCAGCCGGTCGAGGACGAACCCGAGCACCGCCCGGGTGGCGGCCACGGTGCCCTCGTCGCCGCTGGCCAGCGCGGGCTTGGCCAGCTCCAGGTACCAGTCGCAGAACTCGTCCCAGGCGAAGTGGTACAGCCCCTCGCAGGCCTTGCCGAACTCGTACTGCTCGAGCAGGTCGTCGGTGGCCGCGGTGACCGCGGCCAGCCGGGACAGGATCCACCGGTCGGTGGTGCCCAGCGTGGCCGGGTCAGGGCGCGCGGCGCTTGCGTCGGCACCGTTGAGCAGCGCGAACCGGGCCGCGTTCCACAGCTTGTTGCAGAAGTTGCGGGACCCGGCGACCCAGTCCTCGCTGATCGCCACGTCGCCGCCGGGGCTGGCCCCGCGGGCCAGGGTGAACCGGGTGGCGTCCGCGCCGAACCGGTCGATCCAGTCCAGCGGGTCCACGGTGTTGCCGCGGGATTTGGACATCTTCTTGCCGTACTGGTCGCGGACCAGGCCATGCAGGGCCACGTGGCGGAACGGAACGGACTGCTGCGGTCCGGCCGCGGACATCGCGTACAGGCCGAACATCATCATCCGGACAACCCAGAAGAACAGGATGTCGTAGCCGGTGACCAGCACGCTGGTCGGGTAGAAGGCGCGGAGGTCCTCGGTGTCGTCGGGCCAGCCCAGGGTGGAGAACGGCCACAGCGCCGAGGAGAACCAGGTGTCCAGCACGTCGCCGTCCTGGGTCCAGCCCGGTGATCCCGGCGGGTCCTCGTCCGGGCCGACGCAGACGGTCTCGCCGCTGGACGAGTACCAGACCGGGATCCGGTGCCCCCACCACAGCTGGCGGCTGATGCACCAGTCGTGCATGTCGTCGACCCAGTCGAAGTACCGGCCGGACATCTCGGCCGGGTGGATGGCTACCCGGCCGTCCCTGACCGCGTCGCCGGCCGCCTTGGCCAGCGGGCTCACCTTGACGAACCACTGCAGCGACAGCCGCGGCTCGACGGTCGTGCCGCACCGGCCGCAGTGCCCCACCGCGTGCAGGTAGGGCCGCCGCTCGGCGACGATCCGGCCCTCCTCACGCAGCGCCTGGCGCACCGCGGGCCGGGCCTCGAACCGGTCCAGGCCAACGAATGGCCCGTGCGCAGTGATCACGCCGCGCTCGTCCATGATCATCAGGCTGGGCAGCTGGTGCCGCCGGCCGATCTCGAAGTCGTCCGGGTCGTGCGCCGGGGTGACCTTGACCGCGCCGGTGCCGAACTCCGGGTCCACGTGCGGGTCGGCGACCACCGGGATGCGCCGGCCGGACAGCGGCAGCTCGATCTCGCGGCCGACCAGGTGGCTGTACCGGGAGTCGTCGGGGTGCACGGCCACCGCGGTGTCCCCGAGCATGGTCTCCACCCGGGTGGTGGCCACCACGATCGAGTCGTCGCCGTCGCCGTACCGGATCGAGACGAGCTCGCCCTCGTCCTCGGTGTGGTCGACCTCGATGTCGGACAGCGCGGTCATGCACCGCGGGCACCAGTTGATGATCCGCTCGGCCCGGTAGATCAGCCCGTCGTCGAACAGCCGCTTGAAGATGGTCTGCACGGCCCGGGACAGGCCCGCGTCCATGGTGAACCGCTCCCGGTCCCAGTCGACGCTGTCGCCCAGGCGGCGCATCTGGCCCAGGATCTTCCCGCCGGACTCGGCCTTCCACTGCCAGACCCGCTCGGTGAACTTCTCCCGGCCCAGGTCGTGCCGGGACAGGCCCTCCTTGGCCAGTTCCCGCTCGACCACGTTCTGGGTGGCGATCCCGGCGTGGTCCATGCCCGGCAGCCACAGCGCGGTGTAGCCCTGCATGCGGCGGCGGCGGACCAGCGCGTCCATCAGCGTGTGATCCAGCGCGTGGCCGATGTGCAGTGAGCCGGTCACGTTCGGCGGCGGGATCACCATGGCGAAGGCGGGCGCGGACGGCGACACGGCTTTGGCGTCGGCACGCATCAGGCCCGCCGCTTCCCAGTGCGCGTAGCGGCGTGCCTCCACATCGCTGGGGGCGTACTGGGGAGGGAGCTGACGGGGGTCGGTCTCGGTCACGACCGATGAGTTTATTGGCTCCGCGCAGCCTCTGCGCCATAGCCAGCAGCACAGCCCCGCCAGCTAGCCGCCGGCGGAGCCGGCCCAGCTCGCGGACGGCCGCGACGCTGTTTTCCCGGCGAGCGGTCGGCGCTCCTTCGAACGGTCAGCAGCGCTCGCCGGGAAGGCAGCGTGTATAGCGGCCCTCCGCGAGCCAGCAAGCACGGTCAGGCGGACTTCTCCCGCGGCGTGCGGCGGGAGACATCACGCGGCACGAGGGTCGGGTTGACGTTCTTCAGCACGACGTCGGCGGTGATGACGACCTTCTCCACGTCCTTGCGGCTGGGCACCTCGTACATCACCGACATCAGGACTTCCTCGAGGATGGCGCGCAGCCCGCGGGCGCCGGTCCCGCGCAGGTTGGCCTGGTCGGCCACCGCGTCCAGGGCGTCGTCGGTGAACTCGAGGTCCACGCCGTCCAGCTCGAACAGCCGCCGGTACTGCCGGACCAGCGCGTTGCGCGGCTCGGTCAGGATCCGGATCAGCGCCTCGCGGTCCAGGTTGTGCACGCTGGTGATGACCGGCAGGCGGCCGACGAACTCCGGGATCATCCCGAACTTCAGCAGGTCCTCCGGCATCACGTCGGAGAACTGGTCGACCGAGTTGCGGTCGTTCTTGACCCGCAGCACGCCGCCGAAGCCGATCCCGCCGCGGCCGACCCGGGTCTCGATGATCTTCTCCAGGCCGGCGAACGCGCCGCCGCAGATGAACAGCACGTTGGTGGTGTCGATCTGGATGAACTCCTGGTGCGGGTGCTTGCGGCCGCCCTGCGGCGGGACGGACGCGGTGGTGCCCTCCAGGATCTTCAGCAGGGCCTGCTGCACGCCCTCGCCGGAGACGTCCCTGGTGATCGACGGGTTCTCGCTCTTGCGGGCGATCTTGTCGATCTCGTCGATGTAGATGATCCCGGTCTCGGCCTTCTTGACGTCGTAGTCGGCCGCCTGGATCAGCTTGAGCAGGATGTTCTCGACGTCCTCGCCGACGTAGCCGGCCTCGGTGAGCGCGGTCGCGTCGGCGATGGCGAACGGCACGTTGAGCAGCCGGGCCAGCGTCTGGGCCAGCAGCGTCTTGCCCGAGCCGGTCGGGCCGAGCAGCAGGATGTTGGATTTGGCCAGCTCGACGCCGTCCTCGCCGCCGGACCGCTCGCCGCCGGACTGGACCCGCTTGTAGTGGTTGTAGACCGCGACCGACAGGGCCTTCTTGGCGTTCTCCTGGCCGATGACGTAGGCGTCGAGGAACTCGTAGATCTCGCGGGGCTTGGGCAGGCTGTCCCACTTGAGCTCGGGGGGCTCGGACAGCTCTTCCTCGATGATCTCGTTGCAGAGGTCGATGCACTCGTCGCAGATGTACACGCCAGGGCCGGCGATGAGCTTCTTGACCTGCTTCTGGCTCTTTCCGCAGAACGAGCACTTCAGCAGATCGCCGCCGTCACCGATACGTGCCACCCAGCCACTCCTTTGCCAGGGCCGCTGCCGCGGCCTCGCGGGCTACGCCGGCCTGGGGATCGGCCCCCGGCCGGCCGGCCAAACCGGATGTGTCCCTCACCGACGGTACCGCTTCGGGGCCCTGCCGTGTGGCACAAGCCGCCGTGACGCCCGGCGGGTCAGGACGCCCCGGCCCGCTAAACCGACGATACCTCGGTCTTCCGCTTAATCATCGTGAGAACTTCATCCACCAGGCCGTATTCCTTTGCTTCCTGGGCGGTGAAGAACTTGTCGCGCTCGATGTCCTTGCGAACCTGATCCTCGTCCCTGCCGGTGTGCTGGGCAAGAACCTTTTCCATCGCGGTCCGCATCCGCAGGATCTCGTTGGCCTGGATCTCCAGGTCCGAGGTCTGCCCGTAGCCGCTCTCCATGGCCGGCTGATGGATCAGGATCCGCGCGTTGGGCAGGGCCATCCGCTTGCCCGCGCTGCCCGCGGCCAGCAGCACCGCCGCCGCCGACGCGGCCTGGCCCAGGCAGAAGGTGTGGATCTCCGGGCGGATGTACTGCATCGTGTCGTAGATCGCCATCATCGAGGTCATCGACCCGCCGGGCGAGTTGATGTAGAGGTAGATGTCCCGGTCGGGGTCGATCGACTCCAGCGTGATCAGCTGCGCCATGACGTCGTTCGCGGACGCGTCGTCGATCTGCACGCCGAGGAAGATGATCCGCTCCTCGAAGAGCTTGTTGTACGGGTTCATCTCCTTGACGCCGTACGACGTCCGCTCGACGAAGGACGGCAGCACGTAGCGCGACTCCGCGGCGTGACGCAGGGCCGCAGGCCGGGCCAGGTGGTTGCTCATGAGGTGTGCTCCTCCGAAAGGGCGGGGGTCAGGAAACAGGTCCCTCGCTGGGAACCTCGTTGGCGCTGCGGACCACGTGATCGACCAGGCCGTAGTCCTTCGCCTCGTCCGCGCTGAACCAGCGGTCGCGGTCCGAGTCGGCCTCGATCCGCTCCACCGTCTGGCCGGTGTGGAACGCGGTCCGGTCGGCCAGCACCTTCTTCAGGGTCAGGATCTGCTTGGCCTGGATGCGGATGTCGGTCTCGGTGCCGCCGACGCCGCCGTGCGGCTGGTGCAGCAGGATCTGCGCGTGCGGCAGCGCGTACCGCTTGCCGTGCGTGCCGGCGCACAGCAGGAACTGGCCCATCGAGGCGGCCATGCCCATCGCGTAGGTGCGGATGTCGTTCGGCACGAACTGCATCACGTCGTAGATGGCCAGGCCGGCGCTGACCGAGCCGCCGGGTGAGTTGATGTACAGGCTGATGTCGCGCTGGCCGTCCTCGGCGGCCAGCAGGATCAGCTCGGCGCAGACCCGGTTGGCCAGGTCGTCGTCGACCTGCTGGCCGAGGACGACGATCCGGTGCCGCAGCAGGCGCTGGAACACCTGCTCGGCCATCATGGGGGCCGGCGGCGCCTCGGTCCGCGCCAGGATGCTGGCCGGCACTCCGGCCAGGGGCGGCGTGCTCAAGGGTGCCTCCTTGTAGTGGTGCTCACGCGCCGCTGCGGGCGCGGGATGTTCGTGCTGTCCTTGGACCCTAACCCGGCCCTGGCGCCGGCTAGTCCGCTGCTGGGGCCTGTTCGCTGACGGCGCAGGCGCCGGTCCGCGGGCTACTCGCCGGCGTCGTCCGGCTCGCCCTCGCCCGCGCCTTCCTGGGCGGCCTGGCGCAGCGCGGCCAGGTCAACGGTGCGCCCGGACTCGTCCTTGATGGCGGCCCGCTCAGAGAGCAGCGTCATGGCCTTGGACCGGAGGATGTCGTTCACCACCGAGCCGAGCTGACCCCGGTCGGTGAGCTCCTTGGCCAGCCGGTCGGGTGCGACACCCATCCGGTAGGCCTGCTCGGTCACGTAGGCGCTCAGCTCGTTCTGGTCGACCCCGAGCTCCTCGGCCTGGGCCAGCTTGTCCAGCACGAAGCCGGCCTTCACCGACCGGCGGGCGTCGGTGCCGAACTGCTCGTCCAGCTCCTCCTCGGTGGTGCCGGCAGCCTCCAGGTAGGCCTGGCGGTCCAGGCCGCTCCGGCGCAGCCGGTCGTCCAGCGCCCGTTCGCGCAGCTCGGTCTCCTCGCGGACGAGGGTCTCCGGCAGCGGCAGGTCGAGCTGGCCGAGCACCGCGTCCAGGGCCCGCTCGCGGGCCTGCTCCGCCTGGCTGCCGCGGCGCATCGCGGTCAGCTGGGTGGTGGTCGCGCTGCGCAGCTCGTCCAGCGTGTCGAACTCGCTGGCGGCCTGGGCGAACTCGTCGTCCAGGTCCGGCAGCTCCTTGACCTTCACGCTGTGCACGGTGACCGTGACGTCGGCTTCCTGGCCCGCGTGCTGGCCGCCGGCCAGCTCGGTGCGGAACGTGCTGGTGTCGCCTGAGCTCATCCCGGGCAGCGCCTCGTCCAGGCCGTCCAGCATGCTGCCGCTGCCCACCTCGTAGGACAGGCCGCTGGCCTGGGCGTCCTCGACCGGGTTGCCGTCGACGCTGGCCGACAGGTCGATCGACACGTAGTCGCCCGCCTCGGCCGGCCGGTCGGCGCCCTTCAGCGAGGCGAACCGCTCGCGCAGCGCGCCCAGGTACTCATCCACCTGCTCGTCGGTGACGTCCGCGTCGTCCACGGTCACCGGCAGCCCGTCGATGTCGGGCAGGTCGAACTTCGGCCGCACGTCGACCTCGGCGGTGAACGTCAGCTCCTTGCCGTCGTCCAGCTTGGTGATCTCCACGTCGGGCTGGCCGAGCGCGAACATCTCGTGCTCCTGCATGGCCTTGCCGTACAGCTCGGGCACCGCGTCGTTGACCGCGTGCTCGAGCACCGCGCCGCGGCCGACCCGCTGGTCGATGACCCGCGGCGGGACCCGGCCGGGCCGGAACCCGGGCACCCGTACCTGCCTGCCCACCTCCCGGTACGCGTGGTCGAGGTTCGGCTTGAGCTCCTCGAACGGGACCTCAACGGTCAGGCGGACCCGGGTCGGGCTCAGCTCCTCGACGTCAGTCTTCACGCCGGTACTACTCCTCGGATTATCGCCAGGAAGACGGGCTCCCCGACGCGGGCAATGGGGTGATCACGCACGGCTACGGCCGCCCAGTCTAGGGCAGATGCACACAGCGCCTATCCGGCCCGGCCTGGTCCTACCGTACCGGCCTGGAATGTGTTCAGTGGGAGCCCAGCCAGGCTGTGATGACAGAGACGATGTCTGCCGGGTCCTGGCCGGCCCGCAGTACAAGCATCCGTATTCCGTAATCCTCGTCTGGCTGCGGGGGCTCGAGCGTTTCCAGCTGGCTGTCCAGCAGCGCGGCGGGAAAGAAATGCCCGGCCCTGGCGGCCAGCCTGGTCTCTCCCTCGGCGCGGCTGATGAGCAGGAACACCATCCGGGCCGCGGGCCGGCCGTCGAGCAGCCGGGCCCGGTAGGCGCGGCGCAGCGCGGAGCAGGCGAGCACCGCGGACTGCCCGGCGGCGGTCTGCTGGTCCATCCAGGCGGTGAGGGCGGCCAGCCAGGGCTCGCGGTCGGCGTCGGTGAGCGGCAGGCCGGCCCGCATGCGGGCGACGTTGGCAGCTGGGTGGAACCCGTCGCCGTCCGCGAACGTCCAGCCCAGCCGCGCCGCCAGCAGGGTGCCGACGGTCGTCTTGCCGCTGCCGGACACCCCGGCCACCACCACGATCATCGGTTCCGATCGTAGGGGGCGGCGGGCTATTTCCCGAGCCCGGCGTGTTTAGGCCGGCTCATCCGGGTGACCAGATGCAGGTGCGCCGGCCGGCCCGGGTCCCCCTGGGCTTACCGCGCCGGCGCAGCCGTACGGAGAAGGAGCCGCAGTAGTGACCATCGCCGGAAGCATCATCCTGATCGTGGTCGGCGCCATCCTGCGCTTCGCGGTGACCTGGACCACCAATGGCATTGACATCCACGTGGTCGGCGACATCCTGATGGCCGGCGGCGCGGCCGGCCTGATCATCACGCTGATCCTGATGTACACCCGGCGCAGCCGCAGCGCCGCCCCGGGCGAGCCGCCGGCCGAGGTGTATGAGGAGCGCCGCTACACCGACCGCTACACGGACCGCCCGTACTGATCCGCCGGGTGCGGCCGGTCAGCCTTCCTGGCCGGCCCGCAGGCTGGCGATCTGGG
>Ga0247661_1000210_pt1 | contig 10859 bp, 26 predicted proteins | sample CNK02_metaG_FD_182799 | JGI IMG/M metagenome (GOLD analysis project Ga0247661, IMG submission 182799) | Soil microbial communities from Purdue University Martell Research Forest, Indiana, United States - CNK02 | ecosystem: Environmental > Terrestrial > Soil > Temperate forest > Bulk soil...
ACCAACAACGAGCCCGTGATGATTGCCTCTGTCGTGCAAGCCCTGTTGGCTGTCCTCGTGGCAGTCGGTTGGCTCAAGATCGATAATGCCACGCTGGACAGTATCGCTACCGCCGTTGGTGCTGCCATCGCTGGTGTGCTCGCTATGTGGGCACGATCGAAGGTCACACCAATTGCAAAGACCAACTAAATAAGAAGCATGATCTACACGACCTAGCCCCCGTGTAGGTTATCTTCTCACCCCTTCTCCGGTATGGTTCTGGCGTCCCGTACCGGGGGAGGGGTTCTTCTTTGCGTATATGGGATGATAATAACGGATGCTCGTAAAGGCCTCTCAGATGGCCGTAGGGCGACGCGACCCCCGAACAGGCATGGTGATGCCGAGGGTAAGATCAAGAAGGTTTCCCCTGGTCAAACGCTATTTGGATCAACGAGAGTCAACGTTATAGAAGTGAAACATAATGATCTGTAGAAAAGCGTTGACAAGTGTAGAACGGCGACTAGGCTCAGGTCATAACCTAAAGCCGAACGGAAACGCACCAACGCCCCTAGGCTCACAAGACCAAAGATCACTCGCAGGTGAAACGAAGGTCCTCTGTAGGACGCGCGGGAAGCCTAGAAGAGAAAATGGATGATGGTTACGAAATAGTGAGATAGCCGGTAAATGAGAAACCCGGCAGACATAAGGGTAGTCACCTAAGGCAATGAGCAGGCGAAGAGATGAGCCGCCGTACCTGATCAAGTGATCTACCTTCCGGCAGGTACCGCTAGCAACAACTACCGCTAGCAGGTTACGGGTTCCCAAGGGAATACGGTTCGATTCCGTTACTTGCCACTGGTAAATCTCGCCTAGCACTAGGTAAGAGCGCAAGCGTTTACATGGAACGTGTTTAGACGTGCTGGTCATTCGCGCCACGAGATTTACCGCTCACTTAAACATCATCATCTACGAGAGTAGGGATCATGAAAATTTCAGTCGAACTCGATCAAGGTCGTAAGTCATACGGTTCGGTTCACAAGGCCGGATGTAAAGATCTCCGTGACGGTGAGCCAATGGGCGACGCTCAGACATTATCGGATGTCCGGGACTTGCTGATCAAGACAACAGGTTGGGACGTTGAACTTAGCGATCTTGGCCACGCATACAAAATTGCACCGTGCGTCAAGCTTGGGAAGTAGGGATCATGACCACGAATCAGCGGATCGAAGCGCGCTACTTTCAGCAGCACAACGCGACGCTAGACACAGCGATATGTGAGCGTTGCGCAAGCCACATCTATTACGAAGTTGATGAATGGAACTTTGGTAGCTGGCACAATTTCAACGGTTGGGGTTGCGACGATGGTCGTGGTCACAAGGTGATGGCAGGAACCGAGAAAAAGATCTAGGAACAAACCGAGCGGAACGGTTGATCATTCTAGGGTTCGATTCCCTTACCGCTCACTTGATAAAGGATCTAGGGAAGTAGGGATCATGACTGTTACGTATTGGCGCACCGATGGACATGGCGTTGCGACGGAGCTGCACTTTGCTACTCGGGACGAAGCGATCATGGTTGCGCAGAACATCTTGGCACGTGGGCCGTACAAGGTCCGTTTGAGCTAGGGGAGTGGATCATGTTCAAGTCTGGCGATATCGTAGTCAAAAAAGATGATCGAGGGATTCCAGGTTTGACCTTGCGCGAGTATTCCGTTGTGGGCGAACCGTACACGAAATACCGCCAGATGATGTTCAACCTCGTTGGCGGTACCGGTAGCCGGACCTACTCGACCATGTACCCGGTAGATCAATTTGAACTTCTCAGCGATCACCTCGAAAGGATTTGATCATGAGCATTACCGACAAGCTGGACGCCATCGTTTCACAGCTCACGGAAATTGCTAGCGGAACACAGCACGTGCCCGATAACAATGAGCTTGTTATCGTACTGGACACGGGGGAAACCATTGCAATCTGGAAATCGGTAAACGATACCGGATTCAAATGGGCGCGGGTAAAGTAGCACACCGAGCGGAATGGTTGAACGTCTAGGGTCCGATTCCCTTACCGCTCACGTTATAGAAACATTAGGACGCCAGAATAGAAGGGCTGACGATAATGTCGAAAGATACCGTTTATGAGATCGTCACCGAGCAAATTCTCAAGCAATTGGAAAATGGTGTGGCACCGTGGCGTAAGCCGTGGCACGTTGACTCAAGCGCACCTCGTTCGATTCACGGTCACATTTACAGTGGAGTGAATGTGTTTCTCCTGTTGTGCGCGGGATACGATAACCCGTTCTGGATCACATTCAAAGAGGTCGAGAAGCGCGGCGGACGTATCCGCAAGGGTGAGCACGGCACGATCGTGATCTACTGGAAACTTCTCAGGGTGACCGATGAGATCACCAAGGAAGAGAAGACCATCCCGATGCTTCGGTATTACCGCGTGTGGAATCTCAAGCAGGTTGACGGAATCGCCACACCGAAGCTGGAAACGCGCGATGAGCCAACCGCGAAAGAGCGTCACGCCGAAGCTGCCCGTATTGTTCGCCAATACCCGGACGCACCGAAGATCCGCAACGCTGGCAGTAGCGCATACTACCGGCCAACAACGGATGTCGTGACCGTCCCACCGAAGAAATCCTTCGATGATCTTGACGAATACTACTCGACCCTATTCCACGAGCTAGGTCACAGCACAGCGCATGAGACGCGCTTGAACCGTGAAACTGGCGATGTGTTCGGGTCGCACGCATATGGTCGCGAGGAATTGGTTGCGGAAATGACCAGTGCATTCCTTGCCGCCGAATCCGGCATCGTGACGACGCAGAACAACAGCGCGGCGTACCTCGACAATTGGATGCGCACTATTCGCGCAGATGTCCGCGCGGTTGTCGTTGCTGCCGGTAAGGCGCAAAAGGCAGCGAACTACATCCTTGATCGTGAGCACGAGACGACACAGGAAATGGCCGCCGCATGAGTGAGGAATTCGATTACGGTGTGCGTGATCAGCTAACAACGGTCACGCACACCGTGCGGCAGATGCTTAAGCGCGATTATCCCGGTACACGGTTTACGGTTCGCGCGGATCGAAGCAACGGGCCGACGGTGTCCGTTCGTTACTACAACGGACCGGGTATCACGGTTATTGATTATGCCGTTGGCGAGATCGTCAATGCGATGTCGGGCAACCTCGAATACGAAATAACACGGACGCAAAAGAGGTCGAGGATATGAACAAAGATCAGATTCAGGCATGGGTTCGCGGGTACGCTTGGCTTGGTTCGGATGATGAAAAGGATCGAGAAGTCGCGTGCATCATGTCTCAAGATCATTGGCAGTGGATCGAAGCGCGTGCCGAAAAGTTCGCCGGTCAAGCGGTAGACGATGAGCAAGCCAAGGAAGCTCTTGGCTACGCATTGTCGGAACTGTATGAATGCCACGATGAGCCACACTTGACGACGTGCCCGAGATACCGGGAGGATTGATCATGGACCCGAACGCAACGCTTGATCGTATTCGCGAATTGGTGCACGAGCAACTTAATGGCGAGCTGGATGAGCACGAGGTAAATGAATTGGCCGAATCGATCGGGAATCTTGACGATTGGCTTTCAAAAAAGGGATTCCTACCTATCGCATGGCAATAACTGAATATGGCCACAAAAGAGAATGCGTGGAAACGAGGATAAATTGCACATTCAAACGGGGAGTCCAGAATGGTTAGCAGGAGCCGCAAAACGGTGGCTGTCGAGGACATACGCAAATGGGTGAACAAATTCCTTGCGACCGATTCGACATCACCGGAATGCAGATTGGCATGTATCGAATTACTTGAGCATTTCCTATTCGATACGGGCAACTATAAAGGGTTTCAATACTTGGAGGGTGTTGTGCGCGGTGGCGAAGTAGTTCCCACCCGTGATGACACGAGACGGTATTACCACTGATCGGTTCCGGTATGGCACACAAACAGCGACGGTTGTGTGCCGTATGATCCGCTCAGCACATCGGGAAGGGGTGAACGACAATGCTCATTAGTTTGGATGAGTTAACAGCGACGCGGGACAAGTTCGAGAAGATCAACGCACGGGCGATCAAGCGTGGCTTCACCGGGCGACTGGAATTGCAAGCCGAAGAGAAGACGGTTGTTTACGAAAACATCGTCGGGTTTCCCATCACGGAGATCAAGTACGAAGTACATGTGATCGGTGATCCCCCGGCATATGGCGGGTGGCAGTTACTGGCTGTCCTCGACTGGCTCAGCGAAGATGACGTGATCGTTAACACTGCACCAGGGGTTGAGACGGTTGACCGTAGCAAGCTCCGCTTCGGGTGGTGTGATCATTGCCAGACGTCACGACGCCGCGTCAAGAGCTACGTCGTGGGCAACGGAGATCGGGTGCTGCAGGTTGGTTCGACGTGCCTGAAAGACTTCCTTGGTTGGGACGGGCATATCGTGTTTGTGGCCTCTGAGAGTGTCGAGGGCGAGCTAGATGACTTCTCCGGTATGTCCGGCCATGCAAGCCCTAGCTACGCGCCTACGACCGTTCTAGCGGCAGCATGGGCAGCAATCAAGCTACACGGGTTTGTGCGCAGTAGTGATCACTGGGCATTCCCCACCGTAGAACGGGTGAAGACAATTCTTAACCCACCGCGTAAGGAAGCTGCCAAGATCCGCGACACGTATGGTCCGTTGATCGATGAGTCGCAAGGTAGGGCTGCCGAGGTGCTGGCATTTCTGTTGTCGGATGACTTCTCCGGTGACAGCGAATACGTGCGGAACCTAAAGGTGTTGGCCGAGCAATCGGCGGTTGGGCTGCGGCACTTTGGTCTGTTGGTGTCGGCCCCGCAAGCACATGCGAAGTGGCAGGAAAAGACTTTGGTTCGGCAGAAGGAACGCGACGCCAGGGTAAACGAATACGTTGGCGACAAGGGCGACAAGATCGTCATCGAGGCGCGTGTGAAGTCCGTTCATTGGAGCGAAGGACAGTATGGCGTCACGACGATCTATGAACTGATCACCAAGGATGGTCACGTGTTCAAGTGGTTCGCATCTCGTGAGGCATTGGGCGATGAGCCAACCGAGGACTACTTGACGATCAAGGGCACCGTGAAAGGTCATGACGAATACCATGATCTCAAGTCCACAGTGCTCACTCGGTGCAAGGTGATCGAATGAACAACATCTATATCAACTTGCGACTAGGCCATGCGGTATCAATGATCCCAATCGGCGATACCGCATGGTGCTCCGTAACTCAAGTCAGTGGCAGTAGGTACACAGCACCGCTTGATTGGTTTCATCGGATGTTTAGACCAGCGACTGACGAAGAAACGAAATGGTGGGTAGAAGGACAAGAGGTAGGGTGATCACGTGAAATTCACAATGAGAATTGAAAGCAATAACGAAGCCATGACAGACAATCAAGGCTACCTCGAATTGGCTGGATTGATTCACAACGTTGCGACTCATATCACCGACGACTACGAAGGTGACGGGCCGGTCCTCGCTCATGGGGTAGTCGTTGATCATAACGGCAATGCCGTAGGACATTGGGATTACAAACGATGACCATTACGGATCACGTCAAGATCACCGAGGATGAACTGAACGCATTGATCAAGCTCGCTACGGGTGATCGGCACCTGCCGTTGGTATTCGGCCCCGGATGGGTTGGTATCGACATTGGCACCCTAGAGAGCAAGTGGGCAATAACGGTACTGTCCGATATCCGCAAGGGGTGAGTGATGAAGATCAAGAGGGGAATGCGATTCGAGCATCCGAGTTTCATCATCGGATCACCGAAAGATCCAAAGGGTGTACGGCCGGACATTTGCACCGTGACGCGCGTGGCTCAGGGCACGGTTTTCTACCACACTGAGAACAACATGAAGATGCGCACAACGGCAGAGGCATTGGAGAACTTGACCAACGCCAAACGGATCAAGTGGCTACAGGATTAGGAGATCGTGATCAAATGAAGTTTGAGATTCAACGTGCATCATCGGACGGATGGACAGAGACATTCTGGTTCGGCGATGAGCCGACAACAATCGACGAAGTTCAAAGCAAACTGGACTTCGCTGCCCCTGGTAAATATCGTGTTTTCCAGGTGGAAACAATTCGTACCAGAGTCAAGGATGAATTGATCTGGCCAGAGGGTGACGGAAATGGTGAACGCATATAGGTCGATCCCGCAATTACTGGCGTTGAATAAAGCACTGGCCATTGTCGAGGATGAGAATATCGCACGAGGTCTTAGGGAGATCCGAGACGACATCGAACAAACTTTGCACGATGCTGGCATGAGCCACTTGATCCGAAGGGAAGATGATCGGTAATGGGTAAGGGCAAGATCATCGCTATCATCGCCATCGGCTTGCTGCTGGTATTCATCGGGTTGAGCATCACGCTCAGCGGTGGCGATAGTGGACAGTCACAGAATGCTCCGGCAGGCGATAAGACGTCACAGTGGGCCACACGAGCCACGCCATTGTTCGCCAAGCTCAGCGAGCTATACACGCGGACCGGCATCGACGCCAACACTGGCGACAAGGAGAAGACGTTAGTTGATCTGAATAACGATCAGGCTTTCCTGTTGAGTGATGAATTCAACAACTTGATCGACACTGCGCCGCCGACTATCCACAGTGACCTATTCAAGTGTGCACTTGATCTGAATGCGGCGGACATCGATATGCAGACCGGATTGACTGACGACAATTCCGCTAGGCTAGCTACGGCAACGCAAGAGATCAGCACGGCAACGCAAGAGATGCAACAGGTCGTGACTGATATGCAGCAATTGGAAAGGTGAAAGATCATGACTACCGTTACTCCAAAGTGGACACCATTCTTTGCGATCAGCACGCGCGATGATGACAAGGGTTACCTCGTGGTGGGAAACACAGTGCGGTTGGATGCAGGCAAAGAGGTCTACTCGATCTTGCGGCACGTGCCGAGTGATGAGCTTCGGGATCTTCCGGCCGACCCGTTCGTGTCCGACGAAGATCCTTTGAACAGGGTCAACCTCGTCGAGTATGAACTGATCACGCATAGCTGCGATGGTAAGCCGTGGGCATTCTCCAAAGTGGAAGATGCCGTGCGATTCGCGCAAGACATCGCGCTGGACACTTGGCTATGAGTGAATGGGATGGCATTGCGGGTGCCTGTAAGGCATTCCTAGATGCGTTCTACGGCGACCCGCGTGACGCTGACGCTCAGGTACTCGGGTCGCTTACGCACGATCTCAGCGTCGCGTGTGAGGGTGTGATCAAGGGGTATGATGACGTACCCGAGGACTAGCAAACGATAGGAGCATGAGCAGCACAATGGATCTTCTGGAAACGATGTATACGGGTCAACCGTTGTCGATCATCCAACGGGCCGAGTTGATCGAATTGCTGCACCTGCTAGACACGTTCACCAAAGAGGGGCAAGTAACAGCGGATCAAGGCATGGAATTCTGGCTACGGATTCGCAAGCAATACGTCGAATGGGTAAAGGCTATGGAAAGAGAATAGATGCCAGAGACGACGCCAGATGAAAACATGTTGATCGATGAAAGCAAGCTGCATTATAAAGCGACGCTGACGAAATTCTTCGATCGGCTCAGGTTGGGATACGTCAAGTTCCGGCGTAATCCCGGTGACGAATACGAGCGCGATGGTGACATCATCGCCAGCGATGTGAACTTCTACACGGAGGACGGTCCTCGTCACCTTACCAATTCCAATGTGGTCACATCGCAACTTATCGATGATGGCAATGTGCATTATCCGATCATCGATATCGATTTCCCGATCTACTCCGTTCCGAGTAGTCGATCCGGGCATCATCATCTGTATATTGACCGTCCGTTATCGTGGGAGAAGTACCGCTTCCTATTATGGGCATTGCACCAATGTGGATTCATCGAACGCGGATACTACGAAGCGTCGATCAAGCGAGAGATGACCGTCGTGCGTTTGCCGTGGATCAAGAAACCACCTCCACCACCAGAGGTCATCTGTAATTGCGAGATGTGTAATCGAGTGAAACGACACAGTCGGTGGGGGAGGCCGGTATAAATCATGGCGCGGATACCACACTCGATTAGTGACGCCATGAAGATTCGCGAGAAGATCATGCGTCAACCCGTCGAGTATTACCAACGGGACATGTGGGGATACCGATCATGGACGGCATTCGATACGTCGTTGTATTCCCTGATCAATTCAACAACGGCTGCGTGGGCACCGGGGAAGAATAAAGCTCGGTGCGCACAGCACGATATGCACAATGGACCGGACCATAAGGCACCGGACATGTACTGCCACTGTGGATTCTTCGCCTATTGGGAAGAGACCTTTCGGTACAGGACGAAGCCGAATGATTGGGATCTTGACGATTCCATGTTTGGCCCACCTCGTATGTTTAGCAACCTGGATCTACATGGGACACTGACTGTGTCCGGCGTGGTCCGTGCATCGGGTGAAGTGCACATGCACGAGTACGGCTTCCGTTCCGAGTATGCCGAGATCATCGCGCTGGCACCGATGCCACACTACGATCTAGATGATGAAGACATTAGGAAATGCAAAGCGTGTCAACCGTTCGGCTTCCTAATGCCCGAGATCTTGCTGACGTTGAGTAAGGCATACAACGTGCCAACGTTCACCAAGTGGTCGGACCTGTACCGCGAATACCCACCGACAAACAAGTGCGAGAAACAGGAGTGGAAATACTAATGGCCGAGATCGGTGAACCAACGCGACGGATCATCGTCGAACCTATCGAGGAACCTGCTGCACCTGCTGTCCCTGCTCCGGCACCGGCAGCACCGGCCGAGCCCGTAAAGGAGCCGGTACCGGCGTGATCTGTAGTGGAGTGTAGGCGCTCAGATGGCCGTACACGTCTCTTGATCTTCCCCCCGGTATGGCAGCTACCCCCCACGAGACGCGAGAAACCCCTGATCGGAATCGAAACGATCAGGGGTTTCCGCATGTCTAGGGTCTGTCTATTGTGGCCACTCGCCGGTCTTGATCCACTTGAGAATTGAGCCATGTTCCCACCGTAGGGCATCTTCGATCTTGCGACGGGACAGCGCGCGTCCGATGCTCCGGCCGGTACGCATACGCCAGATCGTATTCGCGGTGACGTCGCAATGCTCCGCTAGCTGCTCCCACGTCCACCCGTGATCGAGGCGAACATCGTCGAATGGATCTTGTTCGTCGATCGTCATCGTAGCTGTCTGTTGCCTTTCGTATCCCATCCCACTCTCCTTGACTTCTGTAGTAGATCATAGCACAATGGACCGAAATTACAGAGAGAGAGCATGACGGATATCACACATGGATGCGCCTATTCCCATGTGTGTTACACGTGGGGGAAACGGTCGCGTGGCAAACGGACCGGAGACTAGCTAAAGGTGACAACCTCACAGGAACGAGTCGTGCCGCGCGAGAGCGTAAGACATCGTGTCACAAACACTTGGTAGATCCGTCTGGCTTGACGACGTGATGAGAACAGATGTTCAAATCCGTTCATAGGTTCAAATCCTATCGGGATCACTGGTATATACCCCTGATAAGAAAGGGTAGGCAAATGTCGAATAAGGATGCCACTAGGCTAACGGCAATTGCACAGGAAATTCTCGACGCTGATCTCACAGTAGAGGACATTGACGCACGCATTGTCGAGTTAATCGACATGGAACGTAACACTCTCATTCTCAAGCTAATCGATGATTTGCTAGACCGAAGGTTCGACGCAAAGTATGGCGATTGGGAGATGGTACACTAACGTGAAGATCAAAAAACATGTCATCTATAATCACCAGCAGGAATTGCTGCGCAGACTATTTGACGAATATCGTAATTACTGTGGTTATAAATGCAAGCTCGAAAGAGGCAAGCTAACCGTATTTCCATCACTCGATAAGCATCCATTCCACTCGCGTGTGGACGATGCGCCCGAGGATGCGAAAGAGGAGCAAACAAAGACATGGGAAAGCACAGTAAGAAATCGACGACAAAAGTCATAGCAACCAACGTGGGTGTAGCGGCAGGTGTCACAGGTACGGCACTTGCCGTTTCTGCTGCCGGTGGTGGTGCACTTGCCGACGCTGCCTCTGGTCCTAATTGGCCAGCAGTAATCGCGTGTGAATCGGGAGGCAACCCGAGAGCGCAAAACGCACACTCGTCGGCTAGTGGTCTATTCCAATTCCTTGATTCCTCGTGGCGCGCGTATGGCGGCGGTAAGTATGCAAGCCGTGCGATGTACGCCACCGTGGCTCAGCAATACGAGATTGCCAACGTCGCGTTTGCCCAAAGTGGACTTACCCCGTGGAACGCATCGCGATCTTGCTGGGCGAACAAGGCATACGTACCCTCCCCGAAGATCGTGGTCAAACCACCTGCCCATTCTGCTCCCGCCGTGAAACCACATCCCCGTCCCCCGGTAAAGACACCGATCAAACCACTCGCTGATACCGTTGCCCCGCCTGCCCCTGCTGCCCATACTCCCGGACCTGGTCGATACCACGTGGTGAAATCAGGTGAGAGTTTGTGGCGCATCGCGTCGGCAGAAACGGGTAACCCCTTGAATTGGCACAGTATCTATAATGCCAATCATGCCGTTATCGGTGGGAATGCCGATTTGATTCTTCCCGGTCAATCATTGGCGATGCCGTGATATGTCCATTGTGCAAGCGAGCTGCGGATGAAGATCGTTACGACTTACACCAGCAATGCCGAGAGGGGGCAACTTGCACGTGCCAGCACCGGCAGAAGAAGACGGGGAATACCGAAGATGAGAAATGATTTCCAATACCGCGATGTTGTCGAGGTGGATTACGGTTATAAGTGGGGTTCGATCGGCACCATCGTAGAGATCA
>Ga0247661_1000211_pt1 | contig 10787 bp, 7 predicted proteins | sample CNK02_metaG_FD_182799 | JGI IMG/M metagenome (GOLD analysis project Ga0247661, IMG submission 182799) | Soil microbial communities from Purdue University Martell Research Forest, Indiana, United States - CNK02 | ecosystem: Environmental > Terrestrial > Soil > Temperate forest > Bulk soil | place...
CTGGATTGAGGGGTCGCAATGGTGGACTCAAAAAGATCGACACCGTGACGTAGCAGAAAAAATGGCCTGAAACTTTTTGAGCCACGTTCGAGAAAGCAAAATTTTGCTAGTGAAAATTACTGCAAGGCGTCCATCAGCCGGGTGATGGTGCGGTTCAGATCCTTGTCGGAGCGGCGCATCTCTTCAATCTTGTTGATGGAGTGCAGCACGGTGGTGTGATGTTTGCCACCGAATTGGCGTCCGATTTCGGGCAATGAAGCCGTCGTGAGCTGTTTGACGATGTACATGGCGACCTGGCGCGGAAAGGCGATGGCGCGGGTATTGCTACGGACTTTCAGATCCTGTTCGCGCAAATTGAAATGTTCGCTGACACGCTTCTGGATTAAGTCGATGGTAACCCGCTTTTCCTGCGAAGCGATGATGTTGCGCAGCACCTGCTGTGCGGTAGCGAGGGAAATCGCGGCGCCGGTCAGCGAGGCGTAGGCCATCAAGCGGGTCAGAGCGCCTTCCAGCTCGCGTACGTTGGACTTAATGGCGCGCGCGATGTACTCGGCCACCTCATCGGGAAGCGGAAACCTGTCGTTTTCCGCTTTTTTCTGAAGAATGGCGATCTTGGTTTCCAGATCGGGCGGCTGAATATCGGCGATCAGTCCCCATTCAAAACGGGAACGCAGCCGCTCTTCGATCGAATTGATGTCCTTGGGCAGACAGTCCGATGAGATGACGATCTGCTTGTGCTGCTCGTAGAGCGCGTTGAAGGTATGAAAGAACTCTTCCTGAGTGCGTTCCTTGCCGGCGATGAACTGAATATCGTCTACCAGAAGCACATCCACGGTGTGGAAGCGTTCGCGGAAGCTGAACATTTTGTCGAAGCGCAGCGAGTTGATCACCTCGATGGTAAATTTTTCTGCGCTGACATAACTCAGGCGAGCGGCAGGATTGCGCTGCTTGATCATGTGCCCGATGGCATGCATCAAATGAGTCTTGCCCATACCCACGCCGCCGTAGAGAAACAGGGGGTTGTAGGCCTTGGAGGGCTGCTCAGCCACCGCACGCGACGCTGCATGAGCAAATTCGTTCGATTTGCCCACCACAAAGGAATCGAAGGTATACCGCGAGTTCAGTTGATGGTCGCTGCTTTCAAAGTCCAGCCTGGACTGTTTCACAGAAGCAGCCGCAACCGCCGGGCTGACCGCCACAGGCTCTTCTTCGGTGCAAACATACTGCACACGGGTGTTTGGGACGCCCAGTTCGTGAAAAACTGCCTTAACAATCTCCCCGTAGGTGCGACTGAGAACCTGACGGAAGACCGTAGTGGGGATCTGGACGTGAAGAACGTCCCCCTCGATGCGGCTCAAGCGAGTCGGCTGGAACCAGGTGGTAAACGTGTTGATGCTGATGCGAGATTTGACTCGCTCCAAAAACCTGTCCCACAAATTTGCCGCTTCGCGTTCTTTGCCAAGTTGGATCGCCGTCGTCATACGAGCAAAGCACCAAATCCTTGCTATTTCCACAGATGTGCAAATCCTGTGGAAAGACATTTTTCCTCTTGAAGTACTTTCCCTACGGGAAGCTATTCGCAGCGGAACATTGGCTTGCCCCGATTCCGCTCGACCCTTTGTCCCTCGACCGCCAACCAGCTGCATAAGTCAGCGGGGGATTCTCTCCGATTGACACGAAGGGGGCAAGAAAAAAATGTGGAAGAGCGCGTGCCCGTGTTCACACAGCATACACAGTTTTTCCACATGCGCAAAATCCACCCGTGCAAATTATTTCCGTCACGCAAGTGCAACGATTCATGGAAGAAAAAGAGAAACTTCGACGAACGTGGCGAAACATACCCGAAGAGAACGGCGGCAATTCCGGAGAATGTGCTGTGGAAAAGTAGGCCGGCGCGAAGAAAAATCTTGCCTACAGCTTTTGTGGGACCATCGACGAGGAGTTTACTTTATGTCGATACGCTCAAACTCATAGATCCCGATCGGGTCGCCGCCGATGATCAAGCGATCTTTTTCAACCACCATGGCGTTGGCCTCGAGCCGCGCGTTTTGCGGCGTGTACAGACGGTACATGGAGCGGCGATTGCCTTCCTTGTCGAAGCGCAGCAGCGTGCTTCCCAGGGCGATCCAGACTTCTCCGGTCGATTTGTCCACGCCCATCGCGGTCATTACCTGCCTGAACCGCGGAGCGTCCCCGCGCCGCTCCTGTTTTTCAATCTCATGCCGCACCGCCGCCGCTTCCGGCATCATGTCGAGGGAGGAATAACGCAGGTCTCCTGCTGCGTAGCCAAAACGATCGAACTGGCGCACGGTGGGTTCGGGAAAGTACTGGAAACCGTAATAGAGATGGCCCTGGGCGTCGGAGGCCAAATCGCCCATGTTAAGGAAGCGATTCAAATCCTTACGGTCCGTAAGGGACTCCGGGTCGCCGAACTCGCGGACCAGCCTCCCGTTCTTGTCAAAGACTGTGACCAGAGCCGCCTGGCGCATGGTCGCGACGGCCACTTCGCCTTCAGGCAACGCGGCGACGGCCAGAGGCGCGTTGATGTTGATGGTGCGGAGATGTTTGGCGTCTTTGGAATACACTTGAACCGTATTTGCGCCGCGATCCACGACGTAAATCGTTCCCTCGCCGTCTACGTCACAATCTTCGCCATATTGGACCAGAACTTCTCCGGATGCTTTCGCTTCGGCGAGCGCCGCCTCCGGCAAAGCGGATGCTTCTCGCATGGTGAGCAGGCGCCGAGCCTCCGGGGAGTACACCACCAGCCCCGGACTTGGCGAAGCGAGCACATAGATTTTTCCGTCAGCGCCTTCGCGGATTTGCTTTAGTCCGGGCCCCATCGGCGCAAAAAGCCGGCGCTTGGCGACCATGTCGGCGTCCACTTGCGCGGCCGTGGAGATTGCCGGAAGGAAGGTGAGACACAACACCGCGAGGATTCTCAAGGCTGGGCACCCCTGTCCCTATTGCTATTCGTCTGATAAGACTGCCGGTTACGTCTTTTAGGTTGCTTCCTGCCGGAACCGATGTGCCCGGCCAGTCAATTTAATCCAGGCGCAGGCGCAAGCGCTCGATGCTGGTTGCTCGCAGGCGCCCGGCGGAGTTGCGCGGTCCATCGTCATTGGCTTCAATCACCACAGCATTCATTTGGACGTCGCCTTGCGCCACTTCGAATCGTGCGGGCAGCCCATCCAGAAATTTTTTGACAATACCGGCGCGATCCATGCCGATCACGCCGGCGTGCGGACCCGTCATGCCTACGTCCGTGATGTAAGCGGTGCCTTCCGGCAAGACGCGCTCGTCCGCGGTTGTGACGTGGGTGTGCGTTCCCACGACCGCTGTCGCACGTCCGTCAAGGTACCAGCCAATGGCAATTTTCTCGCTGGTGGTTTCGGCGTGCATGTCCACCAGAACAAACGCGACGTCGGCAAGGAGGCTGGCCAGCAACTCGTCCGCTTTGCGAAAAGGATCGTCAATCGCCGGCAGGAACACGCGGCCTTGCAGATTGATCACGGCGTATTTCAGGCCATTTTTCGCCGTGCCCACATACATTCCCTTGCCCGGGTTGCCTTCGGGGAAATTGGCCGGACGAAGGAGCCGCGGCTCGTAGGGCATGAATTCCATGATTTCGCGGCGGTCCCAGCTGTGGTTTCCACCGCTGATCACTTCGACGCCGCATTTGAGGAGCTCCTCGACGATTTTGGGAGTGATGCCGAAACCGGAAGCAGAGTTTTCGGCGTTGGCGATCACCAAGTCGACGCGTTTTTGCGACACCAGGTCCGCCAGACGCTCGCGAACGATTTCGCGGCCCGGCGAGCCAACGATGTCTCCGATGAAAAGTACACGCATGAAGGAAGTGGTCCGTAATCAGTCTTCAATTTTCAGACACAAACTCGCTGCAATCCTCGCTACCGCAACTGGCCTAGCCAGTCTAGCAGCTGCGCGTTTGACCGTAGACGCGCCGCTAACCATTAAAACGAAAAAAAAGAAGCGGACTGCTTGGCCGTGGAGAGCTAGGCCGTGAACCTCCGAATTAGGTGGGCACCACGAGGCAACCATTAGGCTTTCCTGCCCCGCTCGCGAGTCACCCTGGTAACCCGCCAACGGGGCAGGCCGTGCACACAGGCTGTCTGTCCGCAGCACCCCAGAGATTCATTACGGTTCAAACGGCTTTCGCACTCTCACCTGCGTCGAAGTGCCGCTCCAGTTCCATTCTAACAGCTTGAACTCGACGGGAGCGATAACCCCCAGCGGCATGAAGAAGCGGCACTTTCTCAGCGCGCCCGCTGCTTCCGATCGTCGTGGCCGTCGGAGCTGGAAAGTGTTGTCGAAATGCGGGCCAGCACGCCCAGCAACTGATGAATTTCTACGTCAAACAGCTCTTCAAGCAACAGCGAGCGCGTCTCGATAAACGTCTGTCTGCATGCTGGCAGTAGCCTACGGCCGCGGCGCGTGGCGCGGACTCGCGTAACTCGGCGGTCAAGCGAACTGGCGAAACGCTCGATCAATCCACGGGCTTCCAGTTTATCCAGGTGCCGTGTGACCCCGCCTTTGTCACGGCCAATCAGTGCGGCAAGCTCGCCCGACGATTTGGATTTCGTCTCGGCGCAGCGAATTAGCAGCGCCGCCTCTTGCGCCGTCAAGCCAAGCGGCCGAAAGCGTGAATCCATAGCGCTCTGCAGTTGAATCCCGGTCTGCGCGATCAAGGCCAGCAGCAGCTCTTCGCTTTCGCTGCGCGGCTGCGAAGCTCCTTTGTCACGCCGTTCATGAGTAGCGACTTGGCTGCGCACCGAAACTCTCCCCAAGGATCAAGGGCGGCAGTCGCCTGACTCGGTCGACTTGCCCGCAGCGAATCGGAATTTAGAAGTGGAAGCCGAGTTCGGCCGTATATGTGCGAGGCGTCACGAAATGTGTGCCGCTGAATGTCGATAGAAAGTTATAGAGCCCAACCTCATTGGTCAGGTTAACCACTGTAAACCGCGCGCTCCACTGATAACGGTCGCCGTGAAACAAATTGTCATGACCGGCGCTGATATCGAACAAGTGGCGCGGCGCTATGCGCGGTGGATTGTGATCGTCATTTTCCGTTCCCGGAGCCGGAAGGCGGATGCGCGTAGATCCGTACAGAGCCGGATCGCAGCTCGTGAGTGGCGCCGTGAGCGTTGGAACCTGGCTTCCGCAGAACAACCCGGCCTCGATTTGTTGATCGGCGGTAATGCCGGTTAGGTCTACGGGAACACCAGCGTCCGCCACTGGCACTGCGCCGGCAACCAATCCGTTGTCGTATCGCCAGTTGAAGGCGATCCACGGCCACGCCTTCTTGGGCTGGTATTGCAAGTGCGTGGTCTGCTGAAATTTCTGGTCGTGGTCGATACGGAACGCACCTTGCGCTGTGAAGTCCGTTCCCAACCCGCCAACCTGGGGATTGAAAAAGCGAGAATTCACGCCGCTCATGACCAAGAATGCGGTGAGACCGTGATAGTCAGGCACACTGGCACGCACCGAAAACCCGCTGATCTTGGACCTATCCCACGCAATCGGAAACGTAATCGGCGTATTAAAAAGCACGCCGAAATCAAACGCGTTGCGCGTGTATTTCCAGAGGTAATCTCCGTCCACGACCAAATGCCGGCCCAAGGCTTGCTGGAACCCGGTGTGAAATTCATTGCGCTGTCCGGAGCGAATGGGACCGGGCTGGCCGAGAACGCTGGAAAAGACCCCGGCCGGATCTCCGAGACTTCCGACCACCAGGTTTTCGTTAAAGGGAGTTTCCATAACCCGAGCGTAGGAAAGCCGAAGGACCGTGTTGGTGGGCTTAATGTTGTAAGCGACGCCCAATCGCGGTTCCACCTGGTTGTCGCTACTGTGGATGCCCCGATAGAGATCACCGCGCAAACCCAGGTTAAACGACCAGTTCCCCGCGGTGATGGTGTCTTGAGCATACAGCCCCACTTCCTTGATATCGGCGTGCCCGCGAAAGCCAAAAAGAGTGCCACCACGCGTCAAGTCCAAGGGAAGCAGCGTGGTGCATGGGGCAGCCAACGCCACCCCACCCACAAAGCAGGGATCGCCATTGGCGTCGGACAGCGAAGGAATGAAAGTCGAATCCACAATTCCCACATTGTCCTGCTCCCCTAGAAACGTGTGTTGGACGGTGACGCCTGCCTTTATGTTGTGGCGTCCCTGCACATAGGAAATATCGGACCGAAAACCCAGGTTGCCGAGCGTGCGGTCTTGCGCGATGGTTTCGCTCTGCAGCAGCGGGCTGAAGTCGTCAAACGGATTCCCGCTTGGATAATAGTGGTACTGATCGTGCCGCCAGAAAACTCCCGCCGTTAACAGAGTCGAGGTGCCGAAGAGGTGAGTCCATGTGGGAGCGACGTTGTAGGTTTTGATTTGTGAACGCTGATCGCTCGGACCCAACGGATCGCCGCTCGCGGGATTCACCAGCACTGTTCCCGTGGAGTCACAATCGAAATCCAATCCTGGCGGGCACAGATGGAGCTGCGCGTCGAACGAATTGGGATTCTGGAACCAGGAACGCGTGTAGCCGGCGTTGAAGTGGATGGTATCGGCTCGGCTTACCTGCCAATCCACCCGGTCAAAAATGTTTTGTTGGTTTCCTTGGTCGTGTATTGCGTTCGGTTCGGGAGGATCCAGAAACCGGCTGGTTTGCAGGCCGCTGGCCGAAATGAAGTTGCCCCATTTCTGGCCGCCGACGGCCATGTCAAACGCCGCTGTGGTGGTGCCAAAAGATCCGTAGGACGCCCTGATGCTCCCCGTGGGAGTCGTCTGCCCGAGCCCCGAACGCGTGGTGACTTTGATCACCAGGCTGGTCTTGTCGCCAAACTCCGCTGGTGGCGCGCCAGAAATCACTTCCAAAGACTGAATGGACTCCACTGGAATCTGATTGGAGAACACTTTGCTCTGTTGGTCGGTAATCGGTTGTCCGTCGACGGAAAATGAGTTTTCCGCGTGATCGCCGAGCCCGTGGAAAAGCCCGTTGGAATCGGCCACGACTCCCGGCGACGCCAGCGTCACCAGCGAACTGACCGAGGACGACGGGCTTTCCAGTGGTAATTTCTCAAAGAGTCCCCGGTCCACGTCGGTGTGCGGCGTCGAATCGTTTTCCACCAAATCGGCGCCGTTCGCTTCCACCGTGATGCTGGTCTCCGCTGTAGGGATCTTCAAGCTAAGCGGAACGCCAACGGGCACGGCCGAACGCACATCCACATCCTGCGTGTACGCCGCAAAACCCGACGCTGTAACGACCAGGTGGTAGGTGTTGAACGGCACGTTTGTGAAGCGAAAGCTGCCATCAGTTCCCGTCGTTGCGGCGCGCCGAAAACCGCTGACGCCGTACATAATTTCCACTTTTGCGTCCGCAATCGCAGCTCCGGACTGGTCCTTCACCACGCCTTCGATAGAACCCGAATTGCCTAACTGCGCCCGCGCCGGGATCGCAGCAAAGGATAAACTCAAAACCAACAGCAAATAGGAAACACTGCGCAAACTCTTCAACATGATTTTCTCCGCGCCCTCAGGCTATGTGTGAGTGGATCAAGGCCGCGAAAGGAAGCGGCGGGTCGTCCGCGGCGCTCTCGCCGGGCGGAGGACATTGACTACTGGGCAGGAAAGAGACCTGACTGTTCTAAGCGGAAGGAGGTGCGCGGCCGGCGTGGTGCAGAGAAACTTCATTGCGCGCGACGGCTTGCATCGGGCGGGCGTTGTGCCAGCCGGTAATTTCGGGTGCTGCGAACGCCAAGCTAACGGAAGCCGCAAGCGCTGGCGCATGCAACGACTGGCAAACATGGCAAACCGGGTCCTGTCCGGCGCGGTGCTGGTGCAGGAAGCTGCCGCCCGCGGAGAAATAGAAGAGCGCCAGGCAGATGAGCAGGGCGCCATAGCGGCGCAGACTGTTCTGACCCGAGCGGCGATGCTTGTGGCGAAGCGTACTTTCCATGGCTCTTGCATCCAGCTTCCCACGATTGGGCTGCGGAAACCAGTGACCGGTTGCTTTTCGGCCACTAGGGCGGCCCTGCGTTCTTGACCCAGCAACGATTCTCCCCTAAGCTGCGTCTTAATAGGCACATGGCAGTAAACCGCATAAATGGCCGCATTATTGGATTGGTTCTGCTCCTGCTGTTTCTGGGAGCGCAAATCCACTTCCTGTCCGATTTGGACTCGGGCCAGGCTGGCGCGCACCTGTGTCCGGTCTGCTCCGTCCTGAGTTTCGCGATTCTCTTGGCGCTCCCCGTTCTCTGTTCCCTTCCGGTGATGGGCCGCGCAGAGCAATCGTTTGCGGTCGCTCTGGCCACCCAAGGTATTTCCCGTTCCACTTCTCCTCGCGCACCTCCGGTTCTGTAGTCTTCCCGTCCATTCCCTGAAGTTTTCCTTCTATTTGCAAGGTGCCGCTGCGGCAGCGGCGCATGAGGTATCGTCCAATGAGGACTTTTCTAGCGATCGTCGCGGGTTTCCTGACCCTCGCGGCCGGCGTGCCCGCGCAGGAGGCGGCCCGGCAGTCGCTCCCATCGGCTCCCAATCCTCCGCACGCGAATGCGCCGTCCCAATCTGGTGGTGCGCCTTCCCGCATTACGCTGGATGACGCCGTGCGCCTGGCGGTTCAACACAACCACGCGTTGCTCGCGATGCGTTCCACCATTCTGCAGAGCCAGGCACAGGAAATTACCGCCAACCTGCGGCCAAATCCCGTGCTGGCCTGGGACGCGCAGTTTCTTCCCATCTTCCAGCCCGATCAGTTCAGCGGCGACTATCTGAATAACAACGCGCAGTTCGATGCCGGGGTCAGCTACCTGTTTGAGCGCGGCAAGAAGCGCCAACATCGCCTGCAAGCCGCGAAGGATGCGACCGCCGTCGTACGTTCACAGGTGTCTGATTCCGAGCGACAGCTGGTCTTCAACGTCGCCCAACAGTTCATCAATGTTCTTCTGGCGGAATCGACGCTAGCGTTTGCCCAACAGGACTTGGACAGTTTCCAGAAAACAGTGGACATCAGCGAGTCGCGGTTTCACGCAGGGGATATGAGCGAAGGCGACTTGCTCAAAATCAAGCTGCAGCTACTGCAGTTTCAGTCCGACGTTTCGGCGGCCAAACTCGCCCGAGTGCAGGCGCTCGCGGGATTGCGGCAATTCCTCGGCTTTGAATCGGTGGCCGATGATTATGACGTCTCCGGCGATCTGGACTACCAAACCGTGAAAGCTGCGCTGCCGGATCTGAAAACCATGGCCGCGCAGTCACGGCCGGATTTGATCGCCGCGCAGCAGGGTGTGTCTGCCGCGCGCAGCCAGCTGGCGCTCGCCGAAGTGAATGGCAAGCAAGACCTGACCGCGGGGATGAACTACACCCATACAGCCGGTGTCAGCAGCGCGGCATTCGCCTTCAACATTCCGCTCGCCGTTTTCGATCGCAACCAGGGCGAAATCGCGCGCACCCGCTATGCCATCACGCAGGCGCAGGAACAACTGAGTGAAACCGCACAACAAGTCTCGACCGATGTGGTGGACGCTTACGAAAATCTCCGCACCAACGACCAGATCATTCAGCTCTATCGTGGAGGCTACGTGGACCAGGCCAAGCAATCGCGCGACATCAGCGAATACGCGTACCGCCGCGGCGCCTCCAGCCTTCTCGACTATCTCGATTCCGAACGCACTTATCGGGCCAACCAGCTTGCCTATCGCCAGGCGCTGGCCGACTACATGCTCGCCGTCGAGCAGTTGCGCCAGGCCGTCGGCACAAGGAACTTGCCATGACACCAGTTCGCATTCGCCCATCCGAAACTTGCACCCGATTTATTGCGCTGCCGTTGCTGGCGCTCGCCTGCATTTCTTGCGGCTCCGGTCCGGCGGAGACCGAATCCAAGATGACGTCTTACACGGCCAGCGAAAAGAAGTCCGACACCGCGCAAACTTTCCACATTACAGAGGAGCAGACGGCGCACATCGAAGTGGTGCCCGTCCGCAAGGAAAATCTGCCGCGAACGTTGCGCCTTACCGGCTCGGTTGCCTACAACGCCTTTCTCACGACGCCGGTTTTTGCGGCGATCGGCGGTCCGGTTCACGAAATTCTCGTCGCACCGGGCCAGGTGGTTCAAAAAGGGCAACCACTGCTTACCGTGACCAGTCCGGATTATTCCGCGGCGCGCTCCGCGTACATTAAGGCGCGCGACGGTTTTGCCCTCGCCGACAAGATGTATGTGCGGGCGCAGGATCTGTTCGCGCACGGCGCCATTGCGGAAGCCGATTTGCAGCAGGCGGAATCGAATCGCACCCAAGCTCACGCCGATCTGGAATCCTCAGCGGACGCCCTTCGCGCGCTCGGCCTTCACGATCCGGAAGCGGTCGCCAAAAATCCCGTGCAATCCACCGCTGAAATCCCGGTAACCGCCCCGGTTGCTGGCGAAATTGTCGAGCGCCTCGTCGGTCCCGGCCAGTTGCTGCAAGCCGGCGGCACGCAATGTTTCACCATTTCCGACACCGGCTCGGTCTGGGTACTGGTCAACGTTTATCAAAGCGATTTAAGTTTCGTGCGCGTCGGCCAGAACGTCGAGGTCGCCACCGACTCCTATTCCGAGGCCTTCCACGGAAAAATTTCCTACATCGCGCCGGCGATGGACACCACCACACGCACTTTGCAGGCTCGCATCGTCGCGCAAAATCCTGGCCGCAAGTTGAAAAAGGACATGTACGTGACCGCCACCGTCGGCGCCGCGGCTTTGCGGAACGTTCTTACCGTTCCGGACGCCGCCGTTCTTCGCGACACCGAGA
>Ga0247661_1000213_pt1 | contig 10707 bp, 6 predicted proteins | sample CNK02_metaG_FD_182799 | JGI IMG/M metagenome (GOLD analysis project Ga0247661, IMG submission 182799) | Soil microbial communities from Purdue University Martell Research Forest, Indiana, United States - CNK02 | ecosystem: Environmental > Terrestrial > Soil > Temperate forest > Bulk soil | place...
CGCTCCGTGAGCGCATGCGGCCATGAACCGAGCCTGGGGTTCCGTTTTGCTGGGCATTAGAGTGTCTCCGGATCTACGCCGTAGTAAATGTCACCGTGCTCCGTAACCATCGGAATCATCTGATGAGAGTTGCTGATTGGTCGGTCCTCGGATAGTCCCATATCCCGAGAGAAGTTTGCCGGGTCTACCGGAGTACCTCCGCCGGGAGAACCCGTCTGGGCTCGCAGATGCGAAAGCCGTTGGGTAAGCGCATCGATGCCGGTTCCAAGTCCACCGAGGACTGCGGTATCAGTCGCGAAGTTCTTAACCGTGCGTGGACGCAATGGCGTAACCATTTCTAGCGCCCGCTTCAGCAATCCAGCCTCTTCCCCCGCTTTCGTCATCGGTATCGGGGTTACGAGGCTGGCAGCCGCGTCGGTCATATGTTCCGGTAACGAGTGGGCTTCGCCTATGTTAAAGTGCTGATTCATAGCCGAGCGCAGCCGTTCAAGCCGGTCGGAGGCATCCTGCGACCACTGTGGGTCTACCTTATCGATCAGCGAGTCGATGCCCTCTTGATACCCCCTGTAAGTCGGATTGCGTCGCGCGGGATCGAGTCCACGCACGCTCTTTATCAAAGAGAGAATATTGTGAGGTGCGGCTGTAATCTCGTCCAGCAAACCCATCGGAGTTCCGCCTTGGGTTTTCGTCCAAGCGCGACCGCCAAGCGCAGGCTGACCGTTTTCATCGAGCCCGTAGGCTTGCTCTGCGACGCGCATCCCAAAGCGCTTGCCTAGGCCCGCTTGTTCGTGCTCTGTCGACGGTCCTTCGACGGTACCCCCGTCGGCGTGGTCTTCGGTCTGACTATCGATATATTGACGCTTATCCTCAGCTGCCTGATTTTGAGTAGGCGTAAGAAGGTACCCCCTTAGCGCCGCGATTGCGTCCTTAATGGCTCCGGAAATACCAGGCGTGCCGGGGGACGAAGAGCCCCGAACACGTTCCCGCGCGGATTCGATTGGATCGAACGAGCCGCCCTCGGCCATCTTCGGAGTCTCCCCCTGTGAAAGCAGCTGATCGATCTGACTCTGATCGAGCTTGCGGAAGGCACTGGCGTTTGGGTCTGGAGTCCGCATAGCGTACCGCGAGATAGCCGGGTTATCAATTGACAAAGCCTCTACGGTATGCCCCGGCAGGCCCTCGTTTAACGCATCGGCTACCCGCAGAGCAGAGCCCTTAAAGTCAAACGGAGCACCATGGATGCCACCCCCCGGTTTCTTTACCGCCCACTGGTAAGCGCCTGCATCCGTAGGCTGATTCGTGACAAGCGATTGCAGCCGCTCGTATTGATCATCCCTTGGAATGCTGCGCCCGGTTGCCGTATAGGCTTTCCCTGTTTCCTCCGCTAACGGAGCCACCGAGTGTCCAATTTCCGAGGGAGTCCCTTTCAGAAGTGCTGCAAGCTTCGCAAGTTTGCTGACGATTTCCCCGCCTTTGGCATACCCTGGATCGATCATTGCGGTTCTTCCTGGTTTACAGGGGGAGGTTGAAGGTTAAGGCCCGAGGGTGAAGCGGCTCCCGCCATGCCCGCTCCGAGGGCTACTCCGGCCTTGTTTGCGATCGTATCCCGCGACCGCAGACGGTCGGCTGCAGCCCGCAGACGATTTAGCTTATCCATCGCGTGGGGGTCGGTCGCCGTCGTAGACATATTCGCATTAATGTCATTCGCCGTATCTTTTGCCATCATCCGGGAATTTACTAGCTTCTTGATGCTTGCCGGAACCACGGACTGCTCTTCGCCTTGTTTGGCGGCTGTCATAATCGGCTTGGCGGTATCGTACATCTCGGATTCACGTTGTAGGCCGGCAATGAACTTGGTGGCATCCCTGGGCTTCTCGAAGATAGCCCCTATCTTATCGGCGACGTCTGGATTCGAGAGCAACCGTTTAGCCGGGTTGACTCCTTCGGTGGCCGAGCCTAACTGACGAAAGAAGTACTCTGCGACGCCCGACCTGAAAGCATCTCGCTCCGCGAAAGACATATTCTGCATCTTCTGCTGGATAGCCTCCGGAGTCAACCCTTTAAAGTCCTCTCGACCACTACGCAGAGCGTCGATGACTTCGAGGTCACCGCCGTACTGCTGTCGAGCCTGCTGGTAGGGTCCCGGCTGCCCGTTCGGCAATGCGGTTGCAGTATCCAACTCGTTACGCAGCTTCTCACGCATACCACGCAGAATCGAGCCATCGTCGGTTGCGTGGTAATTCGCTCCGGTGCCCTCCTCGCGTACGATCATGTCATCGAGCGCCCGCTTGACGTTATCGAGATACTCCAGTGAGGGTTTCTCGACCATCCCGGTTACGGGATTAACCTGGCCGATCGCCCGTTGCTTGTTTTGCATCTTGATGATCGCCCGCTTAGCAGCCTCGCCACCTGCGGGGGTTCCCATCAATTGCATAAGAGATTGCGATCGAACCGCTGGGAAGGCTTGGTAGGCTGCATCGTACATCGGAGAGGCATTGGTATAGAGCGCGTTGCGCAAATCTTCAGTCTGCTTTAGGTATGGATCGGGAGCCAACGCATTATTAACTTGATCTCCTACCCGAGTTCCAGCACCCGCTTGACGCTGCTCTAGCTGATCGGCATAGGCTCGACCAGCATCCGTATCTTTGGAGAGCGCGGCCTTGGCTAACCCCCTAGTCGAATTCATATCTGGAAGGTCGCCAAGCGTAGACGGGACCTTAAGCCTGCGATCGTCCCGAACCATATCTGATAGGTCCTGCCAATTAGCCCCCCCGGCTTGACGCAAATCCGCCTCGATAGCCCCTACCGTGCGCCGGTCGCCTGCGGATATCGAGGGGAGACCCCTTAGACGTTCCTGGAGCGCGTGCAAGCGCCCTGCAGCCCCTCTTCCTGCTAGGAGCCCTACCGGACCGAGCATAGCCCCCTCTAGACCGTAAGCTAGAGCGTTTTCGCCGGTATCGCCGCTAGGAGCCCCGAGACCCCCGGAGAGCGCTCCGGCCCCCGCTCCGGCTATCGTGGCGGCTTTTCCGGGGTTTTCGGCCGCATAGCGTCCTGCGGCGGCGGCCCCCCTTCCGAGCTTGCCACGAAGCCTCGCAAGCGCTAGCAAAGCCGCGACCGTTCCCGCTCCCCCGGCAGTCTCGCCAAGGTAGTTGGTACCGGGACTATAGGGGCTCTCCTTTCCCTGGCTCCCCTTAAAGGTAATTCCAGCCCGCAAGGCTTGAAGAGCTGACTCTGCAGAGCCGGGATCATCCTCCTCAACTTCACCGCCTTGAGCATGGCCTTGCGGCTCAACGGCAGGCACCTCGTCATCCGGTTGCCAATTCGGAGCACGTGGAGGAGGCGCCCCCGGATCAGTTCCTGGAATTTGGCCTGGCGGTAGTAGCTGGGTTACAGGGGTGGTTGCCGAGCGGTCGATAATTCCAGAGGCATGCGGCCCGGCCTTCTTAACCTGGGCGGACTCCGGCAGCTTGGCAGATTCGAAGTTGACTCCTCGGTTCTTTGCCCGGAAGTAATCCTGCCAACTCATACGACCGGGATTCAGAGCATACGTTCCCGGTTTGGTAGGATCGAAAATCGGATTATGATTTAGGTAGTCGTCCCAAGCCGTCTCGGCTCCCTTGCGTGTCTGCCAAATCTGAGCATAGATCTTCTCGAACTGGTGATAGTCGCGGGCATCATTCGCAAAGACCTTCAAGGGGGCTGCGATGTTCTTATTGACCTCGAAGGGCTTGTCAATGCCCATCATCCCTTTCTGAAAGGTCTGCAGATCGAAGTTGGTAACCCGCGAGAAGCCCGGCTTCTGCATCGAGGTCACGAGCTGCTGCGTAATCTTATCCATCTCCTGGATTCGAGGATTGAACTTCTTTACGAACAGGATGGGGTTTAGATTCCAGCCTTCGCCGCCGTGCACGCTTGCTCCATGCGGTCCGGCCGAAAGACCCGGCAATCCGAGACCAGCCAGCTCCGGACCGGTTCTCTCGTGCGAGTTTAGTTCTAGGAAACGATCAACCGATTCGTCCAGCCGCGAAAGCTCGCGATCCTGATCCGCGTACTTAGACTGGTCGGCTTCGGTCTTTACCTGCTCCGTCCGTCGAGCCTGCATCCGCTCGCGAGTCGACATGCCTTGCCAGGGGGATACGATATGAGCGGGAACGCCTGCCTCGTCAGCCGCCTGAGCAAGCTCTTGTGGACTTAGTTCCTGATTATCGGTACCGGCTCGTGCATGAGCATCCTCTACCTTGGCATTAACCAATTCGTGCACCCGAGCATTCCACTCGGGACTTCCCATCTGCAAGCCCTCGTCCAAAGCTTGTTTGCCTTCGGCTGACATCGGCTTTGCGCCAGCGGCTCCCGTCGACATCCGACCGAGAGTCTGAATACCCTGCTTCGCAAGTCCGCTAGAATACTTCTCTTGACTTTCGAGCAACTTCTGACGCAGTCCAAAGAGCTTGTTATTGATATCCCCGATATCTTTCTCGTACCCAACTCCAGTCGAGGCCATCGCGGCCTGCCGCTCGCGCTCCTGTTGTGCTTGATTCGCAAGTTCCGTGATATAGGCTCGCAATCCCTCGGTCGGACGACCGGTCCTACCCGGATCCATTAAAGCCACCCCCTGTCTCTGCGCCAGCTCTTGTGGCGAAGGGGCATACGGATCTTCCATCAACCGTTGCTGAGCGGCCCGCAATGCGGCTCTGGCCTTATTCGCCTGCGCAGTCGCTTCGGCTGCAATCGCATCCTCACCGGTTCGGGTATGACCGTAGTAGTCGGTCAGAGCATGCCGAGCCCACTGCTTAGCCTCGTCGGTAGTCGTAAGCTGAACCGGAGAGGTCTCGGACTCAAGCGGGTCGGGAGCATTAACATCCTCCGGAGTCGCCGCTTGGGGAGCCGTACCACCCTCCTGATAGTTTTCGAGAACACCCATATTCTTTCCTTACGGATTCATTGCCGTGTAAGCGCCGATAGCTCCCATCAGGGGTGAGGTACCGGTTGTCGACGGCGTGCTTGTAGTGCTGGTAGTTGTTCCACCGGGGATGCCGTTCGTCTGGCCGTTGAGCAACTGAGAGATCCAGCCGAGTTGCTGATAAGGGTACTGCTGCTGATTCATGAAGTCTTGGTACCCGAGATTCAAATTCTGCTGGTTCTGGTTCTGCTGCTCTAGGCCGATCGTATCGAGAGCCCCGGCCCCCGATATACCGAGATTCTGCCCGACGCTCGCCAAATTGCCTAGCTGGCCTGCTCCTTGCAGCCCCAAAGCACCCTGCTCGTATCCGAGACCTCCTAGTGTCTGCCCGAGGGCACCGGTAGCCTGTCCGGCCGACAGATTCGCCTGCTGCGCATTCTGGAAGGCATTCGCATACTGAGCATTCGACGTATCCTGCACCTGTTGCGTCAAATTCGCAGCCGCCTGGTTAGCCGCGCGCTCGTGTGCAGACGATCCGTACTGACCGGCAGCCGTAAACTGGTTGCTGATCGACGGATTCAAAGTCTGATTCCAGTAACGAGTTGCCTCGTCCTCACCTTTCTTGATCACATTCTGCACGTACGGGTTGATTTGTGCTTGACCCGGAGCTACCGATTGATCAATATACTGCTGAGCCTGCGGAATTGACCCAATAGCCTGCGAGATCGCTCCGGGGTTCGAGCTTTGCGTCGCTAGCTGCGTCGCCTGCGCAATCGGACCCTGGTACTGACCTTGCAACCCACGTACCGCGCCGTAGGCCGACTGTTGATCAGGGGTGGTATCGGCAATGCGAGGCCCCTGATACTGCTGGTAGGGCTGCGAAGCGACATTCGCGCCTTCCGCCAGAATGCCGGCCGTATACTGTTGTAGCCAAGCTGGTACAGCAGTCGTCCCGACCGAGGTCGAGGACGAGGGAGTCGTACCCTGAAAGAGAAAATCAAGGACACCCATTAGTCTTCTCCCATCACGACGGGCTTACCTTTGCCTTTGACTTTCGGCTTGCCCATATACTGTTCGGGCTTCTTTGCGCCCATGAATTGCTTGCCCTTCGAATTCGATTGTGCCGCATGCTTGCGCAGGTTAGCTCGTAGCTCGTCGAGGCGTGCAGCTCCCGCTTTGTTAGAACCGTTGCCGAGCATCGAGACGGTATGAGCATCGAAAACGTATTCGCCCGGAGAGAGCTGGGCTGGTACCTGATCCGCCTGACCGTCCCCCGGACCGTGGTCCCCGACATAGCTCTCCTGAGCAGAATTAAACTCCGGCACTCCGGTAGCCTGTCCGAGGGCTCCCGACTTCTGTAGGTGAGGAGGTGTGCGACCGCCTTTCGCCTGGCCAGTCGCTTGAGTTAACGGCATTACGTTGTTATTATAGAACGATGCCTCCGGCCGTGATCCGTACGTATACCAGTCCTGCTTTGACATCGGCTGACCGGTATTCGTAGGCTGCATGTTCTGGGTACGAGCGAAATTAGCCTGCGGCAAGGCCCCGATAGCAGAGTTGGTCATCCCTGACGGAAGTGACGGCTTTTTAGTCGTCGCTTGCGAGATCGCCCCCTGTACCAAGGGGATTAAGGGACCGTACGCTTTAAGCAGCCCCGCAAGACCGCCTGCGCCGGTAGCATTGCCTTTTAGGGTGGGCTCGCTGGGTTCGTAGGCATAGGGATCGTTCTGAGCGTTTACGATACTGCCCGTATCGCCGATATCCTGACTGTAACTGGAGAACGGGTTGTCCTGGTCGAAGTAGCTCTGACCTACGCTATTATCCATCGTGGGATAGAAAGACGTTAGATCATCGCCGTAGGGAGCATAGACCCCCATGCCAGGATCGCTAACATAATCGACGTCTCCGCCGTCATCGAAACGTTGCCGAAGGGCTCCGCCCTTGGCCATTACTCGCCTTGGCATATTAATACCCATTTGTTGAGGCTGCTGTAGCTGCTGCACGGGTTGCGGCTGCATCTGTCGCAAAGCCGATTGGAAAGTGGATTGCATAGCAGGAGTCTGAGCTGTGGGGGTCGGAGCCGTCTGCGTAGAAGGCCCGTAGGGTCCGGTAGTCGGAGCGAATGAAAGTTTGCCGATATTCTTAAAGGTTTGATCCCCCCCAATCGAAGTCCAATTTTTAGCGGCATCCCCGCTGGAGTACTGCGATATCATTTGGGTAAGCAATCCTTTCATGGCTGCGGCATTCGAATCGGTAGATTGTCCCTTACCCCAGGAGGCCATCCAAGGATCCACGACTTTGTTATAGATCGCGTTGGCGTCATCCTGATTCGTAATCGCACCACTCTTTGCAGCCTGATTGATCTGTCCAACCATGTCATTTACAAACTTCTGCTCCCCCATCCTTCCGTACTGGGCGTACATCGGGTTATTACCTTTAAGCTGATTCGAACGTAAATCGAAATAACCCGCAAGTGGCAAATAGGGGTTCTGAACGGTCTGAGCCAGATTCTGAGCCATCTTCGGATCCATTTGATTAGCCTTGTTGTAGGCTTGGGTATACCCTTCGAATGGAGCATTCTCGGCAGCAACCTTGCCGCTACCGAATGCCGAAGATAGAGCCCCCGCAGCGCCCCCTAACAACGCTCCTATGGCCGTTCCGATGCCAGGGACGATAGAGCCGATAGCCGCTCCCGTAGCCGCACCTCCGAGAGCATCCTGGCCAGTAGCCCCCGACTGCCAATTCTTGACTTCGTTATAGAGTGACAGGGGGATAGCTGCGTAACCAGCCGCAGTTCCAATAGCTCCCGAAGCTCCCCCGAAGGCTCCCATCCTAGAGCCTAGCTGAGCCGCATTAACCGCAGCCCCTCCATAACCTCCTACACCCCCTTGCTTGATACCCTGGTAGATTCCTAAGGCGTTCGCGGCACTTCCAAGCCCCGAATTGGCCGATTTCGTATATTGACCTAATACCCCAGTTCGAGAAGCCAATCGGGCCGCATTAATCGCAGCCGACGTATCTCCAGAAACCCCACCTTGTTGGATGCCGCCGAGAACTCCTGCGGCATTTCCAACACCACCCAGAGTATTTGAGTACTGCTTTAACGGGGCGTACTGGCTAAGGATACCGCTGGCTTTCTGAACATAAGCCGGATTAACGTAGTTACTCATGATTGCGATATGGTCTCGTTAAAACGAATTGCCCACTCCCTCCAGTCTTCGTAGAGACGGGGGTCCGGGGGATTTAGCTGCGCTATATCCGGAGCTTGAACCACCTCGAAGGCCCAGCCTCGCCAATCTTCCGGATTATTCAAGCGGGGAGGTCTAATAGAATCGATCAACGGGAAGACCATCGAGTCTGTCCAGTCTAGTACGCCTAGCCCACGGGGGTCGATAAGATCTACGGCATTTGTCATTGCGTCATCCTTCCATCCGCAGGCTCGACGTGCGCCATCGACTTGCCAAGATAGAAGTCTCCCCCAGCTGTATTCGATTCGATGGTAAATCTTAACAACCGACGTTCAGTCGAGAATTCGACGATCTGATCGTTTACGTCTAAGGGAGCCGCATCGACCCCATCGAATTCGGGGAATGTAACCGAGACGGGCTCCACGTCCGCTGAGCGTGGATTCGCACGACCTCTCACAGTCAACGTAATATCTCCAACTTGGACTAGATCGGGCTCAACGACGTCTACTCGCATCGTCTTATCAAGCCCCTGTTCGATAAAATCCTTCTCGTCAGAAGTAATATTCGCCCGTATCGGTTGAACGTTTCCTCCGTTGATCTGATCGGTACCGGTCTCGTGCTGCCAGAGGGTATATCCGCCCCCGAGGCTATCGATAGTAGTATCGACCATCAGAGGCTTGCTGAAGACGCTCGCAAATTGCCCTATGCTACGACCGGTAGACGGCAGAGCCGTATCGTACCAGGTATTCTCGCGAACGTTGTAGATGATCGCCGTATTGCATTCGGTCGCATTGCCGAGAGGCGCACAGAACCAAACCTCTCCCCATCGGGGTATCTTAAACGCGAACGCCTTCTGGCGGGCATTAAAGTTGATGTTATCGAAGAAGAAATTCAAATTCATCGTATTCGGGACTTCCCGCACGACGCCGTTGAACATCAAGAATCGATCTACCCCCATCCAGAAGTAGATACCGTCGTACTCTACAACCCCTTGAGAAGAGAGAATCGAGCTGGAAGAGGTAATCGTATCGAACTGAAAGGGGATGCCTGTAACGATCGAAGCGTCGAACGTGGCCCGGACTACCGAATCGAGAGACCAGAAAATCCCCGAGGGCCCAGAGCCGCCGCCTCTCAGGGGTAGACCCTTGACGATTTTCTGCCCGGTCACGAAAGCACTGTCGTTAGTAGCTAGGCTGCCTGCCGCCGAAACGTCGATACGACCACCGTTACCATAGCCGAACATGTAGGGCTGCAAAGCTACGATGCCGCCGCTATTAGGATCCATCCCGGCGGCTACCATCACGTCCGTCCCGTTCGCGGTCCCGAAGTAGATGTTTCTTTCCGTCTGAGAAGAGATATCATCGAGATTCGGGGCCGCATGAACGACAAGCTTATTTGCGTTGGCCGTAGTAGAGTTATTAAAAATCGTCATCTGCCAGAGATTCTCAGCATCGTGCGTAACTGCTCCCATGCGGTCGGCGCTGCTAACGAAATTCCCATTCGAGTCGGTCATTACCTGAGTAAGTGTCGTCTGGCCCCCAAGAGCGTAGAAGTTCTGATTATCAGTGGTGTAGGAGTTCATACCCCGTACGAGTTCGGGCAGCGTCGAGGTAACTGCCCGGTAGCCCCCTATCTTCTTCGGACGTCCCCGGTAAAAGCGTGTCCAAAGGCCCTCGCTGTACTCCTGACCGTCGTAGAGAGTACCATCCCGTCGGATACCAGGCTCCGACTTGACCGGTATTGGTTTCGTTGTAGCCATTAGCCGAGCGCCTTTGCCATGAATTTCGACTGAACGTTACTTCCGCTAACGCTATTCAGAATAACAGTAGCGGCCGACTTAGTGAATCCGATCGCATTAACCTCGAAATAATCCCCAGGGGTAACCGCGATCGGTCCGGTAGTACAGTATAGGGTGTTGAACTGATAGGAAGCCGAGGTAGCATCCGTGGGAGTTACCGCCGCAGCCGAGCAGAAAAAGCCCCCATTTTTATGGATTTCTACATTACCCACTAGTACGTCGGTAGCTACAGCGCTCCTGGAGTAGACCATCAGTACTGAAATCTCTGCAAAGGCAACCCCAGCTGGGACCGTAAGCCGACTTGGATTGACCGCATTATCATGCCAAGCCCCTTGGTCGGTAATCTCGTTGTTCCAACTAATGACTACTCCCGCACCGGAGAGATTGACATCCGTTAGTCTAGAGACTGTCGCCAAGTCGACAAGAAGGGAAAGGGATCTATCAGCCGAAAGGTCTCCTCCCCCCTGCAGTAATCCCGAGGTCGAAATCAACCGAGAGGTAGGAGGTACTGATAGAGCTGCCTGAGCTGCCGCTACCGAGGCTGCCGTAAAGACGTTATTCCCGACTGTCGTCGCCCCCAGGTTCGTACGGGCGCCGGAAGCTGTAGTCGCTCCCGTGCCACCATTGGCGACCGAAATCGGAAAACTGACCGAGGTAGAATCACCGGGAATAACGTTCGTACCATCGCATTGCACGATCTTCTGATTACCCTGGGGAACTACAACTGGAGCTGGAGCTACCTGACCCGCAGTCATAACATCGAGAGTAAAAGCTCCCGTGGTCTCGTTATCAACCCAGTACTCTTGGGCCGTGTTAGGCAC
>Ga0247661_1000214_pt1 | contig 10695 bp, 6 predicted proteins | sample CNK02_metaG_FD_182799 | JGI IMG/M metagenome (GOLD analysis project Ga0247661, IMG submission 182799) | Soil microbial communities from Purdue University Martell Research Forest, Indiana, United States - CNK02 | ecosystem: Environmental > Terrestrial > Soil > Temperate forest > Bulk soil | place...
CTATGCCACCGACTGGAACTGGCGCCTTGAATCCAAACTCGGCGGCGAACTACGCGCCGTCTCCGACATTGGTACGCACTGGCTCGACCTCATCCAATGGATCACCGGCGAAAAAGTGGAAGAACTCTGCGCAGACCTCGCCACAGTCGTTCCCGTGCGCCACAAGCCGCGCGGCCACGTCGAATCTTTTTCTTCCGCAAAGAACGTCGCCACCGATGAAATCCCCATTGAAACTGATGACTACGCTTCCGTGCTTGTCCATCTCGAACACGGCATCCACGGCGTCTTCACCGTTTCCCAGGTCAGCCCCGGCCGCAAGTGCGCCCTGAATTTTGAAATCAACGGCAGCGAAGGCTCGCTGTCCTGGAACGCTGAAGATCCCAACACGCTCTGGATCGGTCGCCGCAACGAACCCAACGGCAAGTTGATCAAAGACCCGTCCTTGCTCGGCCCCGCCGCCCGTCCCTACGCTGCTTATCCCGGGGGACACGCCGAAGGCTACCCCGACACCTTTGTCCAGCTGTTCCACGACTTTTACAACTACATCGCTGCGGGCGACTTCGATGCTCCTCGCCGCTTTCCTACCTTCGCCACCGGCCACGACGAACTCTTGCTCTGCGAAGCCATCCAGAAATCCGCCCGCTCCCGCTCTTGGACCAGACTCGAGTGGGACTGACGGCTGTGCGTTTGGTCATCCTTGCCTCTTGAGCTTCGAAGCCCCGTGATGCTCAGTGCGCCAGTGCTTATGGTGAGGAGAGTCTTCTGCTCTGCATAACCCGATCGCAATGCAAGTTTGGCCCGCACTATTGGTGACCCTGCAATTTGCGGCGGCGAACCCATCTTTCCGTGGCAGTCGCGTCGCTTGACCAGGCTCCCGGAACCTTTCTTACTCCGATTCCGTACCTAGTTTCATGCGCATGTACCCGAATCCATTTGGCGCTATTCTTCTTCTCGCCTCGCTCTTCGCGGCGACATCGTTCGCTCAATCGCCTTCGAAATCCTCGTCGACCATCCAAACCTGGATCACCGATGTCACCATCGTCTCTCCCGAAACCCTCGACCACGTCGCGGCCGGCACCGTCGTCGTCGAAGACGGCCGCATACTCCGCATCGATCGAAGCAATCCACCGCCCAGGCCTCCTGCCGGCACCACCGTAATTTCCGGCAAGGGCCAATACCTTATCCCGGGTCTCATCGATTCGCATGTTCACCTCGCTTCCGTCCCCGGCATGAACTCCGATCAACAAGCCGGCAAGTCGCAAATGATCGAAGCCTACCGCCGCCAACTTCCGCGTTCCTACCTGTATTACGGTTACACGACCGTCGTAGATTTGGCGGTCTTCAGCCAAAAGGTTCTGCAAGACGTTCGACAATCGCCCCTGCATCCCGATGTTTACGATTGCGGTGAATCTTTGCCCCTGGCCAACGGCTACCCTATGTCCTTCTGGCCGGCTGAACAGCGCTTCAAGCGATTTCCCAACTTTATTTACGACTCCGCGCAGGCTGCCAAAATTCCCAACGAGTACAAGCCGGAAGACCACACTCCCGCTGCGGACGTCGCCCGCGTCAAAAATTCCGGCGCCATCTGCGTCAAAACATTCTTCGAGCGCGGCTTCGCTGACAATTTCCGCTTGCCCGTAATCACCCCGGAAATGATCGCCGAGACGCGCCGCGCCGCCACGCAGTCCAATCTGGTGCTGTTCCTGCACGGCAATTCCTTCGAATCGCAAAAATTCGGCCTCGCCGGCAACGTCGACGTCATTGCGCACGGCATGTGGCACTGGAGAGACCGCGACCGAGTGCTCGACAGTGAGCCGCAACTGCCCGCCGAAATCAAAACCACTCTCGACGGAATCGCCGCTGCTCAAATCGGATATCAGCCCACCATCCAGGTACTCGAAGGAGAACGTGTCTATTTCGAGCCCGAATTTCTAGGGTCTCCGGACGTCGCCAAAGTTGTGCCCAAGGAACTCCTGGCTTGGTTCCGCTCGCCCGAAGGTCAATGGTTCGGCAATGAAATCAATGAAGATCACTTGCCCGCCGAACAATTTCGCAAAATCTACGACGAGGGCCCGCTCCGCCGCGTCCGCCAGGCCACAGCCTACCTCGCGCAAAAGGATGCCAACTTCGTTTTCGGAACCGACACGCCTTCCGGCCCCACCTACGGAAACCTTCCCGGCCTCAACGGCTATCTCGAAATGCAGCAACTCCACAACGCGGGCCTGTCCCTGACTCAAATCTTCAAGGCCGTCACAATCAACAACGCGCGCAAACTCAAACTCGATGGACAGCTAGGCACTATCGAACCCGGCAAAACCGCCAACCTCATTCTCCTCAACAAGTCTCCGCTGCAATCCCTCGACGCCTACAATTCCATCTCCACCATCTTCCTCCACGGCAAACCCATCTCCCGCGAATCGCTCTCCGCAACCTCAATTCAATGAATACGCCTCGAATCATCGAAGGCATCGTCCTATCGGCGGAAAGCTCCACGTGAAGGACGGTAATCAGCCCTTCAGCGTGAGCGGCTGCGAATCCTGTATGATTCTTGCCGATGATTTGTCCCGACCCGCCTGATCTCCAGCCCCTTGGACAAACACTGCTCTTTTCCCTGGTTGGCGCAGCCATCCTGCCCGCCGTGCAACTGATTTTTCCCCGCGCCACTGCACAAATTACCGCCCTCGCTTGGCGGACGCTCGGTGCAGTCGCCCATAAACGTTTCCTATGCGGCTCTGTCCTTTTCCTTGCAGTCGTCGTCTTACGTGTTGCTCTGCTCTCGCGCTTTCCCGTGCCCGTCCCGGGTATCCACGACGAGTTCAGTTACTTGCTCATGGCCGATACCTTTGCGCACGGACGACTCTCCAATCCGCCGCATCCGATGTGGATCAGCCTGGAAACTTTCCACGTCAACTTCTTTCCTCGCTACGCCTCGATGTATCCGCCCGCTCAAGGGATGATGCTCGCATGGGGCCAGCTTCTCGGCGATCCATGGATCGGCGTGCTCCTCAGCTGCGGCCTCATGGTCGCGGCGGTTTACTGGATGCTGCTGGCCTGGGTGCCATCACGTTGGGCGTTGCTCGGTGGCGTAATTGTGTGGCTCAAGTTCTGCATCACCAGCTACTGGATCAACAGCTACTGGGGCGGAGCCGTCGGAGCCGTTGGCGGCGCCCTTGTTCTCGGCGCACTTGCCAGGATTCGCCGCAAGCCCGCTATTCGTAACGCCTTTTTGTTGGCGCTCGGGCTCGCCATTCTCGCCAACAGCCGCCCCTACGAAGGCCTTCTGTTCAGCCTACCCGCCGGCCTCTATCTCCTCTATTGGCTGTTCGGCGCGGCGTGCCCGCGTTTCACCTCTTCGGCGCGCTGGAAGATCATTTTGCTCCCGATTCTCGCTGTTTTAACTGTTACTGCCGCCGGCATGGCCGCCTACAACCGCGATCTGACCGGGCACGCTATGCTTTTCCCGGAAACACTCAACGTCCGCACGTACCACACTGCCCCGATGCTTCTCTTCCAGGCCTCCAAGCCGCCGCTGCACTACCGCAATCAGCAGTTCGAAGAGTTTTACAACGGCTGGGAACGGGAGGAATACGACCACACTTGGGAAAGCGTGAAGTGCCTGACTTGGCTGAAAGCGGTCCGTTTTTTTTCGGCCTTCGGCTGGTGGGGAATGTTTCTTGCCGCACCGGGAGTTTATTACGTCCTTGGCAATCCTCGCATGCGGCTGCTTTGGATCATACTGGCACTGGTCGCAGCGGGCGCCTACGCCGTGGTTTGGTCCAATGCGCACTATGCGTCGCCAGTTGTAGGTATTGTGGTTCTTCTCTATTTGCAGTCATTGCGCTATGTACGGCCGATGCGCCGGAAAAGCTGGCGCTGGGGAGCGCTCCTCGCGCGAACGTCCATCCTGCTGCTTCTCGCTGACACCGGCACCGCTCTCGTGCGCAAGCAGTGCGACACCTTTTACTGGACCTGTCAGGGCGACGTCAGCCGTCAGGTGGTTCAGAGGAAACTCGAAGCGTTGCCGGGCAAACATCTGGTCATGGTGCGTTACGGCGAGGATCACAACATTCATGACGATTGGGTTTTCAACGGCGCGGACATCGACTCGCAAAGAATCGTTTGGGCACGCGAAATCGATGAAGATCAGGACGCCAAACTCTTCTACTACTTCCGTGACCGCAAAGTCTGGCTGGTCACGCCGGATGACGACAACAGCTACCTCGCTCCCTACACTCCGCCAACCGATCGCCGCGAGCATTAAAGAAAAATAGATACAGCAAGGTAATTAAATAACGAGGTAAGCGAAGAGAAGCTGACGACTCTCGTTACTTCGTTGCGTCGTTGCCTTCTGGGTTGATTTTCGTCGCGACCATCAAGTTGTTCAATCCCATCTCAAATGTCCGGTGAACCGTCGCGCCGAATCCCACCCGCTCAGCCATTTTCAAGACTTCGCCGACCGGCAAACGCTTCTGGTGCTCATCGCTTTCCATTTCGTCGCTGATCAAGTGAAATCCGTGCATCACGTTGAGCATCGGATCGACCAGAGCGGCGGGCCAAGTCATGATGAGCGAACCGCCCGGCACGAGAATGCGGAAGGCTTCGCGCAGCACGCCTTCGGGCTGTGTCAGATGCTCAAACACGGCGAGCATCACGACGTGGTCGAACTGCGCATCATCAAATGGCAGCCTAGCACGCAGGTCGGCATGAACGCGTTGCCAGCGGCCGTGCGTTCCGCTTTCGACTTGATCGTCGACGCCGACCCCCGTCGCAATCTTGTCCTCCGCAAAATCCAGGAAGGCCATTTCCAGACCGCACCCCAGGTCACATACCCGCGCATCCGGCTTCAGGTGGGGGTATGCCGCCCGGAACCTCATTTTTGCGATGAAGTGATCCAATTGCGTGTAAGCCATTTATTCGCCGGCGGCCCCAGGAGCATTTTTCTCTTCGGCGGAAAGATCGTAGTCGCCGATGTATGTTCCGCGGCTGATGCCTAGCATGCTCAAAAAAAACGAAGAAAAAATGATCTGCACGCCGAGGAACAGCCACATGGACCAGAACAGTACAGCGCGCACTTGCGCGAGGGGGCCGAATCCGCTGGCTGCCCATTGCCACACGATGTAAGCACAGCCTGCGAATCCAGCCACGAAAAGCAATCCGCCGAGCAGCAATCCTTTTTCCAGCGAAACGCGCTTCAAGACTCGTTTCAGTGAAACCGTGTTGCGATCAAAGCGCTCCGCGTAGCTGAAAACCTTCGCGAACGCACCGATGGCCAGGATCTGCGCGCCCAGCAGGGTAAATATCACGCCAAAGATCATGGTATGAATGTCGAGCACGACTTGGTGGCCGATCGCGCGCGGGCCCGGCAAAAGCCAGAACACCAGCGCAAGCCCCAGCGCCATCAATAATGCGCCGGGCAACAGGAACAACCAGTTCGGCGCGTACAGCAGCATGAATCGCAGATGCCGCCACCCGTCGCGAAAGCTTCGCAGGTGCGGCGGGCGTCCGCGCTTGTCTTTCCAGAGCGTGATCGGAATTTCGGAAGTCTTCGCGCCAATTTGCGCCGCCTTGATTACGAATTCCGATGCAAACTCCATTCCGCTGCTCCGCAAATCCATGCGCTCAAAAACATCGCGCGTAAAACCACGCATCCCGCAATGCGAATCGCCGATGCCGGAGCGGAACAACACGTTCAAGAGCGCGGTCAATCCCGGATTTCCGATGTATTTGTGGTGCCACGGCATCGCGCCGGGCTTGATTTCGCCTGCAAACCGGTTGCCCATGACCACTTCGCTGCCGCTGCGCCACTCGCTTACGAATCGCGGAACCTCACTAAAGTCGTAGCTGTCATCCGCATCGCCCATTACGATGAATGCGCCGCGCGCTGCGCGAATTCCTGTTTTCAAAGCCGCCCCATAACCACGTTGTGCCACCGGAACCACTCGCGCTCCGGATTTGTGGGCTATTTCGATGGAACCGTCCGTCGAGCCGTTGTCGGCCACCAGGACTTCGCCGCTTAGCCCGGCATCTTGGAAGGCTTTCAACGCTTTTTCAATGCAGATGCCGAGCGAATTTGCTTCATTCAGGCACGGTATCACCACCGACACGTCCACCGCCTCGGTGGCTGAGTCGGTCGCTGTTTGCGCCATCTGGGGATGTACAGTGGGAATGCGCTTAGTCTCCAGAAATTCACCTCAGGCGAACGGAATATTTGTTCGTGCACATGCCAATCGTACTCTCTGATGATTATGCGTGATTTGCTTTTTCGGGATTCGCCAGTATCATGGCGCATCTCAGAAAACCTGAGACCTTCATTGTCCACTACTTTAGATGCATCTTCCAGAGCTACAGCCCGTCCGACCCGCGGACGGCTGTTGCAAGTGCTCGGTATGTGGTTCGGAATCGCAGCGGCCATCGGCAATACGATCGCCGCCGGCATCGTGGCCGCGCAGGGCTACATCGCTGCGTTGTTGCCGGATCTTTGGCTTTTTCTCGGCGTGTGGATACTCGGCGGCATTTACGCGCTCTGCGGAGCGTCTTCTCTCGCGGAGCTCGGCGCCGCCATTCCGCGCAGCGGTGGCCAATACAACTATTCGCGCCGCTCGCTCGGGGAATATGCCGGCTTCATCGTGGGTTGGAGCGACTGGATTTCCACTTGCGGCACCAATGCAGTAGTCGCGCTAGTGATCGGAAACTACATAGGAGTGCTTTTTCCGGCGCTGGCGGGGCAAGACGCAACTATCGCGGTGGCGATTCTATTTGCCTTCGCTTTGCTGCAATGGCGTGGCATCAAATGGGGCAGCCTGGCCCAGTTGGTTACTGCAGCGATCAAGACCGGGGCGTTCCTGATTCTGGTTATAGCTTGCTTCGTCCTCGGCGGGCCTTCGCACCAGGCCGCGGGAAATTCAAATGCAGTTCCTCCCCTGCCGACCGGATGGCTGCTCGTCGCCGCCTTTATGATGGCGCTGCAAAAAGTAATCTACACGGTGGATGGCTGGGACGGAGTAATTTACTTCGGCGAAGAGGTCAAAAATCCGGGCCGTGATGTTCCGCGCGCCATTTTCGGTAGCGTTTTCTCCATCATAGGAATTTACCTCTTGCTCAGCGCCGCCGTTGCCTATGTTCTTCCCATGAACGAAATTATCGGCAACAAATTTGCCCTGGGCACAGCCGCCACGCGGATTTTTGGAGTCTATGGCGACCCGGTCATTCGTTCGATCATGCTGGTGTCACTGCTCAGCTGCATAAACGCTTGCCAGTTGTTTTCCACGCGCACTCTCTATGCTATGAGCAGCGACGGCCTGTTTTTCCGGGCTGCCTCTCGCGTGAATCCCGGCGGAACTCCGGTCCTTGCGCTCATACTGAGCACCGCTGTCGGCATGGCTTTCTGCATTTTCCAAAAATTCATCCGCGTGATTGACATGCTGGCATTTTTCTTCGTTGCCAACTACACCCTATCCTTCATTTCGACGTTTCGCCTGCGTTCTAAAGAGCCGGATTTGCCGCGTCCTTATCGCGCCTGGGGCTACCCGTGGACCACCGGCGCGGCACTCGCGGCTTCCCTGCTCTTCCTCGCCGGTGCCGTCTATACCGATCGTGTGAACACACCCTGGGCCTTAGGCATCCTCGTCGCCAGCTATCCTATCTTCCGAGCGGTGAAATTCCTGTCGAATCGCGCAGCGGCAACGTAACCTCTACTGCACCTTTTCCGCTATCGATTTCGCCTGCAGGAAATGCAGTAAGTAATCCTTGCCGCCCGTCTTCGAATCCGTGCCCGACATGTTGAATCCGCCAAACGGATGCGCGCCCACCATCGCGCCCGTGCATTTGCGGTTCAAATACAAGTTGCCGACGTGGAAAGCCTCTTCCGCCTTCTCCAGCTTCGCCTTGTTCTTCGAATACACCGCGCCCGTCAGCCCGAACTCCGTATCGTTCGCAATCTGCAGCGCCTCATCAAAATCTCTGGCCTTGATTACCGCCAGCACGGGTCCAAAAATCTCTTCCTGCGCAATCCGTGCTTTCGGGTTCACGTCAGCGATAATCGTGGGCTGAACAAAGTAGCCATCTCCGGGCGCGCGTCCGCCTCCCAGCACTACCTTGCCTTCCTTCTTTCCGATTTCGATGTAACTCAAGATTCCGTTCATCGCGCCTTCGCTGACCACCGGACCCATGTAGTTCGCCGGATCTTCTGCCGGCCCCACGGTCACTTTCTTTGCGCGCTCCACCAGCTTTTGCACAAACGCGTCGTACACTTTTTCCGTAACGATCGCGCGTGAACATGCGGAACACTTTTGTCCCTGATACCCGAAGGCAGCCAGCGCCACACCTTCAACCGCAGCGTCCACGTCGGCTTCGTCATCCACAACCGTCGCATCTTTGCCGCCCATTTCCAACACGGCGCGCTTGATCCATAGCTGTCCCGGCTGCCGTTTGCCCGCCGCTTCACTGATCAGCAGGCCTACGTCTTTCGAGCCGGTGAACGCAATGAACCTCGTTTTTGGATGCTTCACCAGCGCGTCGCCCGCAACTTCGCCCAGTCCGGTAACAAATTGCAGCGCCTGCTTGGGAATTCCCGCTTCGTATAAAATCCCCACCATCGTCGCGGCGATAACCGAAGACTCTTCCGAAGGTTTCAGCACCACCGTATTTCCCGCGACCAGCGCCGCAGCCGTCATTCCCGTCGCGATCGCCGCGGGGAAATTCCACGGCGGAATCGCCGCGCCAGCGCCCAAAGGGATGTACACCATGAAGTTGCGCTCATTCTGGTATGGCGTAACCTTGTGTGGCCCATTTAGCCGCAGCATCTCGCGCCCATAAAATTCCAGGAAGTCGATTGTTTCCGCGGCGTCGGCATCCGCTTCCGCCCATGACTTGCCCACTTCGTAACAAATCAGCGCGGAAAGTTCGAACCTGCGTTGACGAATGATACTTGCCGCACGAAATAACACTTCCGCGCGCTGCTCCGCCGGCACTTTCTTCCATGTGGCGAAATACGCGTGCGCCGATTCGATCGCCTGCCGCGCCTGCTCCGCGCTCGCACCCTGCACAATGCCGATTACCTGCGACGGGTGCGACGGATTCGTGGACTTGATCTTCTCCGCCGTGTGCACTTCCTGCCCGTCGATGTGCATCGGGTATTCGCGGCCAAATTCGCTCGCCACTTTCTTCAGCGCCGCTTCCATAGCCGCTTTGTTCTCGGCCTTCGCAAAATCCACGAACGGCTCGTTCGCAAATTCCGCCTTGTGCAACTTCGCTTCCGCCGTCGCCATGTTCGTTCCTCCGCCCATCGCAAATATCTAGTTTACAGCGTGGCTTCCGGTTCTCGCTAGCGGGCCTGGCGCTGTTCAGAGTCGGGTACTTCGGTCGAGCGTTCTAGGCTGTGAGTTCGGCTAAAGCCTCGCCAAAGATTCGCGTATGCAAGTCCACGTCCGCGGCGGTAGTCGCCGGGCACATAAGCGCCATGTTGTGAAATGGTGTCAGTAGAACACCGCGATTGAGTGCGTATAGATGCAGCAACCGTTCCAATTCAAAATCCGCTACCGCGGCAGACTCACCGCCATTCCGCGATGGCTTTTCGGAAAAGTGATACTCCGCTCGGGCGCCTAGCTGAATTACGTTCCACGGCAGTGCACCTTTCTTGATCTCGGCCGCCACCCCATCGTTGAAACGCTTCGCCAGCGGGGTCATCGCCTCGTAAGCCTTGGTCGTAAGAACATTTTCCAGCGTTGCGCGCATCGCCACCAGCGATAGTGCATTTCCCGCCAGCGTCCCACCGATCCCGCCCACGTCGCAGTCCTCCAGCGCAATTCGTGCCGAAATCCGCTGTGCTACTTCTTCCGTCACACCATACGTCGAGCCCGGAATCCCACTTCCGATCGGCTTGCCAAACACCACAAAGTCGGGATCGAGTCCCCACGCCTTCGTGCAGCCGCCCGGTCCCGCACAAATCGTGTGCGTCTCATCTGCGATGAACAGCGCCCCATACTTGCGCATCAGTTCCCGCGCCGATTGCCAATAGCCGGCGTCCGGCAAAATAATTCCAACGTTGGTCATCGCCGGCTCGGCCAGCAGCACTGCCACATCGTGATGCTTCAGTTGATCTTCCAGGGCATTCAAGTCGTTGAACTCCACCACCCGCGTCGTCTCCGCCGGGTTCACCGGCGGCCCGATGTTTCCGCGCCGCGGCCCGACTATGCCGTCATGCAGCCCCGCAAACGACTCGTCCACTGTCCCGTGATAACAGTAGTGATAGACCAGAATCTTCGGCCGCTGCGTAATCTCCCGCGCGATTCGAAGCGCAAACCGATTCGCGTCCGTTGCCGTTAGCGCGAACTGCCAGTAGGGCAAACCGAACCGCCGCTTCAGTTCCTCCCCAACCCACAGCGAATCCTCGGTCGGCAACATCAAGGTAATGCCTTCGCGAACCCGCTTCACAATGGCAGCGGCGACCACATCCGGCGAATGTCCCGTCATCGCGCCCGTGTCGCCCAGACACAAGTCCACATACTCGCGCCCGTCCACATCGGTAAAATGCGCGCCCTTCGCCTTCGCCACAAACACCGGGAACGCTCCCGCCCACTTGTTCATCCAGTTCATCGGCACGCCGCCGAGCAGCGAACGTTTGGCCCGCGCGTACAGCTCCGCCGACTGAGGATGTTCCGCAACGAACTTCCGCTCTTCTCGGTGACTCAATTCAAG
>Ga0247661_1000215_pt1 | contig 10691 bp, 14 predicted proteins | sample CNK02_metaG_FD_182799 | JGI IMG/M metagenome (GOLD analysis project Ga0247661, IMG submission 182799) | Soil microbial communities from Purdue University Martell Research Forest, Indiana, United States - CNK02 | ecosystem: Environmental > Terrestrial > Soil > Temperate forest > Bulk soil...
ATGCAGCATCACGCGGCTGGCGGGATGGTAAAGATTAAACCGCCAGTGCTCGGAGCACCACCTCCTGTAATTGGGCATCAGCGCAGCCCGTTAGGACAGAGTCCATTAGGCATTGCGATCCAGAATAAAGGCAATGCCGGGCGTTATGCTGGGGGTATGGGATTTGCGCCAGCTCGTCCGCCGAGAGTGCCGTTGCCCGGACTGCTGCGTAATATCGATCAGGGTTTGCACCAGAAGAAAGTGCAGCTTAAGGCGCTAGGCGGCGCGCTGCAGCCGCAACCGGACCAGCCCCCACGACAACCGATGCCGGATCAGCAGCAAATGGATCCGCATGTCAAACAAGTGATAATAACGGCATTGAAGCATCTCGATGATATGGATGCTTCGTCGGCGGCTGCTGTATTAAGCTCGTCGCCGGAAGCGATGTCGCACCCCGGAGTCGCAGCAGTGGCTCACGCACTGCGTACTGCAACGGGCATCGCCCCGGCGACGAAGACGTTAAATCAACTTAGCCAGGTCGGATCTGGGTCCGCCGGACAACCTCTGCAGACTCTTCGACCCCAGCAGCTTTCCCAGCCTCAAATGCCCGGCGGTGCGCCGCCGTCAGCAGCTCCTCAACCTCCCGTTTCTCAATAAACGCCCGCTGATCGGGATGACCTTGCTCTCGAACCATCCCCATCGAACTCCAGTACCAAAGATGGGCATTAACCTCCATAGAGCTTATCCGCGAATAACTTGTAAGTACGGGGGAAAGTATGCTTGACGAGAACCTCGACAGCATGCGCGTACTGACGGATTTCCCACTGGGCCTTTTCATCTAGGCGTAGAGTAAGGAACGCTAGCCAGTTGCGAAGGTTCGCGGATGCCCGCATGCACGAGTAGTGCCCGACGGGCATGGTAATGCGAGCTAGCTCCTTCGGGATGCCCTTCTCCAGGGCCCACTCGTAAACCTTTTCGGCTTGCTTGTATAGGTCTTCCACCATCATCAGCCAGCCGGTAACGGCAGGCGTATCAAAGGTATCCTGGTAGCCTACTTTTGCTTGGGCTTGCTTATTCCTGTCGTCGACAGCCTTCTTTCCCCGTTCGATTACGTTATCCCGTTCAGGCTTATAGTATTTCGGCTCTAGCGGCCGGTAGCGTGCAGAAGCTTCGTTATAGCTCTGCGTGCGATGGCGATGCCACTCGCGGAAGACGAAGATGGGGGCCTCGACCTCGATGGTCATTCCGGCGGCTTCGAACGGAGTCGATTGATTCTCTTGGTGATGGAAGATCGTCGCGAGCAACTTCTCGTCAGTATCCCACCCCCTGAAAGAACCCTGGGTACTCTGCCGTGCGGCTTCGATGATTCCGACTTCGAAATCCGGGAATTGTAAACTACCAGCTTCGGGCTCTCCAGCCTCGCCGGTGCCCCAGGCTTCGATCAGCTTAACGTAGCCTTGATCTAGTACTTTGATTTTTGACATATTAACCCCTTAGCAGTATTCGTAAAGTTCCAACGCCAGCTCGGTGTTCCTCGATGTATTCCCTTTCAAAATGCTCTCGCCATTGCAACTGGCGAGCTGCGAGTTGTTGCCCGTGAGTCTGGATATAATCCCGCACTTCCCCCGGCGTCGCAAAGCGCGGTAAGTCGTCACACTTCTTCTCGGTTTGGTCCGGGAAGCATTCGAACGGGACCCAGACGCTAGGTCTTTTCTTCTTCATGGTTTTCCTTGTCGCGGATAAACCAAAAGGTGGTGCTGACTCGGGCGACCACTTCCCGGCCCCACCAGCCAACGGCGATTCCGATTAGAAACAGAAGGGTTTTCATCGCATCAGCCTTTTCTTCGGATAGAGAGGCACGCGCCCTTCGAGCACCTTGGCGTGATCATTCCAATCGTCTTGCCATTTCCTTTGGTTTTTGGGGATTCTAGGGTCCAGCAATAGCTGCAGCAGCAATACGATAAGCCCGATAATCGAAGCTCTCTCAACTTTCTCGGCCTTTAGTTGAGAGGGAGTAGTTATCGCCGCAATGGCTCGGTCCTTAGCATCCTCGATCAACTCATCTCGACTGCGCTTACTCATGCGAAATGCTCCACAAAGCGGATCCAAAGTTTGCGGTACCAGGGGTAGGAGTCCCAGTGCCGACGTAACTCCTCTACGAGCGCATCACTGTGGTCTGTCATTTCTTCTCCTTTGCGGGTGGGATAAATTTCCGTTTGCGCAGGTAACGCAGCCGCATACGAACCCACCACTTCACGAGCCATTCTTCCATAGCCGGTAGAGGGCACGGTATACCAAGTAACTGCCTACGCCTGCGACTAGCGCAGCGATGCCCACAGATATCCAGTCGTCGGTAGTCATTTTCTTACCGCCTTTAGGTTCTTCTGACCTTGCTTGATTGCGGCCCGTACTTTCTTCTCGTCCTCGTATGGAGCCCGCATGCCAGTCGAGCGGATCATAACCCGCAAATCGAAGGCATCGATTTTCAATTCGGCTGCGAGCTTTTTGATTAGGGTGCCCCGTTCGGCCGCAGGCTTGCCGTTGCCGTTCGGTTTAGTCTTCAGGGGAGCTTTAGCGCTCTTTTCGGGATGGTTCTTTACGATCGCCTTCCTGGCGGCTTCGTGCGCGCTCGATACGTCGGCACGGGTAACCTTCTTTGGCGGCTTCCTAGCCTCCTTGGGGAGCTTTAGGGCATCATCCGAGACGGTCTCTAACTCTACCTTCTGCGGGATCTCCCGAAGCTGGCCTTCATACTCCTTGGTTACGTTCTTAACGGGGCTGGGACGCTGGGCTGCCCTCTGCCGTTCCTTTGGCGTATTCTCGGCGTAGACACGCTCCTGTTCAAGATCCTTCTCCAGTATCTCTTGGGGTAGGTTATCCTCGTCAGCTTGCTCGCGCACGGTAAGCAGATGCTTCGCGCGTCGAGTAACCGGCTTACCCGCCGACTTCGCTGACATAAGGAAGCGGTCAGCAAACGCTTTCGGATCGTACGGCTCCCCGTGGTAAAGGACGTAGTTCGCCTTGTCATGGTCCTGCAAGGTCAACTCGATTGTCCTGACCCAAAGATCATCGTTGATCACTGCGAGGGCGTTCTTTTTCCCTCGGACACAAAGAGCGGGCTTTAGGCCCGCAATCTGTTCTCCCTTGGCATTCGTCTCATACACAAAACGGACGCTGCATTCCATCATGCTACTTCTCCTACGAACGTGCGCTATTCGCGGGACGCCTATTTTATCGTCAAAAGTGCAGTCTAAGCTAGAGCTATTTTCACGCCTAAAGAGACTCGGAAAGGCTATGCTCTAACAGCTTCGTCGGGTAGTCCTTGCCTCGAATCCAGCTAACGTCCGAGATACGCTCCAGATCGGCTAGCGTAAGCTCGTTAAAGTCACTCGCGTAGACGTTACCGTCTAGGAGAAAGACTTTATCATCCACCTGTGCGCAGATCCAAACGCGACCGTTAGCGGCATCTTCTTCGGCCATCCAAATCATCTGAGAGCGTCGCAGCCCTTGGTCCTTGCCGAAGAAAGGTTTGGATTCAGGTTTATACCCACTCTTCTGAGCGTGTTTAAGCTCAATCGTTCCGGACTGACCGTTAAGGGTATAATGAACGTCCGGAAACCCCTGTGCAGTTTCCGACTCGATGCGAGAGTAATGACCTTTAGCTGGTAGGATACCTTGACTTAGGTAATCCCAAAGACTGGCTTCTGACATAGATCCCCCGATCTACTAGCCCATCTCCCGCTCGTCTGCCGGTACGCAACCAGCCGGTGTTTTACTGCAATACCAGACGAGCGGGCGGGACTCGGTGACGGCCTACAGGCCGAGAATTTCGCGAGCCTTCTTCAGCTCCTTCGATCCTTCCTTCCAAACCCAGCGGCCCTCGGGCCGTTCGATCTCGGAGCTACGCAGCTTGACGCGCGCCGACTGGGCGGTGATCTCGGCTTCATCGGCCAGCATCGCGACGGATACGTGTCCCTCGGGTACTTCCTGGGGACCCCGGTTGGACTTCTCGGTCTTCTCGGACTTGCCGTTGGACTTGGCCTCGACCTTGCCGCCTTTGCCCTTCTTCCCGGCCCTGACTTCCTTCTCGGGTTCCTCGGCCTTCACAACTTTCTTGACTTTTGCCACTTTCTTGACCTCTTTGGCAGGGGTCTCGGCTGCCTCTTCGTGCTCTGCAAAGAGTTTCCGGACCTTATCTGCGGTTGATCTCTTACCCACGTTGTAACCCCTTCTGATGTCGATACTTATCGATGACTAGATCTACGAGCCGTTTCTTGTTTGAAATCGCTTCATAGATTAGCTCATCAACGGTATCCTTTGCAAGTAGAAAAACATACTTGGCGGTTTTCCCCTTGCTATAGGAGAGGATACGGAAGCGGGCCTGCTCAAATTTGATAGAACTATAATCCGTTGAGTAAAAGAAAATCGTATCAGCCTCAGACATATCGACCGCTACGGCCGAGGCTATCTGCACGAGAATGCCGTCTCCCTCTATCTTACCGGAATAGGGGCTGCCTCCACGGACTATAGTCATATCGTAGCCTTGCTTCTTCAACCAAGAGGCTAAGGTCTCGATCTCCCAGATATGACGACAGATAACCAAGAACTTCGTGCCGGCCCGAAGCGACCGTAGCTCTTGGTGCAACTGTTCTATCTTCTCTGATCCTACCCAATGATCCTCATGACACTTAACCTGCTTGGTGAAGGTCTTCTTGCCTCGCTTGACCTTCCGCTCCTCGAACCAAGTCTCACGAAGAAACCCCCCTGTTATCTGTTGCAGCTTCGTGCAGCAGGCGAGCACGTTCTTGACTTTGACCGTTTTCTTATTGACTACCGTTACCAGCTCCTCCTTCAGGTCCTCATAGATCTGACGGGTCTTCGAGCTAAGCTGCAGGTAACTTCTGCGGTAGTGCAGGATAGGCGGAACCTTGCCATCTCGAACCTTTGCCTCATGAAGAGTTATCCGGTAGGAGTTGGCATGAAGCTTCCGCTTGTAGTCCTCCTCGTTCTGGTATCCAACGACTTGCTTGTTCTTAAATCCTCCTCGAATCAGATACCTGCCTTCGAAGCCTAACTTGACAATCGTCTTCTTATCCGGGGCGAGCTGATTATCGAATGGCCCGAAGATAACGGGATTGACGAAATCGAACAATGCCCAGGCGTCCTCCAGGCCCTTTTCGATAGGCGTTCCTGTTAAGCCGATGCGATACCGCGCTCTGCGGCGCAGGGTTCTCAGGGAGCGAGACTGGCCCGAGCCTCGATCTTTGATCCGGTGCACTTCGTCGGCTATGATAAGAAGCTCTCCTTTGCGCTTATCTGCCCACTTGTACCATTCCATATGCCGGGCACGGATCTGTTCGTAGTTAGCTATAGTAATCTCGGCAAATGCCCCCCGTGAAGTTCCTACATACTCCTGTTTAATGGCCTCTTCCCAGATTTTAATGGCTCCCTTCGGACAAACGATTAACAGATAGGGAGCCTGTCTTCGAAAGTGTTCGGCGATTGCCAGTGCAATTTGAGTCTTACCGGTGCGTTGCTCATTAATCAGAAGAAAGCCACCGCTGTCTTTCATAACAGCGATGGCCTTATCCCGAGCTTCGGCCCGATAGGACTTTAGCTCAGTACGCACGACGGATCAGAGAATTTCGACTTGTTCGGATGGAACGTCGTACTCGTCGCCGTTCTTGTCCTCGACTCGGCAGACCTTGTTCTTGACGCTGACGACCGTACCCTTGATGATCGTCTTGCCGTCCTTGAACTTGACCCTCGCGCCTTTGGTAAGACCGGTAGAGGTCTTCGAGCCTACCTTGCCCATCCGTTTCTTGGTCGGGCGCTCTTCCTCCTCTTCGTCATCATCTTCCTCATCCTCGGAGTCATCGTCGTCTTCCTCTTCGTCCTCATCTTCGTCGTCATCGTCGTCGTCCGTGTCTTCGTCCTCCTCGTCCTCGGCCTTCTTGGACTTCTTCGAGGACTTTACGGACTTGGAAGACTTCTTGGGGGGCTTCTCTTCCTCCTCTTCTTCCTCATCATCGTCCTCAGACTCTTCATCCTCCGTGTCCTCATCGTCTTCGGAGTCTTCCTCCTCCTTACCTTCGCTATCAACCGACGCATAGCCTGCAGCCCGAGGACGCTTTTTATCCTCATAGGTCTCGTTCTCGACGTCGATAACGACCTCCTGTCCAACGAACTCGTCGAGGTCCAGTTCGGTCGTCGAGTCAGCTTCGATGCCGAGAGCCTCGCAGAGAGACTTGAGCCGGAAGAGGGCCTGGGGCTGCAGCGAAAGGTTATCGTATATGACCGCCCCCTTGCCCTTGCCGTTCAGGACCTTGTATCTCGCAACGATCATCGGATTGCCGGTAGAGGACTCCTCCTCCACCATCGACGTGATCTCGCAACGAAACGTACCGTCCGGACAGGGACGACCACCCGATTCAACCCCTGTGAAATCGACGGAGACGACGTTGCCTTTGCGCTTCTTTCCAACTTTCTTCTTGAGAGCCATTACTTGATCCTCTTGATTGACTTGACTTTGCTGACCTTTGAACTAAGACTCCCACCCTTCGAGATTTTCTCAATCTTCTCGTAGGATGGGTCCACAATGATATCGGGCGTTGGACCGGCTTGCTTAGGCCGGCGGATTTTGGCCGCGTAGTATGCATGCGGCCCGACACGCAAGCAATACTGAACTTCGCGTTTCTTGGACTTTTTGTCGATTTCCTCCCGTATGAAGGTATTGCCGATTACCGAGACGGCTCCGTTGACAAAGGAAGAAACCGACCCCATCAGATTCGATCCGACCGAGGGAGCAATACGATCATCGTCTTCCTCCTGCGGCTCACGGACACGTTCGTGAGCATTGAAGATAACGTTATAGCCATCGTCCGAGAGATTGCGGTAAGCCTCAATCCACTGCTGCATCAGGCCCGAGAGGCGACCCCAGTTGCGTTGAGAGAAGGCATCGTTTTCCTTGACGTGCGCAATCTCACGGATATGCAGCATGCCCAGCGATTGCATTGCCGTAAGCTGATCGAGGACCACTGATTTATAGTAGTCATTATCCTTTAGAGCCCAGTAAACATCCTCTAGTTGGTCCCACTCGTTAATGCGAATGCGCTTGACTCCCTTTACGCCAATGATCGACCGGGTGCCGCGTTCTCGGATATCGAGTAGTAACAGGGGTTTAGGGTAGGTCGCCGCCAGAGTCGTCTTCCCGGTGCCTGCGCGGCCGTAAAAGAGTACCGTCTGCGGCTCTTCCTCGTCCACGATATCCTCCGCCTCATCGAGTATGGAGCTACTACGTTTCTTGACTTTCTTTAGTGCCATATAATCCTCGTTTAGCCATCGATAGACCCAGGGGGCATGCCCCACTTAGTCTTCTTCAGCGAATTCTGCATTGCGGTCGCTTGGTTCAAACTCTGTCTTCATGATGAACTTGGCATCGAGACCCCGGATCTCGGCGTTGCAGAATCGATAGAACTCGCACCACGAACAATCCCGTGTCAGATTGCGGGAAAAGTGCTTGGTCTTGCCGATTTCAAGGGAAGTCTCGATGAAGTCCTTGACGATGTTCTCGGTCATCGCCTTCGATGGTGCCGGGAGTCTGATACGCTGATAGAATCGGCCTCTCTGACGCTTCTCGATCTCTGCGAGATGCTGCTTGTACGGCTTTGGGTCAAGCTTTAGCCTCGTAAGCTCCCGCAGATAGGTCGCGACGTCGGTATCGATATTCGCACGCTGCGTAAGCCCTCCCGCCTTTAACGCCTCGGGGATTGCGGGGGGCTTCGTGCGGATATAATCCCAGATGATCCCGTCGGCTTTCTGTTTCGGGTTCCCGTGATTCCACGCCCAGAGATACATCAGTATCTGATAATCGTTTAGACGCTGTTCCTCAGTCGGGATATTCTTGTGCGTCTTGTGATCCATGAGCCATCTTCGTTCATCATCGAGAGTAATGATACGCTTATCGAGGTGCCCCTGGTAGATGAGACCTTTACCGATGTCAATCTCCACCTTCTCTTCTGAGGCTTCGTATTTGACATTATCGTCAGATCCATATTCCCGCAGGTATCCATCGTATACACGCTTTAGATCTCCTAGGAAATCTTCCCCATACTCGTCACGCTCCTCGCGGAATAGCTCTCCGAACTTCTTCTCATACTCCGCTAGCACGTTACCTGCTTTAAGCTTCGGGGTCGCCCTCGCATGCAACATCTCGTGTAGGATCGTTCCACGGATAAGCGGTGCGGCCGGTTTCTTCCTTTGGATACCGACGATGTACTTTAGCTCGTATTGCTTTTGGCATCGACGGAAAGACTTTACCATCGAATAGCCGGTAACGGTCAAGTCCAATCTCCGGTATTGCACTTTGAGCAGCAGAGCTGATCGTAGATTACCTTGTAGCTGTCGACCTGCCGACGGGCTTCCATCGAAACGCTACTACCCCCTGTTACCGTAGGAGCCTGTTGGGCTACACCCTGGAGCAACTCCCTCAGATCCCGGAGCTGGTCGTCGGTTAGGTCAAGGATTACTCGATTCATAGCTTTCCCCTTTTATTCCAAGGTTTCCAGTTGATCAACGTTGACATTTCGGGCCAAACTCCCTCGAATGTCAGAATTCGATCATCCAGACCGATGAATGCCTTTGGTTTCGAATCCGGAAACCGAAGGTTTTGGATGGCTGCTCCTAGACAGGCTGAATCTTCGTAATCCAGGTTTAGCCTATCCGCAAGCTTCGAGGAATGGAGATTAAACCAAGTCTTCATGGCCTCACGACCTTCTGCGGTCTCAGAACGAGTCGAGTAGATTTCGATCACGAAGTGTTCCGAGGCTGCGATCAGAAATTCGAATAACCCCTTGACTGGACCATCGGGAATTACCGTTGGCCCCTGCCATGGCGAATCATACCGATGGCAGACTCCATCAAAGTCGAGCGATAGAATTGGTTTTGACATCTTTTGGATCCTCGTAGGTTTTCCCTGCTCCCCAGTTGCCGATTTCAATCTCGGACTCCATGGGAACAACAGTACTGATCTTAAATAAATCAAAGAGACTAGGCCGACGCATGATGCGACGAACCATAGGAAGAACTTCATCTTGGTACTCCGGACGGACTATCCCGAGCAATGCGTCATGGTGCTCTCCGACTAGTCTGAACTTCGAAGTTGGGATAGTTTCTTCAATCTCGATAAGCGCAGCCGCTTTCCAGTCCCCAATCGTACCTTGCACCGGAGAGTTAATGGCCTGCCTTTCAGCTTCCATTCGTAGATCTTTGTCACGGGAATAGATACCTGGCAGCCTTCGTATTCTACCAAAAAGGTTACGGACATATCCGTCGATTTTACAGAGTCTTTTCTGCTTCTCGTGCCACGGGGGAATGCCGTTGTAGAGTTCGAAGTACGCCGTGCGGAAGTCATTCGCTTCTTCCCAAGTGCAATCCCAGTCATATTTTGTTTTCGCTTGTTGGATGAATTTATTCTCGTACATGCCAAAAACGAATCCGAAGTTGATCGCCTTCGCTTTCTTGCGACCCTCTTTCCAAGGCTTCCAAAGCTCGATGCACTTGTTATGCCCAGCCTTGCCTAGAGTCTCGACCGCATCGGTTAGCGTTAGGTCTCGGGGCTTTACGCCCCCGATCTGGGCAGCCGTCTCGATTGTCTGCTTGGTATATTCCTTAGAGCGACCGCTTCCGATCATGTAGAGGAGGGTTCTCCAGTGAACGTCTTGTCCTCCGGGTCGAAAGCAAGATACAAGTTCAAGGTCACGGGATAGCTCTGCAGCAATTCTAAGCTCTGCTTGTGAAAGGTCTGCCTGAACGAACTTCCAGCCGGGAGGTGCTGTTGCAAGATTCCGCAGAGTGCCATCGCGAGGGATTTGGTGAAGTCTTGAGGCGTAACGTCCGGTGACTGTGCCGTGAACTTTATATCCAAGATATAGCTTACCTTCGTGGATATAGGGCTTCCACCCTTCGATGTAGGTTCCAAGAAATTTCTCCTTCTCACGATACTTTACCAGCTGGTCGGCAACGGGATGCTGCCCTCGCAGCTCGACTATTGCGTCCTCTCCGGTAGACGGCAATCCACCATCTGTCTTAACAGTCGTTTCCAGTCCGAGCACGTCGTAGAGGAAATGACGTACCTGCGGATGCGAATTCCAGTTTATCAGCTTTCCTTGATTATGCTCGCGAACGAGCGCATCAAGCTCCCGCTTTACCTCGTCCCGCTCCCTGGTAATCTGAACCTCGACCTTGGCGTATTCTTCCATGTCGAGGGTAATACCGCGCGCTTCTATGCGACGTATCGCACGGGCAGCAGGCATCACAAGTTTATAGAATAGACGCTTTAGCTGGGGGTTCTCAGCAAGTCGAGGCGCGTAGGCTTGCTTGATCTGGTAGGTATAAGCTGCGTCAAAGGCAGCATACCTTAGGTACTTGGCCCGGCCCTCGGGTAGATGAAGAAAAGCTCCCTGCTTCTCCTTCTTAGGGATATCATACTCGGGGGCATCCAGTTCTGCCCGTGCCATATACTTCAAGTCGTGATCTTGATTCTCGTCTAGGATGTGAGATGCAAGCATCGTATCAAAGTGCAACGGAAACTGGACCTCGTAGCATTCCATCATCCACTCTTGATCGAATTTCCCGTTCTGGGCTATCGCTAGCTTATCGGTTTCCTCTGCGATCTCTACCAAGAGCGATAGGATCTCCTTGATCTCTTTCGG
>Ga0247661_1000216_pt1 | contig 10689 bp, 7 predicted proteins | sample CNK02_metaG_FD_182799 | JGI IMG/M metagenome (GOLD analysis project Ga0247661, IMG submission 182799) | Soil microbial communities from Purdue University Martell Research Forest, Indiana, United States - CNK02 | ecosystem: Environmental > Terrestrial > Soil > Temperate forest > Bulk soil | place...
AGGCTCGGGCTTAGTCACCAACGTTCCAATCAGCCATAGAACGGTGGTGACGCCTGCTGTGATCAACGTGGTCTTTGCCACGACTACCGCGCCGTTCCCGTCAAACTTCATTTTGGCCAGCACGAATGTCAGCACCGCTGCCCCGATGGTCGCAACGATTTCGCTCCAGGCATTGATTCTCCACCAGTACCAGCGCAGAATCAGCACCGCTCCCGTGCCGGCGCCGATACCCAATACGATCTGCCAGCCTTCGGAAATGGAAGCCAGACGGCTCGAGACGTAGCCGCCCACTAGAACCAGCACGACGGTAAAGACTTTGCCCATGTTGACGTAGTGATGTTCGGTCGCCTGTTTCACCAGAAACCGGCGATAAAAATCATTCACCAAATAGGATGTTCCCCAGTTGAGCTGTGTTCCGATGGTGGACATGAACGCCGCAAGAAAAGCGGCTACCATGAGCCCGCGCAGTGCCGGCGGCAGAAAGTCGCGCAGCACCATTACGTAGCCTTGCTGTGGGCTTGCCGCAAAATCCGCGCTGGGCGTCATTCCTCCGTGCGGCGAATAAAGCGCCATGGCCACCAGACCGGTCACAATCCAGGGCCACGGCCGCAGAGCGTAGTGCGCGATGTTGAACCACAGTGTCGCGGCCAATGAGTTCTTTTCGTCCTTGGCGCTGAAGATGCGCTGTGCGACGTAGCCACCGCCGCCGGGCTCGGCTCCCGGATACCAGCTGCTCCACCACTGCACGCCTAGAAACAATACGAAGGAAATCAGCGGAATGGTCCATACCGCTTCGCTGGTGAATCCGTGGCCGAAATCAGGAAAAAAGGCCAGGGGATTCGCGACCGTGGCTCCGCTCCCCGCCGTTGCATCGCTCACAACTTTCAAACGCAAGGCCAGGGCCTCGATTCCGCCGATCTTCGCAACGGCGATCCAGGCCAGCACGATGACCATGCCCATTTTCAGGACGAACTGGAACAGATCGGTGACCAGGACGCCCCAGAGGCCGCCGATGAAGGTATAGATGCCGGTGAAGGGAATCAGCACGAAGACGCAAATCAACAGCGCAGTGTGCCGCGGTTCGCCCAGCGTGTAGTGCAGCAGCACGTGATTGCCCAGCGCGAGCTGCCAGACTTTTCCTGCGGCAATCGCGGGCCCCATTAACACTGCGATGATGTCCACCATCGCGCGGGTCACCCAGCCCACAATGAAACAGTTCATCAAAAGCCCGAGGTAAACGGCTTTCAGCCCGCGCAAGAACGCCGCTGGCTTCCCCGAATAGCGCAGCTCAGTCAGCTCCACATCGGTCATGATTTCCGCGCGGCGCCAGTAACGCGCGAAAAAAAATACCGTCAGCATTCCGGTCAGACACTGATTCCACCAGAGCCAGTTGCCGGCAATTCCCTGTGTTGCGACCAGGCCCGTCACCAGTAGGGGCGTGTCGGCGGCGAAGGTTGTCGCCACCATGCTGGTCCCCGCGAGCCACCAGGACACATCGCGCCCCGAAATGAAAAATTCTGCCGTATTTCCGCTGGACCGCTGCCGGTAATAGATGCCGATCACCAGGTTGATCAGTAGGTAGCCTACGATCACCGCCCAATCGGTTGTGGTTAGCGGCATATTCCTCTCGTCAATAGCGGCGGCGTTGGGCGCAAGGCGCCTTCTTGGGCGTCTGGATGCGAGAGAATAGTGCTATAGAGCATTCAAATGCAAGCCCTTTTCAAAGGGATTCCGGGCGCCAAGAAGATTTGCGTGTCTCTAGATCAGGCCCATGGCGGCGAACGCGGTAAGAGAAGCGCAACCAAGGCCTACGCCGAGGATGGCGCCCGCGAGAACGTCGCTGAGGAAGTGCATGCCCAACACCACGCGGGAGACAGCGATACTTGCGGCCATGAAGTACAGCGGAAGCTCCACGCCGCGGTAGAAATAACTGAGCACCAGCGCGATGGCAAATGCGGTCATGGTGTGACCGGAGGGGAAGGAAAATTTGTCTGGAGGCAAAACCCTGGACCAGCAATGCGGCTCGAACTGGCACGGGCGCGGGCGGTGACTCAGGCGCTTTAGAATTTTGAAAACGCCGACGCCGACCAAGGCCGCGCTGCCTGCAGCGCCGACTGCAGCGAATCGCTGCGAGCCGCCGAATGCCAGCAGCACAAACGCCAACAAATACCACAACCAGCCATCGCCCAAACGCGTGGCCGCCATCATCCAATACCGGATCCACCGTGGGGCACGCCAGCGGTTCATGCGGCGCATCACGCGGTGATCGCGCCTTTCGATGAAGCCCCAAACCTGGCGTGCGACGGTCATGACCTTGTTCCGTCTCGTAGCGACGAGCCTGCTAGCCCTAACGCATCAAACCTGCTCGGCTCGCGTGTTCAAATCCCACAACATGCGCGGAACTGCGTCGGCATCTGCAAGATGCTTTTGCCATTTCTTGCAGAACAAAACTTCATTCATCCAGTGCGCCGCGGTAAATGCAGGCACCAGGACGGACAGCGGAAGCATCGCCAGGGTGGCCGGCTTCTCCTGAAACATCGCCGCCCCGATGCGATAAATGTCCGCAGTCAGCTTGGAGTAGGTTCCTTCGGAACCCTTCACGCGACCGCGCCGCGCCCTGAGACCAGCGAAAAACTCGCCGACGGTACGGGCGCCGCGGACTTCCGTGTACGTCAAGCCGACTCCTGCGATGGTGTGTGAATCGCTGCCGCCAATGCCGATCTTGCCCACACGCTTGGCGAAGTTCTGTGCCTGGCGATTCGCTGGCCGCCACATTTGCCCATTACGTACCTCAAAGGCAGGTGCGTAGGAAGCGAACCAGTGAAAATCTTCGGCGTCGCGTTTGCCGGTTAAGCCGGAAAACAGATGATTCACGCTGAAGAATAATTTCTGCTCGGTGAGATACATCAACAATGCAACAAAACTGTTGCGGCGATTCTGAATCTCCAGGTGATCACGGTCGGAAAGGTGATACACGCCAAGGTGCACCAGTGTGCCGCTGGGCATCCGGCAGGTTACTTCCTCGCTTACGAAGAAATCCGAATGGCGGCGCAGGCGCTCCGCTGCGTCAATGGAGTCGTGATCGGTCAACGTGACGAAAGACATGCCCAATTGCTTGCAGCGGGCATAGACGTCGTCGGGTTGGTTGTAGGACTCCCTGCAAACCAGGTTGAGCAAGGGGATGTCACACATCCCTGAAGCCATGGAGTGGACATGCAGATCGCATCGCATAATCGCATTCTGCCGGGCGGATATGAACAGACCGTGAAGAGGTAGAAAAATTTGAGTGAATGTATCCTTGGAACTTATTGAGCACAAATGACTTCCATAGTTATCCACATGGCATGGACCGTGCTCTTGTGTAGCGCAAAATTTTCGTGTAACACTCCCGTCATGTGCGCCGCCAAGAAGGTTCACGTCCTGTTTCACGATGCGGGAGGTGGCCACCGCAATGCGGCCGTGGCCTTGAAAACGGTCTGCGAGCAGCAGGATCGGCCGTGGGAACTGAACCTGGTGCAATTTCAGGAACTGACCGATCACCTGGACGTGCTGCGGCGCCTCACGGGAATTCGCATCCAGGAGCAGTACAACGCTTTGCTGCGCAACGGCTGGACCTGGGGCAGCCAGTATCTGCTTCGCGTGTTGCAATTGACCATCAGTATTTTTCACCGACCCATGGTGAATCTACTCGCGAATTATTGGCGCGAGCATCCGGCCGATTTGCTGATTTCGGTGATACCGCATTTCAATCGCGAAATTGCCGAGAGCTGGACGTCGGTTTATCCCGGACGACCCTTCGTCACCATTATTACGGACATGGCAGATTTCCCGCCCCATTTCTGGATCGAACCGGTTGTGGAGCAGATTGTGGTGGCGGGCTCGGACCGGGCAGCGCAGCAAGCCCGCGACTTCGGCAAGACCGAACAGAATCTATTCCAGGCCTCGGGGATGATCCTTCGCCCTGAGTTTTATGCGGAACAAAAGGAATCATGCAGCGCAATTCGTCAGGAGCTCGGGCTGGATCTGCAGTTACCTGCCGGGATTGTATTGTTTGGCGGGTACGGCTCGAACGTCATTTATGACATCGTTCAGCGGATTGATGCCGCGCGGTTGCCGCTGCAGCTGATTCTGGTGTGCGGAAAAAATGAAAGGCTTGCCGCGCGGCTGCAGGAGCAACGATGGAACACCCGGGTGCACGTCGTTGGTTTTACGCGCGAAGTGAGCCGGCTCATGCGCGCTGCGGATTTTCTAATCGGCAAACCCGGTCCTGGAAGCATCGCGGAGGCCATGATTTCGGGCCTGCCCGTGCTCGTGGAGTGTAATTCGAGCACTCTGCCGCAGGAACGGTATAACACCGAATGGGTCACGGAGAAGCGAGTGGGTGTGGTGATCCGGAATTTCGAGCGCGAGACTGTCGCGGCCGTACAATCGTTTCTGGCGCCCGGGAAACTGGACGAGATGAAACGAAATGTTAATGGGTTGCATAATCGCTCCGTTTTTGAGATTCCCGAATTTTTGTCCGGTTTGTTAAAGCAACGGGAAACGCGCGCCGAGGAACGGTCGTCGACCGCAAAAATTAATGCCTGAAGCCGAATTACAGGCTGGCACGTTCCGCGCGCGGAGGATGTGGCAAACGAGGACCGGCCCCGTGGCTGTCGGCGGGTTTCTTGAAGCGTGGCTTAGCGCAATTGTTTCCGGCCCAGCGCGAAGCCCGTTTCGGCGAATCACACATCTTTGCACAACCGGCGTGAGTTCTGGCCTGGTTGCATTGACAGGAGCAAGCGGCTGGGCTGACTCCGCTGCGCAAACTGCTGGGTGTATCGCCCCATAGTGTAAGAGAGAATAGCAAGGCTGAGCTTACCGCGAGGCTGCATCGCCAGAGGGCAAGGGCAGAGCGGGTTGGCTGAGGCGAGCTGCGCATGAAGAATTCTGCGCTTGACTGCGGCCAAAAACCGATGGAGCGAGCGGCTAAATAATTTCGTTACCCAGGTAATAGGACTAGCTGTGCAGGGCCGATTCCCGTTGCGAATTAAGCCAGTTCCAATCCGAATTTTGATAACCAGAACTCACGCCGGGGAGCGACGTGAACTTGTAAATTATTATGATTCAATCGTTTAGAGGCTTCTTGTTGGCCAGAAAAGATGGGCCCTCGTCCGCGAAAGCACGTTTCAGATTACCGTCTGAGAAGGGCCAAGCGAGGGGGAGGCTTGCTTGGCACGTTCTTTCTAGCGCCGTCCCGCCTGCCTCCGAGAGGGAAGCTAGGAGGGATGACCCCCAGGCATCCGGTGTGAAAATGACGCCGGACTCGAAATGCGCCTTCCGGGACTCCCGGTCCCAAGCGGAGCCCCATTTTTTCGTCGACTAAGGCTGCCTCAAGCTAAACTCAAGAGCTCTCCCGAACAACGCCACTCAATTCAATTTCCTGACCACGGCTATTTTCGCCAAACCCAACGCATGTGCAACTTGCGTTTCGCGCAGGCGCGACGCGTCGTATTCAAATGACAGTTCGGTCTTGGCGTCATTGAACTTGAACTTGCGCAGGCCGTAGGTGTTGGCGAATTCGCTGAGTTCGCGCAGCTGCTCGGAAGTCAGCGGAGCCTGCAACGCGTAGCGGATTTCGAGGAGCGTCATGGCGGTAGTATAGCAGGATTGTCCAGCCGGAACGGCGCGCCCCTTTGACACCGCATAGGGGTGAGGGGTATAAATACCCGTAGAGGGTATCTGCTATGGCCTCTAGCCGCAAAAACCTGTCAAACGCCGCCGCATGCCCCTGCCGGGTGGGCCCCGGCCACAAGGCGCTGGCGGTCGATCCAGTTTTGAAGGAAGGCAATCGCAAGCGCCTGCGCCGCATCGAAGGTCAGATCCGCGGGCTGCAGAAAATGGTAGAGGGCGATCGCTACTGCGCTGACATCATCACACAGATTGCTTCGGCGCAGGAGGCACTGCGCGGCGTGGCGCGCAACCTCATGAAGAACCACTTGCATCATTGCGCGGCCAAGGCGCTGCGCTCGGCGTACAGAGAAGAAGCCGACGCCATGTACGACGAACTTTTGGGCCTGATTTACACCCATTTGCGCTGAGCAAAGCGCGCGAGAAAAGATTGCGAGCAAAAATGGAACTGGATCCTGTTTGTGGTATGACCGTTGATCCGGCTAGCGCTGCCGCGCTCGTGGAACATGGCGGCAGGAGGTACTACTTTTGCGCTTTAGGATGCGCAAAAAAATTTTCGGCAACTCCACAATACTATTTGCAGCGGTTAGGGACCTCTGTCCCAACGCAAGAGTCGTCGTTTCCCGTGCATCAGCCGGCGCCCGGGCCTCTGCCAATGAGATCCGCGTCTCCAAGGGCTCACGGCAAGATTCGCTACACCTGCCCAATGCATCCAGAGGTAATTCGGCAGGAACCGGGCGCGTGCCCGAAATGCGGCATGGCGTTGGAGCCCATGGACATAGTGGCAGGAGGATCGACTCATGCGTCTGATCCCGAATATGTGTCCATGCGAAATCGCTTTTGGGTGTGCACGGCGCTGAGCGTTCCGGTTCTGCTGCTGGGAATGTCGAGCGAAGAGCTTGGGTTCCCACTTTCGGCTGCCACACGCCATTGGATTGAACTGGTGCTTGCTGCGCCAGTAGTTCTGTGGGGCGGCTGGCCCTTTTTTCAACGTTTCTGGGCTTCCCTTGTAAATCGGAGCCCCAACATGTTCACGCTGATCGGTCTTGGCATGGGCGCAGCCTTTCTGGATAGTATTGTCGCCACAGTTTTTCCAGGCGTGTTTCCGGCGTCGTTTCGGGAGATAGACGGATCAGTGCCCGTCTATTTTGAAGCGGCTGCCGTGATCACCACACTGGTTCTCCTAGGGCAGGTGCTGGAACTCCGCGCGCGAGCAAAAACATCGTCCGCAATTCGAGCGCTGCTTGATCTCGCGCCACAAATTGCACATCGCGTGGACGGCAGTTCTGCCGAACAAGACGTTGCACTGGACCAAGTGCAGCCTAGCGACCGCCTTCGCGTCCGCCCCGGCGAACGCATTCCGGTGGATGGCGTGCTCCTGGACGGCGCAAGCGCGGTTGACGAGTCCATGGTCACGGGCGAACCAATGCCCGTGGAAAAGTCGGCGAATGACAAAGTCACCGGCGGCACCCTCAACACTAGCGGCAGCTTCGTGATGCGCGCCGAGCGCGTGGGCAGCGAAACTACGCTGGCGCAAATTGTAAAGCTAGTCGGCGAAGCGCAGCGCAGCCGCGCGCCGATGCAGCGCCTGGCCGACCAGGTCGCCGCCATTTTTGTGCCCACTGTCGTTGCTGCAGCCGCAGTCACGTTTATCGTGTGGGCATTCGTCGGACCAGAGCCACGCCTGGCGCATGCGTTGGTGAACGCCGTCGCTGTCCTGATCATTGCCTGTCCGTGTGCGCTCGGCCTCGCCACGCCCATGTCCATCATGGTCGCGGTAGGCAAAGGCGCCCACGCCGGCGTGCTGGTCCGCAATGCCGAGGCGCTTGAAAAACTTGCCTCGGTCAATACCCTGGTCATCGACAAAACCGGCACGCTCACAGAAGGCAAGCCCACCGTCTTTTCGACCGCGCCCCTGGAGGGCAGCGGGTTCACAGAGGACAGTTTGCTGCAACTGGCCGCCAGTGTGGAACGGGCCAGCGAACATCCGCTGGCCCGTGCCATCATGCGCGCCGCAGAAAGCAGGGGATTGCAGCTTGCTGAGGCTGCCAAGTTTTTGGCGACATTCGGCGGCGGCGTGGAAGCAGACGTCTTCGATAAGCGCGTCCTAGTCGGCACGCCCGAGTTTCTGAAATCCAAGGGAGTGAATGACCCTCGGCAAACGGGAGATCCACATGCGGGGATCGGCACAAGCCAGCCGACCGCCACCACATTCGTGCTGGTCGCGGTCAACAATACGCTCGTGGGCGCGATCGGGCTCGCGGACGCCATAAAGCAAACGGCGCCAGAAGCCGTTAGGAGTTTGCGTAGCCAAGGTGTTCGCGTCGTAATGCTGACCGGCGACCGAAAATCTGCCGCGGAGAAGATTGCCAAAGAACTGCAAATTGACGAGGTGCGCTCGGAAGTACTGCCGGAGCAGAAAGCGCAGGTGGTTGCCCAGCTGAAGAGGGAAGGACGTATTGTGGCGATGGCTGGCGACGGCGTGAACGATGCACCTGCGCTGGCGGCCGCCGATGTCGGCATCGCCATGGGCACCGGCACCGACGTGGCGATGGAAAGCGCTGGCATCACCCTGTTGAAAGGCGACTTGCGAGGAATACTTCGCGCGCGCAATCTCAGCCGCGCGACAACGGGCAACATCAAGCAGAATTTATGGTTTGCATTTCTCTATAATGCGCTGGGAATTCCCGTTGCCGCCGGCGTGCTCTATCCTTTTTTTGGATGGCTGCTGAGCCCGATGATCGCGAGCGCGGCGATGAGCTTCAGCTCGGTATCGGTAATCGCTAGCGCCCTGCGCCTGCGCTCGCTGAAGCTGTAGCTCAAAACCAGCTATTTCGTGGTTTTTAGGAACGTACCTTTTTCCAATTCGCGGAATGCTTTTTGCAGCTGTTCCTGCGTGTTCATGACGATCGGTCCATACCACGCCACTGGCTCCTCCAGCGGCTTTCCCGAGACCAGCAGGAATCTGATCCCTTCCTGGCCTGCTTGCACCACAACTTCATCGCCGCGATCGAACAGCACCAGCGAACGATTGTCCGCTTCCGCGGGCGGCGTAGTGTCGAGCCATCCGACCGGTTCAGTAGGCACGGCCAGAGGATCGGACGCGTTGCAGAATTTTCCCGAGCCGGCAAACACATACGCAAACGCATGCCGCGTCGTTCCCACTGGCAATGCTTTGCGGCGTCCCGGTGCCAGGGAGACATCGAGATAAACAGGTTCCGCGGCGATCCCATCCACCGGGCCGCTCTTGCCCCAGAAATTTCCGCAAATGACGCGCACGTGCGTGCCGTCGTCGTCGGTGATTTGGGGAATATCGCCGGATTTCACTTCTTGATAGCGCGGGTCCGTCATTTTGAGCGCCGACGGCAAGTTCGCCCACAACTGAAAACCGTGCATGCGTCCGGCCGCATCGCCCTTGGGCATCTCCTGGTGAATAATGCCGCGACCAGCGGTCATCCATTGCACATCGCCCGGTGTAATCGCCCCGTGATTGCCAATGCTGTCTCCGTGTTCGACGGTTCCCGCGAGAACGTACGTAATGGTTTCAATGCCGCGATGCGGGTGCCATGGAAAGCCCTTCAGATAGTCTTCCGGCACATCGTTCCGGAAATCGTCGAGCAGCAGGAAAGGGTCGAAGTCGGTAGTATTGCCGAACCCAAACGCGCGGCGCAAATGAACTCCCGCGCCTTCCATGGTCGGCTTCGATTTGATGAGCCGTTTTACGGGCCGTATGGACATACCTGCCTCCTGCACTTATTACACGAAATTTAACACAAATCGCGATTTGCCTTTCGAGGCTGCGTCCGTTGTAGAATCTCCGCCGCAACGCAACGTCAGCTCTCCGCGAGGTGCAAGATGCAGCGAAGAATCATGGCCCGGTTTGGATTATCGTCGTTCTTCGTAGTCGGCTTGCTGATGGCGAGTCTAACGGCGGCAGCGCAAGATCTTCCCACTGCCAAGCCCGAGTCGGTCGGCCTCTCCTCAGAACGCCTCGAACGTATCACGACGAAAGTGCAGCAGACGATCGACGACCAGCGCATCGCCGGGGCGGTGACACTCGTCGCCCGCCATGGAAAAGTTGTGTATTTAAAGTCGCAGGGATCGCTTGACCGCGAAGCCAGCAAGGCGATGCGCAACGATGCGATCTTCCGCATTTGCTCCATGACCAAGCCCATCACCAGTGTCGCGGTGATGATGCTCTATGAAGAAGGCCGCTTCCTGCTGGAAGATCCCATTTCAAAATATTTGCCGGAATTCAAAAATCCCAAGGTTTTCGTCAAGCCGGCTAGTGGTGGTGAGCCCTACACCATACCCGCGGCGCGCGAAATCACTATTCGCGACTTGCTCACGCATACTTCCGGCCTCACCTACGATTGGAACGAAACCCTGGGCGAGCGGTACAAGGCTGCGAACGTCACAAGCGGTCTTGTGCAATACGAAGGCACGATCGAAGACAACGTTAAGCGGCTGGCAACTGTGCCGTTGCTGTTTAGTCCGGGCTCGCGCTGGGAGTACAGCCTCGGAGTCGATGTTCTCGGCCGCTTGGTCGAAGTCGTGTCGGGCATGCCGCTCGATCAGTATTTTCGCACGCGCATCTTCGAGCCGCTGGGCATCAAGGATACGTATTTCTACCTGCCGGACAACAAAGTGGACCGCCTCGCGGTCGCATACACCTACTATGCTGACAAAGGGTTGCAGCGCTTTCCCGACACGCCAATCGCCGAAGGGACGTTCCGCTATTCCGCGGACTATCCTTATCGTGGTCCCAAAAAGCTTTTCTCTGGTGGAGCGGGACTCAATTCAACCGCGGCCGACTACTATCGTTTTTGCCAGATGATGCTGCAGGGCGGAAAGCTTGGCGACGTGCGGTTGCTCAGCCGCAAATCGGTTGAACTCATGACCCACGACCAGCTCGGCCGGATCAGCGACGATCAGGCCTTCGGCCTAGGCTTCGGAATCGACGGCGTCAAAACACCGCTGAAAGAACTCAGCTCGGTCGGCACCTTTGCTTGGGGCGGA
>Ga0247661_1000217_pt1 | contig 10669 bp, 20 predicted proteins | sample CNK02_metaG_FD_182799 | JGI IMG/M metagenome (GOLD analysis project Ga0247661, IMG submission 182799) | Soil microbial communities from Purdue University Martell Research Forest, Indiana, United States - CNK02 | ecosystem: Environmental > Terrestrial > Soil > Temperate forest > Bulk soil...
GACCCCGAGCTGGCTTCCAACATAACCGCCCCTCTCGTCCTTCAGGTCAATGCGATCTGCCAAACTTGCCGTTTGTTCAATCAGCTTCTTGAGGGCGCGTCATCTGTTTGATTTCAGTCTTGGTCATCTCGTGTCCCCTTCCTGCGGGCCTTACCGGGCCTCACTCCCATGCCTCACACATTCAGGATCACGCTTGCCGTCGCATGAGCAATCCGCTGGCCTGAAGTTATAGAATGCTGGCGTTCCAACCACGAAGTATCGACGGTAGTATTCCATCTCTGCCTTCGCGCGTGGGCAATCCTCTGCGTGCCGCTCATCACATTCAGGCAAACAAGCTACGTCTTCGTAATGTTGCGTGCTCCCCATGTCATCTCCTCTTTCCCGCGCTCAGGCGGATTTGCTCGGTTCTTTCGTCTCGATATGCGTTGAGCCGTCCTCTTCTGGCGTGATGCGCGTGAACTCGATGTCGTGCTTGAATATTGCCGCCGCGATGTCATCGGTAACGTCATATTTTGCGCCAGTGATGATGGCCGAATGCTCATCGAACCTGTAATTCTGGCTGGCGTAGAACCTGCACGACAGCGGCGAATAGAAGACCTTGATTGGTTTTTTAGTCATTGTCCGCCGTCAATTCTGCCCCGGAGCAGTCCGCGCAGATGCAGCCGGTCTGGTGTTGTTCATTGTTGACCAACTCATTATCATAGGCAACCTTCAGCTTGCCCAAGCTCCGCAACGGCCCGAATAGCTTTATCGCCCAATCACTCTCGTGGTCATATTTCGTGGTGCGGACAAAGTAGCCATCTTCAAACGCCTGCAACACCTCGCCAACAGCTTCCATCAATTCCGTCATTTCCGCTCCTCTTTCCCTTCGGGGCCGCGCCCCCGCTATTTACTCTCCATTTCTTACGAATATGCGATGTTGGCCCGGTACTTCATCGTCGGCATCAGTAAGTTCGCGGATTTCCTTGAGTTCGACTAGCCGGTCAACACAGGCCATATTTTCCCAAGAATCGCCGCTCACTACCGACGTGGCCTCCTGCATCCGAACAGCGCCAGCCGTGGTGAGCAGCTTGGCTATATGATCGCGCACCGCCAGAAACTTGCGCTGCCCCTCATCAGTGAAAAGATTATTCCGTTCAGTCTCATATTTGTACATTTGCGTCCTACCTCCTGCGCCTTGCCCGTTTAGGCAGCTTGGACTACCCCTCTCTTATACACCTCAACCCACTCATGTGTCAATAGTAAAATCCCCTAGTTCTAAAGCCTCCTCTTGTGCTACTCTCCTTCTGCCTCCAAGGCCAACACACCACGGAGGCCGGGCTGTGGTGGTCCGGCCTCCCCTTACCTTGAGGCTTTGGAGATACTTAAAATGCAAGCTGTAGCCCCTGCGCCATCTCACTCCGCCTTTGAATTCATCATCGATGACATCCTCCCCACAAGAGAACTCCACTTAATCGGCGGGCCTTCGGGCTCCGGTAAAACCACTTGGGTCTTCCAGATCCTCCTCCCCTCAATCCAAATAGGCGCGGAGATCTTCGGCAGGAAAGCCTGGCCTACTTCCATCTGCTATATCGCCTGTGATCGTTCCGACGCCAGTCTCAGAAGAACATTAAAGCGCCTGAAAATGGCCGACGAAATCCCAGCCTTCTCCATAACCCATAACAAACTCATCCGCTCCCTCAATACCGTCATCGCTGAAGCCAGGAGAAGAGTCCCTGGCGTCAAGCTCTTAATCATCGACGCCCTTGCCATGCTCGTTCCCGAAGGCCGGATCAACGACTACAAAACAACCGCTGACTTCCTCACCGACGCCTCAGCCCTTTGCGAGCACCATGACATCACCCTCATCGGCCTTCTCCATTCCCCTAAAACCAGAGAAGGGGAGGAATATAGCAATCCCCGCCAGAGAATCATGGGTACTGTGGCCTGGGGAGGTTTTGCCGATACCGTGATCATGATCGAGCCCTGCAAGGAAAATGCCTCCGAACGGATGGTCACCCTTTGCTCAAGAAACTGCGGCGATGAAGAACACTTCTACCGATTCAGCGATGATGGCCTTCTCGAAGCGATCAACGCTCCTGACGATCAAACCGCCGACATCTTCGACCTTCACCTTCTCCCCGTTCTAAAAGCCGGCAGAGAATACCGCCGAACCGAATTCCTCGAACTCGCCGGCCAGATGGGGATCAAGTGCTCTTTAGCAACCATGAAACGCTGGCTCCAAGGGAAGGTGAAGACCGGCATATTTGAACAGCCAACCAAGGGGCTATACCGGCTCATGGCTAAGCATGGCTCAGACCCCCGTGAGCCGACCTAACCCCAGCCCACACAACGGCCTAGGGGCGATGGCTCACGATTTTGGTGGAGACCTAGGGCCTATATACACCCCCTCCACCTAAACCATGAGCCATGCGCCGTTTTAGTCTTTGTATTTATGTATTTACATGGCTCATGAGGGGTTGAGCCATGCGTGAGCCATCGCAGAGGAGAGCGAAGGCTGCTTTTTTCGCCTCTAACTCGCTCTTAAGCCATCGTTGGTCCCTCTGCCATCCCCGGCCCTCGTTCCAAGAAAAAGCCCACCTCTCCCCTGAGCGATGGAGGACAATCGCAATCCCATCCCACTTACGAAAAGGGTTGCCTTTGGCCGACAATCGCCAGTGCTCGATGAAGACCCTCAGCTTCCTCAATCTCCCTTTCAAGGCCACCTCATTCGCCTTCGGGCCTCTAAAGTCGCCAGTAAGCCTCTCAGCACAGACACAACCGACACGGATAAGCTCTCCTGTGCTCTTATGCTGAAGCTCATGCTCGAACCTGATCCCGGTCTTTGGGCAATGCTGGCAGGTGAATGAGCCTAAACCATTGTCATAGCAGCCCTTTAATAGCCACTCTCCCTCAATGTGAGCCATTTGAACCTCCCAATTGCTCCGAAGTGATGTAATAGAGCTCTTTCTGAGCTCTTGTCGCAGCCACATACATCAGATTCTTCTCCTGTTGAAGCTCGGAGGGTCTCGACCAAGGACACGGTTGAAGTTCGTGGGCATCCAAGACGAACACCCTCGGATACTCCAGCCCTTTGCTCTTGTGGACCGTGCTCAAGGTCAGCTTCCCTTCGTCGTTGTCCGAAAAAAGCCGCTCAATCGACTTCTGGAGGTCGAATACAGTCGATTGAGGGCCTAGGTCGCCCATAAAGACCCTCAGCGTCATCACCTTATCGCTTAAAAGCCCCGCCTTGGCCGTTTCCTCCCTCTCTGAGAGCCTCCTGACCTCCTGGGCATAGTAAGAGTCCAACCAACGCTCGAAATCGCCTATAGAGCCTCCTATCGCGATCTTGCTCTTTTTCACCAGGCTCAAAAGGCCGGCGCCGATGTCACGACCTAAGACCCGGCAGGGGATTCTCGCCCGGATGAGATTGAAAGCTGTTTCTACAAGAGGCCGGGTCAACCTGCAAAGAATCGTGTCCGAAGCCCTGAAATCCGTCAAAAGCCACTTCTCGGGATATTCCACTACCAGCCCCTCAACACTATCCTCATGAAACTCAATATGCTTAACCCATTGTTGAGCCTTTTTCACCACTGCCTTGGGGCAACGGTAAGAGATCGACAGAGGAAGAGGTTTACAACCGAAGTCCTTCTGTAGCAAGGGCATCGCATCAGAAGAAGCCCCTCTGAAGGCATAGATCGCCTGATGTCTGTCTCCCACCGCTATAACCCTTGACGTGGGTTTAAGCATCCTCTGGATCATCACTCTCTGAATCCCGCTCAAATCTTGAGCCTCATCCACAAAAACAACATCGAACTTCTCGAACGATGCCCCCGACACAACAGGCATGAAAAGCATGTCGTCGAAATCAATAACGGTCCTTGCCTGAGTAATCGACTCTCGCAAGATCCTCCTCGCCAGCGCCACTTCCGCTTCATCCTCCTCAATCCCATACAACTCCATCATCTCCCTCCACACAGCCGGATCATCCTCAACCAGCCCCTTACACAAAGCCCCTTCATGCGATCCCGGCAAAAGACCCTCATCCGGCTCATCCACAAACAACCCCCCTACCCTCAGCTTATCCCCCGGCACCATCCCGATCTGCTTCGCCAGCCCAATGAGCTTGTTGAGCTGCCCATTCCTCTGCCTCTCAGGCCACGTCAGCCCGTTCTTAATCAGCTCAAAAGTCTTCCTCGAATCCACCTGCACATCCTCACCGACGAATCTCTTCCAAGCTGTAAAACCACACGAATGCAAGGTCATACACCTCGCATTAGGGGAGCTGATCCTTCTCCCAAGCTCCTGAGCAATGTTCTTGTTAAAGGCTAGAAAAACCACTGACTTCGCTGAAGAAACATGCTTAATCGCCTCGACTATTGTCGTCGTCTTCCCCGCCCCTGCAACGGCCTCAATCAGCAGTGAGCCCTCAGTATCTCTAACCGCCTCAAACACATTCCTCTGGTAATTGCTCCAGTTCATCTCAATAACCCTTTCCTCAACAACCCATGCGCCCTCAAATGGGAGTCAGGCCATTTCCTAGAGTGGCCATTCTTACCCTCTAGGAGGCCATCTGAGGCGTCGCTGGCCTCTGAAAGGCCCTCAGCCTCACTCAAGGGCTGCGGAGGGCTTAAATCGACCGCTAGAGGCCTTAGCGTCGATTCCTGGGCTTCAGCCCATTCACACATGAACCTAGCAAAGGCCTCTTTGTCCCTTTTCCGGCGCCATGGCCATCCCAGCCTCATAAGCCTCTCCTAGGCACGTGACAAGAGCCTCCGACACAGATCGAGGCCTTGACAATGGCCTTATCGTGCCTTGTCATTGGCCTATCCAATGGCAATAAGTGTAATAGAATCAATAGTGTCATAAGCATGTGCTACACTCTCCTCTTGAAGTCCTCATCCCCAGGCCATGACTCAAATGCATACGGTCAAGTAGCAGGCCATGGCCCGGAGTCAGGAGAGAGGCCTTTAGAAGCCTCTCAAAGCACCTCCCTTCAACTCAAAAGCAACTTGCCATCTTCAACTTCAATAAAGTCAATAGGCTCCAGATGATAGCCATAAGCATGTCCTTCCCTTTCGGGATATGCCACATTCATTTCCTCCGGATATTCCCGCAACGCATTCATAAGCTCACCTACGGTCACACAATCCTCCCTTCACTATCTCCTCACCACGATCACAAACAACAGCTCCCATAACAACCTCGCTAAAGCTCTCATCTTCAGCCTCTCCCTTTCGTATAGTGGCCTGTAATCGCGCACAATCGGCTTATAGGCTTCTCGTAGGCCCTTAGCCTCACCACCCTACCAGCCATTGCCCTCAGCCTCTCCTAAAGCCTCCTGGCGCTTTCTATGGCCCTCTTAGGCCGGCACCTCCACCTCTACCCCCGCCGGAACGCGGATCTTCAGGCGGGGACCGTCGAATAGGGGCGTGACATTCCCGTCCGCGTGTTCCGCGCTCAGCTCAAAGCACAACTCTTTTACCTTTCGTTGAAAATCTGAGCGTCTAGCACGTCCCCAGTCGGTATCCGCCAGCTTGTCCAGCGTCCCGGCGTAGCGTAACAACGCCTGCACCTGCCGCACATCCGCCCGCGTGTGACGGCCCATGGCGAGAGCAAAGGCGAGTTTATCTTTGGTGGTCATTCAGCACGCCCCAATATTTCAGCCATTTGCAATAGACGCCTTTGTTCGTTGCCAATGCGAATGACCGTATCTGCGTCGGCGGTTCCAGTCCATAAAAGAAAGCGATATATCCCCTGCAATTCTCGTTCTGCGTTTTTAAGGGCCTGTGATGTATGCGCCTTCCACGCTTTGCCGACGGTGTACTGCACAATCTCCATTAGCCTGTCCCCATACATAAATTGAGCGCTCATGCAAGGCTTGTCCCGCGTGGTGATGCTCATGGCTTCACCTCACCCAATACATGATGCCGTCAAACTCGACGGATGTGTAATCCATTTGTAGTTCACGCGCAGCGCGTTCCCAATCGATACAGGTATAAGGCCAGCTAGAACTAACCTTATCGTCCAGCATTCCGCAATCTTCGGCTAGTTCTTGCGCGTACGTTTCGAAATAAGAATCCCGAATGAGCACTTCCCCATAAGACCAATCCGCAGCATAGCCAGACGCCTCTTCTGCGAGTGCCTTGAGAATCTTCAGCTCTTTCCCCTCATCGCTCTCGTCCCATTCGGCGATAGCAGCCAATGCCTGTTCCTTGGCTTCTGCGTCTTCGGCGTCTTCCAGATTAAGCTCAAGGTTCCCACGTTCCTCCTCAAGCGCTTCGATCCGCGCAATGACATCTAGCGAATCAATTACATCATCCATGTTGCTTATTTCTTTAGTAGTCATCTCGATTCTCCGTTTTCCGTCTGTCCGACGATTGAGGGCACAGTTACCGCTGTGCTTCGCTTGTTGCGAACCGTCACGATTCGAGTCGTGCGGCTCTTTTTAGCTCACGAATACAGCCTTGCCTCTGTCCCTAAGATCCTCCAGAAATGACTTAACCTGATAATCCATAAATCCCCATGCCGCCTCTGGATTACCGTGCTCATCCCGAAGTCCAAGAATCGGTGCACTTGTCAACGCCGCGATTTCTTCCGGCTGTATCCAATCCAGATCAGAGTTAGCAATGAGCGATTCCAGCGCATCAGCCTCAGCGCGATATGTTGTTCCCTCGGCCTTGATCAGCTCTGCAATCGCGTGCCTGTCTTCGTTGGCTGCATACAGAATCAGGCAGCCATTTGTATTTAAGTCGTATGTGAATCGCATAAAAATCCTCCCTATCTCGTAAGCATTGCAAAAAGCGGACTCGCCAAAACCGCCCCAATCACCGCCATTCCCAGGGCGAGCACAACGCGGATAAATGCGGAGGTTCGCATCATGGCTGAATCCCACAACCACAATCAGCCTGCCCAATCTCCTTAGGCTTGCCACAAGGACATACGGTTGACTGGCGAATGGCGATTTCTAGAGGCGTCTCGTTCGGATACTCCTCATCCCAGTCAATTAGGCGGATGAACGCAGAGGCGCGCATCATCACAGCACCTCCAGCCATTGCTTCGGTATATCCGCCTTGCGTACGCGATGGCATTTCTTCTGCAGAAACGTGATACTGATAGCCGTGGTGCAGACGCTGGACATGCTGCCCTTAATAGCCGTGGCCTTGCCTTCAAAGTTTCCGCTTCTGCCTATCTCGCTGTAGTAATCAGCGGTGCTCGGATCAATCGAGAGATAGTCCCCCGCCTTGTCCTGCTCCTGGTAATACTTCAGCCCATCCGCTTCCACACCACGCGGACGGAATACCTTGCGCTTGGCAGAGGCGCGTATCATTGGGACACCTCTAGTGGCTGAGAGCAGTAATCGCATACGCTTCCCCGCACAAAGTCGTTTGAATCGTCACCGTATACATCTTCACTGGCAGTGCGTGTGCTCAACATGTGCGCAAGTATGCCCTAGTGAGCATAAGTGTGTCAATACATGATATTACGTTTGTTAGGGCCTAATGCTTAACGAACAGCGGCTCAGAATGAGACGGATTCGGCCTCAGCAGCGAATCAAATGGCCTTATCAGCCTGTAATGGATTATCTTCAATACGGAATGAGGCACAGCAAAAGCGCACGCTTCCAGCCCGTTGCCACGCTTAGAGGCCGACTCGAATGGTCGTGTCCTTATTGCGGTTTCATCCAACATCAGCGGGTGAATCCGATGCAGATGAGATTGACATGCAAAGGCGAGAATTGCCGTGCGATATTCGAGGTTTCCATCGCACTAAGACCACCTTGCCTGAAGAGAGGAAAGGATAGGCCGAGGGATACGATCATGGAGCTTGCACCATTACCACTGGCTTTACTCCTCCCCAGGCGCCTGAGCAAGTCGCAATGCGTGCATGTGGTGCTGGATGTGGCTGGGAGTGTTGTGGTGGGAGCGGGTGCGCCGTTGCCTCAACCGGTTACACCCTAGTGTGCGGTTGTAGGCTAGGATGCGTAGGTAGGCGCTTGTGGCCCCGACGCCTCACGGCCTCAAACGCCGGCGGGCTCAACCCCTTCACTTTGACACCGCGCAGGAGGGTAGCATGCGGATGCGGCTGAGCGTAATGTGGATAATTTGACACATGCTGGGTCACTGCCCAAAGGTAGCGTATAAGAATTGACACACTTATTGGCCTATTGGTCATGTCTATAATTTGACACACTATGGCCATCCGCCGATTGTCCAAGGGGCCATCGCCCGCCAGCGTCTCCTACGAACCGGTCCGTGTTCGTGCGTTTTCAAAAAATAAAAAGTGGACTATCGGAATGAGGAGCTGATGAGGCTGCTGTTGGGGCTTGGGATTCTTCTGGCCCTATAGAACCATCGGTTGATGACTTAGAGGGGGTAGACCACGCCAAAACTAGGCCCGCGACGGAATTTAACCTCTAGTGTGACGTACGGCACAGACAAATAAGAGAATTCTTATTTATTATCCTACCTAGCCGCCTGAAAGCCCGGCGGCAATTCACGACACAATAGGAGATGAGGATGAAGATAGTGATAGGGATAGTTCTGCTTTTCGTAGGGTTGAGCGCTCAGGCTCAATTACAGGAGGGATGTCTGCCGCTGACGCAGACCTCAAGCGCTCCCCTAACGGTGACGATGTGGTGTTCGGTGATTGACTATAGTGGTCAGAGCCCATTGAGCCCTTCTTATACGACGGAGTTTATTACGCTGCAGCAGGGGATGAATGGGAGGAACCTACACCTGCAGCTAGATAACTGGTTCTCCTCGATGGACGTGACGTTTCAGTTGGAGTTCCTTCACGGATCGAGCGATATCGTCACTATTCCTTTCTTCGTGCAATACGATGGAGTGGATACCTTCGTGGCCGACTTGCCTCTTGTGGTGCATTTGAATGCGGGGGATAGGATGCGGATTATTCAACAGGCCTTCATCCCGCATCCCTGCCAGATCAGCGATAATTGCGGGCTTCATGCTTTGTTTACGTTTCAGTGATTGACAGCTAGGGCGGCGGGTGGGCATGATGGCGATGATGCAGAAGAGGAAGAAGCCCCCCGCCGAGATCGTTCGCTTGAACAAGACCCTTCCGCGACTAGAGCTGGCCACGGCGCTGGAGATGACCGGGGGGATTGATGAGGGGCACCTGGCGAAGTTACTGAGGTCGTCAGGAGAGTCAGCGGGGAAGAATATCTCGACTTTAGCCGCATCAATAGGCATTCCCTACAAAAGAGTCGTCGAATGCTTCCGTGATATGAAGCGCCTGGAGGGGATTGTTGCCGTTGCCCAGCGTTTGCCTAAGGTCATGGAGGATGTCGCTGAGGACGCTGAGAACAAGCAAGTGACATGCGCGTCGTGTGAGGGCTTAGGGCAGATCGTGGTGAAGAAGGATGATCAGGGCCTGCCATTGGAGACGAAGCTCTGTATTCCCTGCGAGGGCCTGGGGAAGATAGTCAAGAGCGGCGATCCCGTGGCAAGGAAGCAGGTTCTCGAAATGATGGAGCTAGGTGGGAAGGTGCCGATCTGGGCGCCTAATTCGCAGATTCTCGCCGTGGGCGAATCGCTTGAAGAGACCTTGAAGGCGGCAAGAAAAGGAGCGGGGAATGGCGCTGATAGAACTTCACCCACAATTGAAGGAGACCAACAAGGTTCTGGAGCGGGTGGCGCAGGCTTTGGAGCGCCTACTACTCGAACAGTATAACGTCCGAATGGGTCATTGCGTGGAGAAGGCGGTTGATCCGCATCCTGAAGTTGAGCCGACGATTGGCTATCACACGGATGAGGATACTCTGCGGGAGGAGATGCAAACCTTAGCGGGTTGGCGTGAAAAGGGTGAGCCCGAAGAGGATGATAGCTTCGGTGTATAGCCCTTCCGTAACAGCCCGCGAGCAGGAGGCGCTGGAACGCTCCACAGGCGTCCGATTGTCGCGTTACGAGCCTGACTATAGCTGGGCGGTGGAGGAGCGCTTAAACAGCCTCTGGACGCAGGGAAAGGGCCTTTTAAGAGGCCTGACGAAAGAAGAAGGTGAGTTTATCCGCAATGAGCGTCTTTTATGCGCGCTGGACTTTCACTATTGGACCCGCTATGCATGGCTCCTGCCCGACGCGGCTGTTGGCTCAGGCGATCTCGTCCGTTTCGCTCCCTGGCCCTCGCAGCAGTTGATTCTGGATGAGGTGGCAAGACTTGAGGCCGTTTCCTACGCGCAATTCCTGGCGCATGAGCCGCAGGATGGCGTACTAATTGCCGCTCCTAAGGCCCGGCAGGAGGGGATCTCCATTATTGCGGCGCTTCTTAAGATGCATCGCCTGACGATAGCTCCTTTTACGCTCGCAGTGACGGCTTCGGAGAACCTCGATAAGCGCACAGCTCTCTATCAGCGTGATGAGCGTGTTCATTCACACCTTCCGTGGTGGCTCCGGCCCGAGCGCACCGAGCCCGACATCATCAATGAGAGGCTGACCTTCGGGAAGATGGACTCGAGCGTGATCTATCAGGACTATGCGCAGAAGTCGTCGCTGGCGGCGGGCGAGCAATATCTGATAGGCCATTTGAGCGAGCTTGCCCAAGGTGATCAGGCCTATGTAGATAAGCTGGTAGAGCTGGACTACTTCCCGGCGATTCCCCAATCATGGAGGACTTTGCATATCCTCGAATCGACGCCGGCTGGCCAGGGCGGCTGGTGGCATCCCTTAATCAT
>Ga0247661_1000218_pt1 | contig 10656 bp, 9 predicted proteins | sample CNK02_metaG_FD_182799 | JGI IMG/M metagenome (GOLD analysis project Ga0247661, IMG submission 182799) | Soil microbial communities from Purdue University Martell Research Forest, Indiana, United States - CNK02 | ecosystem: Environmental > Terrestrial > Soil > Temperate forest > Bulk soil | place...
GTATTCCGCATCCGCCCACGTGATGCCGCCGGCAAAAAGCGACACATCACCGCGGATCGCTTCCTTGGTTGCGATCATCGGCGGCCGAACGACCATCTCTCCCGCCTCGAGCAAGGTGAGTGTCATCGCCTGAATCAACCGGGCATCAGGTAAGCCGGCAATCGTGGCCGGACTGTAGGCATATTGTGATCCCGAGACCGTCTGCCAGCGGGGAATGGTGTAGACCGGACTCCATGAGCCGACTTCTTCCATGAGCTGCTGGTTCTCGACATCGATGTGGATCGATACCCACGGAGTCTTGACCTTCTTGCCACCCTGCAGCGGCCCATAATCCTCAGCCGGCATGACAATGTGCCGACACTCGATCTCGCGGTACTGATCCGTGGCGGACGCGCGCGCGACCGATGAGGCTAATCCTTTGGGGAAATACGCCTTCAACTGTCCAACAGTCGGCTTCCATTTGCGGTGAACTTCGCCGATCGAGCCGTCATACTTCTCGCACCAGGCTACATCGCGAAGATGCCAGCAGCGATAGAGCAAGTGCGGGCCGATCGCTTTGCGCGTATCGATCTCACGAGAGATCACGCACTGACCGAAGGCTGCAAAGTCGTTATCCCCCTCCTTGGTGGCACGGACGAATTGACTCATGCGATCGTACATTGCACGCCGCTGCACACCCGAGGCCCACTCGAGCCATTCTTTGCCGGGCTGGTCGATCTTGTCTTCGTGCTCCACGGTGATCTGGAACCAGACCTGATCCCGGGGTCGAAGCATGGCGCCAAATGCGTTGCCGAGCTCACGCCGCACAATCAGCGGATAGCTCGACATCAAGTGACCCGCGAACTCTTCACCCATCTGAAGTTGGCGCGTGAACGAAGCGCGCTCGGGATAAAAGTTGTCCGCGATCTCCTGCCAGAGCGACAGGAGTTGCGAACGCTTCCCAAAGAGTTGGTTGCCGCTCTCGATGAGCGACTGAACGTCGGTCACGGACCGAGCCTGTCCGTGGTGTCTGTCAGAATAGTAGAAGCCCGTCCCGTACGACCCAACGAACTCGCCACCACTTTTTTCTTGGCGGCCAGCGTGGCCTGCTCATCCGGCATTGGAACCACCGTGGGTGGCGGCCCGGGTTGCTTGATGAGCGCGCCCGAGACCGCTTTGTCCAGCGGGTCGTTTCGATGGATCGTTCGCGCGGCTGGATCGGTGTTGAGTATGAACTTCTGCAACTTGGCCATGGTTACCTTCGTGTTGTTCGGCGTGTGCCCAGGTTCACAGTCGGGGCACGTTGTCGATTCAATCGCTGATCGGCTCTCCACTGGGGCAAGTCGCTGATCGCTTTCGGACCCTGAAACCAGCTCATAACCACCGCATCACCGCGGTCAGGCGAGCGCCCCAGACGTTCGACAACATCTTCCTTGGCCTCCACCTTGATCCCTCGAGAGGTGACCTCGAAACGAGGGGCCGTGAGATCCGCCACGAGCGCCGGATCCTCGGGTAACATGATGGGACTACCACCGACCTGACTCGGATCCAGTGCTTCTCTAAAACGCCAGTACGCTTCGGAGCGCTTGTTCGTAAAGGGAAGCTGCTTGTCAACGGTACGGCGGACAGAGGCTTCGGCGCCTTTGTAGCCAAAGACTGCCTCGCTCCCGAGGTTTTCCTTCAAATGCTCGTAGGCGGCTCCTCCGTAACCTCCGCCCATGTCGATGATGACCTTGGCGTCCTGGCGGCGGTGCGAGACCACAAGCCCCGCGACATCCTTGCCAAACGGTGTCTGCTTTCCTGGCGTCGAGATCAGTGGCGAGAACCAGCCGTCATAGCGGGGAGCGAGAACGGTGTCATCCTGACCTCCCTGCGCGACATCAACGCCAATCGCGCACATCGGCACACCCGGCGGCGGTTTTGGCGTCCACCGTTCCTGTGCGGCACGAATCCAGGAGGTGGGAATTACCTGGAACGCATCGTCCTTGATGGATGCTTTGAACTTACCCAGAAGGATCGAACGATACGGCTCGATCATCGCATCCAGCTTCGACTGGTAATCCGTGCCCGCCAGGAACGGGTTGTCCGAGACGGCCGCGGGAATGAAGGTGCGCGACAGTGGCTTGACGGCCTTGTCACCGACCCTGACCGGATCAGGTCCGTCTACTTCAACGTCCTTGCCATTCTCGTCCGTGATGAAGTATCGAAGCTCGCCGGGCCGCGCTGGATTCGGATGGCGATCATCCAGCCACGGCGCAAACATCTCGATGATCCAGAGTCCTTCCGGATCCATGGGTGGATTGGTCGCGATCACAACCCGACAGCGTTGGCCCGGCTCGACCGAGCGTAACCAGCCCATGAGGAACCGAACCTGATCCTTCAGAAACTGCGTACCCTCATCGAAGCCGATCAGGTCATGAGGATTGCCCTGCCAGTCCTGCTCATCCCCTAGCCTGGCCGCAGCACCGAACTCGATCAGGCAGTCCTTGCCCTGACGTTGAAAGCGCAGCTTCGGTGGTGGCGAGCCGTTGTATCCGTCCCGCGAGCCATGGATCTTGATCGCCTCATCCGTGAGTGCGCCCAGATTCGTGTACTGCCGCCGCATGATGAGCGAGCGACGGTGGCAGTTGAATGCGAGACCGAGCAGTAGCTGACTTTTGCCACCGCCAGGTTCGCCGCCATATAGAAGCACATCAGCCTGGCTGAAATACCCCTCCGTTTGGCGGCCCGGCGACGGGATCCACTTCAGATGCTTCGTCGCATCCAGCGCATCCTTCGTAACCTGCGCGCGCGCAGCCTCTGGCAGCTGGTTCAAAGCTGCCAGGACCTCGTTTAGATCCATTGGATTACTGGCGAGAAGATCTCACGGTGATTGACTCACCTGTGAATCGTTCCACGTGGAACTCAATCCTTGGTGGGGCAGGCAATGGCATCCAGTGGGTAGGCTGGACATCCTTCGGAAACCCGACCCACGATTGATGCTGCTCACTCCAGAACGAAGTCTGATACCACCAATCTCCGCCACCTTTGATTCCCCACAGGTGGCCCGGAGGCAAGAAGCGGCCCGTGAGGACTTGGATATTCTCCCGCTTCGGCGCGGTCCTGATAGACCGCCACTTGCCCATGGAATCAGTGCGCTCTGAACACGATCGCCACAAATGACCACAGGAACAGCAATGCCACGGTCACCTGCAGAACGAGTGAGAAGATTACCTTGAAGCGCTCGCGCATCCAGCCAAGCTATACCCGAGCTCCTGAAAGGGTCAAGTAATCGACCGTGATGGTCGGCGCTCCCGAAGTCGTGCGGTTGAATGCCGCCACAACTGGAGTGAGAGCCACCGTTGCGGTTACCGCTCCCGCCATCTTCGTGCCGACCTGGATTCCATTACGGAAGAACACCGCGGAGCCGTCCGTACCGATCTCAATACGGAACGTCGCGTAGGTATCCGCTACCGGAAGGACTGCCGCGCCTGCCACCCCGATACCCGACTGCACGGTCGCGTCCACATCATTGGCCACACCCACGAGCAACCACTGATCCGTGCCACTGTCCGTGGTGTCGAAGAGAAAGCCACAGGCGTCCGTCGCATTGGTCGTGATCGTATGGGAGCCACCCGCAGAATTCACGGGCATCTCGAGTGCCGCAACCTGGTCGGTGAAACCGATATAGACCGCAATGGTAGCGATCGTGCTCATCTTCACCCGCGCTTCAAGGCACAGATTGCCCTGATTCGCCTTCCAATCGAGTCCCCGGTCGAGCTGCGTCCCTGAGACCGCCATAGATGCGGTGGTATTGCCGATTGTGCCGACCACTGTACCGCCAACGGCATCCGTCTTGGTCCAGTCAACGCACGCACCATCCGAGCCTTTGCGTGAGCGCCAGCCGTTAACCGGCGTGGTCGAGAACGCCTGAGAGGCGCCTGTGAAGTCATCCGTGAACGCAACAACCGTAGGACTGGAAAACGCGATCTGCGAGCCGTGATCGCCCGCGACAAAGCCGGCAGGACACAGCAGCCGGCGCTGACCATCAAGGCCGACTTCGCGACCGTGAAGGGAAGTACGGATCTGAGACATGTGAAAACTCCTGGGCCTGCTATGCGGTGACCCGCTGCTTGTGCTTGATGGCCCTTTGATTGCCAGCAACCCGCTGGCGGGGAAAGATTGTTGCGCTCAGTAGCGCAGACACGAGAAAGATTGTTGCTCAGCACCAGGAGGTGAGAGCAATTTCAGTGCTTGATTGCGCTTTGAAGGATGAACGCGATACGCCGGGCAGCCTCAGAGGGCGTCAGATCGACAGTCTCGATCGGGCCGCCCTCAGGACCTGAGTGCTCGTGGCGCTCGGTGAACGCGCCCACGCGCACGTGCTTACCTAGAAGCTCTAGGCGACGCACGCGATCCGAAATCTTCACCTTGTGAACGATGCCTGCCGGCACTTTCTTGCCGGCGACTTCCTCGAATTCCTGTTCGGTCTCGATTCCCGAGATGAGACCGGTGCGCCATACAACGGGCCATTCAGCTACGGGCTTCAGCGCACCGTTGTCGTCGTAGAGATCGGCAATATCGGCATCGGCTTCCATCGCAAGACGCTGCAGAATCCAGTCCGCATCAATCTGAGTGCGCTTGGTCTGCTCTTGGCGAGCGGTGGAAATAGCCTCGGAAATTTCAGGTTTCCTCAGGTTTTCCCAGCCGATGGCGTAAGCCGTATCTTTGCTATATCCAGCGCGAATCGCAGCCTGCGTCGCATTCAGATCAACCAAATATTCCTCGACGAAACGCTTTTGCTTCTCGGTCAGATCGGCCATTCAGGTCCTTGAGCACATCAGCGAGACTGCGGTCACAGCAGTGGCGCCGTTTTGGGTCACGCGCAATCGTTTGAACTTGCCGCGAACTCGATAGATTCGATTAGCGGCCGTCACGATCACCGGATCTGACGTCGTGGCGCCCATATCGGTGAGCGAAAGCGGCGCAGTCGCGTAATTCGTGCCATCCAAAGAGGCGAGGATCTGAGCGGCACCGGCAGTGGTCATGAGCAGGAAGGTGTCAAAGGGGGAGACATCTGCCGTCTGAACCACTACGTCATTGGCGCTGACTCCGATACCTCCCTCGTAGAGCAGGGAAGCGGAGCCGCCCGGGGTTCCCAGAGAGTTGGGGGTAGCTAGAGTGAGCGCCATGGGCTAGTCCTCGTAATCGCGAGCGTTGGGGCTGACTTTGGATGTGGAAATCTTCACGCTGAATGGATTGCCGGCCGTACTTCCCGAAGCGTTAATCCCCGTGATCACGATGTTGCTGGTCGTTCCCGAGGCGGTGGCCGAATTAACCGTCAGGACACCTGTCGTCGTGTCGAAGGTGATTCCCGTCGCCAATCCCGTGACCGAGAAGCTGGTCTCACCGCTGAAATAGATCGCCAATGGAAAGGTATACGTGCCGCTATTGGCCTTGACCGTGAAGTTCGGTAACTCCTCGTCCTGAACTGGAGCGACGGCGCTATCAAAGAAACCGCGCGTGACAACCTGGCGGATCTGGCCGGGATACGTGCCATTACCATACCCGCGGCAGACGACGTGAGAGATCGACATCTCAGGAAGCCCGCAGTAGCCCTGTCGGGGCCGAGGCGTCGTTCAGGGTAAATGTGGCAGCGACAGTCGTGCCATCGAGCTTGTAGACCGTCAGCGTCGTTCCAGAAATGGTGAACTTTCCACCCAGAAGTTGCTGGAGCAGCATGAGTGATTGAGCGACCGTGGGAGCGGCGCCCGCCACTGAATAGGATTCGGTGAGCGCTCGAGTAAAGAGCGCATCAATTCCTGCGGCCGAGAGGCTCATCCCGGTCTTGTCTGACAACGTCGAGACCGTATAGCCAGTCTTGTCGTTGTTCGTGGTTACAGTCACCCCGGAGGTGACCGAGCCGACGGCGCCCGTTACAGAGCCTACAGCCCCTGTCACACTACCGACCGCACCCGTCACGCTGCCGACCGTGCCATTCACATTGCCGGTCACCGTCGTGACGTTCGGTACAGTGCAGTTCGTGAAGGCATAGCCGGTGGTGTCAAAGGCGGCTTGGGCGTTGTCGGCCGCCGTGGTATTTCCACTGATCTGGACGGTATCCGCCAGAACGTGTTCGCCAAAGGTTCCGGCGGCCACATGCCCCGAGCGCGCTTCGTCCCAGACGGCCTGGGCAATGGCGGCGACCGTGGCGGCATCAATGCCTAAAGGCATGATCACAAACTTGGACGTGTTGTCTGGATTGACGGTCCAGTTCGGACCAATCGTTGCCACCTTGGAACTGCCGGTATAGGCAGTAACCTGTCGCGCCTGTCCGGCCCCCGTTCCTACCGTGATGTAAACGATCTGATAACGGTAGAGGTTGTCCGTGGCGGACGCTCCCGAATCCAAGGTGATGCTCGAGGCGGTTCCTGTTTGCGCCGTCCCAGAGCGAACATTCTGCATGCGCTCGCCAAAGGAGCCCTGCGTCGTATAGCTCGCAATCAGTGCATTCCACACCGCATCCGCATTCTGACTCGCCGTAGGCGCTGTGGCGCCCGGGATCGCATCAAAGCCACGGATCACATAGACGCTCGTGTTATCCGGATTCGTCGCCCAAGTCGTGACGGTCGCCACCTTCGTGCTCCCGACATAGGCGGTGCAGAAGCGCGTCTGCCCAATCCCCGTTCCTGCCACGATATCGATCAGGCAGTTCTTGTAGTAGTCATTGACTGCGGAGGCGCCGGATACCAGAGTGATCGAGGTCGCCGCTCCCGCTTGCGCAGTGCCTGAGCTGAAGGGCTGGAGCATCGCGCCAAACGATCCCGCTGACCGGTGTGAGCTCGCCGCCTCGTCCCATACCGCAGTCGCGACCGCACTGTTGCCCGTGGAGTCGAGCTGCACCTTGCCCGCGGTGAGCACGACCTGGCCGGTTCCCGTGCCGGAAGAAAGCAGCACGCTCGCACCCAGGTCGCGCGCCGTCTGAGCCGTGCCCGCGACGTCGATGACGTTCCCGTTGATGAGCCCGTTGACGGTCTGGCTGATCTGGCCCGCGCCGGTACCGCGGGTATAGAGCCCACCAGCGGCTTCCGCGGCCGCATTGGGGAGCGCCGTCATTCCCCCACGAACGCCATCACTCCAATCGACCGCCTTGACAACCAGTATGACGGTATGCGTGGCGAGATTCGCGGCCCCCGTGAACGTGATATACACACGGTTGGCAGCCGACACCAACGTGTCAGGTAAATCGAACCGGTATTGGCCCGGCATGTGAGTCGCATCGCACTCGACGAAGCCGCCCGAAGAATAGGCGCCACCAACAGTTTGGGTCGCTAACGTAATCGCGGTCACCGTACCGGTCTGGCCAGCTCGGTAATACGCGGTGAGACCCGAAGTATTGAACGCAAGTCCTGTAAGGGGGTCCCCAGGACTCGTGGCTGCAGCTTTCTGCACCAGGGCAACGTCAATGGTCTTGGATGTCCCAATCGCGGTGAACATCGTTTGCGTGGACATTTAGAATCCGCCCTGGTTGCTCAGCATGGAAAGAAGTTGCTTGTTACTGGCCGCCGCGGCGGCCTTCAGAGCAATCGTGAGGGCCGGCCCACGGTTGCCAGAGGACACAGTGAACGCGGGGTTGTAGGTCCCGGTGGCCGCTACAACCTGATAGGCCACACCGAAAGAAAGTCCATTGGTCCCGATGGAAGATCCCGCACCGGTGAAGGTGGAGAACCCCGAACCCGGTGTGTAGGTCACGGTCCCGGCAGCCCCGTTACTACCAAAAAGACCGATGACCATGTCAGCGGCATTCGTCGTGGTGAGCGCATCGCCAAAGGGAGAACTACTGTCAAACACGCCAGCCGAAACGGCATCGAGACTTGCAGTTGCAGCCCCTTGCACCTCAAACAGCCCAAAGGAAACCAGCTCAGTACCCGACACGGTTACTTTGGGTTTGTGAGACGCGCCTCCCGTGCCGTTCTGACACAGGTACAGATGCAACCAGTCTCCGTCAGAGGTGTTCTGCTTCTTGCCCTGGAACGTGTAGGTGTTGTTGAAACTATCCGTGACGGCCGAATACAGATCTCCGTAGGCCCGCAACGGAATTAAGAATGAACTGCCACTGGCTTGAGTCGTGGCCGATCCCGTGGTTGTCGTCGGAGTGCCGGACGTCACGTTGATCTCTTCAGGCGTTACCGCGACTCCAATCGAAATCGTCACAGACGCCTCCAGTCCGTGACTAGCGGCACGCCCAACTCGCGCGATAGCTCTCCCAGCCGCGCCTCCCGATCAGGCGCATCAATCTGGAAAAAAAAGACATCGCGTAACTTCAGCATTTCACTCCACTGTCGATCAAGTTCCTGCGTATCCAAACGTCTGCGTTCCCAACTAACCCTCACTGCGGCATATTCACGCAACGGCACAATCGTGAAGCATTGCTGCATACGTTGAGACACGAGCCCAGGCCGTGGCTCGTTCAGATGCAGTTGATATTTATAGCCGGGTTTCGGGTCTTCCAACACGTTGCCCCACGGAAAGGGCAGCAACCCAAATGTGAACATCGTCCCGGTATGAGGGATCGACGCCACCAGAATCATAGACCGAGCGCGATCAGCCTGTTACCTGAGACATCGGCCGCAAGAAACTGCGTATCATCCCGCAAACCGGCAATCTTGGCGGCGACCGCACAACGCCCCACATAAAGACTCTGATTCTGTGGGGCGCCACTGTTCCAGTATGTTGTTTGATGGATCTGATCCACAACATCCGTCGTAGTCACCATCGTTTCGCGCGAAGTAATATGCGCAAGAAGCTGCTTGTTCTTCCAGAACCACAGCTCGCCCAAGCCGCCCGCATCTTTGGAGACATGCCCAAAGGTTACTGCCATGTCAAACGTTTCCCACACGCCAGTCGTGGGGCGCGGCGTGAGTCCCGGACCAATCACATCCGCACTCGGATCCGGAACCCAAGGAGTCTTCGGATACGCGTAAGACGCATTGTTCTGGGTCCCCTCGTAGATGAAGTGAAATCCATCGGGAGAAGTGCCCAGATACATATCAACATAACCCTGATTTCCACCCCCGGCAGGAGAGGTATGGAATCGGAAGAACTTCATGTGCGCGTGCCCACCATCAATATAACCGGTAGGCCTGAACATGCGCGCCGAGAAATACAGCGTATCTCCCTCGTGTGCCATGTTGGGCAACTGAAGGTAATAGCCAAACACCGTACTCGCGTTGACAGCGTCCAGACGCATTGCGGTCGTCGCTCCCGGCTCGACCTGCGTGTTACTGATGGTCGCAGCCCCGGTAAGCCCCAGCCATGAGGCAGCGGGCGTTGAGCCGTTCGTGAATCCGGTACCGAAATTCAGGTAACGCCAGATTGAGGCAAGATCAGTTGAGGTGACCCGCTGTAGGAACAGCGCGTCACGCTCCGGAATCGCAATCGACGAGAAGGTCGCCCCGCTGTTGCGCACAGCGTCCTGAGTGCCCGTCAGAAACTTCCAGGTCCCCGGGATATCCGCATTCGTGATGGTCTGGGTGCTATTGCCTTTCGGATTGACTGCCACCACGCCGTTGTCGTACTCGCGGACGTAGATACCAATCGGTCCTTTGGCGATCCGGGGCGTCGTCGGACGTACACCAAAAGCCGTCGTTAATGGATTGCCGAGCCACCCACGCGCCAAGCCAGCACTGCCACCGTATTCATCGTATCGATCCAGTGCAGCAAGATCAGCGCTATAACCCTGACTGTATCGATTGATGGCAGATTGCGCTTCTCCCAAGCGAGCCGTGCCGATGATATAACGCGCCCACTGCCACTGCGTGTTCAGTGGCGGGAATCCGCCCACCGTGGGAAGCCGTACCAGCGCTGAACCGTCAGGATTCGTATCTGGCCACGAACCCCCGAAAATAACGAGGTTTGGATTGACAGCCGTGTCCAAAGCTCGGTAGTAATAACTCAACATCGTGGGGAAATCGAGCTGCGTTTCCCACGACCAGCTCTTGCCGATGAAGCTTTCGCACAAGCCGCCATCCAGAACTTTGTTCATCACCCCAGCAGCGGCCCACCCATAATCGCCAAAATTGGCGAACAAGTACTTGGCCGGCGCGAGCCCGCGCATCGTCTGACAGTATTTCAGCTGTCCCGCCTGCAGCCAGGGAGTTGCGGCACAAGGGAATCCCTGAATATCCGTGGTTCCGTCCCGGTTGAAATCACCGTTGACTTGCGGGTTACACAGGAAGTTGTCCTGGAAGATGCCGTCGAGACTCGCAGAGGCCAGGCCGGCATTCAATCCTGAAAATCTCGAATCACTCTTCGACTTCGTCAGATACTTGTAGTACGAATACTTGGCGCCAAAGTCATAGGGATATTCACCACTCGGGTTCGTGCTCACAAACGTCGTGTAACACACCAGATTGGACGCGGCACCCTCCGCCGGGACGGTCAAAGTTCCAGATGAGCCGTTGTTGTAGACCTTCCAGTTTCGCGCGTTGACTTCAGCCGTGTAGGTCGGATAGGCGTCGTTCGCGTCCTGCTGAACGACGTTGAGTTTCTGGTAGACGAAAACCTTCGTCTTGAGAAGCGCCGTAGAACCGTTCTTGATCGCGGTAACGATCGTCTCGCGATCACGCCCCGTATTCGACCATCCCTCCCAGGCGCCGCCCATCACGAAAGTATCAAAAAATCCGATCGCGGCCTGAT
>Ga0247661_1000219_pt1 | contig 10642 bp, 5 predicted proteins | sample CNK02_metaG_FD_182799 | JGI IMG/M metagenome (GOLD analysis project Ga0247661, IMG submission 182799) | Soil microbial communities from Purdue University Martell Research Forest, Indiana, United States - CNK02 | ecosystem: Environmental > Terrestrial > Soil > Temperate forest > Bulk soil | place...
GCCTGGCCGTTGGCGATGCGATCGCGCGCAGCGGATTTTTCGGAAGGCTTTAAACCGCTGATGAGCAGCTCGACTTTATAGCCGGCCTTTTCGAGGATGCGGCGCGCGGAAAGGTAATGTTGCACTGCCAGAATTTCGGTGGGCGCCATGAGAGCTGCCTGACAGCCGTTTTCGATGGCAATGACCGCGGCTTGCAGCGCGACGATGGTTTTGCCGCTGCCCACGTCGCCTTGCAGGAGGCGGTTCATAGGCGCGGGCTTTTCCAGGTCGGCGGCGATTTCGGCTAAGACTCGTTTTTGCGCGGCGGTGGGTTTGAAGGGGAGCATGCGCTTGAGGGCTTCGCGAACGCGGACTTCGCGCACGCGGAAAGCGATGGCGTTTTCCTTACGGGTCCGCTGGCGATTGAGCGCCATGCTGAGCTGATAGAAGAAAAATTCCTCGAAAATGAGGCGCTGTTGGGCGGGAGAGCGGAAGTGGTTGAGCGCGTCGAGCAAAGAGTCAGGCGGCGGGAAGTGGGTTTGAATGATGGCATCGCGGCGCAGCGGGAAATTCATGCGGCGCCGGATGGACGCGGGCAGAAGATCGGGGAAGTTGGGATCGAGACGCTGCAACGCGGCGTAGGTGGCACGGCGGATGGCGCGTGTGCCGAAGCTGCCGATGGCTTCGTAAATGGGGACGATGCGGCCTACTTCAGTGGAGTCGGCGGTTTCAGCATCGGTCTGGCCGCCGGGGTCGTCGCTGAGCAGTTCGAATTGCGGATTGACCATTTCCATGCGGGCCGGGCGCAGGCGATCGACTTCGACTTTGCCGTGAAGAACAAGCAGCTGGCCGGACTTGAGGCGGCCTTCGAGATAGCCGCCATGAAAAAATTTGCAGGCGAGAGAGAAACCGGCTTCGTCCCTTACGAGCAGGTGATAGATGGCGTCGCGGCCGCGCATGCCGCGAACGGCGGAACCGCTAGCTACACGCACGCGCAACGTGTAGACGTTGCCTGGGCGGACATCCTTGATTTGCGAAAAGTGGATGCGATCTTCGTAGCGGAAAGGGAGATAGTTGAGGAAGTCTTCGAGGGTGTGGATGCCGCGCTTGACGAGGAGTTCGGCGCGCTGCGGGCCGACTCCTTTGAGCATGCGCACGTCGGTTTGCAGGCTTTCGGGCATGCTTGGAGTTATAGCCAAAAAGGCTTGGGAAGTACAAAGGGTGGAGCGGATCGGTTCCCCTCAAACTGACTTCTCAGGAGTTGACGGGCTGTAAGCAAGAAAACCGCTCGGGTGCTTTCCAATTGGAAAGACAGTGCAGATCATTTCAGTTGGACTGTTCACACACCACATCCCCTGTAAAACCATCGAGGTGCAGCACGCGGGCGGGCGAGCGGCATTCTTATTGGCCAAAAACGGGCGAGTTCAGTTTCAATAGATCGCATCACTGGAGCTGTTTGCCTGGAGTGAACCGGTCCTCGAATCGGCTCACGCCTGAAAAGCGGCGGCGTTGTCGGCTACCCAGGTGCGGAAGGATTTTGCGGGGGCGCCGGTGATTTCTGTGAATGTGGATGTGATGTGGGCGGGGTGGCCGAGCGCCGCGGACCAGGCATCGAGGAGCATGTTGACGGCGGGGAGGGGGCCGATCGGGAGCAGTTCCTGGCGCGCTTGGTCGGGAGTGATTTCTTCGATGCGCAGGTCGCGGCCGAGTACGCTCCCGATGGTAGAAATTTGTTCGGAGTGAGTGAGCGATTGCGGGCCGGTGAGGACATATTCGGAGCCGGCGTGGCCTTCTTCGCGCAATGCTCGAACCGCGACGGCGGCGATGTCGCGCTCGTCGATCGGCGCGGTGGGAACGGCGAGATAGGGCCAACGCACGACTTTGCCAGCACGAATCTGCGGGGCCCACCAAAGCAGAGCATTGCGGGCGAACATGCCGGGGCGGAGAAAGGTCCACCGCACGCCGGAGGTCTCGATCGTGCGTTCGATTTGTTCGAACATCGGCCGGAGCCGATTGGGCTGCTGAAAGAGCGGGTGCGGCGTCTTGAGCGGAGCGGAAAGGTAGACGATCTGGCGCGAGCGCTCGGTGATGCGCTGCAAAGCGGGAGTTACAGCGGAGGGTGGGGCGGTCCACACGAGAAAGACAGCTTCGGTGCCGTCCAAGCACGCATCGAGAGTTTCGGGAACGGTGAGGTCGCCACGAACGACCTGAGCCTGCGGCGGCAAATCGGCGGCTTCGGGATGGCGGGCCATGGCGCGGACTTGCGAACCGGCGGCGATTAGTTGCGAGACGACCTGGCGGCCGACCGTGCCGGTCGCGCCGATTACCAGAATGGGATTCATGGAAGGACCATGCTAACCCAAAAATGGTGGTTTGAGCGGAGCGCTTGGCGGGTGTGCCGCGCCGCTGCCGTTTTCTTGCTGGCAACCGTCAATAGGACCAGGGTTACTTGCGCGGTTTGGCGGGCCTATGAAAGAGTGGATGTTTCGTGCGGGTGTGCGATTGTGAGTTGCGTGAGTGCTGACGGGGAGGCGTGGTGGCAAAAGTCCAGTTAAGCAGGCGAGACAAGCGAGCACTGATTTTATGGGTGCTGGCGGGCGTAGTCGGCCTGTGGTATGCGCAGCGGCATTTCTTTGAGGCGTTTCCGGAAGCATCGGTCAACTTCAAGGTGACGCGCGGCGAAGCGCTGGAGCGCGCCCGCAATTTTGTGGAATCGCTCAGAATCAGCACGGCGGCCTACCGCTCGGTGATTGTGTTTGGCGTGAACGACGATGCCAAGACCTACCTGGAGCGGCAGGTTGGGCTGAAAGAAGCCAACCGCCTTATGGCGGCGGAAGTGAATGTGTGGAATTGGGAGGTTCGCTTTTTCAAGCCGGAGCAGGAAGAAGAATTTCGCGTCAGCGTCAGCCCGGAAGGAAACGTCACCGGCTATGTGCACAAGGTTCCGGAAGCGCAAGCGGGGGCCCAACTCGCGCGCGATGCCGCGCAGCAGACGGCGCAAAATTTCTTGACTGCCAAGCTGGGCCAAGCGGCGGCGGACTGGGATTTCCTGCCGGAGCAAGCGAATTCTGCGACCAAGCCGAACCGGCTGGACTGGTCGTTCACCTGGGAACGGCACGGATTCAAGGCGAAGGATGCGCCGGAGCGGCTGACGATTGGGCTGAACGGCGCCGATGTTGGGTTTGCGCATGAAGCGCTGAAAGTGCCTGAGCAGTGGGAGCGCGATTACCGGCACCTGCGTTCGACGAATGAGTTCTACAACACAGTTGCGATTGTTCCATATCTTTTGCTGCTGTGCGGCGTGCTGTGGTACGGCGTTCAGCTGACGCGGCGCGGGCAAACCAGCTGGCGACTGGCACTGCAGCTCGGCGTGATTGTGGCGGTGCTGCTCACGGCGATGCAGCTGAATCGCTGGCCGCTGGAGGTATTTGATTACAACACGGAATCGTCTTATGGCAGCTTCACGATTACCCAAATTCTGGGAGCGCTGCTGTTTGGCGTAGCCTCGGCTCTGACCGTCAGCCTGGTGCTGCCCGGCGGTGAGCCGTTCTATCGTGCGGCAAAACCGCATTTCTTGCGCTTGAAAAAAGCGCTGACGTGGCGCGGTTTGCGTACCAAGGAGTTTTTTTCCTCCGTGGTGGTGGGGCTATCGCTCGCAGGCGCGCACATGGGTTTTCTGGTGGCGTTCTATCTGATCGCCAATCGTTTCGGCGCGTGGTCGCCGCAGGAAGTGAATTATGAAGACTCGGTAAGCACGGCGATTCCGTGGATTGGCGGGATCGCGATCGGACTGCTGGCCGCGACCAGTGAAGAATTTCTGTTCCGGCTGTTCGCTATTCCCTTTTTGCAGAAATTCACGAAGTCAAATGTGCTGGCAGTGATTTTGCCAGCATTTTCTTGGGGCTTTCTGCACACGGCCTATCCGAATGAACCACCTTACATCCGCGGACTGGAAGTAGGGTTCATCGGAATCGCGGCTGGCTTGGTGATGTTGCGCTGGGGAATTCTGGCGACACTGGTGTGGCACTACACAGTGGATGCAGCGCTGGTCGGGCTGCTGCTGATTCGCTCGACGAGTTTGTATTTTCGGCTTTCCGGCATCGTGGTGGGACTGGCGATTCTGATTCCCTTTGGCTATGCGGTGTATTCGCGGGTGAAGCGCGGAAGGTTTGAAGAAGACGAAGATTTGCTGAACCGTTTCCCCGATCCGGAAGATGCAGCGGTCGCGCAGCAAGCGGAACCGGCTCGCGAGTCGGGCCACGCGCCGACGGGACGGTTGTCCACGGGCGTGCTGGCCTTTATGGCAGTGTGCGTAGTGCTGGGCACAGCGGCTGTGGTGAAGCTGAAGCCCGTGCATCTTGGCGACTACCTGAAGCTTTCCAGCGACGCCAAGCAGGCTAGGGCGAGAGCGAAAGACGTTCTGAAACAACGGGGAGTTGATCCGCAGAGCTACAAATCGGTGACCACGTTTGTGGACGTGACGGACTCTACGGCGAGCGAATACCTGCGGCAAAAAATCGGCGTGCCGGCATTGAACAATATTTATGAGAAGCAGGCGCCGGGCGGTCTTTGGGATACGCGATTCTTTCGTGATGGCCAGGCGGAGGAGTATTCGGTGATCCTGCGGCCGGATGGCTCCCTGCATAGCGTGCATCACGACTTGGCCGAGGCAGCGCAAGGCGCTTCGCTTTCCAAGGAAGAAGCGGTCGCGAAAGCCACGGCGTATTTTCGGAATGAAAAGCAAATCGATCTTTCGAGCTGGAACCTGGTGAACTCCAGTTCGGAGAAACGGCCAAACCGGATCGACCACACATTGGTCTGGCAGGCGAAGCAGCCGCTCGACTCAGCGAATGGCGCATCGAGCGCCGATCCGGCGACACATGCGTACCAGCGACTGCAAGTGATCGTAGCCGGCGACGAGCCGACGAGCTTCCGCACGTTCATCAAAATTCCCGATGAGTGGCGGCGTAAACAAGAATCGCAGCCCATTTGGCGGACGCTGCATATCGTTTTTGTCGTGTGCCTTGCGCTTGGAGTCGTTATAGCGGCACTGATTTTCTTTTTACGCGAAATCAAGTCTGACTTGATGAAGCAAGTGCCGTGGCGGCGCTTTACCGGGTGGGGACTATTCGCTCTCGCAGCCTACGTCTTGATCGGCGTGTTTGGAGACCGCATCCCGATGTTCCTGAGCCAGTACAAAACGGCGATTCCGCTGAAGTTCATGTACGGAGGGTTGGCGATCGGTTTCACCGTGGGCGCATTTTTCTATCTGGGACTGGTCGTGACTCTGTTCGCCATGGGATGGCTTTTCTTGAAGCAGGTTTATGGCGAAATGGATTGGCCGGGCTGGCGAGGGATGCCGCGTGAGTATTATCGTGACGCGCTTTTTATTGGTGTGGGCGGTACGGCGGCTTTGATCGCAGTCAGTCGCGCGATCGAATTTGTTTTTCGGCGCTGGCCCACTCCGCACCGCTCGTTTCCCGCAAATTTTGGTACGGATTTTGATTCCTACCTGCCGGGCATTTCGATTTCGGCTTCGGCTATTTTGCATGGACTGATTTTTGCGTCGCTGATCGCGGCGTTTGGCGGATTCGTGCTGGCGCACTGCAAGTCGCCGCTGGTCCGCGCCCTGCTCTTTGTGGGGGCTTCGCTGGCGCTGGTCAGCGGATGGGGCAGCCCGGCGGATTTTGTAAAGCAGTGGCTCGCGCAATTGATTTTTCTGGCGGTCGTAGTATTCGGCATTGCGCGGGTGGCGCGGCTGAACCTGCTGGGGTATTTCCAGGTGCTGGCGATTCCGTCGCTGGTTTTGGGAGCGCAGGAGCTGCTTTCGCAACCGAACGGCTTTTATCGCCAGCAGGGGTACATTGTGATCGCGGCGCTGGTGGGGTTGCTGCTCTGGCCGGTGGCGGAGTGGATCCGGGCTAGGCCCGCAACGGACACGGCGGCAGAACCGGGCTAGAGAGCCCCGTTGCAACAGCTTTGCATAGTGCTAGCTGCGCGAGCAGCTTCCCAACAAGTTCGATTCCCAGAAACAAATAGCTGACCTCATTCGTTGTATGAGATAAGAGGAGTGGCTGCTTACGTGAACGATAGTGGTGCGTCCAAAATGGATGACACCGCGGCGCTGCGCGCCAGCTTCACCCGCGTTGATTCGGCTAACTCGCCGGGAATCAACGTTCAGCGCGATCGTTTGCGAATAGAAAGCGAATATGCCACTTCCCCAATGGGCTTTGGCTTTGGCCGATAGCGCAGGCAAGTCCGGCGAACACCAAGCCGTGCTTGCGACGGTGACAGCTTTGCCGGAATTGGACGAACGTGCCCTCGTCGTCGAGGCTCAGGCCGGAAACCGCGCGGCCTTTGAGGAACTGGTTCGCCGATTCGACCGCGATGTACTGCGGCTGGCGCTGAACCTGATGAAGCGTCCAGAGGATGCTCGCGACGTTTATCAGGAAGCCTTCCTGAAGGTATACCGCAACCTGCACCGCTTCCGCTTTGAATGCAGTTTCTACACTTGGCTCTATCGCATCGTCACCAACGTTTGCCTCGACCACCTGCGCCGCCGTCAGGCCCGCCCGGAAGATCAAGCTCCCGAAGTTCTGGTGAACCGCCAGGAAGAAGGTACCCGAGATTTCTTTGAAGTGCAGCGCGAGCACCGGCCAGCGCTCGATCCGGAGCGGAGCCTGATCGGAAAAGAGATTCGCACACGGCTGGCAAAAGCAATGGAACGGCTGTCTCCGCGCGAACGCGTGGTCTTTGAAATGAAGCATTACCAGGGCTTGAAGCTGCGCGCGATTGGCGACGCGCTGGGAACTACGGAAGAGACTGTAAAGAATTCGCTGTTCCGCGCGACGCGCAAGCTGCGGCAGGAACTGGGAGAGCTCCGATGAGCGTCTTCGGTTCCAACGGCGCGCGCAAAATGAATTGCGATGAAGTCGCTCCGCTGCTGGTGTTCCTGGCCTGCGATGAAGTGACCGCGGAAGAGCGCGCCGGGATTGAAAGCCACATCATGGAATGCGCGGAGTGCCGCGCGCAACTGGCAGAAGTCGGGGAATTCCAGGACAACCTGGCGACCCTCCCGCAGTCGGCGGATGAATTGGATCGGACGGGCACGCTGCTGGCGCAGTGTCGCAGCGAGCTATCGGAAACGCTGGATGAAATGGCCGCCCCGGTCGAACAAGAGTCCTGGCGGCCATTTGGTTTTGTGCGGCGGTGGATGGCGTTGCGTCCGGTCTGGAGCGCGGCAGGGTTGCTGGCTGCCGGCGCGATTTTGGGCGTACAGCTGCTGCAGTGGCTCCCCACCAACGATTCCAATTTGAACTTCAGAGCGGTGAACGTTTCGGCGGCACAAAAGATTACCAACGAGCAGCTCGAGAAGATGGCCGTGTCCGAAATCAACTTTGCGCCGAATTCCGATGGGACGCCGGGAACGCTGCAAGTGCAGCTGCGCGCGGAACAGCCGGTGGTGCTTTCCGGAAATCTGGACGATTCGGACATGCGGCGCGTGCTCACGTATGTGGTCAAGAACAGCGAGCGGTTTGATCCGGGCGTGCGTTTGGATTGTCTGGACGCGCTGCGCGCGAAGATTGGTGACGCGGAAATTCGCGACGCGCTCCTGGACGCGGCGCGGCGCGACAAAAATCCGGCGGTGCGCATGAAGGCGCTGGAGTCGCTGCGCGAAGTGGCTTCGGAACAAGATGTGCGCGATGCCGTGCTGGAATCGCTGGAGGAAGATACGAACCCGGGTGTGCGAGTGGAAGCCATCAATTTGCTGGTGCGCTCGCTAGAAATGGAATCGGGAACGCCGGCCATGCCACCGTCGCCTGGCGCGAATTCGGATGTGCCCATGGTTGCGCAGACCGCTCCGGCGCTGGCGGAATCAGATCCATCGGTACGCCGGGTGTTGCGCGCGTTGGAACAGTTGCGGCGCAATGATCCAAACCACTATGTACGACTGAGGAGCGCCGCAGCGCTTCGTCAGATTGGCCCGGCGGAAGTTCAATAGCAAAGTTCAGTTGCAGGGCGCATCTGGAGCTAGTTTCCGACGTCAGAAAGAAGCCATGCAGGAGAACGCGGAGCCGGATCGCGCAGAAATCGGTTTGTCAGAGCGCTTTGCCAGGAAATAAATGATCGAGGTTAACTCCATTTCACGAATTGCTTTCCGCCATCTGGCCGTCGCACTTTTCTTGGTGGCAATTCCCGCGATAACCGTATGCACTGAACCGGGGGTGCACGTTGTTGTCGCAGAACGCGCGACTGAGCCCGGCGGGCGGCACGTGACTCGCGATTTAAATGGAGTCTTGCCGACCGGCGAAAACCTGACACTGAAGCTGAATACGGATCTGGGCTCGGTGCGCATTGTGCCGCTGCAGCTCAGCGAAACGCCGCAGGTGCGCTATGCGGTGCATATTGAAACGGATGCGCGCGGCTCGGCCGCGGCGCAGCTGCTGGAGCGCTACGCCTTGGACGCCAGGAGCACGCCGGCCGGCGCGGAGATTACCGGCAACCTGCCGCAGCTTCCCCGCAACGGCGGAGCACAGTTCTGGGTGCACTACGAAATTTCCGTGCCGGCCACGTACAGCCTGGACGTGACCACCGGAGCGGGTGACATTCAAACCTTCGACGTCGGCGGAACCGCGACGCTGGTGACCGAAGGTGGCAACATCGTGGGCGGCAATATCGGTACCAGCTTTGTTCACGGGCCGGGAGCGCATGCGCGTACCCATGCGTCGCGTCTGGTTGGCAAGCTGCAGACACAGGGTGGGCACATTCAAGTGGAAGACGTGGCAGGCGACCTGACAGCGTTTACGGCCGGCGGCCACATCAACACGGGATTTATAGTTGGCGAAGCCAATCTGCAGTCAGGCGGCGGGCACATTCGCGCGGCCGGAATCGGCGGCAAAGCGGAACTTGCCACGGAAGGCGGCAACATCACCGTCGGCAAGGCAGAGAAACTTGTCACCGTAAAGACCGGCGGCGGACAAATTGATTTTGGCGAAGTACGCGGTTCGGTGCGCGCGCAGACGGGCGGCGGCGGCATCCGCGTGATGTATGTTGCTGGCCCAATGGATGTGGAATCGAGCGGTGGCAGCATTTGCCTGACGCGAGTTTCGGGTTCCGTAAAGGCGGCGACGGACTCCGGCACGATCACCGCCTGGATCAATCCGGAAAGCGCGGAGAGGCATAGCGAGACGGTGAGCTTGCCGGGCGCATCGCAATTAACGTCAGGCGAAGGCGACATCGTGGTGTTTTTGCCGAAGAACCTGGCGGCCAATATCGAAGCCATTGTGGAAAACGGCGGAATGCGGCGCATTGAGGCCGATCCGGCGCTGTCGTTGCAAGTGGCGAAATCTGCGCAAGGCTCTGGCGCGGTGAAAGCGTGGGCTTCGCTGAACGGCGGCGGAGCTGTGCTCCGTCTGAAGACCACCGGCGGCAAAATCAAGCTGCAATATATGGATTCCGAGATGGCTTTGTGGGAATCCATGATGCGCGACCAATCGGCGCGCATGGAACGCGAACTAGCGCGGACAGCTATGCCCGCGGCGCTGGCGTTGCCCGCGAGACCCGGTGAAATGCCCTCGCCCTGGCCATCGCCGCAGGTCACTATGGCTCCGCAGACTCCAGTGGCGCCGGTAACCAACCCAAGGCCCACGGCCGCGCCGAATCCGGATGACGTGTTGGAGAACACTTGGGCCCAACGCTTTGAATTGCGCCTGCTTGGTGGCGTGCGCGTGGACGGAGACGATTTCTGGAAGCGGATTACGCGGCATTCTGAGCCGGCATATCCAGAGATCGGACGCAAGGCCGGCATCGAGGGGACGGTGCGGCTGCAAGTGCGTCTGACTCAGGACGGGAAAATCGAAGTGCAGAAACTACTGGAAGGGGACACGGTACTTGCCGACTCGGCAATGGCAGCGGTCAAGCAGTGGCGCGGCAAGCCGATGTGGATGGACGGCAAGCCGGTGGATGTGATCTCGACGATCACGTTCAAGTTCAAGCTGCGCGACTAGAAATTTGATTGGGCGGAACGCTTCGCCTGGTCAATTGGGGCTAAGGTCGAAAACGTTTTTCGGGAGAGGGGGAAACTCCGCGACGAACGGAAACGAATCTGGCGCGAGGTTCCTCGAAGGGGGTTGTGATGAAGTTGCGCAAGCTGCTGGTTCCAGCGGTGGTGTTGTTGTTTGCGTTGGCGATTGCAGCAGTACCGGGATTCGCCATCAGCAAGGAGTTCAATCAGTCGTACGCGCTGCAACCCGGCGGCACGTTTGAACTCCAGAATGTGAACGGCACGGTAGAAGTGCAAGGCTGGGACAAAGACGTGGTGGAAGTGCGCGCGGTCAAGACCGCCAAGCTGCGCGAGTCCGATCTGGAGCGCGTGGCGATTGATGTTCACGCGAAGCCCGACGGCGTTGCGGTGATGACGCGCTATCCACAGAACGAAGGCGTGGAGGTCGCGGTGGAATATACGATTCACGTTCCGCACGGCGCGAAAGTGGAGCATGTGGGGACGGTGAACGGTACGCTACGTATTGCGGGCGTGAGCGAAGTGGACGAATTGCACACGGTGAACGGCAACATTGAAGTGTACGAAGCGGACAGCGACGTCCACGCGCACACCACCAACGGCAATGTACATCTGGAGCTGTCGCATGTTCATGGCGTCTCG
>Ga0247661_1000220_pt1 | contig 10635 bp, 3 predicted proteins | sample CNK02_metaG_FD_182799 | JGI IMG/M metagenome (GOLD analysis project Ga0247661, IMG submission 182799) | Soil microbial communities from Purdue University Martell Research Forest, Indiana, United States - CNK02 | ecosystem: Environmental > Terrestrial > Soil > Temperate forest > Bulk soil | place...
GGTGGGTATACGGCCGCGGGCGGATGACCAACAATCTGCGCTTCAACTACAACCACAGTCACCTTTCTACGACGAATCTCTATTCCGGCATTGTCAATGTCGCTGGCGATGCGGGAATCACAGGCATCGGCACCGATCCGTTTGGATTTGGCCTGCCGAGCATCGGCTTCAACAGCTTCGGTGGATTGAGCGATCCGACGCCGCGCCGCGAGCTGGATCAGACCTACACCGTTTCGGATACCGTCGCCTGGAACCGCGGCAAACACAATTGGCGGTTCGGCGGAGACTACCGCCGCATTCTGCAAAGTTTTCGTTCGGCGAAGAATTCCAACGGTTCGTTTGTGTTTACGGGATTTGCCACCGGGAATTATGCGAGCGGATCGCTCGCGCCGGATACTGGTTATGACTTCGCCGACTTTTTGATCGGCATGCCGCAGCAGACCAGTTTGCAGACCGGAACGAACTCGTACGACTTTCGCGCAAATTCGTTCGATGCATACCTGCAGAACGACTGGCGCGTCCGTTCGAACCTTACCTTGCTGCTCGGTATCCGATATGAATACAACGGTCCCTATACGGAGGCGCAAAATCGCATCGTGAATCTCGACGTCGGTCCGCAATTTACTTCCGCGGAGGCGGTGCAACCGGGCCAGACGGGAACGTTTTTCGGGACCTATCCGGCTTCGTTGCTGCAGCCAGACCGTAACAATGTCGCCCCGCGGCTGGGGCTGGCCTGGAAGCCTCGGAACCTGACGGTGGTGCGGCTGGGCTACGGCATCAACTACAACCTCGCGCAGTACGGCACGGTGATCCAGAACTTTGCATTTCAGCCGCCGTTCGCCGATACCCAGACGAATTCTGTCACTAATCCTGCGACCAGTAATCTGACGCTGGTGAATGGATTTCCTGGGACCACGGGCTTAAGCAACAACTACGCAATTGATCCCAACTATCGTCTGGGATACGTGCAGATCTGGAATTTGGACATTCAGCGCCAGCTGCCGCACGGTCTTCTGCTCAACGTCGGGTATAACGGTGCAAAAGGAACCCATCTCGACGAGCAGCGCGCGATTATGACGGCCGGCGCGCAACCATTCATTTACGAATCGTCCGCGGCAGATTCGATTTTGCATTCCGCCTCGATCAGAATTCGAAAACGCATGGCGTCAGGGCTGGGCTTCAGCGGCAGCTACGTTTTCTCAAGATCGATTGACGATGCCTCGTCGGTGGGATTGGGCGCGGTCCTGGTCGCCCAGGATCCATTCGATATAGCTGCCGACCGCAGCGTTTCGAATTTCAACCAAAAACACAAGTTCACCGGGAACTGGATGTACGACTTGCCGCTTGGCGAAAATCACCGGCTGGCGTCGAGGGGCGCTTTATCGCGTGTTCTGAACGGCTGGCAATGGAGCGGAAGCGCCACCATCGCCTCGGGTTTTTATTTCACGCCCAACGTGCTAGGCGGAGCCGTCGATATCAGCCGCGGCGTGAGCGGATCGCAGCGCGCGAACTATGTGCCGGGCCAGCTTATTTCGCTGAGTAACCCAACTAGCCTCGAATGGTTCAACACCGCAGCGTTTTGTACGTCGACCACCTCGGCGGCCTGCAGCAATCCCAATGGCACCGCATTTGGCGATGCCGGCAGGAACATCATCGAAGGGCCGGGCCAATTCTCTCTGAACATGGCGCTCAGCAAAACCATCCGGATTCGTGAAACGCGCTCATTGGAGTTGCGCCTGCAAGCCGCAAATATTTTTAACAACGCTGTATTTTCGGGAATCAATACTACGGTGAATTCGCTGGCGTTCGGGGAAGTGACATCCGCGGGCTCGATGCGAAAAGTCACCATGGTTGCGCGATTTCATTTTTAGACGAGGTAGCGGCGGCTCGGTGAAAGCATGATGCGAAGCTCGATGCGGAACATGATGCGGAGAATGCTTGCCCTGGTTTGTGCAAGCGCGCTGTCCGCACCATTCCCCCTGACCGCGCGCGCTCAACAAGCTTCCACCCCGCAGTCCGCGCCCGCCATACGCGCCACCACCGAACTGGTTCTCGTCAACGTCGTGGCGCGCGACAAAAAGGGCAATCTTGTTCGCGATTTGAAACAACAGGATTTTACGGTGCTGGAAGATGGGCAACGGCAGCAAGTCGCCAGCTTCGATTTTGAAAATATTGACGAGTTAGCCCTGGCGCAACAGCAGACCGTGACCGCTACCGGCGAGTCCGAGCCCGCATCCTCTGCGCCTCCAACCCAGCCCGCCGAGCGCGCCGCCGATGCTCGCGACCGCCGCCTCATCCTTCTATTCTTCGATTTCTCCGCCATGGACCCTGAACAAATTGATCGCGCTGTGGACGCCGCCAAGCAGTACGTCAACACTAAAATGAAAAGCGCCGACCTGATCGCGATCGTATCCCTCACCACCAACATGCGTTTGGATCTGAATTTTACGGACGAGAAGGCAAAGATTCTCTCCACGCTAAGTGCCTACAATTCCAGCTCCGGCCAGGGATTCGACAACGGCGCCACCGGCAGCTCCGAAGGCTCGCCGGAAACGGGCGGAGCGTTCACCGCCGACGACACCGACTACAATACCTTCAGCGCCGATCGCAAACTCCTTGCGCTCCAGTCCATTATTCAGTCCGTCGGAAAACTCTCGCAGAAAAAAAGCCTTATCTATTTCAGCAACGGCATCAGCCAATCCGGCGTGGACAATCAATCCGCTCTGCGTGCAGCCACTGCCGCAGCCGTTAAAGCCAATGTCGCGATTTATCCGCTCGATGTGCGTGGATTGCAGGCGCTGCCCGCCGGCGGCGAAGCACAAAACGCTAGCCTCCACGGCCAGTCCGCCTATTCCGGCGCGTCAGTGCTCAACGATCTCAACAGCAATGCCTCAACCCAGGAAACGCTTTCCACTCTGGCCGCCGACACCGGTGGCAAGGCATTTTTCGATTCGAACGACTTCAGCGGCATCTTTTCCCAGGTTCAGAAAGACACTTCGGCCTACTACATCCTCGGCTACTCAAGTTCCAATCACCTCAAGAACGGCCGCTTCCGGCACATCAAGGTCGTCGTCAATCGTCCAGACCTCAAGCTCGAATATCGCGCGGGCTATTATGCCGGCCGCGATTTTGAACACTCTGGCCGGGCCGATCGTGAAGCGCAACTCCAAGACGAGCTTGCTTCCGACCTGCCCGCCACCGACGTGGCCGTCTACGCGGGAACTGCGTATTTCCGCCGCGACGATTCGCACTACTTCCTGGCGGTTTCCATGGTCGTGCCTGGCTCGCAGATTCCCTTCGTCCAGGAAAAGGATCGCGACAGCGCCACGCTGGATATCGCTGGAGTCATCTTGGAAGGCGGAAAATTCCAGGTCGGCCAGTTGCGCGACACAGTCAAACTTGCCGTGGATAGCACGCAGCAGGTTCGCCGCAAGAATGTGCAGTACAACACCAGCTTCCTGCTCGCGCCGGGCGGCTATCACTTGAAATTCGTCGTACGCGAAAATCGCACGGGGCGGATGGGGACGTTTGAGGCAGACGTGCAGATCCCGGATCTGCGCAAAGTGCCCCTGCGAAGCAGTTCGGTCGTGCTGAGCAGCTTGCGGGTCCCGGCTGCGGGGAAAAACAAGTCGATGAACCCCCTCATCGGCGATCAAACGGAACTAGTGCCTAACATCACCCACGTCTTCACTCAGGACCAGCACCTCTATTTGCAGTTTGAGGTGTACGACGCCGTGAAGGGCAAGCCCACTCCGGTGTCGTCCAAGCCAGCCGCAGGCGCTGCATCCGACCAACCCGCTGCGAAGCTGCAGGGTGGAACCATCCGCGTCCTCACCAGCGTGCAATTCATGCAGAACAACGTAAAAATCTATGAATCCAAGCCCATCATTGCAACGGAAGTGAATCTGCCACAGCGCAAAGCCGTTGGGTTTCAGCTCGACCTGCCGCTGCGAACTCTCAAGCCCGGCTTCTATACCTGCCAGGTGAATATAATTGACGACGTCGCCGGAAACTACGCATTCCCCAGATGGGCCATGCTGATCAAGGAGCCCGCGGCGGTGGCGCCCGCCGCGCCCGTTTCCTCTGCTCCCTCATCCACCGGAAGCAGCCAACGAATGTAAGGGGTTTCGCTCAAAATTTGACGGCGAGTGGCTGCTCCGCTACACTTCTAATGCGGGGTGGAGCAGCCTGGTAGCTCGTCGGGCTCATAACCCGAAGGTCGTCAGTTCAAATCTGACCCCCGCAACCAATTCGACGTAGAAAACAAAAGGCTTCCGGCGCTCCAACCGGAAGCCTTTTTTTCTTGTAAGCTCGATTGTCCAAAAAGCTCCGAATTCTCCTAGGCAGACTTGCGACGGAACTTCGCGAGTTTTTTCTGCGCGGCGAGTTAACAATGGCGCCAACTGCCCCATCTTGTCCGCCAGGCGGTCGCAAATTACGGTCTCGATAAAAAGTATACTTCCACCCCGCTGGAGCCATCGCTATGGGGCTCTACGGTAATTGCTTCCACTACGCGAAAACTGACGCCTGGTAGCAAGGTCACGAAGCGGAAGTTAAATATTTCCTCTCCCGAATCGGTCAAATCTTTCAAACCCTGTCTTCCGGAGCCAGGAAACGGCGACTTGAGGCTGCTTTTTGCGCCGCTTTGAAAACGTCTGCGGCCGGAGCCTTAAACGTGCTGCTTTTTGCGTTTCCGCAAACGGTCTCGGCTGCGACCAGAAACGGCAACCAATTTCGAAAAGTTCAACTCTTCCGAATTGAACGAACGTGTCGGATGAGCGTGCAGAACATGGCGACGTGTCAGGGGCAGTCAGTCAATCTCATTGCTGCATAATCAGTGGCGAGTAGTGGTTGAGAACCAACCGCCAGTGCCCTTGCTGCTTTATCCATACTCTGGTAAAGCGATTGTCACGGGGGACAGCTTTGCCTCTGTCTTGCCCATTCATTGTGGAGCGGCCAGTCTCGAGAGCCGTATTTCCGTAGATGCGCACCTGAACCTCGTCGGTGGTGATGGACTGAAATTTCAATTCACCGGACGTAAAATCTGAAATTACCTGCGGCTTAGTTCTCACAGCGCCGCTTGGCCCTATGCCGATAAAATCAGCAGCATAGATGCGCTCAAGGGCCGCCGCATCAGCATCGATCTGCGCCTGAATGCGTTCATGATCCAGTTGCCTTATGACCTGTTCAATGCTTCCTCTTCGATCGCCGCTCGCGCTCGGTCTTTGTCCTAGGGCGATAGAGGCCGTCGTAAGGACTAGGACGGCTATGACAATTGTTCGTCTCATGGAGAGCTCGCCTTCGTTAATTATCTATTGGCGCTCATCGTAACACCCAGAACCACTTAGGTCGTACTCTTCGAACCGCCTAAGCTGGCGTATTATTGTCGGCACTGGCACGGTCCTGGTTCTAGAAAAATGTCTCGAAGGTTTTGGGGCAGGCCTCGATGAGATGGAAATCCTCTTCGTTCGCTATTCTTTTCCTCTCACACCTCCTCTGTTCCTCCACTCAAGCTAGTGCACAAACCACGACGTCTGGCGGTCTGACTGGTGTCGTCACCGATGCCAGCGGTGCAGTGGTGCCCGAAGCCAAAATAGAGATCAGAGATACCACCAGGGGATCGTTTCAAACCGCCAAAACCGACGGGGACGGTGTGTATCGGTTTTTCTTCCTGGTGCCCGGGAGGTACACGCTGACGGTTTCTCACCCTGGCTTTCGAGATGAGAGCCAGGAGTTCAGCGTATTGCTCGGCCCGCCGGGGACTCGCAACATCACGCTTAAACTTGCAGGGGCAAGCGTGACGGTGAAGGTGACGGATGAAATCCCACTGCTGCAGGCCGAGAACGGCGACGTCGCAATAACCATGACTCAGAGGCAGATCTCCGAAGTGCCAAATCCGGGAAATGATTTGACTTACATAGCCCAGACCGCACCGGGCGCGATTATGAATACAGATACTAACTATTCCAGTTTGGGCAATTTCTCCATTTTAGGAATGCCTGGTACTTCCGATTCGTTCACTCTGAACGGTATCAGCAACAATGAACCGATACTGAATACCAACCTCGTCGGCGTCACGGGAATGATGCTCGGCCAGAACGAAGTTCAGGAAGCGACAGTCGTCAGCGACGGCTATTCGGGCCAGTTTGGAGGCGCGGCGGGGACGAGCGTCAACTTTCTGACAAAATCCGGAAGCAATGCTTTTCATGGGAATGCGCAATACTACTGGAACGGCAGCGCGTTGAATGCCAACGACTGGATTGACAATGCGTTCGGGAACCCCCGTCCTTTCGATGTCGCCCATCAGTGGGCGGGCTCATTGGGCGGTCCGATCAAGAAGGACAAGCTCTTCTTCTTTTTTGACACCGAGGGCATGCGCTTTCGACTCCCGGTGAGTACACAGGTCGTTCTCCCCAGCGCAAAATTTGAGTCTGCAATCATGGGCAATATTGATTCGGTATTTGGTGCGGGCTCAGCTTCGGATAAATTCTACCGGCAGATATTCAACCTCTACGACAGCACACCGGGAGTGAATAACGCGAGTCCCGGCAACTTCAATCCACAAGATCTCGGCTGCAACGGTTGGCAGGGACCGCAAGGGCTAGGCACTACGGATTCTTGTGCAGTTCACTTCCTGGAAAACATTGTTGAACCTTTAAATGATTCGCTTATCTCGGGCCGTGTTGATTGGAACCTGGGGGCCAGTGACCGAGCGTTTCTCCTCGTGCAGCATGGCTACGGACGTCGCGCCAGTTATGTCGATCCGATTAGCCCGGTCTTCAATGTTCTTTCGACACAGGCCACCTGGCAAGCGCAGCTCAGCGAGACGCACACCTTCAGCCCAACAGCGGCGAACCAGTTTCTGCTCGCCGGGATAAACACCCACGGAGTTACCGGTGTTGCGAATTCGGCGCAGGCACTGGCCGCTTTTCCGACGGTATTAGCCTGGTGGAGTGCCAGCGGTATCTTCAGCCCGTTAGGTGGTTTGGACTGGTGCTGTGCGCTGCCCAGCAGCGGAGGAGGATCGACTTACCAGATCTCCGACGACTTTGTGAAGACCCGGGGAAAGCAAAAGTTTGGGTTTGGAATGAGCTTTCAACGGTTTGATTTGTCCTTCTCCAATTTCAATTATGACGGCGTAGGCCAACTGTCTCCGCAATCGATCGACGCATTTTTCTGGGGAGGAATCGATCCTGACCCGGCAAAACAGGACACGGATTTCACGACACTTAGCCAAACCTTTCCCGCGGTCACTCGCAGTCCTTTTGCATTCTATCGTCTCGGGCTCTACGGCCAGGATGAATGGCGTGCCCGCCCCAACCTTACCTTCACGATTGCACTGCGCGCCGAGCATCATTCCAATCCAGTTTGCGAAACTCATTGCTTCACCCGGCTCGCGGGCCCATTTCAATCCCTGAGCCATGATCCGGATCTGCCCTATAAGCAACTACTCCTGACGGGTCAAAAGCAGGCATTTGCAAATACCGACAGCATTCTTTGGTCGCCGCGGTTCAGTTTCGCGTGGCAACCATTCGGAGTTTCCCGCAATACAGTGCTGCGCGGTGGGGTAGGTATCTTCTACGACCCCGTCGCCGGAATTCTATCCGGCGTTTTGGCCTACAATCCGCCGTTTGCGAATTTTTTCACGCTCACCGGATATAATCTCGCACCTGGCGAAGCGAATAGCCTGACCGAAAATGCTTTCAAGTTCAACGATGCGTTCTTGAAGGCTTTTGCATCGGGTCAGACTCTTTCCCAGATCAAGAAAGACAATCCACAGTTTGTTCCTCCGGGGATTCAAAGTCCGGCTCAATGGATGCACTCGCCCCAATATCAAAAGTGGAGCCTGCAGGTACAACAGAGTTTGGGTTCTTCCACGTCCTTTACCGTCGGTTATTATGGAAACCATGGGCTGCATCAGTTGGACCAGAATCCAAACGCGAATGCTTTTGGTTTCGGGTCGTTCCCGGCATCCGTCTGCAGCAGTCCGCCGGTCCCCCCTTGCGCCGATCCGCGGTTGGGTGGGGTGACGGAGTTCGACACCTCGGCCATATCCAACTACCACGGCATGGTGGTTTCCTTCGAACAGCGATTTTCTCGCTTGGGAAGTGGTCTGTTCCAGGCTAACTATACGTACGGGCATGCGCTGGACGAGGTGTCCAATGGCGGGTTGAGTCAGTTTACGAACGGCAGTTCTATTTTCGCGCAGGACGCGCGCAGTTTGCGCGGAAGTTATGGGCCTGCGGAATATGACGTGCGCCATTCCCTCAACGCCAACTACGTCTGGGATCTCCCTGTAAAAGCGGTATTGCGTGGCCGCGGCTCGGATCCGCTTGTCAAAGGCTGGCAGGTTTCGGGTACGATCTTTGCCAGAACAGGCATGCCCTACACGGTGATAGATTTCGATGAAAGTGGCTTTCTGACTTCCAAGAATTTCTATGGAATCATCTACTCAGTCCCGGTCGCTCCTCTTGGCCCCCCGAGAAGCTGCGGTAAGGGTGCGGCGATTCCAGCGTCGCCCGCTCCATGCCAGCCACCGCAAAAGAGTTTTGATGGGTCGCCCAGTCCCGGTGCCTTGTTTTTGCAATCGGGTTGTGAGACGGACTTCAATACCGGGAATCTGCCCGGCCCCAATGGCCCATGCAGTGGCTGGAGCGTCACTTTTGCCCAAGGCCGGAACCATTTTCGAGCGCCGAGTTACTTCAACACAGATTTCGCGGTGATGAAGACTACGAAAATCCCTCGCTGGGAGAATAGCGCGCTGACAATCGGCCTGCAGTTTTTTAATTTCTTTAACCATGCGAACTTTGGGATGCCTGATAACAACAGTCCCGATTCGGGCTTTGGGCAGATCTTCTACCAGGAGCAACCCCCGACCAGTATTCTCGGAGCGGGGTATAACGCCAATGTTTCGCCGCGAATGATTCAGATTCGGGTGCAGCTGAAATTTTAGCCGCGAAAAGCAACCGCCTGCCTTATCTGATCGATCAAAGCGCCACCTCAGCGTTGCGCTTCAGAAGTTTTCCATGATCCACATGTTGCCGCTCATGATCGATCCCTGGATGGCGAGGTGGCGACCGTCGGGTGATTGCAGGCCCCACGGGTAAAAGCCTCCATTATTCGTCCACAAAGCGTTCATGTTGCCCTGGAGATCCATATGCACAAGTTCTGATCCACCCTTTACTCCGTGGGTAACGAAGAGCCCCTTACCGTCTGCGCTCCAATTTACATACTGGTAGTTCATTGTCCCCTTGACGGGAATGGACTGCGGCGGCTGGCCGCGCAAGGAGAGTATCTGGATCGGTTGGTTGGCGCTCGCGACTACAGCTAAACGAGTACCGTCCGGAGAAAGATCGCAGTGCCACCCCCAGTCGAGCGTTGGATCGACGTTGAAGCGGAGAAGTTCGGGGCCGCGCCCCTTGAGAGGGTCAAAAGACATAACGGTCACCTGTTTGCGGTCCACGGAACGCTCCGCAATCGTGCACAAATTCGATGGCGACTTGGCGCAGGAAACTTCGCCTACTCCTCGCAAAGGGAATATCAATTCCGGGAATCCTCCCTTGAGAGGGACGCGGACGAGTTGAACTGGCTCGCCTTTGGTCTTCGGGAGGAGATGCGAGATGATCCACTTGCCATCAGGACTCACCCGCGCCGCATTGAAACTGTCGCCCGTGGACGTGATCAGTTCTGGCTCATCGGAGTCGAAAGCCTGCCTGTAGATTCCTTGTTGGCCGGTGCGGTTGGAAAAGAAGATGACGGCCTTGGAATCTGGGGTCCAGTCCAATGGATTGTTGTTGCTCTCATCCAATGTAAGTCGCCTGGAGCTACGAAGGCGAGTCCCGCCGGCTTCGAGATCAGCCGCGTAGGCGGTCATGTGTGTCGCCCAGCCGAGGAAAGCCAGGCGCTTTTCGTCGGCAGTGAGAGTCCCGCCAGCGGGGCAGAATCCAGTCCAGTTCGTCAGGCGCCTGGGTTCTTCAAGTGCGGCACCGGTGCGTAAATCGAATCGCCTTATCCAGTAGTTGCATGTGCCCTCCAGCGCTCCTGTTTCCTCCACGGAATAGATCATTCGGCCATCCCGGGTCCAAACAATCTCGCCGAGATCGTTCATTTCGGAAGGTGGGACGAGCGTCGTGAGGGTGCCGCCATTTAACTCACGGCTGACCATCCTGGCATCGCCGGCGGCGTCAAAGTCGAGATATAGGATTCTCTGTCCGTCTGGTGACCAGCCGAGGCAACAATCGTGATGGTTTGCTTCGGACTCGAAGAATTTATGTGCGTTCTCTCCATCTGGCCCCATCAACCAGATTTCATGTTCATCTTTTGTTCCAAAGGAAATCTGCGAACGATCCGGGGAGATGCCATACGCTGTGGCCTGATCTCTGAGTTTCTTAGGTGGTCCGCCAAGTACCGATCCAACCCAGATGCTCGCCTTATCTGCGGACGAACTTCCGGAAGCGTCTCCGGGTTCATGCGCCTGGGCAAGGAACCGGGTGCCGCCAGCAAGCCAGATCCCAGCGATTTCCCAGTCCAGGTTTTTCCCGTCGAATGTTGTAGGCTGAGGAACGGGCTTCGTTTCGCCAGTATCCAATTCTCGAATGTGCATACCTTTCTGGTCGCTGTAGACCAGATATTTGC
>Ga0247661_1000221_pt1 | contig 10632 bp, 5 predicted proteins | sample CNK02_metaG_FD_182799 | JGI IMG/M metagenome (GOLD analysis project Ga0247661, IMG submission 182799) | Soil microbial communities from Purdue University Martell Research Forest, Indiana, United States - CNK02 | ecosystem: Environmental > Terrestrial > Soil > Temperate forest > Bulk soil | place...
ATTTCGCAAAGGGAAGAATAACTCGGTTTCGGCCCAACCGGATGACGTTGGCAGTCCATGGGCCATCGGATCGACGGAAGGCGGCCACAAGTCTATCCACCCTGAACTGGGTACACTGCAGGATTTCAGGAGATTCGTTTCCAAGGCGGCGGATCACGGCTTGGAAGTGGCCCTCGATATCGCCCTGCAGTGCAGCCCCGATCATCCGTATGTGCAACAGCATCCGGAATGGTTCAGCACTCGCCCCGACGGCACAATTCAGTATGCGGAGAATCCGCCCAAAAAGTACCAGGACATTTACCCATTCTATTTTGAGACTCCGCAATGGCGAGAGCTCTGGCAAGAACTGAAGAGTGTTTTCCTTTTCTGGATCGAACAGGGCGTGCGGATCTTCCGCGTTGACAATCCTCACACCAAGTCCTTTCCGTTTTGGGGATGGGTGATCGGCGAAATTAAAACGCACCATCCCGATGTGATCTTTCTTTCCGAAGCATTCACCAGGCCCAACGTCATGTACCGGTTGGCTAAGCTCGGGTTTTCCCAGTCGTACACCTATTTCACCTGGCGCAACACCAGGCAAGAGCTGGCGGATTACTTCAACGAACTCACGCAATCCCAAGTGTCGGAGTACTTCCGTCCAAACCTTTGGCCGAATACCCCCGACATCCTACCTGAATTTCTGCAGGTCGGCGGGCGCCCGTCCTTCATGGTCCGCCTCATTTTGGCCGCAACATTAGGTGCCAGCTACGGGATCTACGGTCCGGCGTTTGAACTGTGTGAGAATGCTGCTCTCGCGCCAGGCAAAGAAGAGTATTTGGGCTCCGAAAAATATGAACTGAAGAGCCGCGACCTGAATTCTAACCACAGCCTGAAGAATCTCATCTCCAGGCTGAACCGCATCCGCAAAGAGAACCCGGCGCTACAAAGAAATGGCAACCTCCGGTTTCACGAAACTGATAATCCGGCCATTCTTTGTTACAGCAAGGCAAGCGATGATCTCTCCAGCGTAATCATCGTTGTTGTGAATCTTGATTGCTTTCACGTCCAGACGGGCTGGCTCGGCATCGATCTGACCTCGATCGGATTGGACGCGCGCCATTCGTTTCAAGTTCATGACTTGCTCAGCGAAGGCCGGTTTTTGTGGCAGGGTTCCCGGAATTATGTGGAGCTGCTGCCGGAGAGCCTGCCGGGACATATTTTGCGCCTGAGGCGGTGGGTCAGGACCGAGCAGGATTTCGACTATTATCTCTAAGTTGCTCCGTCGAATACGGCTATTGGCTAACAAGCCCCAGCACCGGAACCGGAGAGCGTATGACGCAATCAGTACTAAGCGAATTCGATCGGTATTTGCTTGCCGAAGGCACCTTTCACCGCGCGTATCAAAAACTTGGCGCACACTTTACGGAGCGTAATGGGCAGCGGGGAGTTCAATTTGCCGTTTGGGCTCCCAATGCCAAGCAAATCTCCGTCATCGGTGATTTCAACAACTGGAAGACATCGGCTCATCCGATGGAGCCGAGTTCGTCAGGAGTCTGGGAGACTTTCATACCCCATATTGGTCAAGGGGAGGTCTACAAGTATCACGTGGAATCGCAATATCACGGATATCGGACCGACAGGGCTGATCCGTATGGTTTTGCCGCAGAGCTTCGACCTCATACCGGCTCGCGTGTTTGGGACCTGGAAAGCTATTCCTGGCGGGACGGTTCCTGGATGGCCGGCCGGGCCAAATACAACGCTCTCGATGCGCCCCTCTCTATCTACGAAGTGCACCTGGGATCCTGGAGACGTGTGCCCGAGGAAGATAACCGGTGGCTCAGCTACCGCGAAATTGCACCGTTGCTAGCGGACTATGTCCACAATGCAGGTTTCACCCACGTGGAATTGCTCCCGGTGATGGAGCATCCCTTTGATGGTTCTTGGGGATACGAAACCACGGGTTATTTCGCGGCAACCAGCCGCTTTGGAACTCCCAGCGACTTCATGTATTTCGTGGACTATCTTCATCAGCGCGGGATCGGCGTGATTCTAGACTGGGTTCCGGCGCATTTCCCGAAAGATGAAGCCGGTCTCGGCTATTTCGACGGAACTCATCTTTACGAGCACGCGGACCCGCGTAAAGGAGAGCACCCCGATTGGAACACCTTCGTTTTTAACTATGGGCGTAATGAGGTGAGAAGCTTTCTGATCAGCAACGCGCTGTTCTGGATCGACAAGTATCACGTCGACGGACTGCGCGTTGACGCCGTCGCGGCCATGCTGTATCTCGACTATGGGCGTCGCGAAGGTGAATGGATTCCGAACCGCTATGGCGGCAGGGAAAACATCGAGGCCATTGAATTTTTGAGAGCGCTCAACGAAGAGGTTTACAGCGCGTTTCCAGACGTGATGATGATCGCCGAGGAGTCAACCGCTTGGCCCCAAGTCTCGCGGCCGGTTTACCTTGGGGGCCTCGGATTCGGTCTCAAGTGGAACATGGGCTGGATGCACGACATGCTCGGCTACATGTCTGAGGACCCCATCTATCGAAGCTACCACCACAATCAGATTACGTTCAGCCTGCTGTATGCGTTCAGTGAGAATTTCGTTCTGCCCTTTTCTCATGATGAGGTGGTCTACGGGAAGGGCTCAATGTTGCGCAAAATGCCCGGCGACGACTGGCAGAAATTCGCAAACCTGAGGCTGCTCTACGGGTACATGTTCGGGCATCCCGGAAAGAAGCTGTTATTCATGGGTTGTGAATTCGGCCAATGGTCGGAGTGGAACCACGATGCAAGCCTTGATTGGCATCTGCTCAATACGCCGTTTCATTCTGCACTGCAACGATGGGTGCGCGACCTGAATACCCTGTATCGTGGCCAGCCTGCGCTGCACGAGTTGGACTTCGATGCTGGTGGTTTCGCCTGGGTCGACTGTAGCGATGTTCAGCGGAGCGTCATCAGCTTCCTGCGCCGCGCCCGAAATCCGGCTGACGAGCTGCTCTTCGTTTGTAATTTTACGCCAGCGGTCCGAGAAAATTACCGGGTTGGCGTGCCACAACAGGGTTTCTGGAAGGAACTGCTAAACAGTGACGCCCCTCTCTACGGTGGGAGCGGTCATGGGAATTTCGGCGGCTGCGCGGCCGTTCCCCTCCCTATTCACGGGCATCCTTTTTCGCTGAATATGACCCTTCCCCCTCTGGGAGTTGTTATCTACCAACCTGAGTCTACTCTCCAGGCGTAAGGCAGGCGAAAAGATGGCCAAACGGCTGGGTAGCGCAGCGGACTCCCTCTGGTATAAGGACGCGGTCATCTACGAACTCCATGTCCGGGCATTCAAAGACAGCAATGCGGACGGAATCGGTGATTTTCCCGGTCTAATTCAAAAAATGGACTACCTTCAGGACCTCGGCGTCACTTGTCTGTGGGTCCTTCCCTTCTTTCCGTCTCCGCTCAAGGATGACGGCTACGACATCTCCGATTATCTGAATGTCCATCCAATGTACGGCACGATTGACAATTTCCGGGACTTTCTGGCTGCCGCTCATGATCGCGGCCTCCAAGTGATGATCGAGCTGGTGGTGAACCACACCTCCGATCAACATCCATGGTTTCAGGCGGCCAGGCGGGCTCCGGCCGGCTCACCAGAGCGTGACTTCTACGTGTGGAGTGACACCGAAGACCGCTTCAAGGACGCGCGCATCATTTTCTCCGACACCGAGAGATCCAATTGGACCTGGGATCCAGTAGCCAAACAGTATTACTGGCACCGCTTTTTCTCGCATCAACCCGATTTGAACTATGACAATCCAGTCGTGATCGAGGAAGTTCTCAAAATCATGCGCTATTGGCTGGATATGGGAGTAGACGCGCTGCGCATCGACGCGATTCCTTATCTGGTCGAGCGGGAGGGAAGCAGCTGCGAGAACCTTCTGGAAACTCATGCAGTGATTAAAACGCTTCGCCGCGAAATCGATGCCGGTTATTCGAATCGCGTGCTTCTGGCCGAAGCCAACCAGTGGCCGACCGACGTGCGGCCGTACTTCGGCGAAGGTGACGAATGCCATATGGCCTTCCATTTCCCGCTGATGCCGCGCATTTATATGGCATTACGGCAGGAAGACCGACTGCCCATTACCGACATCATTGCCCAGACGCCGGACATTCCCGAGACATGCCAGTGGGGCCTGTTCCTGAGAAATCACGATGAGCTAACGCTAGAGATGGTCACCAGTGACGAGCGCGATTACATGTACATCGCCTACAGCGGGGATCCCCGAATGCGTCTTAACCTGGGTATCCGCCGGCGACTCGCTCCTCTCGTCGACAACAATCGCAGGCGTATCGAGCTCCTCAACAGCTTGCTCCTTTCCTTCCCCGGAACGCCGATTCTTTACTACGGCGACGAGATCGGCATGGGCGATAACATTTACCTTGGCGACCGCAACGGTGTGCGCACCCCAATGCAGTGGAATGCAGATCGCAATGCCGGGTTTTCCATGGCGACGCCCGCCCGCTTGTACAGCCCGGTGATCATGGATCCTCTTTGGGGCTATGAGGCGGTCAATGTCGAGGCTCAGCAGGGCGATCCATCGTCGCTCTTGAACTGGATGCGCAACATGATCGCTCTTCGAAAACTGTTTAACGTGTTCGGTCGCGGAAGTATGAAGTTCTTCGATCCGGCCAACCGCAAAGTTCTCGCCTATATGCGCCAGTTTCTGGACCAGCGGGTTCTGTGTGTCGCTAATCTTTCCCGCTTCGCGCAACCTGTTGATCTCGACTTGTCGGAAGCGGAAGGAGCCATTCCGGTCGAAATGCTCGGATATGTTGAATTTCCACCCATCGAGCGCCAGCCCTATCGCCTCACCTTGGCCCCTTACAGCTTCCTTTGGCTTGAACTTCAGCAGCGGACGCAGCCGGCGGAGGTGAGCATGGATTTCGTCGAACAGGCACCCCTCAACGCGACCGCGGGCTGGGAGAGCATATTGAGCGGCGCCAGCGGCCAGCGCCTCGAGACCATCAATTTCGTTAGCTATCTTCCGAAGCAGCGATGGTTCGCGGGGAAGTCTCGCCACATCAAATCCACCCGAATCCTTGACTGGACCACGCTGCCGTCGTCGCAGTCTGTTCTGCTCTTGCTCGAGGTATTGTTCGATACTGGACGATCCGACGTCTACCTTTTGCCTCTCGCCATGAGCTTTGCAGAAGTGGCGGAGGAGCAGCAACGAACTTCCCCAAACGCCGTCGTTGCCTCGGTTATCTCTGGCAAAGGATCTGGAGTGCTGCACGATGCGGTCCTTGACGACAACACCTGCCTCGAACTGCTCTCTGTCATCGAAAATGGAGAGCAGCTGGACGGGCATCACGGACGCATTCGCGGTACGCCGGGCAGGTCCTTTCGAGACATCCTCGGTACAGCCAGTACACCTTTACCAGTGCGGCGCGGCTCGGCCGAGCAATCGAACACGTCGATCCTCTACGGTGACCGGTTCATCCTCAAAGTTCTGCGCCGTCAGGAACCCGGCCTGAACCCAGATGCTGAAATCGGCCAGTATCTCACCGACCAAGCGCACTTCGATTCCGTGCCTGCCTTTGCCGGTCTAATCGAATACGAACCGCGCGCCGATGCGGAGCCGTCGACCATGGTGATGCTCCAAGGGCTAGTAGCGAATGAAGGCGATGGCTGGAAGTGGACGACCGAAGAAGTCGAGCGCTACCTTGAAGCTTGTGCCCCACTTCCGTTCCCGCAGGACATGTTGGGGAACGGACTGGAGGATCCGGTGGACCTTTCCGAGAAACCCGCCCTCCAGCTCGCCCGCGATCATGTCGGCATCTATCTCGATTCGGCGATGACCCTTGGATGCCGCACGGCCGAGTTGCACCTGGCTTTGGCGGCTGCGACCGACGATGCAGCGTTCGCTCCCGAGCCGGTGACTGCAGGAGAGCTCCAGACCCTTCTGGCGGACCTTCAGGAGCACGCCTCTAGGGTTTTGGACACGCTAAAAGATCGCGTGCCTTACTTGCCGGAAGATGTGGTTGAGATTGCCGCCGCCGTGCTGAGTCGGCGCACGCGTATCTTGGATCACTTCAAAGGGCTCAGACCCGAGACCCTTCAAACCTGGCGGACCCGGGTGCATGGGGACTACCATCTTGGGCAAGTCCTCAAGGTCAAAACGGATTTTGTGATCCTGGATTTTGAAGGTGAACCCGCACGGCCTTTGTCCGCTCGGCGCGCCAAACAGTGCCCGTTAAAAGATGTAGCCGGCATGTTGCGCTCCTTCAGCTATGCCGCTTATTCAAGCCTCATCAACTACGTGGCTCGTCGTGCCGGGGACAGGGCCAGCATTGAACCCTGGGCCAAGTTTTGGGAGCGTTGTGTGTCGACAGAATTTTTGCGCGCGTATCGGCAAACCGCGCACGGTGCCGCGTTTTTGCCGGGGAACACCGAGGATTTTCGAAAGCTGCTCGATATTTTTCTCGTCGATAAGGCGCTGTACGAAGTTCTTTACGAATTGAATGCACGCCCCGGCTGGGTGCGTATTCCGCTGCTGGGCATCATGTCGCTTCATTTGTGAACTCTGTCGCGCTTTTTTCCGCTCGAAGAAAGAGATCGTTGCTCTATGGAGGAATCAACGAGAGACGCAAACGTGGAAGCTGACTCGCCCCTGCAACAAAGGGACTCCGCGGCCGAACAGATAGGCAGCGCCGATCTGGTCGTGGGTATTCTTGCCGAGTTCGATTCCAACGCGATCGCGAAGATGTGTGACGCCCTCGGGATGCTCCCCGGCCCCTTACGAATCGCGGTGTTGCACGGCGATCAGCAGGGTCCGGCCACGGTTAATTCGGAGACCACGCCAGAGCGTGCGTTTGTGTTCCATGTTCCGTCACCCTTGGCAAAAAGAGACGTTCCCGCTACCGGTGTACAGAGCATGTCCGAAACCTATCAATCGGTCTTCGCGGCCGCTGAGAAACTGCAAGCTCGAGGCTGTTGCATCGTCGCAAGTAAGCTGGAAGGGGCGACACCCCTGTGGGCCTGGCGGATCGCGCAGCCTCTGTTCGAGAGTCAAGCTGACTTGGTTCTACCGCACTACACGCGCCGCAAATTCGAGGGTCTGCTAAACGCGGGCATCATAGCGCCTATGATGCGCGCTCTCTACGGAAAGCGAGTGAACAATCCGATGGGGCCGGATTTCGGCGTTTCCCAGCGCCTGTTTCAAAAAATGCTGGCCGCCAAGGCGGGCGGGAACCAACTCAACTCCATGGCATCCCTTACGCCCACAGCACTTTGCCAGAATCTGCAGATTATCGAGGTGCATTTCGGCACCCGCGTTTATCCTGCGACGGACTGGAGCAACATGAGCTCCGTGCTGGCCGATGTCTTGAACCCGGTGTTCGTCGACATGGAACGAAATGCCGCCTTCTGGCAACGAAGCCGTGTTTCCGTGCCCGTACGAGCAATCGGAGAGCCCTTCCCTGTGGATCAAGATTCGGCCGCGGTGGACACACGCGCCATGCTCGACTCCTTTCAATTGGGTAACCGAGAACTTCAGGAAATCTGGGGCCTGGTGCTGCCGCCTTCCAGCTTGTTCGAGCTGAGAAAACTTTCGCGCTTGCCAGCGGAACAGTTTCGAATGCCGGACGAATTGTGGGTAAGAATTGTTTACGATTTCGCTTTGGCGCATCGCCTCCGCACGATTAGTCGCGATCATTTGCTTAGGTCCATGACCCCCCTCTATCTAGGTTGGGTGGCTTCGTATGCACATGACTTGACGCTTGCCGGGGCGATGTCCCCCGAACGCCGGCTGGAACGTCTTTCTGTCGCTTACGAAGCCGGCAAATCGTATCTGGTTTCCCGCTGGCGCTGGCCAGATCGGTTCAATCCTTAGAACTTGTGCGTAGTATCGGAGGGGTTTATGTGGGAACAAGTGAAGCAAGCCTTGGTGGCCTCTACAGCCCGCTTCCTTACCAGGTTTGCAAACCTCCTGCCTGGATTGGCGGCGTTGATTATCGCGTTGCTCCTGTCTGCAGTGTTGGCGTGGATTCTGGCAGCGATCGTACGGCGAGCCCTTGCGGGCCTCCGTTTTGACGAGCGGCTCGGAGGATGGGGTTTCTCTTCATTGGCCGAGTGGTCGCCGATGAATAGTCCAACGCGTCTGATATCTCGGTCGGTCGCCGCACTGGTCATGATCAGCGGATTTCTTATAGGAATCGCGGCTTTCGATCTCGACTGGACCTATCTGTTCGTGCAGAAGATGTTTGCCTACATTCCAGATGTTTTGGCTGCTCTACTGGTCTTGTTGGTAGGTAACGTTCTCGCTCGGTTCCTGGCCCGAAGCGTGCTGATCGGCGCCGTTAACTTGAACCTTCAGTACGCGCGCTTCCTGAGCATCGGAGTGAAATGGATCGTCATCGTACTCGCCTTCGCCATGGCTCTGGAACACTTGCGAATCGCTCCGGGCATCGTTGAGCTTGCTTTCGGGATTCTTTTTGGCGGTATAGTCCTGACCTTGGCGCTGGCGATTGGACTCAGCTCGAAGGACCTGATCGGAAAATCGCTGGAACGCGACGTCAAGAAAGCGTCTACCGAACCTGTGGAGGACCCGCTGCGCCACTTATAGTGCAAGCTTTCGCGTCCGGCCAGCCGAGCGCGCTCTGTTGTGCGTGGGAAGAATAGGTCCCGATTCTTGAACGACAGCGGTAGTCCTCTCTGCGGAATGATGTGAAACCATGCGAGTCGGTTTATTTACGAGAGAATTTCCTCCCCAAATATACGGGGGCGCAGGAGTCCATGTCGATTACCTGAGCCGCGAGCTGGCTAAGGAAATCACGGTGGAGGTGCATTGCTGGGGTCCGCAGAAGGCTGATAATGGGAATCTGCATATCCGCGGTGCCCTACCCTGGGACGAGATTACAAATGGCACCGAAGGCAAGTTCAGAAACGCTCTTGAGGCGTTGAGCCTCAACCTGACGCAGGTGAAGTCGCTCACCGGAATCGATATCGTCCACACCCATACTTGGTATGCGTCGATGGCAGGCTATTTTGCCAAGAAGTTGTATAACATTCCGTTTGTCCTTACGACGCACTCACTTGAGCCGCTACGCGCATGGAAGGCGGAGCAGCTCGGCAGCGGCTATGCTATGAGTGCCTGGATGGAACGTACGGCTATTCTCGATGCCGACGCCGTCATCGCTGTTTCACAAGGCACCAAAGCAGACATCTTGCGGGCCTACGCGGACGTGAAGGCCGACCGCATTCATGTGATCTATAACGGCATTGATCTTGCCGAATATCGGCAGAGCTCGGACACCCAAGCGCTGACGGACCATGGAGTTGATACGACTGTGCCCTATGTCTTGTACTTGGGCCGTGTCACTCGACAGAAGGGGGTAACCCATTTGGTTGACGCAATTCGCTACTTGCCGCCGGAGACGCAAATAGTGCTTTGCGCCGGAGCGCCGGATACTCCGGAGATAGCCACGGAGTTGAGGAAGAAGGTCGAGGACGCACGCCGCGACCACCCGCGTATTGTCTGGATCGAGAAAATGGTCACCAAGCAGGAGGCAATCCAGCTGTATAGCCATGCGCGCGTTTTCTGTTGCCCGTCAATCTACGAACCTTTCGGAATCATCAACCTCGAAGCAATGGCCTGCCGCACGCCCGTGGTTGCAAGCGCCACCGGAGGCATCAAGGAGGTCGTCGTTCATGGAGAAACAGGGTACTTAGTTCCCTTCGACCAGGATCCTGTCACAACTTTCCCCCTGGATCCCGAAAAGTTTGCGCGGGATCTGGCCTTCCAGATCAATCGACTGCTTGAGGACCCCGAACGCTGCAAGCGCTTCGGAGATGCTGGGCGGCGGCGCGTAGAAGAGACCTTCAGCTGGACTGCTATCGCCGGCCAGACCATCCGCCTTTACGAACAGGTCATCCAACGGTGGTCGAAAGGCGTGCGAGATTGATCTAAATCCCCATGTGGTAGCGGCAATTTCGCAACTTCTCCGAATCAGCACTGTATTCATAGTGAGTTATTTCTAGTGAAGAGCAACGATATTTTAGCCGTGCAGCTTGATAGGCCTCTCGGAGCTGTCTGGGTATCCGAGGGTGCATGCAACTTTCTGCTGTGGGCGCCGAAGGCAGAGACCGTTCAAGTTCATTTTGTTCACCCAGCTGATCTACGGCGCTGGAAGAGAATAAAGTGATCGTTCTTAGAAGGTGGAACGAATCCAGCCACATTTTGGCTTTGCTTACTTTGACGTCGAAGCAATCCGGTCGCGACTTCCAGTTCCGGCTGGCTGCTGGAAAAGGAAGCTGGATTCGGCGGATCCATGCTGGGGAGGAACCCCGGAGGTTTTGGAGCGGCACGGAGTCGTGGAGATGATTCTGAGTCCGTGGTCTGCAGCTCTTTACGAAGAAACTATGAATGGCGCAAAGTAGGCTGCTCAGAAAGGCCACACCACAACCGCGGGCGCCCGCTGCGTTCGTTCAGCTCCATTCAAGGCGTCCCGTCCTAATTGCCGAAAAACTGGGGGCCGTACGGGCCATGCGAGCAGCTGAAGATTTGTCGGAGAGAGTGTCGGAGAAACTCATGAAACGGGGTGCGCTAGTCATAAGCGTCGCCGTCGGGAAATGACTGTATGTCCCTTGGCAGCTTGAATG
>Ga0247661_1000223_pt1 | contig 10612 bp, 27 predicted proteins | sample CNK02_metaG_FD_182799 | JGI IMG/M metagenome (GOLD analysis project Ga0247661, IMG submission 182799) | Soil microbial communities from Purdue University Martell Research Forest, Indiana, United States - CNK02 | ecosystem: Environmental > Terrestrial > Soil > Temperate forest > Bulk soil...
CGCCAAGTAATAAATGGGGCTTTTAACGCAGCACTAAGAACCGACCCCGTGGTTGAAAAAGGCGTCAAAGAATCCGTGAGAACCAAGGAAGCGTTGCTGAGACTTAGTATGGAGTACTTGGCAAGCCACCAAGAGGAGGAATAATGGCCCTGTACTGGATTATTTTCATGGCCGGTTTTTCATTCGGAATGATCGCAATGTTTTTTATATTCCGGACGGAATTCGTCAACGGCTACCTGGAGCAGAAAGCGCGTAACGCTTGGGCGCTGAAACAGCTAAAGGAGGCAGGGCGTGAAGGCATCGCTTCATAAAATTGAAGGAAAATGGGTGATGCGGAGCAGTAACGGAACAGGGTTCATTTGGGGGTCCGGTTACGAAGTTTGGCAAGACTGCTGGCGGATCATGTTTAGGATTTGGGGGTAAAAATGAGCGAAGACATGCACGACTCTATAGACAACTTCCATAAATGGCAGAATGACGAGGAAGAAATTCACCGTGCTAAACTCCGGGCCGCGCAGCAGCGGCTATTCGACGCCCACCAAGCCAAGGCTATACCCCTCGATCCATCCACTCTGGTTCTGACATCGTTCGACAAAAAACTGCTGAAAGGGATGAAGGTGGTGGCATGAACCGTAGAAATTTCGTAGGTCTTCTCGCGGCGTCCGCAGTGGCGGCGATTACTCCCGCTTGGGAACTTTTCACCTCGAAACAGGAGTTCAGCGGGGAAACAATCCCGAGCGGTAACATTTGGTGTCTGAAGCTGGACCGGGACATATCTTTCTCCCGTGCCGAATATCGAGCACTTTTGCAGCTACTGGCGAGTAGGGACGCTAAACCACAAATGCGAGTCCGGTTTCAAGGAACGCGGAATCCTTATATCCGTCTGACAAGCCTGGAGCGTCTAGCATGAACCCGGTTCTCGTGGAACTCCGTTTCGGCAAGCCATATACGATTTTTAAAACGGAGAAATCCGTACCACTAAACGTGGAAGTAATCCTGATGGAAAAAGCAGACGCAGTAAGATCCATTAGAGATGACATTTGGTTCCGTCAAGATGGTGAGTGCGCCCGATGCGGAGAAATAATCACAAAGCCGGGATTCCACATGCACGAACGGGTTCATCGCGGGCGAGGGGGTCTGGTATCACTCGATAACTCGATGGGGCTCTGCTATTCCTGCCACTTAGGAAAGCGCGGGGTTCATCCGGAAAAACAAGTTCGGTTCGGTGAGACAGTGGAGGTGATGGTATGACTGAAGAATTGAAAAGATTGATCGGAATATGTCGGTGCATCTCGACAAAAGGTGGTATTCCGACATCTCCGTGCGCCGATCCGAATTGTGTTCGGTGTCGTTTGCAGATTCTTGTCGATTCTCGTGAGCGAGACCTGGATGAAGGGAGCCTAACATGAGCCAGTTCCCGTTTACAAAAGAATGCACAGAAGGCTGTGAATTAGCAATCGGCCCTGTACCGGGCTCTAGTGGATGGCCACGAAGACTTGCGTGCTCAGTTCACGGCTACCCCTCTGAAAAACACTCCGCGTTCATCACTTCACAAAGTGAATTAGAGAAGCAGAACGACTACGTGACCGAGATAGCGTCACCAGCAGACGTGATTGAAATAGGTGGAAAGGAAGTTTCTCTTTACTAATGTCGATTCGCCCGAGTCTCACGCATTCATGTTTTGACCAGAACAAAATCTTGGCGTTCGTCCAGCCCTGGATCGAAGACGGTCACCTAACTAAAGAAGATTTCAACAAACTCTGGAAAGACGCAGCCAAGGTTCTAGGGGAGACTCGCAAACCAAATTGCCGGTGTAGCTACCGCGTGACCACGGAAGAAGCCGAAATCCTGGTGAAACACGGCATCGCGGACTACCTAATCACCGAATGGCGGTTCAATGAGGAAAAGAAACGGTTCTTCCCTGCTCCGAACCCGAACCTAGTATGGGGTGGCAAACAGGCGGAAGACTTAGGGTTGGTTCGATCATCCAAGGCCCAAAAAACGCCGCGCGTACAAACCATCGAGAAAGCTCACATTGAACGAGCGTATGTCGGAGGAGCGCACGGGCCGGTCCAAGATGATATTGACCGCATCGAAGTATGGGGTGAACTCGCTCGGGGCGTCATTCAGGATTTGACCGTAACGGTTGAACATATCCATGACCCAACCGATGGGAAACCAGTAATCAGTGTTCCATTCGGTTGGGATCCGAGAACTAGATATACGAAATAGCTTGACAAAATAAAAGAAGTAATGATAGGATTAAAACATGGCCGTAAGCAGACAAAGACTGAGCTTCTGGATCTTCGTAATCGGGGTTCTGTTCGTTATGCTGACCGGCGCACTTCTAGCCGCGCTGGATGCAGACGCTAAAACCTCGCCGTGCTGCAGCAGTAAGGTTTGCAAGAAACAGCACCACAATTGCATCAAGAGTGCCCACAAGAAAGTTGAAACCCCGTTTCCGGAAGAAGACTGGGCTAAGTGGTATGCCGGGTTCAATGAAGAATATTTTCTCAACCGGTTACCCGCAAACACTGAAGTCCATTGGGCGGATTTAACGCCTCTGAGCGACATGGGGTACACCACGAAGCACGGGGACCGGTACGAAATTTTAGTGGACAGGGAACTGCACCCGACCGGCAAACAGGCTCGCGGAACTCTGCTCCATGAAATGTGCCATCTAAGAACTTGGGACAAAAGCCTCGATGACGGTCTGGAATTTCAACGGTGCATGGTGGACATAGCCGAGCACGGAGCGTTCGAGGGGATTTGGTGATGCCCGCTTGGTTAGCATGGTTGCCAGTTTTTGTAATGGTTCTTGTACTTTGGCGGATTCTTAACGACGACGAAATAGGCCCAGGATCAGGGAGGCCAGCATGAGCGACGTAAATTACGAACTACTAAAAGTTAGGTGCGAAGGGCTGGAAGCAGCTCTCCAGATTTCCCGAGACTCGGAGCGTCAGACTAAGGAGCGACTTAGTTCAGTAAGTGAACAGCTCATGGATGCGAACGCCGAGATTCGCCGCTTGAATGACCAGCTTACCGATCTACTCGTAGAAAAGGAGAAAGTGAGTGGACAATCCCTGGAACGCATACAGTTGGGACCCCAAGGAAACGGATGAGCCGGGAGAATCTACTCTTCGAGTGCTGCCGACTTTTGATATTCCAAATCCGAACCGAGCAAGCAATGCGGATCGGAATGTTGGAGACGATGTTGAAGGGGAGCGGTTTGATAAAGACCTCTCTTCCAACAAACGATGAAGTAGAAGCACGTATCTCAGAATTAAGGGAGGTGCTTGAAAAAGAATTGACTAAATCACAACTAGGTGAAAGTAAATAAAGCAAGAATGGATGCCCCGGCAGAAAGCATGGCGCTTCCCTGCCGGGGTTTTAAAAAGGAACTATGAGCGAGAAAACTAAATCAATCATCGCATTGTTCGGGATTCTGACTGGTTGGGTATTGCTGATTGCATGGTGCGCGAAGTGAGCGAGATTCAAAGGCTGGTCCAAGAAGCCATCCTGGTCACCGAACTAGTGGACCGGAAAGCTAATATCCAAAAGTACGGTAGTTTTTCAGACAGAAACCCGACCGTAGGCAAAATGCGTAAATGCAAACTGTGCGGGATCCGTGAAAGAGAAAGCGAGCACCAGTGCAGAGTGATCGCGCGGGAGAAAGAACAGGAAGCATTGGACAGAAAGAACAAAGCCATACTCGCAGCGGAGGGGATCGATGTCTGACGAATCTCTCGACCGCCTAACAAGTATTGCATTTCAAGCCATCACGGAGATTAAAAGAACATCCGCGCCACGCGATGAACGGGCGCAAGCTCTATACGATTTAGGCACCATTGCTAAGAAAATTGCGAGAGAAATCCAAACGGAGAATTTGAATGCACCTTCAGTTTCAGACAGAGGATGACGGAAAGCTGTACATCATCGACACCAAGGACCTGGATTGGGTCCGGATCGAGAATAGCGAAGTAGCAGAGCGAGGGCGGCTGGTTCCCCAAGGTTTTGGTATCTACGCGCTGGCAGGGAAGCGAGACGGGCTCCGAACGGTCGGAACCTACGTAATCGGAATCGGCCAGGAAGTAAAAATCTTTCTCCGCGCTAACGTTTCGATCAAGAACTTTACGATGCCCGCTCCAATTAACAGGGTCTCATTTGAAGTATTGCCCGCCGATCCGAACCAGATTCAACATATCATCGAAAATATGGACCAACCCGCACTACCCGAGGCCCAAGATGCAACTCCTGATGCAGATAGTGGAAATCCTGATTTTAGTGGCCCTGGTATCGGAGATATTCTTAATGATTCGGTGGCGAGTGCAGGACCGACCGATTCAGGAAGCAATGATCCGTTTACTGAGTGAACAAAAAGAAGTATTAGAAGACAGTCAGGCTGAACTTGCTGATATTCGTGATGCAGCGGTAGAAGGTGAAAATGAGAAAAGTTAAAAACGTGGGTTATATAGTTGTTGTCCAAAAATATCCAGGGGTCGCCGGATTATCCGCGCACATAAAAGAAAAGCCTGAGAAAGATATACTCTGGTTCGGAACCCCGGCAACTCTTTTCAAAACCAAAAACCAAGCGCAGCGAGCAATAAACAAGACTCTGGAGTATCGCGCGGAGATGTTGAAAAACCATCCGAACTACTGGCCGTGGTGGGAAGGCGGATACCACATTCAGAGAGTGACCGCTAATGTCTAAACATGGAACTGAAGTATATCTCGAAAAGGAACAATAACGAGCATGAGTAAATGGCAAATCGCAATCCTTTTGGGTCTCGTTGTGGTGGTGATTGGTGCCGCGCTCGATGGCTATCCAATGTGGACGCACTTTGCGGTTTTGATAGCCATTTTAGCATATCTAATCGCGAAACTTTTTGGGATGCGCCGGTAGGGAGGTAACGTTAGTACTACAAGTTTGCTAAAAAACAGTACTTATTAACAGGACACTAGAGACGTTTATTCCCTTGACACCGCTGTAGACACTAGGTTAGGATAATATCACTAAGCAAATGTCCCAGGTTCGACGGGGTTAAATCGCGGGCGGGAGAGTGAAATAACATGGGTTCCGGGCTCAGTCTGGTGATTTGTTTAGTTCTGGCGTATTTCATCGTGAAAGGCTTCTTATCTTGGTTGGCGGACGTTTCGATCTGGGCTCTGCAGGCTCTTGAGTCTGGTAAGTCACTTGCCCCCAACGACCAAGGATTCGTTCACCCCGTTCCTCGGGCTCCGGAAGTTTCACAGGAGCCGGAAACGAGACAACCTTATCTTGCTCCAGGGAAAACTGAATCAACTCGATCTCATGCTGGGTCTCTTGGAGTTTTGACCGAACCGAGGATAACCGGTCCCGATACTGCCGGGACTCGGAGCGGAGATCAGCCAAAGTTGCCAGACGCTGCAACAGCGCGGTCTGAAGTTGGCCCTTTGATTGACCCAGGAATGGATTACGCGAATCAGAGTGGCTGCACATTGGTTCGCCCCAATAATGAATGTGCGGGCACGGGAAACAAATGGTACGTTGCCAGGAAGATTACCAAACTTTTGTACTCTATCTTCGGTACTAGAACGTCTCATAAGTTATAGTACGAAACCGAGTAAAAAAGTTACGTCTGCCCGCCACCAGTAAGGGTAGATGAATTTTTGTCGAAGTCAAGGCGAAAACGCAGGTACTAGCCAAAAAAAGACGGGCAAGAGGTTCCGCAACCCTCCTGCCCGTTCACTTAGTGAAGTAAGTTTAGAAAATGCTCAGGGGCTACTCTTCCACCGGACCCACTAAGAAGACCCTGGTTCCTTTAGATCGGCGGATGATCTCGACTTTGTTCTTCAGATGGTGGTTTTCCAACTGAGTACTCAGCCAACGGAAGAACGAAGACGCGAGATCCTTTATCCCGAGCTGCTTTGCTTCTTTCCTGGTGATCTCCGCATCCAGGTTAATGCCGAACCCCTCTTCCGCGACCGAGAGCCCGCCGTTTTGTTCAATCACTCTCAGCGCAGGAAGAACTACTTCTTTTACTACAGTCAATTCCGGCATCTTGGCGATGCGGCCTCGTCCAGTTGGAGAAGGGATATCCGATCTCCGAAGAACTTCCACGCCCAAGGTTTTGTCCGGTTTGACAAACGACTCGATGGTTTGGGCCTTGCGAGCAGACATAACTGCCTCCGATTTAATGTAAGATACGAGATAGCCCCTTCAGCGACACCATTCTACAGATTGCTGATTATCTGTCAAGCATTATTTTGTACTATTTTACTCAAAAGTGGTAATACTTTGCACACTGCTTTGGGGGTGTTTTTTAAGGGGTTTTCGGGTTTTGCAGGATTTTAGGGGGTATCTTCTAGGTTATATACCAGGGATTCTTCCAGATCCGAACACACCGCTTCTTCTTGTTCGTGCGGGAGTTCTTCAAAACAGTCAACACAAATCGTTTCGTCTACCATCAAGGTTTTCTGCCGACCGCAGGATTCGCACAGAGCCACGGGTCACCTCGTTGAGTTCAACCAATCCGCATCTTCCAGAATCATCTTCTTAGCCGCAGGATCGGCCAGGACTTCTTTTTCCCACTGTTTGTACCTAACGTCCGATTTTCTCAACTGGCGATCCCTAGCCCATTCACTAAAAGACCGACTCCCTTTTTTAACGACCCGATACAACTTGTGAAGAACCCAGATGAAGAAAACCCAAGTGATGATAGTGCTCATCAGAACTCCGGATCGGGCCACAGCGAAACGGGAAGATCATCGTCGGTGGCCACATAGTCTGAAACAGGGGTGGATTCTAGCATTTTGTTCAGACGTTCCATACTAGTTTTGTGAACACCCTTTCGGCGCGTCTTTTTCGGTGGAGCGGGCTGCTCATCAAACAACCCGCCCTGATGGTCATGGTCATCACCCTTCGGGGCACTCTCATTCACTTTGTGAACTACCCTCCCCGAACGCAGTTTAAACATACACCAAGTCCAGTACCATGTCAAGAGAAAAAGAAGAACAAATAAGATTGACTAATAAAGGTAAGTATGGTAGGGTATTAGATGAAAGAAATACCATGATCGCTGAAGTTGAAAGAAGAGACGGCGGATATGAACGAATCGAAATGGGAGACCCGAAGTGCGGGGTTTTCTGCGATACCTGCGGCGACTGCTTGAGATGTAGCTTGGGATGCTGGTGTGGTTGGGATCGGTGGGTTATCTACACAGACGACCCGCTGAATCCGTATAAGGAGGAATTCACTAAGTGAACATCGAAGTGAAACAAATTGACCCGAAGTCTTGGGGTCTTTTTATCAATGGCCGGGTACTAGGAACCTCGAAGAACCGGTTCGACGCAGATCATGGCCGCGCCATCATCGAAAGCGCCATAAACCGGGTAGCCTCAAACATGGATGTAGTCCAGGAAGATGATCCAACCGTACTTCACCCAGTGAACAACCCCTACAACCCGACCGATCCGAATCCTACATGGTGACGAATTGCCACTCACTTTAAAAAGAATCATGCAGTTAGAAAATCAGCTCGAAGCGATGGATTTAGAGCTTGACAGAATCATAAAAGAGTATTATATAGATGAAGACAGAAGTTCCCTGGTAGGAAACATAGGCCAGTTGATCCGATTGCACGCTCAGTTAGTGGACCAGTTGGCTGAAGAAAAAAGGAAGCTGTTAAGGCCCGAGTGAAGCAATATTAAAAGGAAGAAATCAGATGTTTTCTGATGATTTTAGTTCGGCTGGACTATTTGGGAGCCGTCCATGTTTCGCATGGAACGCACGGATCATGTCAGTTACTGGCCCATCCGAGTCAAACAGCTCCTCGGGTTTGGGATATCGACCGCATACATCCCGATACTCGCGGAACGCCCCTTCAATCCCGCTCTGGCCGCCGAGAACGTATTCGCAGTACGACTCAAACAAACCCTCGGTCTTCGAGAGCGCTTCTTTTCGGTATTGGAGGTAGGCCGTCAATGCGGATTTCAATTCGTCGTCCATGGTTTTGCTCCACTCATCACCCTTGGGGTGAGTGGGAATCATACCGAATCCGGTCCAAGGAGAAAAGGAGAAAGATATGAGAGTAGGTTTATTGTTCGTAGCCCTGATGTTGCTGACCTCCGTTGCGATGGCTCAGACACACGACCACGCTGCCCCGGTGGTCAAACATGTAGACGGAAGGGAGCATCCAGAGCAGATTCCTGATGAGGTGGCGTACTTCAACTACTTCATGGGACGTTCTGTCTCGGCGGATGTTGCGCTTCCCGCCGAAGAACAGCGCCATATCGAGAATGGAATCAGGATGCTCCAGTTGGAAACGAAAGATGAGCTTCAATTCCGGTTGGCGATGACTGAGTTCCGTTCCAAGTTCGGGCATTTCAACGCGGTCTATACTGCGAAAGCGGAGAAGGGCCGTGCTACGGTGTTTGATTTCTGGTACGGACCTGGGGGTATCGCACAGATCGTTGCTGAAACCCGCGCAAGATTGACCAAGGGATTGAGCAAAAACGGACAGGGCAGTTTTGAGCTGGAAGTGCTCAGAATGCGCCACAACACAACCTGTGATGGATGCGGGGGTGCCAAGTGAAAACGAGGCTCCTCTTTCTAGCGTTCTTAGTTGCGGTGTTCATACCCGCAGCTAAGGCGCAAACCTGTACTCCGTATCCGTTCAACTTCACTCAAGTTGTAGACACGACGTGGAGTGAACCAACGGACAGCAACGGTCCTACTGTGCTGTACCATAGTGTTACGTTATCTGGTACGACACAGATGGCGCAGAGCTGCTCTCCGACAACCAGACACTACGCCAAGGTGTATAACGTGTTCAATGGCATTGGTAGTTGGTTTATCGGTGCTCAAGTCTGCACGAGCTGCTTCACCTCTGCTTCGAGCACTGTGACTGCAAATTTCCAGCAAGGACAGAACGGGACAGCCAGCATCGGCAGTGAGGCTTGGTGCACTGCTGCTGGAAGGTTTGTCAGCCATGTTATCTCGGACGACTGGGTTAAGGTGAAAACGGTTAAGGTGCATACGAAGACACTAAAGACCGTTGCAACTTGGAATGTGGAATCCTGGTGTACCCCAGAATCCTCGCCACCTGATTTCAATCCGATTGCCGTCTACGACACGCGGGCTGAAGCACCAGCGGATTATTACGAGGGCTTCACCGAGTGCTGGCGCCCCACGAGTGCTGCGGCTGGGTCACCGTGGAACTGCCATGACTTGCCGAATGCAGTAATTACACAAACGTCTCAACTGCGAGTTATCTGCACCAAGTACGACGCAGGAATCGGCGGTTTCAGTTGGTCTTGGTGGCAGTACTGGCAACAAAAGGCGATCGGTTGGGTCTTTAAGTTCTTTCTACACTGAGAACGTTTTGCCTAGCCGCCCCGAAGGGTGGGCGGTCGGGTTGAGGGTTCTTGGAGACGAAAAGTGACCACTGACAGGGTAGGTAAGGTGCTGGAGAGGGTGGCGCGGCAATGATTCAGTGCCAGTTAAAACTCGAACTGACCAAAGCGCAAGAAGCGACTCTTGACCAATGGCTATTCTGTCTAACTGGCGTGTGGAACTGGGTTGTTCGGAAGATCGAGCTGGATGCCAAGGACAAGATTTATCACTCCAAATTCAAACTGGAGTCCCTGGTAAAAGGGCATAGCCAGCGTCTCGGCATCCCCCATGAAGTCCTGAAATGCACCATTTTCGCAGCGCATGGCTCTTGGAGACGGTGCTTCACCAAGTTGGCTGCCAAACCCAAGCTGAAAGGCAACCGGAATCGACTCAATTACATTCCATTCTCCAGAACCGTAAAAGCTCCTTTAGGTAATCGAGTCACCATAGCGGGGCTAGGAAGCACCAAGTTCCACAAGCAGGATATTCCCGAAGGCAAGATCAAATGCGGTCGGCTAGTTCGTCGCGCATCGGGGTGGTACTTCTGCCTGTTCGTTGACGCGGAACCGAACGCGATTACGCGCACGGCCAGCGGTCAGATCGGCCTAGATGCGGGCTTCAAGAACCTACTGACTGCATCTAACGGGGAAATCATTGAGCATCCGCGAGAGTTGGAAGCGGTAGCGCGGCGACTAGCCCAAGCGCAGCGGTCTGGCAATCGGCAACTAACCGCGAGACTCCAAGAGCGCATCCGTAACCGCCGCAAAGATCGTAACCACAAGATTTCCCGGCAGTTGGTATCTGAAAACGTCCTAATTGCGTTCTCCAAAGACCCGCATGTGGGCGTAGCGAAGCGTTTTGGTAAGTCCGTGGCCTCATCAGCTCACGGAGAACTCCGTTCAATGCTGGCGTACAAGAGCCGTTCAGGCGGTACGACTTACGTTGAGCCTGATTGCAGAAATTCCACCAAGCGTTGCTCGAACTGCGGGAGCCTGTCCGGTCCCACTGGGTTGAGCGGCCTTGCGGTAAGACGATGGACGTGCGGCTGTGGTGCCGAACATGACCGTGATTGCAATGCGGCCATGAACGCGTTGATCGTCGGGCTTGGAATGAGCCATGAGAGAGTGCGCGAGCATTCGTCTGGAACCCGACAAGTACCGGGAGTTCATACACTGGAGGGTCGGGTAAGCCCCGCCCGTGAAGCCGGTCCAGCGCGAGGGAAGAGGAGCCGAACGTGAA
>Ga0247661_1000224_pt1 | contig 10609 bp, 12 predicted proteins | sample CNK02_metaG_FD_182799 | JGI IMG/M metagenome (GOLD analysis project Ga0247661, IMG submission 182799) | Soil microbial communities from Purdue University Martell Research Forest, Indiana, United States - CNK02 | ecosystem: Environmental > Terrestrial > Soil > Temperate forest > Bulk soil...
TCGTATCTTTCAGTAGCTTCTTCCCGGCATCCGATTCGATTCCGATGTCGCGTTTCTGCTTTTTCCCATCAATCGCGCTCTCCGTTGCCGCAACGCTCGGAGTGCGCGGCAATTCATCTATCACAGCGCCCGTGTGAGCATCCACGACGTAATCCATGTAAATGGGAATCGCACCCTTTTCCTTCTTTCGCGCGCGCTCTACTGGAACATCCTCGACAATGAACGCCAGATGCCACTTCCTACGCCTGTTCTGGAAATAGAAACAAAGGTGAGGTACTAAACCATCGAGTCGTTTGCGGTATCCAGGGTGTTCTTGTATTGTGCTCAACACCCGCGCCGGCGAAATCTTGGCGACCGCATTTACCCCTTTGGGCTCGCCCAGAGAGGAATTGAGACTCAAAAGTTCGTTGTTGTTGTCGAGTTCCACGGTAACCAGGGATCCATATACCGGTATCTTGTCGTACGTCTGGCGGAACTTCACAATCGTCGTATCGGTGAGAGGAATTGTTTCTGTCCCAAGAACCTTGAATTCGCTTCCCGTTCCCCCAACTTGTGGAGCTGTAAACGAAGGAACCGACTCGCTGTCCAAGGCTTGGTGCAAGTATCGGATGGCTGCCGTTTCGGGATCGACTTTTGCCGTTTCCAAAGGCGCGCTAGCAAAAGCGAAAGTCCTTGGCCGTTCCTCTCGCAGTTTTTCTATGAACTTGCCTGACTCTTGATCCCCGCTGTGCATCGCAAACGTCCGAAGGCCATTGCCTGATTCTCTCGTTCGTCGCGTTGGCGAGCGCCTTTTTTCCTTTTTCTGTGATGCCATATGACCTCACCTTCTTCTCAATTACCTCAGAAAAATCCAGTCAGAATGTCCCCCAGCGGGGCCGTGAGAACGCGTCGTTCGCTTATATTTTTGAACCCGCCAAAGGACCCGCGAAAGAACGCATGTCTATAACCCGAAGACATTGTTGACTCCCGCCCTCGCGCCTGGAAGCGCGCGGTAGACCTGGCCTGACAACGGGAGCGCCACTATGCTGTTTTCGGGCCGCGCTCGTCCGGGGGCAAGAGCTTGCGGACTAGCTTATCGAGGTCCGCGCGTACTCCGTACCGGGCGTCACCGCGTTGAAAGGCCATGTACAGGAAGTGGCTACCCTCATCCGCCCTTACAGCTATTTTCGGTGGGTCACCGTAGTCACCACCAATCACGGCTTTGTCTTGGTCCTCTTCGAGGGCACTCAACTCAAGCCCTGCGTTCTTGAGGTAGCGTGCTAAGGTCTGGTCCGTGTTGATGCCTGACTCTGCGGCGTTGTCCATCATGGTATCGAAATTGTCGATGTTTGCCTTGATTTGCCCGCTCAGAGTTTTTAGAACACGAAAGTTACGATCGTCCAGATACCTCTGCTGTGAGGGAACCCATATGAAGCTATACAAACCAAGCGCTATCAGTAGGATCACGCTGATGCTGACGGGTAGAAACAGGCTCCGCAGCCGAATAAGGCTGGACAAAGGACTACTCCTGCTGCGCGCACGAATCAGACGAAATTTCGACAGGTATGACAGTCGGACTAATGTTTGTTAGTCACTTACGATCGACTTCATCGCCGCGGAATTCCCCTGGTCGGCACAGTCTTATCTTGGTAGTGACGCTGCGTTCCATTTCGTTTCAAAGCGGAGAAACCTGGGGCGCTAGGCCGATCCGCCTAGAACAGAGCTAAGAGAAAGTCTTGAACGCCTTCGCCAGCGGTTTCGACGCCTAGTCTTCAAACGCGGCCCTAAGTCGATCGTCCCGTTGCCGCCGCTCATACCGCACGCTGCCTCGCGCAATGCCTACTGTCCCACAAGCGCGCCGCTCGGGTGACTTTCCTTCTTTGCAAGCGATACGCACTGCCTCCCGCCTCGCCTGTGGGCCTACCACTTTTTTGAGAGCACGGCCTTCAGGGATGTGCAAAGCTTGCTGCGCGACGATCTTTTTCAGTCGCCCGTTCCTGCAAGGTTTTCAACCGTCGCGCTTCCGCTAAGCCGACAGCTCCTCAATCAGGTACTGGGGTGCTTGTGCTACGGTCGATACTCGGCTAGGAGGAATCGATGCGTCCTAAAATTGATGGAATTCTTGAATCCTCTTTGTACGTAAGCGACCTGCCCAGCTCGGTTCGCTTCTACGAAGATACTTTTGGGTTCCGAGTGATCAGCGAGTTCGGAGAACGCGGCTGCGCGATGCACGTAAGCACACATCAGGTGCTGTTGCTCTTTAAAAAGGGGGCTTCGCGCACCATTCAATCGCCTCATGACGGGGATGGCGAGCTACACGTGGCGTTCGCTATTCCAGCCGAGGAACTGACTAACTGGGAAGCGTGGTTGCCGGCGAAAGGAATCGCCGTGGAAGAAAAGCGACAATGGGACTTAGGGGGCTGGAGCCTCTACTTTCGAGACCCGGATCGACATCTGCTGGAACTGGCAACGCCAGGCGTTTGGTCGGTGTATTGAGATGTCCGATTCGCGCTTTACCTGGCATGTTACCTACGGCTTTCCCAATTTCGCTGTTTCCAGCTTCCCTAAGAGAAGAGAAATCATGCCTATTGAGGAGGGCGAGCCGGAGTCTACGGGCGGCGTGCACTGCTGCCAACGCCCCGGAAAATGGATGGTTCAGGGAAACCAAATTGTCGGTTTTGATCTGCGTGATACGACGATAAGATGGCAGGGCTTTGCCCCCGCGGAAGTCGCGAAATCCAGCGTCGTGCGAACGCGGGGCGAAACTGAGACTGAAAACTGAACGGAGAAAAGCATCATGGGATCAAAACCGACGCATGAACAAGCGCAACTTCACCTTCAGGTCTACGACCAGAGGCGAGAAGCCAAATTACGCCAGGCGCGTGATTGGTTTGGCAAAAACTACATCGTGAATAATATCGACGAAGCGATGCGGATCGCCCCGATGGGAAGCGAACCGGGGGCCTATGTAGGGATGGTGATCGGCTACTGGGAACAGGCCTGCGCGTTGCTCAATTACGGACTACTGCACGAGGACCTCTTCTTTGAAACCAGCGGCGAGTTCTTCGGAGTGTGGGAGGCGGTTAAACCTGTCGTGCCGGCGTTCCGCGAGCGCTTTGCCAACAAGCAGATCCTCGCGCACCTGGAGGAGGCGGCGAAGCGCTTTGAAGCGTGGTCGGAACGCCGCAACCCGGGTCATGTTGCGGCGATGCGGCAATTCAGGCAGCAGATGCGCAGTCAGGCAACATCAGCGGCCAAAGCCTGATTCGAGCCGCTGAGCAAATTGTCGCTTCAAATTGATGTACGGGCGGGACTGGCCGGTTAGCCGTCCCGTCTCGTCTTTCTTGCAGCTTCCCGCGTGACGTTTGAGAGGTTGCATGCTGTTTTCGCCAGAGATCGACGCAATGAAAGGGCAAATGACGGCCATCCATTGCGCGGGAGGTAGGGCCGCCCGCGAGTACTTTATATTCTTGCAGCAGTCAGACGACGTTCTTGAATTGCGCGAGCCAGAGTACACGGCTTCGTTCAGGATAAATGGTTTCACACTTCTTTCGCCAGGTCATGCATGTTTTTTTGCTTGAGGCAGACTGTCCTCCAATCGTCCAAAAACGTGGCACCAATTTTCCGGTAAAACTCAATCGCTCTATCGTTCCAATCGAGAACATTGAACATAATTCCGAAGCCGTTCGCTTCTTGCACTATGCGGGAAAGACGCGCCAACAATATCCGCCCAACACTCTTCCCACGAAAGCCTGGTCGGACAAAGAGGTCTTCTAAGAAAATACCCGGGCCTTGAAAGGACGAATAGTAGTCGAAGAAGAGGGCGTAGCCCGCCGGTTGGCCGTCAATCTCGGCAATCAGTATTTGAAATTTTGGTCGGATTCCGAATCCATCTTGGCGGAGCTGTTCCTCGGCGACTACAGTAGGAAGCCGCTCGTATGTTGCAAATTCTTCGATAAGGGTTTTAAGCAAAGGGACATCATTTACGGTGCCAGAACGAATCGAGAGCATCGACTAATCCTCGTTCAGCAGATTAACACGCGTGTATTCGGAACTTGCTTCTTAATGTAATGAGGCACAACCGTTCGAGGCTGGAACGTTGCGCCGCTTGAGCATAGAATCGTTTCATATTTCACATCGGACGGAACTCGTCGATTGGTGCAAATATGAACGTGCAATTCATAGGCAAGTTAACGCCGGAAGATTTGAACGATGTTCAAAAAGACGCTCGCTCAACGATATATCGGCATGCGTTGAGGCCTGCAACCATACGCAAACTCCTATTTCGGACGTTGGCAGTACCTTTGGCTTTGGCAAGCATTGCTGCCTTATCGCTCGTGGCCGCGGTTTCCTTCGGATGCTATGGCGCGGCCATGCTTCTCGGGAGGATTGGTCCCTTACGCAACGCTTATCAATTTCTCTCGCGAGCTTACGACCGCTTCATCTACCGGCTTGGCCAAGAAGTTCTGCGGGACAGCCGAGACAGCCCGGCGCTAAGAATCATGGTCTCCCTCACCCTTACGGCCGTGCCGATTTTCGTGATTCAACTCGTATTGGGAAAACCTCGATTTCTGCTCGCGATCGCATTCTATCTTTCCCTCTACGGTCTCAGGGCTCGGCGCTCTGTGAGGATGTTCAGCGCCAAGCACTTAGAAGCACACCGACCCCAAGGGTACTTCTCGGACAAATACGTTAGAGTTTTCGGCCGCTACGTCGAATTTTTTCTCGGATATTTGTATGGGGACCTTCCAGAGTTGGGTCGCACCGTTCATGTCCGTCTCCACCACAAAGAGAACGGCGGGTTCGACGATAATGCCTCCTCCCTTCGTTACGATCGAACTAGCCCGCTGGATTTCCTTTGGTATCTTTCCGACAACATTTGGACGGCCTTGGGGTTCGCTCCATACCGGTACTTTAGAGCTAGAGGCGATGAGAAGAACCGGAAACGAATGCTATGGGGGATGACCCGGTACTTCATATATTTCGGCGCTGTCTTTATCTACGATTGGAGAATTGGAATTCTGTTTGTGTTAGTTCCGCTTCTGGCCATGAACTCCATCATGGCAATCACCTCATGGGTTCAGCACGCCTTCTGTGACCCGGAGGATCCCGAGAATTATTTTGTAAATACCGTGACTATCATCGACGACGTGAACTTCATGAACGAGGGATACCACCTCTGTCATCATCACCGATCTGGTCTGCACTGGACCGAGATGCCGGCCCATCTGGAGCGGATTCGCGACAAGATGCGGGAGTCCAGGTCTTTGGTCTTTCGCGACCTAGATTTTTTGGAGCTTTTCGTCGAGTTGACGCTTCTTCGTAGGATGGATGTGCTTGCCGAGAAGCTTGTCCCGTGGGAACCCATGAATCGCGAAGAGAGGTTGGCGTTGCTAGCCAATAGAACTAAGCCTGTAGGAGCCATTTCGGTTTGAGCCTTCATGAGAAGGCCTTACGGGAAAGAGCCGGGTTCCCCAGTCGATTAAAACTAAACTCCCGGTAGGAAGTCAGAAATTCCGAAGGAACCTCGCCTAAGCGTTCTGTACCTGTCCAGCTTTCGAGTTCGACCGGACATTCTCAGCCTGCAGCGACCAGTTGCCGGTAAACTGCGGGCAGGTGTTGCGTCGACCGTCTGATCAGCGTTTGGCCAATCATCATTGCGGCCTCGGATGACAGCGACCATTTCCTGGATGCGCAGATTACTTGTTCTTTGAGGACAAAAGTTCCAGAGCCTTGTTGAGGGCGGTATCGCGGCCGCTCGCAAGGTCCTCATCGGGGAATATGGGGACTTCAATGTCTGGCGGCACACCCGGTCCATCGAAGGCCTTTCCATCCTTGGTCAGGTAAATCTCGTTGGGCAGTCCGAAACTCCATCCGTTCGGCAGCTTGCGTCCCAAAACGTCGGAGAACACTCCCTGCGTATTCGCTCCCACGCGGATGACACGAGGTTGGCGGTCCAAAACGGCCATGGTAAATGTTTCCGCTGCGCTGACACTGTCCGCGCTGGTCAGCAGTACCACCGGACCGCGGAAGCCGGGCCGCTCGACGATGTGAACGATGACGGGCTGAAGCGGAGTGCGATGGTCTGGATTGTGAATGTCGTTGCGGATGACCTTGGAATAGGCGAGGTAGTCCTGTGTGGCGAGGCGCGAGGCAATAGAGATACCGAACACGTCGGAACCTCCTCCGTTAATTCGCACGTCGATTATGAAACCCGACCATTTCCCCGCATCCTTGAAAATCGCGTCCAGATCATTCTCTAGTGTCTCTAGTTGTTTCGCGAACTCCTTATCCTCGGCATAGTCACTAAATGAACGAATGCGCAGATAGCCCACCGATGAATTCAGCATTCCGAACTGAAGTTGCTTATTGCAGAAATCCCGCAATCCCCCATGCACATATTGCTTCTCGATAATCTCAGTAATCCGCGCTGAGTTCTTCTTCTGCATCGGGTCCGCAGCAGGGCGGTAGCCGTGAAATCTCTTCTGAATGGATTGAGCCTTAATGAAGGTGTGCGCGTCGTGCAACGGATCGATCATCTCGCTCAGAATACGAAACAATTCTTCTGGCTTCGTTGCTGCCGTCACTTGATGACGAAACTTCTTGTCGACCGCGAGCCAGTCCATCTTTCGCAGCGCAAAGAAGGGATAGTGCTCCGCAAACGTTTCCCAGAAAATCCAATAATTTGAAACTGGCGTATCCGCCGTGGCCGACCCACAAACTTCCGGCCTCGAAGCGGTGCGCCGCAGCAAAATGCTCGAAACGCTACCATCTTCGTGGAGCCAGCGTGTGTCCGGTGAGCTTCCCGGACTCACGCGAGTCACATCGCCTTCGTTCGAAAATAGAATCTCGTTATTTGTGTCCGCCCCATTCTTACGGGTTGCTTTGCCCACTGGGATGCAACTCCGCTCAGTAATCTCAAAACTACGAAGCTCGTCGCCTTTGAATTCAATCAGCTTGCCGTAGCCGTCGGTGAGCCACAGTCCGTCGAGGGATTGCGTGAAGGGTTGAGCCTGAGCACTCGTAGAGGCGGGAAAAAGAGCGAATACCGCGGCGACAAGGAGAAAAGCGAACATCGCGCACCGCCGTTGGGTTATGCGTTTAAGATGCATGCGGACCTCCCGCAAGATGCAAGTCTGTCCCTCATGAACTCTCCCTTGTTTGGCTCAGCTTACACGAAGATTCCACGTTGTTGTGCCCAGGCCTATATTGCGAGGCAAAGCGCAAGTCGCGTAACCGGACGCGTCCGATTAGTGCGTTACTCGATCAGGATTTAGCCTGCGAGCTACCCCTCTTCGTTGACTTGCCTTGGGGGCGCAACCTAAGATCAGCGCCAGATGGCGGACTCAGGATCACTTGTCGGACAGAACGTCTCCCATTACCGGATTCTGGAGAAGCTCGGTGGCGGCGGTGTGGGCGTGGTTTATAAAGCGGAAGACACCCGCCTGCACCGTAATGTTGCGTTGAAATTCCTACCCGGCAATCTAGCGAAAGACCCACATCTATTGGCGCGTTTTCAGAGGGAGGCACAAGCGGCTTCGGCTTTGAACCATCCCAACATCTGCACCATTTACGACATCGGCGAAGCGGAGGGAAAGGCGTTTATCGCCATGGAGTATCTGGAAGGTGCAACGCTTAAGCATCGCATTGCAGGCCGGCCCATGGAGCTCATCCAAACCACCAAGGAAACATCACATCCGCTGACGGAAGCGAGCATGCTTGAAGAGCTAGATTTGGATCTTGTTCCCCGCCGTGTCGCCCACGATGGGTGCACGCAAACCCAAACGAACGAGACATCGGTTTCCATCCAGCAGGGCCACTCGTTCATCGCGGTTTTGGAGTTTCTATGACCGGTGGCAGGCCGGTCGCCGAAAAATATCTCAAGCCCATGACTGAGGTGAAGAACGCCAGAATGTCCGCTGCCTGGTGGTTACTCCCCATACGGGCTTCTAGGAAGGTGAGTGCGCCCTCCCCGAACTGCACTAACTCCTGTTCAACGCTATAGTCGGGCATGTTCGACAACTATCCTTTGATACGCTCTTTTAGCTCAGGATTCACGCCACATGACTTGGCTCGAATATCATGAATTGACGAAGCACAGTGCAGAGTCGCTGCGACGAAATCGGCACTACCTCGATTGGGCCAATATGCCCGATCCGTTTCGGCATTATGAAGGCGTTCCGCTCGTGGATTTGCCGGCCGACCCGCCGGCCCCTCAGATTTCGGCTCTCGAAGTACTCGAGGGTAAAACGGGAAATACTCAGGCGAGGGACGGTGCGGAATTCCTTTCGCAGTTGATGTTCTATTCAGCCTCGATTAGCGCGTTTAAGCGAGTCCAGTCCACCGGAGCTATCTACTCTCTGCGCATCAATCCTTCTTCCGGTAATCTCCATCCGACCGAATTTCACTTCTGCACGCGAGGATTGGTCGATTGGCCCGATGGCCTCTATCATTATCGCCCCTCATCCCACATGGCAGAACGACGTGCCATCGGAGATTTTGGCGCGAAACTTGTCAACAACTCTGCCCCACTCATTTTCGTCCTGACTAGTATTGCTTGGCGGGAAGCCTGGAAATACAGGGACCGGGCCTATCGGTATTGCTTACACGACATCGGACATGCCTGGCAGGCTCTCGCGCTTGCGGCTCGATCTCTCGGAAGCGAGAGCTTTGCTATTGGGCATTTTTTGGATGACAGGGTAGCGGAATCGTGTCTCCTCAGTCCGGACGAGTGGCCCATGTTAATCGTCGGGCTTCACGGCACGTCCATTCCGGTGAACAAGCTGAATGCAGACGAGACGGTTGTGTTTGGGGGCCAGCCCAACCGACTGTCGGAAGAGCAAAGAACTTTCCCTCTGATCGAACGCATTCACACCGCCACGAAGCTCAGCACAGAATCCACCATTCCCTCTCTTGGCGAGCCGAAGGTATCCGGGCGCGGGGAAGTCAGCCTGCCGCCTCCTGTCTCCACAAACCACGGTTTCGGTGGCGTCGTTCGTACACGGCGTTCTGCTCTTGACTTCAAGGGTGGGCGCGAGTCGATCTCCTTCGCGCAACTTGCGACGCTCCTGTCCATCACAAGGGGGCGTCTGTTCGCCGATTTCGCTACACATCGTTACGTCCATCTCTATCTTTACGTCCATCGCGTCGAAGGCCTGGAGCCGGGTGTTTATCGCTTCTGGCCGGAGCATGCAGAGTTGGAAAGAATCAAAGCGGGGGACCAACGCCTGGTGGCGGCAGCCCTGAGTTTGGGACAAGAGCTGGCCGGTAATGCATGCGTGGCATTTTCCATGATCGGCGATTTTGAAGGTGCTTCCAGCTGGTACGGAGATCGCGGTTATCGATACGTGCATTTCGAGGCGGGAGCAATTGGCCAACGAATGTATCTCACTGCCGAGGCTCTTGGACTGGGAGCAACAGGCATCGGAGCATTTTTTGATGAAGAAGTGAACCGATATCTGGGCCTCTCAGCTGAGCTAGGACAAGTCGTCTACCATTTCGCAATCGGTTACCCTGTTGCTGATCCGCGCCTGGAGGCTTGAGAACGTATGGTCGGTATCCTGGTACACGGGAACAACCATTTCATACTGTCCGGACCGTTACCTGAAGAGGTAGCCGCGCGGGCGCTGGTGCGGCACTGGTCCATCGTCCAAATTGGCGAGAAGAGGTCGTCGTCTTTCGGTCAGTGGCAGATTAGGTCGAAAGAGTTTCGAGAGAACCTGGAATGGGCAGTCATTGTCCCAGGCGACCGTGAGACCTCTCCAGGAGTCGCGCAATTACTTGAAGAACTTTCAGCTCGCGGGGTAACCATCCGGAGATTGTGTCGCGGCTGCTGGTAGGAAAGAGAGCGTCCCTCAATCGACAACGCATCGAGACTTTTACCATAAATGGGCTTCGGGGAAGTGGGTATTGCTCCTATTTCCAGCAAAACAAGGTTGCCTGGCGCGCTAACCCCAGATTGACGTTACCCGGAAAAGTTCGTACTAGCCAAGTTTCGAGCTACCGCCCCGCAATGCTTGTTCAGGTTGATCCAAAGAGGCGAGGAATTGTTCGAGAGCGGAGCGGTATTGGACGGGCGCGATGAGTGACGATTCTTCGTGGCACGCACCCTCAATACGGAGGAAACGCTTGGGCGAAGGCGCGGCGTTATACTCCTCCTGGCCGAATTGGAAGGAGAGGACAGGATCGTGAGCACATTGGACTACCATCACGGGAGCCCTGATTTGTTTCAGTTTGGAAATCGTGTCGAACTGAGAGTAAACGAGAAGGCTCAGGCCGGGGAGAAACCAGAACATCTTGCTGGCCGCTCGAGACGCAGACGGAAGCGGTGCTTCGAGGATGAGCGCGCCTACTTTGTGATGGGCAGCGATATCGGCGGCTACGGTCGTCCCTAGAGATTGGCCGAAAGAGAGGATGGACTTGGGGTCGAGACGTTTTGTGTTGATGAGGAACTGATACACTGCGTCGGCGTCAAGATAAAGACCCGCTTCGCTAGGTTTGCCCTCGCTGTGGCCATAGCCGCGATATTCCAGGGCAAGGACATTGGCGGGAGTATCGCGCAGGAATTCGTAGGTAGGTTCACGGTTGGCAATATTGGAGGCGTTTCCGTGGAACGCTAAAAAAGTGAATT
>Ga0247661_1000225_pt1 | contig 10577 bp, 5 predicted proteins | sample CNK02_metaG_FD_182799 | JGI IMG/M metagenome (GOLD analysis project Ga0247661, IMG submission 182799) | Soil microbial communities from Purdue University Martell Research Forest, Indiana, United States - CNK02 | ecosystem: Environmental > Terrestrial > Soil > Temperate forest > Bulk soil | place...
TATAAGCTCGCGAGCGCCAGTAGTATGACTCGGGCGTACGCTTGCCTCCCGCGGAGGCGAGCAGCGCGAGCAGCTGCCCTTCGCGAAACTGGCACTCGAGTGTTTGTGTATGACAGTCGGGTTCGGGTAGCCGCCGCTCCTCCTCCTCTTCGCGGCGAGCCCAGTCTGCATGTCCGGTCCGGCGATATACTTCCGCAACGCTTCCGTGCAAAGCGTGCATCGTGGGCATCTTCTTTAGAGCCTGGCGGTAAAGGTAAAAAGCGCTGGAGAATTGCTGGTCGCGGAGCCGAGCCTCCGCGACCAGCGCCAGCCAGTACGGCGACCCCGGCGCTGTTCTTTGGAGCTCGTCGAACGCGCGAACGGAAAGTGATTCGTAACTGCGACCGAGTCCGTACCAGGCCGGCGAGCTCTCGGGAGCAAGGTCGGTGAGCCTCTGGAACTGTTCGGCTGCCTCTGCCAGGCGGCCGAGCGACAACAGAGCACTCGCAAGCATCTCGAGCGACTCCCGATGATCCGGCTGGAGGCGTAAGACCATCTGGAGCGCGTCGACGGCCGCCGAGGTCTGGCCGAGCTGCAGGCGAGCCGCCGCTAGGAAGAGCCATGCCGGCGTGAGCTTGGGGTCGAGCTTTACCGCCGCTTCGAGCGGAGGTATCGACTTGCGCTCGTCTCCGGCCATATGTAAGGCCATGCCAAGGTTCAGCATCAGGCCCGCGCTGTTGGGAACTGCTTGATTCAGTTCGCGATAGAGTGGGACGGCTTCAGTGAACCTGCCCTGGGCCATGAACTCTTTGGCGCGCCGCGACTTCGCGGCGATGTCATCGGACTGCGCAGGGGAGCTCGATTGAACGAGCATGGAAGCCAGGCAGATGAAAAGCGTTGGCACAGCTCTCGTCACTGTCTTCTTGCTCCAAGACGGCCATTATAGACAGATGTCTCCGCGGACGTCAGCACGGCGGCCGGCAGCAAGGCAAGCACAAAAACGAAGAGCGCAGATCCTCCGGCCCGCGCTCCAAGCTGCTGCGGGGCACGCGAATGCGTGCCCCGGCTAGCGTGTAATCGTTAGAACGACAATCGGAAACCCAAGCGGAACTGTCGCTCGTCATTCTTGGCCGACGTGATGGTCAGGAAATCGCCACTACCTAAGCCGACGTTCGGATTGTTGAAGTGTGGCGTGTTGAAAAGATTGGCGGCGTCGAGACGAAATTGCAAATCAAGACGCTCTTTGACTTTGAATGTCCGGAAAAGGCTGAAATCCAAATTTACAGAACCCGGCCCATAGAGTGTATTACGGCCGACTGTCCCGTAAATATTTGGAGCTGGGTCTGCGAATGCGCTCGGGTCATAGAACGGCAGGCCCGGGCCGACTCCACCGAGTTTCTTGGTGGGGCCAACTTGGTCTGGAGTCTGGGTCTGCCCCACGGCGTTCAGGGTTGCGGACGAGGTCAAACTGAATGGTTGGCCAGAAATTGCGCTGAAGATACCGCTCGTCTGCCAGCCAGAGAGGATCGCTGTAGCCACGCCGCCACCGTTGGCCCACTGCTTGCCTGTGCCAAATGGAAGTTCGTAGACGTAGGCCAATTGGAAGATCTGCGGAGTGTTGAAACCGGCCGGGGCCCGGTTGCGCCGCAGGACGTTGGGATCGTTATAATTCAGGCTAGCCCAGCCATCGTCATCTGTAAGGTCTATGGCTCTGGAGTAGGTGTAAGCTCCTTTGACCAAGAAACCGTGTGAGAATTGGCGATTGATGGAAACCTGAAGGGCGTGATAGTTGGCACTCAGCCAACCTTGGAAGAGAAGCGTGTCCGACGTGCGGCCAAAGGCCGGTACCAGGCAGGTTTGCGTAGCAAAATCCGCCGTCTTGCAGTTCAAGGGTTGCCCCAAATTGCCTGTGCCAGGCTGAGAAGCATTGATGTTCAAGTCCGCGAACTGGTGAACTGTCTGCGTGCCAACGTATCCCACGGAGACCAGGAAGTTAGCTGGAAGCTTGCGCTCTACCACCAGGTTCCAGGACTCGATATAACCCCGCTTTAGCTCGCCCGGACCTACGGTGCGCTCCAAAGCCTGGGGCGGTAGAGGAACAATGCCGGTGCTGATGTCCGGACAGCATACGGAACCAATCCCGACTGGAATTGGTCCGCCGGGGAGTGGGGAAGCCAGCGGCGAAAGCGATGAATACGGAACAAAGCTGTTTGCTCCGACAAAGTTTGAGCCCACGGTAAGTGGGTAGAAACCGCGAAGCGGCCTCGCCAGCGGCAACGGGTCGACGGTGATACCGAAGCCGGTCCGCACCACGGTATCATTGTTGATCTGGTAGGCCAATCCGACTCGAGGGGCGAATAGCTTCTTGCTTGTAGTAACACCAAGGTTTCCAGAATTGCCGCCGAGACCGCCCAGTAGCACATTGTTGGTGGTGGCGTCGTAGCGGTCAAACTGGAAAGAGCCGTTCCGCGTCATGAGCGGATAGTATTCGTAGCGCAGACCGAGCGTGGCCGTAAACTTCTTGGTGACCCGGTAGCGATCGCCGATGAAGAAGCCGTATTGCCATTCCCGGGCCGTTGCTTTGATAAATTGCTCGCTCTTACCCACGCCGACAGCGTTTCCAGCGCCGGTACCGAGCTCGCCGGCAAGGCCGAGCTCGAACTGTGCCAGAGCGTTGAACTGGTTCGGGGCAGCGCCTCCGTTTAGTGCTGTGACGGCGCCACCGAAATCGAACTCACCTCGCGGGCCAGCACCCAGCTCTGGTTGCCAATGGTTAAGATGGTGATGGATGATATCGATTCCGGCGCTGACCTGATGCTTGCCGTGAGACCATCGCACGTTGTGCGAGGTCGTGAAGCTCCAATCGTTACGGAACGCGGGGTTCCATCCTTCCGGATTGCCCATATTTGCGTAGCCGGAAACCGCAAAGAAAGGAAACCCGCTGCTGCGCAGATCCGCGCCGTTATTGGTGCCAGGAATCCCTAACACGTCCGATCCGATGTTCGTACCGAAGTCGGGGGTTTGCCCATACTCGCTCATGCGCGTAAAGCCTGCATTGCCGTCGACCACCAGATTGGGTGAAATTGTCCAGGTGTGACCGGCGGTGACGAGTTGCACGAAAGAATGGAATTTGCCGAGTCCACCATCGCATGCACAATCTCCGATGGCCTCGCCCAAGCTGGGCACGCCGGTAAAGACCGACTTCATAGCGCTGTACTTCGCAAAAATAGTGTGTGCCCTGGTGCGGACCCAGTCGACTTTACCGTCAAAATTGTGACGGTCCAGACTCTGCGTGGCCGACTTGAAATAATTATCAATATTGCCGGCTCCAGACACGTTTGGAGGCGGAAGCAGCGCCAGAATCTGAGCCGCGACGGGGTCGACGGGTATGGCCGCCTGGTTAGGAAACGGAGTGCGTCCGGTGCCGTCAGGGTTTCCTGTATGCGGGTCATAGATCACCGTGCCGGTACCGGTAAAGTCTCCGGCGATGAGCGCCGGGGTCGGCAGGGTCACCAGACCGGTGCTGCGGTTATCACGTTCAAGCGTCCCGTTGTAGCTTCCAAAGAAGAACAACTTGTCCTTCTTGATCGGGCCACCGAATGTGCCGCCAAAGTCGTTCAAACTACTATCGCCCTTTTCTGGGCTGTTGGCCTCAGTCTCAAAGAACTGCCGCGCCCTAAGGCCCTGATCTTGGTGGTACTCAAACAGCACGCCGTGGAATTGATTTGACCCCGATTTGGTGATCACTGTGACAGCGGCGCCGCCAGTCATGCCCTGCTCTGGGTCGAAATTATTTGTGGAAATATTAACTTCCTGAACGGTTTCTGCCGGCGGTATGTACACCGCGTGGTGAGGCAACCAGACGAAAACGTCCGCAGCGCCGTCTACTCGCGTGTTGTTGTTATTGCGGTTGGTGCCATTAATGTTGGTGCTCAAACCGCGTTCCGGCGTATCCGCAATAGCGTTTTGAAATACTCCAGGTGTTGCGCCAGGCACAAGGTTAATCAGCGTCTGAAAATTGCGGTACTGATTGAGCGGCAGCTCCAGAACGGCTTTTGCGGTGAGTTCGGTATGAAGGTCGGTTTTTTCAGTCTGCAGAGTCACCGCGGATGCCTCGACCGTGATCTGTTCGGTCATGGCACCTACTTCTAACCTGGCGTCAGCGTTAGCGACGGTGTTGGCCGTAATAGTCAAACCTTTTTGCGTAACAGGCTTGAAGCCATTAGCGGTGACTTTGAGGTCGTAGTCGCCCGGCCGGATGTCGGTAAAGGTGTAATGACCGTTCTCGTCGGTGTCAGTTTCATTCACAACACCGGTGGCGAGGTTGGTGACCGTTACATGAGCTTTCGGCACGCCCGCACCACTTGGGTCCATGATTGTGCCGCTAACCGATCCGTACAGTACCTGAGCTTTTAGTTGACAAGCGTACCCGAGCAAAAAGAAGCTGAAAGCCAAACAAGCCAATAGCAAAAAACGCATTTTGATCTTCGACATCCCGTCTGCCTCCTTTATTTCCGACCTGATTTCCTCTTTGGCCAAACGAGTCCCGGCCTCAAGTGGACGCAAGCCCGATAGCAGTGCAGCGCGAATTTCGCTGATTTGGTTGCTGTCCGGTCAAAGCCCAGCTTTTGAGAACACCCCTAGACCCGACAATTGGGGGGAAGCTATCAACATGAGGCACAGGTTGTCAAGTAATTTCTTTTCTTTTTCAAACTAAGTTAGGGCACAATACAGGGAATGCGAACGAGTTAGTTATATTTTCGGATTTATTTCCACAACCCAACGGACAGACCAGCCGAAAGTCCATACCGAATGAAGCATTGTAAGACCAAGCGCGAACACGACTTGCACGTAGTTGAAGCTCTGGTGCGAAGGTTTGGTTCTCTTTCCCAAGTCGAGATTCACGAACTTACCCTTCTGCGAAGAAGCACCATCTCCGGGCTTGCGCGAGACCTATTGAAACAGGGAAGGCTTGTTGAGGCCGGTCGTTCGGACAACTCTATGGGCAGGAAGCGCATTCTGCTTCGCCTCAACGAGGAGCACGGCTTTTTTCTGGGAGTCGGATTCGACGACGAAGCCGTGCTCGCAGCTGTGACGGACCTTCATCCGAGGATCCGCTCGATGGTGCGTGAAGCCACGCGATTGGACGGAGGCATGAACGGCCTGGTGCATCAGCTTCTCTCTTGCGCACACGAAGCCGTTCGGCAGGCCGGTCTCAAATCAGAATCGCTGCTAGGGATCGGCGTCGCCGGCTCAGGAGTGGTGAATAGTCAAGAGGGCACGATGGTGATGTCTTCTACCATTGAGCCTTTCAAACATGTGCCGCTGCGACGCATATTCGAGAAAGAGTTCTCATCCAGCGTGCTGCTGGCGAATTTCACGAGTGCGAAGGCAGTGGCGGAGAGGACGCTCGGTGCAGGTGGGATGGCCGACGACATGATTTACGTAGAATATGGCAAGACCGGAATCGGTGCGGGGATTATCTGTGGCGGAAAGCTGCTTCACGGCGCTCGGTACGCAGCAGGCGAGTTGGGTCATACGCACATGACCGAAGAAGGTCCCGCATGCAAGTGCGGCAGCTTCGGTTGTTTAGAATCGCTCGCAGGAGCGACGGCCATCGAGGCGAGAATCCGCAAGGCCATCGCCGAAGGGAGCGGGTCTGATGTGATATCGCTGGCTGGAGGTGATCCGGCCGCCGTTTCCGGATGGATGGTACTGAAGGCTGCCGAGATGGGCGACAAAACCTGCAGCGCCATAGTCGAGCAGGCAGCCAATTACCTAGGGTTGGGCCTCGCCAACCTGGTGAACCTCTTTAACCCCTCGGTTATCGTTCTTGACCAGCGGCTTAAGCTTGCGGGGCACGGTCTACTCGAGCAAGTGATAAAGGTTGTGAAAAGGCAGGCCTTAAGCTATTCGACGGAAGATGTGAGCATCCGCTTCGGGAAATTGGGTGCCGAAGCCAGCATCCTGGGTGCCGTTTCGATCGCGCTTGAGAAGCATTTTGAGATTCCAGCGCTGAAGCCTCCTCGATTTCTGATCGAATCCATTTCTGGTCCTCAGCATCGCGGCTTGAGGCATGAAACAACTGCCAGGACAGTTTCCGACGCGCTGCCAGAGCTCCCCCACGTCACGTCTGGCCCTGAATGAATCCTAGCATTAACGTCTGACGCTCCGGCCGGTGCCCTGACGGATCGTCACAATCTGGTCCGCTTGAATTCGGTCCCAGGCTTCGCTGCGGCCGTCCGGCCAGTGGACGATCAGCCCATCCATCCTCGGGTCCTCTCCTAATCCAAAATGCACCCGGACATCGTTCGCGCTTAAGTAGCTCGAATCTGTGTGGGCACGCCGCGTGAGTTTGCGTCCGCCTTGACGAACTTCGACCCGGGCACCGATCGCAAAGCGATTTCCGTTAGCTGCTTCCAGGCGAACCAGAAGCCAGTGATTGCGGTTGAGAAATCTGGTCTGGTTCAGCAACAGCCTCGCGGGGCCATTGTTGTTGGTAATCACAACGTCGATGGCACCGTCGTTGTCGATATCCCCGAAAGCCGCTCCGCGGCTTACCTCGGAAATGGCAAGGGCAGGCCCAGCAACTCCGGTTACCTCGCGAAACTTCTTTCCATCCCCTTCGTTGTGAAACAACTGATTGATTTGATCGAACGGATACGGGCTACCGCGCAAGGACGCGATGCGGTTCACAGCACCGTTGGCGACAAACAGATCCAGATGACCATCATTGTCATAGTCAAACCATTCCGTACCGAATCCGGTGTAGGGTAAGGTCGTCTGCAAGAGTCCGCGTTCCGCGGAAGCATCGTAGAAGTTTCCATGGCCATCGTTGACGTAGAGATTGCAGCCTTCATTAGTTAAGTTAGTTTTTAAGATATCATCATCGCCGTCATTATCAAAATCTGCACAGGTCACACCCATACCGGCTTGCGGCGCGCCGTCGGCGTTGTACGCGGTTCCCGATAATAAGCCGCTTTCTTTGAACGTGCCGTTACGCTGATTGACCCACAGGTAAGCGGCAGCGCCGTCATTGGCGACATATATGTCCGGCCACCCATCGCCGTTGAAGTCAGCGCAGACCACTCCGAGGCCAGGTCCAACGGCGGCGCCGATTCCGGCCTTTTCGGTGACATCTTCGAATGTGCCGTCGCCGCGGTTGTGGAAGAGACGCGCCGGCACCGGCTGGTACATTTTGGGCGTGCAATAATCGCGCTCTCCTGTGGACAAGAAGCAGCGTTTATTGCCTTTCACTGTGAAGTCCAGATAGTTTGCTACAAAGAGATCAAGTCGCCCATCGCAGTCATAATCAACCCACGCGGCGCTTGCGCTCCAGCGGGCATCATCGACGCCGGCCTGCGCCGTGACGTCTGTGAATGTGCCGTCACCGTTGTTGTGGAAGAGCACGTTTCGTCCGAAGTTGGTTACGTAAAGATCCTGGAAGCCGTCATTATCGTAGTCCCCGACAGCGACTCCCATTCCATAACCGATGTGGCCGACTCCGGCTTTTTCGGTGACATCTACAAACGCCAGTTTTCCGGTCTCACTCAATAGATTGCGGAACAGGCGATTGCCAGGCTTCCAGTCCGGCGCAGGCGGAAACTTCGCCAGCCGAGGATCCTGAGTAGGGTCGAGCATCGTGCCCTGCACGAGATAGACGTCCAGGTCGCCGTCGTTGTCGTAATCGAAGAGAGCGACGCCGGCTCCCATGATTTCCGGCATGTAGTACTGGCCGATAGCGCCGTTGAAATGATGGAACTTCAGGCCGACTTCCTCGGCAGCCTCGCGAAAAAGCGAAACCTGCGTGGGATGAGTGACGGCCGTACTCCACGGTGTGCTAACGCCTCCAGGAAGACCCAAGGAGAGCAGCTCCAAAAAATCGCGACGACTGTAGATGCGCCTCCGTTTTTGTGCAAGACGTCCGGTAGAGCCCCACTTCCATTCTTTCACCGTGGAGTCACCGGCGGCGTTTCTAGGATGCGGAGGTCGCGCTCGATGCTGTCAACCAGGCCGGACTGCCCGCGTGCGACAGCTCCATCTCGTGCCCGGCGTATGTAGTGCAAAGCATTCTGTCGGTCCCCGGAGCGTGCGAACGCCGCGCCTAGAGCGTAGATGTATCGTGGGGTGTCTCCATCCTCCGGCTCAATCGTCTTTTTAAGTTCCTGGATTCCTCCGTTATAATCATGTTGATTCACGAGCACGCGGCCCAAGTTGAAGTGCGCCTGCCGATCGCTCGGCTTGTTGTCGATCGCTTTGCGATACTCGGCTGCGGCCTCCACTAATCTGCCTCGCCGCTCTAGAAGATACCCCATGTTGTTGTGGGCAGACGCATGAAATGGGTTGATTTCGATGGTTTTCCGGAACGCACTTTCCGCCGCTTCAAATCTTTGAGTAGTGAGGAGAAGAACGCCGTAGTTGTAATAGCCTTCAACAGAGTATGGTTGCAAGCGGACCGCCGCGCGATAGTGCTCCTCCGCTTTGTCAAATTGACCGGTCCGGCTGTAGAGTTCGATTAGGTTAATATGCGCTTGAACCATTTGTGGATCGATCTGAAGAGCCTTTTCGTGGGCCATCACAGACTCCTCGAGTCTTCCTTGCCGCTCAAGATCGATGCCTGCCTGCACCTGACTTGAGGCGCTCAGGTTCAGCGCACGGACCTCATTAAGCAAGGAGTCATTTGATGGCGGAGCCGCATCCTTGTTTGTTTCAAACAGGCGAAGCTGTTCCTCTGCTTTATCATCCTGCCCCAGGGTGCGATAGACCAAAGCCAGGGCGTAATGGGCAGCTCCGAAGTCGGGGAACAATGCACACGCTTTGCCGTAAGCATCGGCTGCGCCCGGGAAATCCCGACGACTCGCGCGAACCCTACCAAGCCCGTAGTATGCATCCGCATTGTCAGAATGATTCCTTACGATCGCGCCGTAGAGTTCCTCGCTTCCATTCCAATCGGCGGAGGTAAGTTGGCAATTTGCCAGCCCAAGTTGCGCGGGAAGATAATTGGGATCAAGGTGCAGAGCCGAGCGAAAACTAGCCGCCGCTTCGCTGCAATGGCCTTGTGACGCTTCGACCGTCCCGAGATAATATATCCACTTAAAGTTGGACGGCGCCAGCCGTATCGCCCTCCGGTAGCTCAACGCTGCTTCGTGCCACAATCCATAGGCTTGGAAAATCATTCCCAGTCTGCCGGAGGAATTGGCATCGGCGAGATGAGCACGAGCATCTGAGTATGCTTCCCGAATTTGATCCCGAACACGCGGAGAAACATTTTCAAGAGCAGGTGTAGGCAATTCTGGCACCGCCGGGGTCTTCTGGTCTGCAACAGTGTTCCAAGCAAGAACAAAAATCTGGCAAACGATCAAACACAAAACCCTGCACATAAGTCTGTTTCCATCAAGATCTCAGTCAGGCAGATCCCAAATTTCATCAGAATCCGCAACGGGCATATTCAACCAAAACTTCGTCGTTGTCGACCGCGAGTTTTTTCGGATTATCTACCCAGCTTTGGCATAAGGGATACATGAAAGAGTTCAGCCTAGCCTCGAGAAATTTGGGTGCCCCGCTTCCTTGTCCTCAGGGAGGACTGTGTATCTCCCGGGACAGACTTGCTCAAAGCGATATTCGCCACCCAAGCCCGTCTTCGCAGTTGGAAGCAGCGCACTTAAATTGATGCCCAGAGGCCAAGCTTTGACCCTAATGCCCGTCACGGGATGTCCGTTGTGGTCAGAAACGATTCCGTGAACAATCCCCCTTACACGTGGGCCTTTGGATTACGCTTTGGGCGGACGAGCTATTCGCCGTTACAAGGGCGAATAGCAAAGCGTCGAACTCAGCCCAAAAGGAATGTTCTTTGTCGCATAACACCTTCGCACTAAGCATATTATGCCTGTCGATTGGCCGTCGCCCTGGTCAACTCCCGGGAAGTCGCATAACCGGAGAAGTCCAGTTCCCAGGACTTCACATGGACGGTTTGCGTGTTAACCATGCATTTTCATTGGGGAGGATCGGCTGTGCTGAAAGCGTCCGCAATTTGTGGGAGGTAGGTTTGATCGATCTCAATCCGAAAGACAAGTTGAGTGTCCGCGCCAAGCGTCCGTTGAGCTACTCCGTCCACGACGATGTGCCCTTTACCATCACCTTCCAGTTTCAGTGTGATATACGGCTCAATCGGCACAAGTTGAGCAATGCCTGTGAGGTTGCGATGCAAGACCCGAATTTCTTCGGCGAATGTCACTAATTCATCTTGATAAAACTCCGCATTTATCTTGCCTCGCCACTCGTCGCAATGAACTTCCACCTCTGCGCCGAACCAGCCTTCAACATCACGCGCCGAGGCTACTCGAATCGAAACATGTTCGCCATCTCGATTTCCGATTACGATTTCGCCCGTTTTTTGCATCTGCCACAGTTTATATCACGGTCGCCAGCTTGAATTTCTGGAAACGCGGCATTCGTGTGAGGTCCACTTTTCCGGTTTCGGCGGTGCATTCAATAGGTCGATGCAACACCATCTAGGAACTAATCTGTTCAAAGGTGGTGTTTATGATCCAACGAAAACGGTGGAGACTTTCTTCCGCGGAAAAAATCGACATCTGGCG
>Ga0247661_1000226_pt1 | contig 10555 bp, 14 predicted proteins | sample CNK02_metaG_FD_182799 | JGI IMG/M metagenome (GOLD analysis project Ga0247661, IMG submission 182799) | Soil microbial communities from Purdue University Martell Research Forest, Indiana, United States - CNK02 | ecosystem: Environmental > Terrestrial > Soil > Temperate forest > Bulk soil...
TGACAGGAACAGGCTTGATTATCAACCAATATCGACCACGCACAGCATACCACAGTCGGCACGCTGAGAGCGCTCAACATCACGCAGCGTTCGCTGCCATCAACAGCCGCTCGAGCATGCCGAGCGCATCGCGCAGTGCGAGCCGACTGTCATTCAGCGCAGCTGACAAGCACTGGCCCACGAGCACGAGCATGGCATCGGTGTACGTCCGTACGCCTGGGCCAGCGACCGCGAGCACCGCCTCGACCACGACAGTCGAAGCTTCGCCAAGCTCCTGCAACTCACGCCCGCGCATGGCCCGCAGCGCCCCGCACAAGTCAACGAGCGCAACGCCGGTGCCCGAGGTCCGGTACTCCTGCCACGGCCCAGCAAGCGCCTTGCGTGCGTCGCGCTGTAGCTCGTCGCGTAACAGCCGTGCGACCTGTGCCTCATGCTCGGCGGGCACGAGACTCGCCGCCTGCGAGCGCTCCACAGCTTCGGCCAATGCACGCTCCGCAGCCTGTATCGCCGCCTTGCCTTCGACGTGCGTGCGTTCTGCTAGCTGCCTTGAAAACTCAAACCGCTGCGCGCCCGAGCGTGGCCATGCTCGCCCGGCAAACTCGATCTTGTCTGTCATGCCTGTCCCGTCCTTTTCGCGTCGTCTGCTTCGTGAAAGTGCCTGAGCACCTTGCGTATGAAATCGTGCCCTTCAAGCAAGAATACTTGCGCAAACGCACGCGCCATGGAGCGCACCATCTCGTATTCGCGCCGCTGCGAAGCTGTCAGCCCCGTTTGGTCGAGCGATGCGTTTGCCTCGCGCTCGAGCATACGAAAGCGCGCCACACCTTCCGCTCGCAGCCCGGCGCGCGCAGCTTCGACGTCGTGTTTGGACATTAGTTGATCTCAACTTTCGAGCTACCCGTGCTGATGACACCATCACCGCCCCACGACGAGATGCTTCCGGTGATTTCAGTCGTCCCGATCACGCCCGTGAACGTTGCCAGCGGCAGCGTGACCTTGTCTCCCTTGCGCGCAGCAGGCTCGCCGCTCGTGCCCCCCAACACGAGCTTGACCGGTACGAAGCCCGGCCCTTGTGCGCCCACGAAGCCCGTGATGATGGGCTGTGCTCGGTCCCCCTCGATGAACTCAACAAGCACTTCGGCACCGGGCGTAAGCTTGGCGTGCGCGCCCGCAACACCGGGCCACGCTGAGACGTATCGCAAGTCCGGCACGCCCGATGCTTTGGTGACGGCCTGCAGATCAACACGCCCGTCGGCGAGCATGTTCACGACTCGATACCTGAAGCGCCCGAGCAAACGTTCGTCCATGACGCGTCGCACGATCGACGTGAGCAGCTCGGCGAGGTTGCCCGAGATGCGCTCGTCATCGGCGCAGTATGCCTGCACGCGCAGCTTGTTCTCTTCGAGCTCGACCGTGTACTCACGGATGACAGCAGGTCGATCGATGCGCTGGTCGGTGAGCGTGGCGCCGATCTGGATCGCCCCGATGTCGTTGTTGCTCACGCCCAACGTCGCCATGCGCAACCGCGGCTCGTAGGTCAGCAGCTCGAAGCGATCGCTGTTCAGCTGCGTCGCCGGGCGCATGCCGACGTTCGTGAGGCCGTCTTGCCCAACCCACCAAGGCACGGCGCCTATGACATCGGCGAGCGAGCCTGCAGCCGTGAGGTCGGCTTGCCGCACGTAGTCCACACCGATGCGCTCGCTCGCCGGCACGAACGAGCCGAGCGTCTCACCCGTCTCACGGCACAGATCCTCGACGACCTCGGCTGCCCTCACTCCGAAGTCGTTGTGATAGTGCTTCGCCGGCAACGTGCGGCTCCAGCTGCCCGCTCCGCCGCGCACCATGCACTTGCGTGTCAGCGCGAAGACGCCGTTCTCTCCGGGCGCTACGGTGCCTCGCCATACGGTCGCGCCGATGCGCAGCTCGACCCGCTCACCGTCGGCGAGCTCGGGCGCTTCGAGCAGCTCGATGTCGGCGCACCACACGCCGGTGTTGGGCACGGTGAGACTCAGGCGCCGCACGCGTGCGCCGTTCAATGTTGCGTATGCGTCGGTCATGGTCTCGACAGCTCGTTCATCTGGCCGGCGTTGATCATCGCTTGGGCCGCGACCTTGGCCTGCAACGGGTCATTGGGCGTGGCCTCGGCACCATCGAGCTGTGCGAGCTTGAACTTCGGCGAGCGCGCTTCCACCAATCGCACCTCGACGACCCAGAGCCCGGGTTGCTCTTGCACAGGTGCGAACAGCTCTTCGACGTACACGCCTGTAATGCCGACGTCGTTGATGAGCGCGTGCTTGACCTCGAGGGCGCCCTTACCGTCGCCGGGAGTCGGCTCGCGTTCGAGGATCGGCTTGAACGCAATCCACAGGTCCCATTCCTGCTGCGTCGACAGGAAGAACTTCACCGTGAAGTGACAGATGCCTCGACCCATGTACACGACGCGCGCGCCTGATGTGCCGACACCCGCTTGCTCGTCAAACTTGCGTACCTCTTCGAGCCCGCTGATTTCGCAGTAGCCTGGGCTCAGCTCACCCTTGAGCGTCATTTTGTCGAGCATCTCGGGCTCGATGAATGGGCTTGTCATCGCGGCGTGTAGCTCTCGTCAACGCCGGCAAACTGATACGCGCCGATCGATCTTGTGCCGACCTTGGGCGCCTTGCCGGTCAAGCTCGCGACGAGCGCGTCCATCTTCGCGAGCCGTGGGTCGCGCGCCGGGACGGACGCACGCTTAGCAGTGGTACGCGCGCCTGGGATTTGTTTCTCGATCTCGCGTGCCGTCGCGTGCTGGCCACGAGCACGTAGGTCGCGTGCGAGGTCTTCGAGTGTTGCGGTGACAGATGCATTGGATGTTGACATGCCCCGAGACTAACACCCTGGGCGGTCAGATTAAACCGACGTAAGCCGCAGACGTCGACGCAATCGCAATAGCCTTCGTTTGCGCACGCTCGCCTGCAGCGGCCCAAGCTCGATCTCGTCGCTGACGATCCCGCGCACGATGAAGTCGAGCGGCACGTTGAGCAGATCTCCGATGGCCGCGACCTCGATCGTCTGCATGGCCCGCTGTCCAAGCTCCCATGCACGCACGCGCTCGAGCGACACGCCGAGGCCAAGGGCCATGCGGGCACGTGGCAACCCGCGGAGGCGGCGTGCTGCCATCACACGCGCGCCTAGGCCTCGATTCGCTGCAGCTGCGTCCATGGGCTGCAGCCTACCAAAGACAACGGGCGCCTCGGCTTGCACCGGGCGCCCGTCACCATTCACCGAACGTTTTAGACTTAGGGGAACGTAGGGGAACCAACCGCCGTTTCAGCGCTTAGATTTGAGCCATTACGCAGGCTTACAGCTCGGTTCCCTTCTTTCGCACCGGAGGAAACGGCAACCGTGAGCGAGTGACAGAACTCTGAGTGATTGTCCTTTGTTAGATGTGTGGTCACGAAAACCCATTCCCCTAAGATTCCCCTACGAAGCGCCCGTCGGACCGGCGTTGCAGTTCATCGTGGAGGCGGTCGACGTCTCGGCTCGCGTAGCTCCGTAGCGTGCGCCCGGGCCCCTCGTGACCCATCCACTGCGCGACCAGCTCGACGGGCCAAGGCTGCGTCCACCAGCCCTTGATCATCGCGGTCGAGAACGTGTGCCGGAGGTGTCTGTATTCGAGGTGCTGGCGAATGCCGGCGAGCTCGGCGATGCCCTTACGACCCGCCTTCGAGCGACCCGAGTGCGAGCGCTTCGAGCGCCAGCCGGGCACCCATTCGCGACGGTGCCGCTTGCGACCTCGCTTCGAGGTGAACACCGGCCCTGCGATCGGGCGAGCTGGCAAGCTGTCCCTGTACGCCTTGATCGCTTCGACCACTTGCGGCAGCAGCGGCACCTCGCGTTGTGAGACCTCGTTCTTGGTTGGGCCGTCGTACGACTGGCGAATGTGCACTTCGGGGTTGGGGCCATCGAGCCGCACGAAGTGAGGCCAATCCAACCCGGCGATCTCGCCTCCACGAAGGCCAGCAAAGACGCCAAGCGCATAGACAGCGCGACGCTTGAAGTCGAGCACCTTGAGCGGCAACGCGAACAGCGCTTCGACTTCACTGCGGTGCAAGTGCGGCTTCACATCGGCGCCGGCCGCCTTCACTGCGATGCGCTCGGAGTTGGGCAGCTTGATGTCCAGTGCCGGGTTGAACTTCATGCCCTTGCACTGGCGAAAGAATCGGCGCAGCTGTCCGAGCGCTTCTTTCGCTTGAGCGTTTCCGACGCGGTGACCCTCGATGCGGAAGGACTTCTTGAGTCGCGAGTTCCAGCGCCAAGCGGGTTGACCGATCATGCCGGCCACGTGCGCCGCTATCTCATCGCGCGTGATGCGGTTCACGTCTTTGCCGGCAAACGGTGCGCTCAGCACGTGGCGCTTCCAGAGCGGCCGCACGCGGTTGTCTGTGTAGTACGAGTTGCCTCGGCGCAGAGTTTCGAGCCGGGCGAGCTGGTCGAGGTAAGCCGGCGCCAAGCCTGCAAGTGTGCGGTCGGGCTTGCCGGTCCGATCGATGTGCCTGGCTGCGTCGATCTCGCCCTGCGCTGCTTCGCGCGTGTCGAACGACTTGAGATACTCGCGCCCCCACCTGGCGTCGTACTTGACGGTGCCGTCCGCGAGCACGCGCTCTCGGATGGTTCCGTTGACTGCTTTCTTTCGTGGCATTGCTACATCATTCCTTTGCGACGTCGCCCGGCGAGCACGCGTTCCACTGCCGCAGGGTCGACAGGTCTAGACTCTACGGGCGCCGCCGTCGGCTGCGAGTCGTCGGCACGTGTCAAGGCAAAGACCCGCAGCACATTTACCCGGAGTTTCTGGAATACCCGAGAAGCAATCCCGTCTAGCTCCGCCTCGGACAACCGGCTCTGCACCCGCTGCCTGGCGTCGAGCACATCCGCCAGGCGCTGCGCCGCTTGGAGTTGTTCGAGCCGGTCTAGCGCCGCCTCCACGCGTGCCAGGCGGCATTCGATGTCGCTTCCGTTTTCGTTCGCGGGCTTTGGGCGTGGCATGCGCGGCTCCGTGGCTGACTGTTAGACCGTGTCGAAGCGAGGCAGCCGGCGCTCCCTGCAGCTTGAGCGCCGGCTGTGAGGGTAGTGCTACGCGCGATGACTCGGGCCGTTGCCGCCGAGCGGGCTCCATGCCGTGACGCGTTGGCGCTTGGCGTATTCCTGGTCGAACATCTCGACCATGTTGTGCAGCGCTTCGGTCGGCGACAGCGGGATGTCGCCGGCGTTCAACGCTTCGATCATGGTCACGATCGCGCCGACCTCCGTCAGCTCGTAACCGCCCTCGTGATGCGGGCGAAACATCTCGTCGGTGCCCGGCGTCTGGCACTCGTAGGTTTCGTTGCCGCCCTCGAGCTTGGGTTTCTGCGGCGGCTCGCGGCGTGAATCAACGAACGCCGCGATTGACTGCACCAACACTTCGGTCGCCTCTTTGCGAAACCAGTCGCGCGGGTCTTCGCGCTTGAGCACGTTCAAGATGCTGTAGGTCGCGAGTTCGGTGATCCACACCTCGTTGTCTTGGGTGACGGGCGGTTCGCCCGGTGCGAGTTCGAGCCCAAAGACGACGACGATACGCGCCGCCATCCCGGGCTCGATGTGCAGACGCTCGATGATCTCGAGAGCGCGCATGCGGGTCTTGTTGTCAGGGAAGTCTCTCGACAAGACGTAGCTGTTAGATCGGGTCGTGTTCATCGGCTGTGTCTCCTGTCGTTGGTCGCAAGTGTCCTGAGCGCGGCGGCGTGGGCATCACGTCGCGCGTCAACCATCCGGGATTTCCGGACAGATGAATCTGTCAGGTCGGCGCGTCGTCGGGCATGGTCACGGCCTCGAGCACGAGCTCAAGCCGCTGCAGCACACGCTCCACCGACCAGTGGCCGGGCTTGGCGTCGTAGATGCCGCAGCCCATGGCTTCGGCGGGCGTGAGTCGCCAGGTCGGTCGTTGACGTTTGCGCTTCGTCCACTCGACGAAGTGCGTGGGCCAGCCGCGGTCGTTCTCGACGGCGGCAACCATGGCGAGCCACTCCCTAGAGTCGAAGAGCACGGGCAGGCACCGGGGGTGCGTGCCGATGGAGACACGAAGCGGGGGCTGAACAGCGGCGACCGCCAGGGTCACGGGGGCAGGCAGTTCCGGGAGCCAGCTGGCTCGGAAGCCAAGCAGCTCGGTTTCAAACTGGGTGGCTCGCGAACCCTCAAAACCCTCAAAACTAGGCTCGTGGGTTTCAGAATGGGTGGCTCGCGAACCTCCAAAACCTCCAAAACCGGTTTCGGGGGTTTTGCCGGTTCGTGAGGCACCCGTTTCAAACGGGGCGCGGGCGATGAGCCTGGCAAGGTAGTCAGTCATCGCTACCCCACTTGGCGACCACGGCGGGATGCACGAGCACCTTCCGACTCGGGCGCCCACCGCTGGGGCTGTGTTCGTCGACGAGACGGATCCATCCGTGGTCGGCGAGTTGCCGAAGCGCATTCTCGACAGCTTCCTCGGTCGTAAGCCCGCTCCAATCGAGCTTTTTCAGCGCGCGGACAGTGAACGATGCGCCGAGGCGGCCGGATGTGATGCGCTTCCAGAGCGTCCGGACGGTACCGTCGTCACCTACCGTCGCCGCTGCGTAGATGCGCGTCGCGTGTGCCTCGAGAAGCTGTGCCCAGGCGAGAGCGCGTCCCAACGCATCGAGCGTCACCGGCCCGCCCATGGGCTGGTCGAGCAGGTGAAAGATCAGGGCGAGACTCGCTGCGAGCGACGGATACTTCGAGAGGTGCGACTCGAACGCTTCGGGGTATTCGCCTTGGTCGATCCGTGCATTGAGCGCGTCTTCCCATGCATCCCACTCAACCTGCGCAGCGGAGTCAAACCGCAGGAACGGGGGCTTGTTGTCATCTAACACTTGCGCCCCCACATCACCGGGCTGCAGCGCTGCAAGCCGTGTGAATGCTTGCAGGGCAAGCTTGTAGGCGTCTTGATCGGGGCGCTTGTCGACGCGCTTCCGGATGCGCCTATCCGGAAACACCGCAAGCTGAAACCGCTGCACCAAACCATCCGCGCCGCTGCCCCCGCGCATCGCAGCGCGCATGTATCCGGCGAGCGAGCCAGGCGTCATGCAGCCGATGATCGACAGACACGTGCTCTCGCAGTGTATGTGCCCGCTGCTTTTCGTGTCGTGGTCGTAGGTTCCGTACCCGTTCCAGCACTCCAGAAAAAACTTGCGGTCGGCGGCGTGGTCCGGACGGTCGAGCGCCGCAAACCATCCTGACAGTTCATCTCGGCTCAGAAGCAAACCGCGTGGATTCTCGTTCAGAAGCTTGATCAGCGCTTCGGGGGTGCACTGCGACGTCACGTAGCGGCGCTCGCCTTGTCCACCATTTAGCTGGCCCTGCAGCTCCACAAACCGGTCTTTGAGCTTCTGGACTTCGTCGTGCTTTTTGGATTTGGTGAGCGACTTTAGCTGGTCCTTGAGCGCGGACATCTCGGCCTCGGCCACCGAGGCGTCGAACATTCTGGACCCGAGATCTGCAAGCGCAGCGCTCTTGTCAGCTTCGATGATCGAAGCGAACGGTCTGCACGCCTCGTCCTTGCTCGGACTCTTTTTCGTGCCCGGCGCGCCGATGAGGATTGCCCACAAATTTGCGATGACCGACCAGTTGTCGAGCGCCCGCGGACGCATTGCGATGACTGTTCCGATGAGTGAGCTAGCGACCACGATTGCGGTTGCAGCAACGAACTCGATCGGCGCTTGCATGCGCTCCGCAGCATCAGCAACCCACGCTCGCAGCACTTCGGGCAGGAGCGCGTCATTCCACTGCGGCACCGACGGCAGCTCGGGCAGTGGCGCTGGCTCGGGCCACGCTTCAGGAACAACCGCAGGACCAGCACCGTTCGTGCCCGTGGGCGGCACGCTGTTGTCGTTGGTCGCCTTCGAAGCGCCACCATTATATCGGCCGTTGCCTCCGTTCGGTGCTGCGGGCTCGGCTTTGCGCGGACGAGACGCGGCGACCACGGCGTCGAATACGGCGTCGACGAGCTCCTGCGCGTTTTGAACTTCGATGCGCTTGAGTAGCGCGACCGCCGCGCTCTTGACGAGTGCACGATCTATCGGCGTGTAATGCCGCGCTACACAGCGTTTCGCGAGCGCCTCGAGCGCTGCAGTCTTCTTGTCCTGACCACCCTCGTCCGATGGAAAATCGTGGTTCAGGAAGTTGAGCTGCGAGAGGCCGCAGACATAGATGGCCTCATCAACCTGCGCAGACGAGATCGGCTCCCGCCCCTGCGCGTGCCCACTCATAGTCGAGCCTCGCCGCCTACGTCATCCCGGGACTGTGCTATGTTCATGTTGCTTCGTTCCTGTAAACGCCCGGGTTGAGTCGTCGGCTTCGACTCCCCGGGCGCATGTCTATGAGCGCGCGAGCACCATGCCCAGCGCGCAGCCGATGGATGCGTGTGGTGTCAGCGCTTGGCTTCGAAGCGGCCGAGTGTCGAGATGCCGTCGACCTGGTTACGGTTGCCAGTGCGCAACTGCGGTGGCGCTGGTAGCCCGAGCTGACGCGCTGCCTGTGTGATGCGTATCCACGTGTTTGCGTGGACACGATGCGTGCCCGTGTAGAGCCGCACGACAGTAATGGGGGCGCAGATCGCGACACCCGCGATGAGCACGGCTTGGTGGTGAGTGATCGGGAGCATCACGTGTCCTCCGGTGTCGACCACTCTGCGCCGCAAAGAGAGCGGCGCGAGCCGGAGTGAGCAGTGTTGGCAAGACTGCTCACTCCGACTTGCGCAGAGGCCGTGTCCAGTCCAGCGCCTCGCGCGCGCTTGCTCCGGCTGCCCGAAGTACCAACTTGGTGAGCTCGTACTTCGAGCCAAACTTCTCGTTTTCGAGCACTCTCTGCAGACGTGCGTAGGCGCGTAGGTTCATGGACAGACCTCGGGTGACGAGCCCGAGCTCGAGCGAGTGCAGCACGAGGCTATGCGCCACTACCTCGCTCCACGGACGCGCGCGCCCTCGCACGTAAAACCCCCGCTTCAGCGGGAAGTCACGAGTGAAGATGGCTCCCTCCACCGCTCGGTCAGCCAGCCGTCTCACGCGGTCGGCCCGTTCCGGACCGGGCTCGGCGGTCAGCATCAGCAACCTCCGCCTGCCGGGGTCGACATCAGCCAAGAACTGGAGCGCCGCCCCACGCAGCGCTCGTAGCGCCTTCGGGTTGATCGGCTTGCCGCCCTTGGTCCGCCCTTGGACCAGCGCAGCGGCCGCTTTCAGGATGGCCGCAAGCTCGTTGTGGCGCTGTGCGCGCGCGGATACCTTCGGCTTGGTCGTCGCTTCCATCGACGGTCCCCTCACGCGCTCGGTCGACGGCTATATCGACCGGGCGCACTCTCCGAGGGCCAGGCTATACCCGTCAACCCACGGCAAGGGCCGCCGCAGTGACACCAAGGCGGCTCGCATCACCGTGCCCCTGCGGCGAGACAGATGCCGGAACTGAGCGCCTCTCGCGAGCCCACAGCGCACCGACCACCTAGATCGGCGATGTATCTACCTATCTACCCAGCCAACCAAGGCCACATCGCGCCGTCATGGCGTGGCTCGCATCCATCGCCACGGCGACCAAGGACGCAGCACCGCCGCGAGTGAGCGCTCGTTGCCGTCAAAACAAGACCGCAATTGAGAATGGCGGCGCGCGCCTCGATGCACGTCACCAGCATGAGCAACCCCGCCGACCTCGTTGCCTTCCTCGAGCAGAACAACGTCGACGAGGTGGCCTGCTCGGCCCTCACGCGCCTTCGAGGCTTCTTCAGGCGCGAGGTGAGCCACGAACTCTACGAGCTCGTGCACGCGCTCATCGACGGAGACGACGCGAGCCAGCTTTCCGACCTGCAGTTCTGGCTTCGCACCGAGCGGGCCCGGCGTGCCTTCAAGTGGCAGACCGATCTCGTCGAGGCCATACGCGTCGAGCTCGATGTGCCGATGGCTCCACACGTCTACGAATGCTTGCTGGCCGAGATCGAGAAGAGTGAGTTCGACCCTCACGATGAGCCGCCGCTTTTCTTGCGGCCGAGGCCGTGAGGTTCAGCTTGTGCATTCTTTGCCCAAACTGAATCGCTGCAGCCATCAGCTGCATTCGTTTTCGGCTTGCACTCGTGCGTTCTCGTTTCACCGCCGCCGTTAGCTGCGAGTTGCCATAGACACGTCGGCCTGTGTGCGCACACGTGGTCGCCGGCGCATTTATGCCGAGAAAAACGGACCCGAAACTACGCCCGATTCTGATTTTAGGGGCTCCCCTTGGGCCCTAGGCACCCTCAAACTGCGATCCCCGGCTCACGTACACCTGGTCATGACTACACGTGTCATACATGTGACGCACACGCAAAGGCAACAGCGACGCGCGGGAACTAGAAGCTCAACCGCGCGTCGCCGATGACAGGAACAGGCTTGATTATCAACCAATATCGACCACGCACAGCATACCACAGTCGGCACGCTGAGAGCGCTCAACATCACGCAGCGTTCGCTGCCATCAACAGCCGCTCGAGCATGCCGAGCGGCTGTTGATG
>Ga0247661_1000227_pt1 | contig 10544 bp, 9 predicted proteins | sample CNK02_metaG_FD_182799 | JGI IMG/M metagenome (GOLD analysis project Ga0247661, IMG submission 182799) | Soil microbial communities from Purdue University Martell Research Forest, Indiana, United States - CNK02 | ecosystem: Environmental > Terrestrial > Soil > Temperate forest > Bulk soil | place...
ATAGGCAGAACGAACTTGCCATCACGCACGTCGTCGGCAAACTCGCGCACCTTGGATGGATCAGGCTGCGCGAGCACGCGCGCAATCTTCACCGTCGGATTTTGGGCCGCCGCGCTCTCCGGCAACCTAGCGGCGTACCCAAATGAGCCGTTCTGCTGTACCTTCGCGATCAGCTTCGCTGCAAGGTCACCGCCAACGGTGTCCGCAATTGCATCGACGAGGCGGAATTTCTCAATCGCTTTATCGTCATCAATCGCGAGCACGTCTGAGACACCGAGGGAGCGGGCGTCATCCAGATCCTTCCCGCGAACACCTGCAATCACCTGCGCGCCTATCTTCTTCGCCGTATGTACCGCCGCGCGCCCAACGCTGCCCAGCGCTCCAGTTATCAGAACAACCTGTCCCTTTTTCACGTTTGTCGCAAGGCGCACAAGCTGGTCTCCCGTGAGGGAAATGAGCGGGATCGCCGCCGCGTTCGCCAGGTCCACGCCGTCCGGCAGATGAGCCACGTCCGAATCGTCCACTGCCACCAACTCGGCATAGGTCGCCTTGGATAGTGCAAGAACGCGATCGCCGGGCTTGAAGTGCTTCACATTTGCGCCCACCGCCCGTACGACCCCGCTCACGTCGCGGCCCAGAATTGCGGGAAACGACAACGGAAGATCTTTCTGCCGCATCCCTGAGCGCTGTTTCCAGTCGATCGGATTGACGCTCGCAGCGGCTGCCGCGATCAGTACCGTACCTCCGCTAACGTGCGGGTCGGGAACGTTGTCTTCAAATTTCAGCTTTTCGGGACCGCCGTACTCATGCAGTACCACTGCCCTCATCGCGTATCTCCTACCCGCAGAGTTTCTGGCATATATCTGACGAGATCATACCCCGCACTAGGCCTCAGTTGAACGAAGTCTGGCCCAACTCCCGTGTAGTCCTCGTCGGCAAAGCGGACAATGAACACTCGGTCATCCCGGTGGTTCTATTCCGATTTTGTCATTTACGGCACCTTGAATCCGCTGTTTGCAACCGAGATATCGTTCAGTGGTCTGAATCGAAACGTGACCTAGCAGAAACTGGATTTGCTCCAGTTCGCCTCCGGCAGCGTAGCAAAGCCGTGCACAGGTTCTGCGGAGATCGTGCGGCGCTAACTTGTCGATCCCAGCCTTCATGGTATACTCGCGATCCACGTGCCAGACCGCCTTTTCCGTCAGCGTCTCTCCCCAGGTTTTCCCCATCTTGTGCACCCGGCGAAACAACTTGCCCGACGTAATGTTCGCTGCCTGGATCCACTGATCGACGACATCCTTTACCCATCCCGGCATCGGAATTGTGCGGGTGTGGCCTGCCTTTCCCTTCAAATCGACAATGGCCCAGTGTTCTTCACGCTGTTGAATGTGTCCGAAATTTAGCGCAACTGCCTCATGTCGCCGTAGACCACAGGCAAGTAAGACGGCCAGAAGTGCTCGATCACGTTTTTCCTTCAAGTGCTCGCCGCCGGGAAGCTGCCACAGTCTCTCCGACTGTTCAGCAGTGAGCCAGTTTCCTAGCCTCACGCCAATCTTCTTAACGCCTTTAACCCGTGGGATGCCGGCAGCCAGGTCGGGGCTTAGGAGGCCACAATCAGTGGCCTCATAGGCCAAGCGGCGGACGGCTCCTAAGCGAAGGTTGATTGTCCCCGGAGCGAGATTTTGGGATTCGAGATGAACTCGATAGCGGAGCACAACGGTCCTGCTGAACGAGAGCCTCGGCTCCGAGCAGTACCACTCCACGAATTCTTCAATGGCGTGCCGGTAACCGCGCTGCGCGTCTGCGGAGGTCAGGCTATATTTGGAGTCGTGCCTTCGTCAACAAACTCGCCAGGCGAGTGATTTCATCGATCGAGTGCGAGACCAGTTGTGTTGCAGGGCAGATCAGCCTATATTGCGCGAAGGAGGTTCTCATGCTCCGGTCCCTCCTACGGCTTGGGTACGCCCTGTTGACCATCTTCACCTGCTTGGCCGCGCAAAACGAGCCCGGACGGTCGCCGCGTCAACTACCTGCTCCTTCCGATGTCGACCCCAGTCTTACCGAGCAATTACGTCAACTCGAACAGGAAGTCGGCGATGCTATCTTGCACAAGGACGCTAACATGCTGGAGCGAATTGTCGGCCCAGAGTTCACGCTTCGCGTTGCGGATGTTCCTCAAAGCAGCCTGCCTCGCAACATATGGATGGACAACAGCCTTCACAGACTCAAGCCCGAATCCGTCGAACAACGCCATCACGGAGCCCGCAAGCTCGCGGATGACCTTGCCGTTGTGAGCGTTGTCTGGACCACAAAAGGCTCGACGGACGGCCGGGACTTTAGCGGCGATTTCTACATAGTGGACTTCTGGAAGAACCGAGCTGGCAACTGGCAGATCATTGCCCGTTACTCCAGTCCTGTGGGGAAAGCCCCGGATCGGGGAAGCCGTATGCCACCGCCTCCCACGGATATCGATCCACAGCTTACGGATATGCTCCGTCAACTAGAACAAGAACTCGGCGAAGCCGCACTGCACGGATTCAAGGACACAAAAACCATGGAGCGCCTTGTGGCCCCCGAGTTCACGCTCCGGCTGTCCGATGCTCCTCAGCGCAGTGTGCCTCGCAGCCTGTGGGGTCAACCCTCGAGCGCTTACAGAATTGAATCACTCGAGGAACGTTACCATGCCGCTCGCAAGCTGACCGACGATCTTTCGGTCGTTAGTCTGCTGGTGACTCAAAAAGCTACGATGGACGGCCGCGACCGTAGTGGTGACTTCTATCTAGTGGATATCTGGAGAAAGGGGAGTGACCACTGGCAGATGATCGCCCGCTATTCCTGTCCCATTGGGAAAGAGTTTGATCGTTCGTCGTCTCGGTAATTCGGTAATCAAGCCCGGCATGTGCTCGAAGTGCGGCGACTCGGAAACGGTTCAAGCGGAAGAAAGGAGGGGATTAGATGAAGGACAGGATTCGCCTGATCTCCGGACTCGTGTACATCATCCTGGCCCTGCTTGAAACGGTTGCGACTGCTCAGGTGCCGGACGGGTTGCGAGATACCGCGAACACCTCTCGCATGCAAGCCGAGCACATCCTGGACAGCTACTTCGCGGCAATGAACTCACACGACTTCTCACAGGTTCCGCTCACGCTCGAAGTAGTCTTCCGTGGATCGTTATACACTGAACCCATTCGGGGAGATTCGGCCGTCCGCGCGTTTCTTGTAGCCGTTAGCAAAGGGGCTCGGAACGTGCAGCTTGAGTGGCGGGTCATAGACGGCGAACGCGCCTGCGCGCACTCCGAGCACCAGAGCAACGCGGGGGCCGTGGTCCCGGCGGTCACGTGCTTTCGATTCGAAGCGGGCCGGATCGCCGAGGAGCGTGCATTTTTTGATCCGCGTCCGTTCCTGACACGGCGCGTACAAGGGAACGACACGAGCGTGAAGGATTCGCCTCCGTGTCCAGCGGAGGTTCGCTATGGACAGAATGATGCCGCAGGGCACTTCGCCGTGGTCAACGGTATCCGTTTGTATTACGAGACCTACGGTAGTGGCCCACCACTGCTGCTGATTCATGGCAACGGTGGCTCCATCTGGGGGATGCGTTGCCAGATAGCACATTTCTCGCGCTCTTACCGGGTGATTGCTGCCGACAGTCGCGCTCATGGGAAAAGCGAGGATGGCAGCGGCCCGCTGACTTACGAGCAAATCGCCGACGACTTGGCTGCACTCCTGACAGAAGTCAATGTGAGTTCGACCGCCATTCTCGGTCAGAGCGACGGCGCAATCGTGGCGTTGCTACTCGGCATTCGGTTCCCATCGAAGGTGAATAAGATCGTCGCGAATTCGCCGAACCTCTGGCCGGACGAAACAGCGATGGCCGCATGGGTTTTTCCGCTCATGAAGCAAGATCTCGAACGTGCGGAGGCGATGATCGCAAAAGGCGACCATTCCAAGAATTGGGCAAGGATCAAGCGCTGGAATGAGCTGATGCTCCACGAGCCTCACATCCAGCTTAGCGAGCTGCGCCGCATTCAAGCGCCAGTGCTGATATCGGGCGCCGATGAAGACGTAATCAAGACCGAGCATCTTCTCGATATCTATCACAATCTTCAGCACGCGCAGCTATCCATCTTACCGGGGACTACACATTTCCTGATTCAGAGACAGTTCGAGCGTTTCAACGCAATGGCTGAACGCTTTTTACGCAGTCCATTCGCTAGGCCTACCACCAAGCAGGAAATCGAGCAATTGGAAGCTGCGGGACAGTTACAACCATAAAAGTGATCGCTTTTCCCTGGGTGTGTTTCGGAACCAAAAGAACCAGACGACAGCCCAAGCCACTCCGACCAGAGCAAAGACGTAAAATGATGCTCGCCAGCCGTAGCGCATCTGAATCGGAACGACGAGAAGCGGGCTGAGAGCGCCTCCACCTGCACGGCGACCGAAAGCAAGCCGAAGGTGCGTCCTCGTTCCCTCGCGGGGAACCATGAAGCAATGCTGGCTGTCGCATTTGGAAAGGCACCTGCTTCGCCGGCCCCAAACCAGAATCTTGTCAGTAATAGAAGGGGATAACTAGAAACCGCATCGGTGAGCGCCGTAAACACCGACCACCACAGAACAATTCTGGTCGATGATCCGCGGGCCGAAGCGGTCGGCCATCCATCCGCCTGGAATTTCAAACACACCATAAGCAATCGCATCAATGCGGAGCAAGGGCAAGGATTCCTTGCGGATGGTCGGCAACCCTTACCTAATCACATTACGTCAGAGTTGCCCGCGATACGGCCAGAGCTACTTAATACTCCCTGGCAATCGTCAGTGACTTATTTCGAACTGATTCATTTGGCCTTGAAAGCCGGACAGCAACGTGGTATTTACGGGGGTGCGCTCCAGGCGCCAGCAGGTTCGCGCGAAGGGCCAAGCCCACTGCCAATCCGAAGGTTGAACGCACGTCTAGATCCGTGCTGCCTGATTGCGAACCCAGGCTAAAGCATGGAGGTCACTATGACGTTGCAGCAGTTACCCGAGCGCGCCAATTTAGAGCAGCTCAAAAAGCAAGCCAAGTCGTTACTCGCCGCAGCCCGAAGCCAAGAGCCAAACGCAATTCAGAGGTTCGAAGCGGTCTTAATCGGGCGATCCCTTAAACCAGACACGATTGCCTTACATGACGCGCAATTTGTGCTTGCGCGTGAGTATGGCTTTAAGTCGTGGACTGAATTGAAGCAGGAAGTGGAAGAGCGATCGCTTTCATTCGCATTGGCAGTGGATGAATTTGTGCGCTGCGCCACCGGAAGCGCGCCCGAACGAGCGATGCGATTGCTCGCGAGGCACGCCGGCATCGCAAATGCCAATTTGTATACGGAGCTGGTGCTGGGCGATGCAAACGCGGTGGAAACACGGCTTAAGGCGAATCCAGCGGTTGCGCGGCAACGAGGCGGAGTCCAGAATTGGGAGCCGCTGCTGTACGTCTGCCACACATTTCTGCGGAAGGATTCGCCCGAGCGAGCGAAGGGGCTTGTGAGAATTGCACGGGAACTACTACGGATGGGCTCGAACCCAAACGCCGAATATGACTGGAACTGGCACCCGGAGCTGCCACGGACAGCTCTCTGGGGAGCGCTGATTGCTACGGGGCATCCTGAGCTTGCAGAGTTGCTGCTCCAGAGCGGCGCAAATCCGACGGACGGCGTTTCCACGCACATTGCGGCGGGTAGTGGAAATGTTGCGGCGCTGGAATTGCTGTATCACTTCGGCGTTAATGTTAACGGAATTCCAGGAGGCGTTCCCCCGCTTGCGTACATTCTGGGTTGGATGAGGCCGGACGACATTTCTGGAGCGAAATGGTTATTGGAGCACGGAGCCGATCCGAACTTGGCATGGGCACAATCGGGCGAGTCGCCGCTCCAGGTTGCGGCACAACGATTGGACGTTAAGACGGTGGAGTTGCTGATCTCCCACGGTGCAGATGTAAATAAGCGCCGGCCCGATGGACGCACGGCGTATACGCTCGCCGCGCTGCACGGGAATAACGAGGTGGCGGCCTGGTTGTTGCGACATGGCGCGAAAGACGAACTCTCGCGGATCGACCGTTTTGTTGCGGCGTGTACTTTCGGCAATAGGGCGCAAGCAGGCTCGCTGCTCAAGGCGCATCCGAATCTGCGCAATGAGCTTCGCACAGAGCACCACTTGATGATGCACACTCCGGCCGAACGCGGCGATGCGAAAACTCTCGAAACAATGCTGCAATGTGGCTTCGATCCAAACGTAAAGGACAGCAACGGAGTGGAGGCGCTCCATCGTGCCTCGATGGGCGGCCACGTGGAAGCAGTGAAGGTTCTGCTGGCGAAGGGCGCGTCGGTGAATGCCGTAGATGGCATGTTCGCCGCGACACCGCTGGTGTGGGCATGTGAAGGCTGGCGACACACGTCGCAAAACGGCGCAGATCATGTTGAAGTGGCGCGCTTGCTACTTGCTGCCGGCTCGCCGCGCGAATGGGTGGCGCCGGAGAAAGCCCCTGATCCCGAGGGAACGCAGGACCGCTTAGCGGAGCTGTGCCGGACAGCGGAAGCACGATGAATACTTCGTGAGTAGTCGGCAAGCCGGAAGTAATGGCGCGAATCGGGCTCCTGGAATCTACCACCAACCCGATCGAATCGTGCCTATCGACAGTGCAACGCGTAGCGCGAAACGTAAAACGTTGGTTGGCCATAACAGTCATCGATTTTGAGTGCGGGCCGGCATATTCTGCGGATGCAGAAGGCGCTGACGCAGATGAACCTTCAGTTGGCCAATGTGTTGAGCGATGTGAGCGGAATGACCGAAGCAGGAACAGGATGGTTATGAGTTCTGCCAAAAGCAGATGGCGGAGTATGATCGCCAGCTCGCACAGTATCTGCAGCAACGAAAGGACCGCAGCCAAGGTGCCACTTTGCCGGAAGAGCAGCGGAAGGGACGTCTCAAGAAAAAGAGGGCGAACAAGCCGCAGTTCGACTTGCGCGCGGAGTTATTTCGCATCAGCGGCACGGACCTGACCCGGATCGACAGCATCGATGTCATGACCGCGATGACGGTCATTAGCGAAGCAGGATAGGATATGAGCAAATGGGAAACCGAGCACCACTTCGTTTCCTGGCTGCGGCTATGTCCGGAGAATCGAAGCAGTGGGGCCAAGGTTATTGGGAAAGGTCGTCTGCCAACCAATAATCCCATCAGTATCGCCTTGAAGATAGCGGCCAGCACCTTGCGGCTAAGCAAAACCTATCTAGGAGCACAATTCCGTCGATTCCGAACCAGGCTCGGGGCTCCCATCGCGATCAAGGCGATGGCTGCCAAGCTAGCCCGCTTGGTCTACCGCATGCTCCGCTACGGAATGAAATACGTCGACCAAGGAGCAGAGTTCTTCGAAGCTCAACACCGACTCTCACAGATCAAGCAGCTCAATTGGAAAGCCCACAAGCTGGGATTCCGAATCGTCCAACCCCCTGCTGCTTAAAAAGCAGGAGTTTCTGAGGAGTCGGAAAACCGGTAAGGTTCCGTTGCGCCAAAAAGAATTTGGGAGGTTACGGCGTTTACCGGGACTTCTCGCAACTTTTGACAATAACTTCCGGATTGCCGACCATCCATCGAGGAACCACTATGCTTCGGCAGTTGCTGCGTCTGCGTGCTGCGCTGGTCTTGGCAGTGAGAGTGCCAGCACGATCCCACCGATGACGCCGAAAAGGACAACGTCCGTAAAATCTCGATGAACGCCGTGCTTCCACGCTTCCGCAGTTTGAATAGTCATCACCGCAGCATGGGCCAAGCACTGGCACGCGGCGAAGATAATCAGCGAGCGGTGCAACGACGGTTTTCTGGCAGCCAGCAGCAGGAAGGGGCCGAGCACGATAAACCAACTCAGAAACATCGGCTCGGTTTCATTTTTCATTTCCAGCAGCCACTTGGAATGAGCTAGATCGGTATACAGCGGATAAATCGGCCAGAGATAAAAGAGGCCCAAAAGTCCCACTGCTATTTGCAGCATACGTTCTCGTTTCACAATGACCTCCTCCCACGAAAGCTAGTTCCGCGCCAGAGCTGATGAGCCCAGTGTCGGGATACCCCACAGTTTGAAGCACATTGCTTCGTATATATCTCCTCAAGCTCGCGACGTCAATCGCGGACAATCCCTGTTTCGGGCGAACCACGAGCAACTCGGAAGTAGTGCCTGGCATCTCGGAAAACCGGTAGGTTCCCTGGCCCAAATCAACTTCGACCTACGTCGTTACTCAGGACCGTCCGCCGCGTGGGAGGAAGCGCCACACTTCTTGTTCATGCAGGATTGGTCTTTCATGCAGAGCCAACCCGCGGCAAAGTCAGGCCGGCAGGACCAATCTTTACTCTAGCTGTTCTTATTCCGCCAGAGACATACAGTCAAACGCTTACATCTGCCAGCAAGGACTACGTCCTGGGCCACACCGCTGGCCGGTTTTCAACTGACCCCCGAGGCACCTACCGAACGAGAACACCACCTTGCACCGAGCGAATATCGCTCACAAAGATTGCGAATGGAAGGATGGCGACAGGGGCGGCTCAGCTGAATGGGAATAGGCTCACAGAAAGAACGAAGCGAAGGTGCCTTGACATCCTCAGTTCACGGTTGCGCGGAGAAGTGGCGTTCCACGAGTGCGAATCTCCCTGGCCGAAACTGGACAGTTGGAACTAACCAGCGAAGAGCAGGCGCGGATTCGCGCCGTGCTATTGAGAGTGATTGAGGCGCGCCGGGCGCAGTTGGAGCTGGTGCTGGCGGATTCGCGCGCGGAAGCGGCTGGAATCTCTGCCTGATACGAGCCTGAAACGCCGAAGCCCGCAGCGGAATCTGCGGGCCTCAGCAAAATCGTCCGCCTCCATCGACGGCGGCGGACTTGGAGGTAAGCAAATGGAAGTCTACGAGGTCCATTCTGGAAGTCAAGAAGCGCAGCAGTTCGACCCAGACGGCCTGGACGCCGAGGGGCGGCGGCTCTTCCTTGGAGCCATGCTGCGGCACGTCACCCGGCGCTACAGTTGCGGCCAGAGGGTCCTTCGAGGCGACTTGCGCCGCTTAGTGGCGTTGGCGGACGATGCGGACGGTTCCAACGGGGCTCCCGCATGAGCCGCCTGCACGGATTCCTGAAACTTGCGTCGGGGACTATGGGAGCACGTCCGCGATGGCCGTATGTCCACCACTCAGGCGCTCGCTTTTATCTACATCTGCACTCAGTGCGACACACGCTCGGGCATCTGGAAAGGTTGTGCCAAGTCGCTTTCCGGCGAGCTGGGAATCCCTCAGCGAACGGCGCGGGATGTCCTCGAAAAAATGGAGCGCGATGGCTACATCCGGCGGTTTGCCGTGCGTGGAAAGCACACCTGCTACCCGATTCTGGTTCACAGATTCGAGATTACGGAGGGCAAGCACAATGGCGAGCAGCTAGACGCCATAAACTCAATAGACGCAAACACTTTGCGATACCTGCCAACAGAAACCCGCGAGCATGGTGTCGAGCACAGTGCCGCTCAGAGGAGAATAGAGAATGGAGAAAAGAGAAGTAAGAAAAACCCTGCGGCGAAAGCCACGCCGCCCGCCGATCCGCGCTTCGGGATTTTTCGGGATTCCGCGTACGAAGCCTATCGCGTGAAGCACGGCCAACCGCCAACGTGGGGCGGTAAGGACTGGGCAAGCCTAAAACGGTTCCTCGCAGACCAGCCGCAAGTGGCGCTGGAACAATTCCAACACCGGTTCGACAGCTACCTGCAATCCACGGAGCGATTCACGCGAAATCAGGGCGGTTCTTTGGCCTATTTCATAGCGAAATTTGACGCTTTTGCCGCTGGGCCAATTTTGGACAGGACTTTCACGGGAGGGAGCGATGGGGGACACGAAAGTTTTGATGAGCGACGGAGGCGGAAATCGGCGGAAGCCATCAGCGGAATTCGTGGACGTTTTAACGCGGTGGATGGCGAAGTGGGCGGATACCTTCCCGAGTCACGTCGTAACTAAGCTCCAGATTGCCACTTATGCTGAAACGCTAGGCGATCTGTCTCCGGAGCAGCTGGACGCAACCTGCCGCTTGGCCACAAGAAATGCAACTCAATTTCCGAAACCTGGGGATATTCGTAATGCGTTCAAACAACTTGACAATGTTCCGCGGACCCGACCCGCATATCTAGATGAGCCGATTGCCCACGAAAGCGAACGATGGACGGAAGAGGAGCAAAGGTTGTCCAACCAACTGCGACAAAAACTAGGAATCAGAGAGCGGTCGAGCAGCAGCGCGAAGCGTTGACCAGAGTGAATGACGGGCCTTGTCCAATTCGACCAGCAGGACAAGCAGGCGGACTGGCTGTACACGCCAGAATTTCGTGCGTCGGTACGAGGCGCGCTCTCGACTGGCCCGTGCGATTGCGATTCTCAACCTACGCCTGCTAGACGTCGCGCGGTTGCAGCCTCACGCCGGAGAGGACCATCTTTGGCGCGACGGACTTACCAAGCAGGGAATGTGTATCAAAAGGGAAGAGCACAGTCTGATCGGTGG
>Ga0247661_1000228_pt1 | contig 10543 bp, 18 predicted proteins | sample CNK02_metaG_FD_182799 | JGI IMG/M metagenome (GOLD analysis project Ga0247661, IMG submission 182799) | Soil microbial communities from Purdue University Martell Research Forest, Indiana, United States - CNK02 | ecosystem: Environmental > Terrestrial > Soil > Temperate forest > Bulk soil...
GCGTCTCCGTACAGCACCGGCTGAATGGTGGCGGTGTAGGTGCCGGAGGCGGTAGTGACCCACCCGGAAGCCTTCACGCGGAACTGCTTGCCGTTCAAGCGGTTGCTGCCCGGAGCGTTCAGAATCAGGTTGCTACCGGCTGTGGTTTGGAATACTCCGGCTGCCGTCATGGTCGCCGGAGGTGTAACTTTTAATGCATCTACGATTGGAGGCATGTTATTTCCTTATCCACTGACCCATCCGATGTAGTCTTTCAGTCCCGCATAAGCGGGGCCATGTGGATTAGTTTTGCTGCAAATTGAAGGAACCCAAGGGGCTGCTTCAAACTCTTTATGAAAACTCTTAGGCATACAGATAGACGCTGCCGCTGGCCAGCGTGGAAAGTTTGCTGCCGTTCAGCCTTAGTCCGCCATCGCCCCAATCGAAGAGCTGGGACTGGTTGGCGACTTCGCATCTTAGGGTGATGACTTCGTTTCCGCTGCCATCCTGCAACACTACGGTGTCCGCGATTGTTGCCGGGTTGTACCAGTAGATTCTGCGGATATAGGTTGTTCCGAGAGTAACGGAACTTTCAGCGGAGGATACCTTGCGCAAAAGAATCATGGTTTCACCTTTTGTTGATGAATTTCCTAAAGCCTTGCACCCAGCTGCCAGCGGCAGCGGCATTTAGAGTGAAGTCGGCGGAAGAAATGGCGCTGTTGACGTTGCCGGTGGCCACCGCCAGGACTTTCACCGTCAGGGTCTGGGTAATGGTGAAAGGCACGGTGTAGAGAGTTGAGCCGGTGGTGGGTGTGCTGCCATCGGTGGTGTAGTACATGGCGAAGCCGGACAGCCCGGAATCAATATCGGTGAGGGTAACGACTTGGCTGGGATAGAACGAACCGCCATTGGGAGAAATGACCGGCTGGGCCACGTTCAGGTTTCCGGCGCGGAACATGGACAGAATAGCGTTGGTGATGGGGGTCTGGGGGTTGATGATGAGTCCGACCGAACCGGAAGCATAGGTTGCATCGGTGGTGGTTAGGATGGACACGTCATTCTGGTAAATGGTTAGAGTCGTTCCAATCACTTCCAAACGGACGGTATCGCTGATGTTCAGGGAACCAGCCACGCTAACGAGATTGGTAAAGGTGGTGCCGGTAAACTTGCGGATGAAGTACGTTCCATTTGAGAAAATAGCGTCATAGCCAGTTCCGGGATTGCCGCTGGTGATTCTGACTCTACAGCCCAGGGTGGGAACGTTGGCGAGAGCAGCCCCCAGGGTAAACTCGGCCCACTGGTTGGCGGTGAAAGATGTTCCGGTAACGATGGCTTCGTTTCTTACGCTGACCGTGCTGGCTTCGCACATATTGCTGACGGTTTTGAGAACGGCAGCGTTCGAACCTAACTCTTGAAAGGCGCTCCACTGGCCGCCATCGCTCAGCGGGTTTTCATTGGCCCGAGTAAAGTTATCCACGAAAAGGACATTCAGGTTTGATTGGGTGGTGGCGAGAATTAGAACGGACCAGTTCAGCTGGTAGTGTCCGCCGCCAGGAGCGCCCTGGAAAGTGATTCTTGGCCGGATGTGCCGGACCTGGGTGTTGCCGATAACGTCGCGGTGGACCGGGAAAGGACCGTACCAGATTTGGCCGGTAGTCAAAAACGACTGGCTGGTAAAGCTGGCGGTCCACGGTCCGGCTGGAGTCGGAGCGGTGTAGCAGATAATCTGCGAACCTGGAGAAAGAGAAATCCAGGTGGTCATAATGTAGTAGTTCAGGGTGGGAACAAACGCCATCTGGAACCAAGCGCCAGCACCGGCAGCAGTCAGAATGTTGGTGGTGCTGGTCGGGGAACTGGACCAGTAATTATCATTTACGAAGTCCGAGACAACGGGCGTGGACGGCCCAACCCAATACTGGAAGGACGTGGTGCTTTGCGCATCGAACTGTATTCTCGGAATGCGCAGCAGGTACAGAACACCGGAAGCCGCATCCTTGATGAAAGTGCAATAGATGTACCCGTTGCCACCGTCTATCTGATTGCCAGCGGTGTTGTAGCCGAGTGTCCCATCGTCCGCAGCGTACAGAACCGGAGTAACGATACCGATAGTTAGATCGTAGAACTGAACTGGCTCAGCTGGACTGTTAGGAGTGACCGGATTGCCGCCAGCGGTGAAGGTGGATAGAGCGGTGAAGTTGTTCCAGGTGGCGCCGTGGTCGGTAGACTTAATCCAGTTGCAATAGCGGTTGGTGGAGTAGGTAGGCGGGAACTGCCGGTAGACGAAGGCGTGCAGGTTCCCATTCAGTCCGATTAGTCCAGTAGATTTGTTGGTCATGGCGGCGTTGCCAGGGCCATCCGTGCCGTTGGTGGAGTTGAATCCACCGTAGTTGGCTAGACTGATAAGAGTTCCGGCAAAGGTAGTTTCGTTGGTGATCTTGCCAATTTCGGTGTTGTAGCCGCCGTTGGGACTGCCAGCCACGAACCCGTTGCCATCGTCCTGAGTCATGTACATAGACCCATCATTGGAGCAGAACGATCGGTAAGTATCGCCAGACGGAGAAGTGCCTATTTGTGATGGGGCGCTCATCCATCCGGCATTGATGGCGATTCTAGTTTGTGTGGCTGCGGTGGTTACGTTTTGTGGGGAACTGCTAACCCCGCCAGAGGTGACGAAGCAGGAATAGACCGTGCTGGGAACCAGACCCGTAACAATGCACTGGTGCGCGGTGCCGTTGGCGGCTACTCCGTTATCAATGGCTGCTTTGCCGCCCGCCGTCAGATTCGAGTCGGCGGCAATGTCCGTAGTCCAGGTAGCTACTATGGTGGAATCAGTAACCGCAAAGGAAAGAGCGGAAATTACGGGCGGCACGGCCACTTTCCAGAGCGAATATCGGCTACTAGCTGGTCAATCGCCTTTTCCGCGTCGAATACGGTTTCGCTTGGCCCGTTATGGTAGAGTTTCGCGCATTTTCCCCAATTACTCGAGAATTTCCAATCTTCGGAGCTAGTAAGGACCACGGCAGTCTGTTTTTCCATGGCCAAGGAGAGCCAAAGGGTTCCGCAATCCACCGTAGCCAGTCCGTCCAGTTGATTTAGCAGGATGGAGGTATCTTCCCAGGAGTGAAACGGGAAATTCTGGACCGGGTAGGGCATTTTGTGGCCATGCTGCACGTTGACCCAATGGATTTTATCCGCCGTCATGCAAACTAAACGCATAGCCTGCCCTTCGGTGAGGCTGCGGACCTTCAATCCACCCTGAAACAGCTCATTTGCATTCCAGCACAGCCCGATAACCGGCAAATCATCGTGCTTTTTGAGTTGGAAGTCGTTTGGAGGGGGTGTATATGGGGTGGGATAGGCCGGGATGGTGGCGGGGGTGATGCCGAGCGGCCCGGCTAGAGCGAAAGTGGTGGTCCAGTGGGAGGGTGGAGGACTAAATTCGGTTTTATCGGATTCGCCTATGGTTCTTTCCGGGCCAATCCAAGGCAATCGGTCGTAAAAGGGCTTGAGTTCATCGAAGCAAAAGAAGCTCCAGTTGATGTTCCTTTTGGTAAGTTCCGGGAGCCAGCGGGTGTAGTTGATTCTATCGCCTGCTCCCCCTTCATTGATGACAAGCAGGTGGGCGGGATGCTCCAGCCCATCCCAGAATTGGCAGGATTCCGATAGACCGCACGCAAGCGCAGCCCCATCACAAGTGCCACGTACTCGATTATGGAGTTTCCAGCCATCCGCCCATTCCCCATTTCTCAGATGTTCCTCGGCCTGGGCCATTCCGATATACGCGGAAGTCTTATCGAGGCTCCAGGCTAGTTCTATATCCTTCTGCGCTTCTTCGAATCTTCCAAAGCCCCGCAGAAACATGCCCCGGTTGAAAAACACAGTAGCTTTGAGTTGCGGAGGTATCTGCCCGTTCAGCGGCTCTATGGTTTCGCACACCTGATTGGCGGCATGCAATGCTTTTGCGCCTTCGCCTAGCGTGAAATACACACAGGCCAAATTAAGGGCGTTGTGGGCATTGGGCCGCAGAGCGTTGGTAGCTTCCAGTTTCTTCAGGGACTTTTTGGCATTCTCTACCGAAAGAACGGCTTCCCCGGTAGATTCCTCTTTCGGAGCTATCAGGAACACTTATCCTCGTGGGCTGACAGTGCTTTCCAGGGGCTAGTTGGCCCTGATTGCATACCGCCTTCCGGCCTGGGGCAAGTAGCGGGGATAAAGAGCACCGAGATATGAGCGGGAATCTCTTTTACGGGCGGTCCCCAGATGGCGACCATGCGCTTATACCAGGCGCTATTCTTGATGCGCTCTCTGGTTTCGTCGTCGCTTACTACTTTTCTGCTGACGGCTTTCTTTTTCAGGGCTTTTTCCACACCACGATGTAAGAGTCGAGAAGAGGTTCTATGAACAGCATAGAGAGAAGTCGCCGGGTGAGTACAGGTTTGCCCTGCATCGAATTGTGGCTATCGTCCGAAGCAATCAGACACCCGGAGGGGAGGCGTTCCCAGATAGCGGCCAGTTCGGCTACCTGATGCATACAAGCGTTCAGTTCCAGGCCCGGATGATAATCGTAGGAATCCAGATACAGCAGATCGAGCTTTAGTTTGGGATTGGTTTGCCGCAGGTAGACGATAGAATCCTCATGCATGACGTGAACATGCGGGCATTCGGCTTGCGCGATAGTGCAGGCTGCCCGCGAGGAATCCACCGAAACCACCTGGGTATCGCCAACCTTATGTTCCTTTATCCAGTCCCAAATCTTAGTGGAGCACCCATCCCCGGCCCAGTTCCCAACCTTCCTTAGCGTACCTGTCTCCAGAATCCGCAAGGTATCCCGGCTCAGCAGCTCCCGCACGATAAAGCAGAATCCCTCCCACCTGGGGGTATGCCCCAGCAACGGCTCAAATTCAGCTACAAAGGATTCAAACAGGCCCACCCGCTCGGTCATGTCGGCATGGCCGGAAATATCCACGATAGGCGCTAAGTGCTGTATTCTGATTTGCTGCATTTCCTCAGAAGTGAAAAGCAGGTCATCCAGCTTCACTTGGCCTGCCCAAATGCCCACCCAACAAACGCCCCACCCAACGGCCCCAAAGCCCCAAGCACTATCGGCAACCCATAACTGGTCTTTTCCTCGATGTGCATCACCGCGATGGTCATGGCCAGAACACCATACACAAACAGCGTAGCAAACCCAAACGTGTACGCCAGAATGACCTTCAGCCGGTCATCACTCATGTCTCCGAGATTCAGGCTATCACCGGGTTTCCAAACTTGGGGTCACACTTGTAGCAGAGCTGTCCCCTGCCTTTGTGGTGAGCACAAACTGAAGCATTTCCGAATACAGGTTCGGCGGCACCGGCACTCCCTGCACCAGCACCATTTCCCGCCATCCGTGGCACGTCTTTATGAATCTCACTTCCATTGCTGTGCTCGTTGCACTGCCGCCGTATCCACTCAGAAAGCGTCAACCGTTGTATAGACGCCTGTATAGACCATGTATTTACATCTGTATCTTCAAACCTGAAGGACATTAGCTTCTTTGTCATACAGGTGTCGATACGGTATTTACGGCACGGTGTCAATACAAAAGGCTGCGGAAAAGCTGTTTTGTAGGGGCTAAGGAGCCTTGCAGCAGGAATCCGACCTACCCCTGGGGCGACCCACCCCCGGCCCCCCACCCCCAAAAAAGTAGTACCTTCTAGTACGCCTAGGACGTTATCCATAAAGTAAAATCGTCTGTAAGTTGCTGAAAACAAAAGGCACGCAGAGCCACATAACGGACATTATGTAACCTTAGTTGGCAATTCGGCCAAGCAGGTCATCAATCCGGCCCATCGTGTCATCGTTGACACGTTTTTTGTAAGTTGATTTGTTCTTTGCTTTCGAGGCTAAAGCCTTGAACCTAACGAGCTTTTCCAGCATGGAAGCGGCCTGCAATCTCTCTCGGAGCTTAGAGTCAGGGCTTTCAATAACTTCCAAGCAGACCTTTCTAATGAGTTCTTTATTGCTGTTGCGGTACCTGGACATAGCTCTTGTGAACTGTGATGCCTAAAGCCTTGCGCAATTTGCCGTACTTATGATGGATATTGCTGGCCGGTTGGAGGCGCTGAATAAGGAGTCTTTCGAGGTCTTTTGCTGCTACTAATGACTTGCAAGGGTAGAGCAGAATGCGGTCGCAGCTCTTTAGGGCATCTTTGCGCGTACTATGCGAGTTTGAACGCGAAATGCTGTTTATTAGGATTTTGCCCATGCCTATGTAGATCGGGACTTTGTTCTTCAGCAGGATGTACACGCCGGGTTCAAGGAGAATACGAAAGTCATTGGCTCGATAGCGTTGGCCTGCGCTGTGGATGACCAAATCTTCGATGTTCACAATGCCAGCCTGAGCACCATAGCATCTGGTGTTTCCATAAGCTCTCTATGCCGTTTGCTGCTGAACTCCCAGATGAAGTGGCCAGAGTAGTACTTCACAATAGGGCCTTTAGGCTGAAGGGCGGGAATGAGTTGTTCCAGATCTGCAAAGCTGTGGAAAGTCTTGGGCTGGCCAATGTACACATACTCTTTGTCGCTCTGCTTGGCGATTAGCCGGTCTAATAGCAGGGAATCACGCTCGGGGCAGCCGATGTGCTTTTTGCTGCCGTCCGGGTATTTGAGCAGGAATTGCTTGCGAGCCATTCAGGGAATAGAGTAGCCGTCACTCCAGCAACCACCAGTTTTACGCCTTGGTGGACGGCTTACGCGATAGATAGAAGGCTAGATTCTTGCTGTCAAGAGTAAATTTATGAGGTTGTGCTCGAAACGCTCGAAAGTAGTTTCGCGCTTTTTGCGCGTTTTGGCTCTGCTGCATACTGAACCGCCAGGCAGAAGGGAATCGCCGCAAATAGATCTATAAAGTAGTGCTCGCCCAAGCCAATGGTTGCCAGAGCTGTGAGGGCCGCGAATGTCCAGCCAAATAGCCTTAACGGGAAACTCTTTGCGTTCCAGGCTATCAGCAATGCCCAGCTCAGATGCAGAGACGGCATGCAGTTCCTAGGCCCAACCATCCGCCCTGGCCCAATCGCCGGAAACATCAGGTACAGCGGAAACGACGCGGCACCGGCTATTAGAGCCGTTCGCACCATGATCATGGACCGCTCCGCTGTGTACGCTATGCCGAACGCCAAAGGCAGGCCGAGATAGATAATGCTCAGAAACCCTACAAGATGGTTGTTTTCTGTCCATTGCACCACAGCCAGCGGATTCAGCCCAAAAGCTAGGTCCGTTCGCATAAACAGCGAATCCAGCGTGTTTGGGCATAGCCAGATCGTCGCCCACAGCGCCAACGGGCAGAACAGCGAAAACAGACTCAATCCAGCAGCCACACACAAATCCGGGTAATTGCGCCGAACTGTGGCTATCAGCAGGGAACCAGCAAAAGCGTAAAGCAGGAACTCCATGCCCATACTCTACTGCAATCCCCTGACCACTTTTCCACAATTATTTTCGAAATATTCCAAGATTGCTCTTGACAGGTTTTGATATATTTTGCTAGTGTGCGCGTATGGCAAAAACAGCAATCATCCACGTGGCCGTTGAACCGGCCATGAAAGCTAAGCTAAAGCAGCGAGCCAAGCTGGAAGGCTTGCGGCCCAGCGATATTATAAGACTCGCCATTCGTAGTTTCCTAGCTCAACCCAAAGAACAGCAGGTAGCTTGACATGGCTTTCACTATTCGATTTGAGACAGACGGTTCTAAATGCGCGAAGTGCGGAAAGCCAAGCACAGAAGCGAAACCGCTCGTAGATTTGTGGGTCACTGGTCGCTCTTGGAATGACCGGAACTTCATCGGACTGCACGAAGATTGCCTCCTAAAAGCGATAGCCAAACTCAAAGAATCCAACGAGAAAGTGGCCTAATTTCCACAGCCATGACAAATACCTCCATATCGCTCAACCTGCCGTGTCCTATAAGTTATACTCCGCAAAAGACTTATAGCTTTTTATCCTCACATTCCCTTACCGCGATATGTGGTGGTTTACATAGTCAGTGGCTTGGCAGTTCGTCCTTAGCTGAAGCCATGATGGTCTGGCGAATGAGCGATAGCAGGCTCTCGCGGTTCTCAATCAGCCAACGGGCTACCCCTGCAACTTCCCGCTGGGCCAGTGCTTCTTCCCATTCTGTTTTTGCGACTTTCAGACATTGCTGGGAACGGTTTAGTGCGGCTAATTCCAGGTTTGCTAAAGATTTGTCGGAACACTCCAGTAGATACGAAAACGGTGGCATTGCGGGACCCATTACTAACGGTTCCTTTCCGGGACATGTTCATTTTCCGTCAGTGTGCCGCGAACGTTATTAGTTGGCGGTCGGAACGTCAAGTACTGCTTAAACGATTTATCACCGTATGTGGAAAACGCGGAGACGATAGTGGGAATCGAGAAACATCTGGTCAGCTCCAAGATGCGCCAAGAGAATGTGGAGTTTTTGGCCTTCCTGTCCGAGCAGATACAGCCATACGAGGTCAGTATCTCTTCGCTGATTGACCTGTGCGTCTCCATTGTGCGCTCGCTGTTTATGTCTGGCGAGATTGCGCTGAATCCGAACGCTCTGCAAGTTTTACTTCGTCACAAGGGTTTACCGCACTGCGGAGCGGTAAATGAGCCGGGCTTGCCTCCGACACAACCGCACCAAGCCCGGTTCAACTTCTCCGTGGTTGCCTACATTGTTCTCACTGCGGTTGCTTCCTGGGCCTTTATTGTTTTGCTGTTTGCGCTCTGAGGGGGTGCAGCTATGAAACGTTTGTTGCATATGTGGCGCAGCTATCGCATTACGAACCGCCTTCGGCATTACCGGGTGTACGCATGAGCAGCCTAAAGATTGTGCTGTGGACTGGTGGCGATGCTCCGAACCGTGAAGCTGAACTGAGCGTGACGCAACACTACAGCGACATCTTCTCAGCCTATTGGATGCCGGGTTACTGCGGTTGCGAGGATTGCCACCCAATCGTAGGCCAAGGCGTCAGCAAGCAATCCGCTATCGCGAACTATTGGGAGCAGTGGGAGGACAAGTATGCCGATTAGTTGGGACTACTCCGATTGGATGGGAGACAAGCTCTCTAGCGACCAGTTCTGCCTGAGCGAAGCCGAACAAGAGCAGGAAGAGCATGAGCGGGTATACCGCAGCTGCGCTACCGCGCTGATACGGCTGGGACTGACTCCCCGTTCTTTCGTTAACCAGCGGCTTTGGAGGGACGAATGATTAAAGTGACCATTGAGCGCGTGACTACAGAGAAGTACAACGAAATAAAGAACTTCATTACCAAAAGCACGCCGACAGACAAACACGACCAGAGCGAATACGGCAATAACAGGAAAGTCTTGTGTACTGAGGAATTTGCCACGCGGGAAGTGCCGATGGAGCGCACGGTTCGCACGCTGCTTCTATCCCAAGAAATACCTGTTGAAGAAAGTTTCAATCTTGCCCGCGTAATTATTGCGGTTAATGGACTGAATGAAGAGTGAGGGACGAATGAGTCACACACCATGCGATTTCTTTGCCGAGATAGGCGGGCTGATGGACAAGCTCTTCCCGCTCATCTACCGCGACCAGCGGATGACCCAAGAAGAGATTTCCAAGCTACAAGATGAGCTGTGGATGCTGTGCGAGAAGGAAAAGCAGTTAGTGCTGATGGCCGGGAGGACAAATTGATTCGCACCAGTGAAAACATTACCGAACTTTGCGCGGCCCTGACCGCTGCACAGTCCAAGTTCGGCGCAGCTATCAAGTCCAGCCAAAATCCAGCGTTTCGGTCTAAGTATGCCGACCTGACCAGCATTATTGACGCCACGCTCGAGCACCTGAACGCGGAAGGTATTGCTTGTATGCAGCACCCCGACCTGACCTATGCCGGTGAAGGCGAGAACCGGGAAGCCATGATTACCGTAACCACGCGCTTGCAACACAAGTCAGGGCAATGGATGGAGTCTGATCTAAGTATCCCAGCCGTCCAGCGCGACAGATTCGATGCCCAATCTTGCGGCTCAGCTATCACCTACGCCTGCCGCTATGCGCTACAGAGTATCTGCCTCGTGCCTCGTGAGGATGATGACGGCAACGCAGCCACCGGCACAGGCACCAAAGACGCAGCCCAAGCGGTCGCCAAGAAGAAGATAGAGAAAGCAGCCAGCGAAGGCAGCAAGACAGCGCAGAACGTACTAAAACAAGCTGACCCACTGTTGTACGTGTTCCCTAAGAGTCACAACGGCAACTATGCCGAGTTCTTTGTCAGGCCGTACCTGCAAACGCACCCGGAGGATGAGGACGGCTTGCGGATGGTGTTCTCCGCTCACAAGGCCAAGAAAACCAAGGAAGAAACTGCGCTAGTACCGAGCGACCAAATGGATTCGCTGCTGAATGCCCTGGCTGGTGACTATGGCGTGACCTTGTACCAACTGGAGGCGAAGTGAGCACAGCTACCCAGCAGAAGCTCCACTTCAAGCGCCTAGCAGCAGACAAGGTGCCGCAAGACCTGCGCCTAGCCAAACGAGTGGCTGCCATGCTGGGCGAGACAGGCTACATCACCATCGAGGAC
>Ga0247661_1000229_pt1 | contig 10536 bp, 9 predicted proteins | sample CNK02_metaG_FD_182799 | JGI IMG/M metagenome (GOLD analysis project Ga0247661, IMG submission 182799) | Soil microbial communities from Purdue University Martell Research Forest, Indiana, United States - CNK02 | ecosystem: Environmental > Terrestrial > Soil > Temperate forest > Bulk soil | place...
CAGACTTATTACCCTTTTAAATAATAAAATTCATTACTAGGAAGAAAAGGATTCGAACCTTTACAAACTTTTGTTGTTGAGTTTACAGCTCAACCCATCTTACCAATAATGGAACCTTCCTGGAGTGGGTTAGGTTTACTTATTTTTTAAACCCATTTTAGGCACTGGAGGAAGCTAAAGGAGAAGGAGCAGTTGCTGATAGGAAAAGGGAGAAGTAATAGGAGCTTTGTGAAGGAATAATACTGAAGGCATATTTAAAGAGAAAAGCTGATAAAACTAGGAAGGCGCCATTTCTAATGGAAATGCTAATCTATCTTCTTGAAAACATAGCGACCTTTATAGGGTCTTTCTTTGTTAGATTTAATATTATAATCAATTCAGTTGGTACACCTAATGCTCGAGCTGCTTCGCGAATTGAAGAGTAAGGAGTTATAATATTTGTTTCTAAATCAAGGACTTCTATTTTTTTTGAGAATTAGGGTTAGAAAGTGACATTTTTGAACGAGTTTCTTCTAAGTGTTTGTAATGTGCTTTCTGGCCGATTTTAGCTTCACTTATTTTTTCCGAATTTCAGCACTACGAGTTGTTCCAAATAGCGGATGATCTTCACGTTTTTTTCTAAATAATGGGTGATTCTCACCTTTTTTAGCCAGACTCATTTTAGCACGAGTTTCGTCCTAACGTTTAATTCCTAAGGAAGATCCGGCTTTTTGTAAGATATTATATTCTGGTTTCAAAAGTTTAATATAATAATCTTCTCTTTCCAGACATTGTCCGGGTTCATAATATTCAAGAATGCTTAAAGAAAAATTATCAAGATCGTGTTTAAGTAAAACTTTACAAATCCTCATAGAAGAACTACTTAATAATCCTTTTTTACTAAAATATTTTCAAAAATCTATTGGTAATATCCGTTGAAGAGCCAACATACTGTTCCCCAGTAGTTAAGTTTTTGAAAAGATATATTCCCGATAGCCCCCTGTTTTCTGTTTGAATTTTAATTCTTTCAGTAGCAGCATTCTTATAAATTTTTATAGGGACAAGAATACAAAGAAAATTATCATCATAGAAAATTAGATAGAAAGAAACAAAAAAAAAAAAGTAAAACCATAAAACTAATTGTATAATTGGTTGAAAATAAAGAATAGATTTTCTTTACTGTAGCTCCTATTGGTTCTTGTAAACGTCTAGGGTAATATACAATTAAAAATAATATAGCTCCTATTATATACAAAAATAGGTCAAAACTATCTATTATTTTAAAGAATGAACGGAATAAACCCTCGTATATGCCTATTCATAATCTAATAATCTGATATTTAAACCATCAGAAGATATAACAGTATAATATAGCAGTATAAGAAAATCTATCCTAAATAAAAATTACATTCTCGTCTCAAAGTGCCCGCATTAATAATAAACTTCTAATTAAAAGCATAACTTTCGTATGGAATTGAACCAAAAACAAAGAAAAATTCCTGTACACCATGTTAGAAAGTTTTCATTAAGGGGGTATTGTTAGTTTTATAATAAGTCCGCTGCAGATTCCTCTACAACAACCGTATTACTTTTTATGTTAGGTTTATTTTTATTAAACCTCAATAAGCAATGTATGCAGTAAACCAAAGAAAAAAAAGCTAACCGTATGACACCGTCTAAGAATAATTATTTCTACCTGTATTCATTCCCGATTTTATCTTTTTAATTTTTTTTCAACACCTTCTGAAGTTAAATGATCTTTATTTTTAATAAATAAAGCTATTTTACAAAAATCCTGAAAATCTAGACTTTTAATACCTTGAATTGGATACTTATGGAAAAAAGGAAGAATTTTTTCTTCAATATCTGAGAATTTTATTACTATAAATTCTACAAAATTGAATTTTTTTCGTGCCTCTAGCCTACCACAATTAAGATATTTTATGATATTATTTATTAGTTTAATATCACGCGAATGTTGAGTAAGTCTAAATCTTAAACTAGCTGAGAAACCCATTTTTTTAATTAAACATCCATCTCCAGTAGTGAAACCGGCGAGTCAATTAGGATCAAGAATTTCTTGATTTTCAACTAAGGGTCTTGGAACTGGTGCAATATGAGGGAAAAATTCTTTTAATTTTCCAGATAAACCATTGTTCATAGACGCTTTTAGGGCCAGAATTTTAGCTAATCCTTCACTAGTCAGATGAGCTTTATCATTCATAAGATTTACAACTTGTTTAAATAATAAAAAATCAGCATGTTTCTGAGTTAATAGAGGATACTTCTCGAAATGGGGTATTATTACATTTGTTAAATCTTGAATTGAATTTACATAATAAACAATTGCATTATGTTGTAAATCATTTTTTATTTTTCCTACTCCAAAGTAAGATTGCAAATTATATAAAAAGTTATTATCTTTGAAATTTAAAGATATGGCGAAGGAGGGATGAACCACATAGATTATTCTTTCAAAGTCTATCCTTCTAGTTGTTTTTCTTGTCCGATTGTCTTTAGTAATTGAAATTGTGAAGGTGCTCTCCGCGTCGGTGAAACCAGTAATAAACCAAGGATTTAATTTCACCACTGTTCCGAAAAATCCAAATTGTTCAGTAATTGATTGAGTAATATTGTTTTTCATTTTTTATTTATTTTAGGCTCTTCTTTCCGCATTACTAAATTCCGAAGGTTGGAATTTGCCCATCCTCAGGGGGGAAGCTTCTGCACTTTCGGGGAATATCCTGGCGGACAACTGGCTCCCTAGTGTTTACGAACCTTTCCTCCGGTGGCCCGTACTCCTGATTGATGTGGATGTAGACAAGGTAGAAGAAGATTAGACCAAACTACCTGGGAGAATTATTATAATCATTGGAAAATATTTGTTAGCTTGGACAGTTTATAGTCTTTCAATCCTTGCTTCGACTCTGTACGGCACAATGGCGTAACCCGCTGAAAATTAAGGACGGTCGGAGAGATGGCAATTTACAAGTCCGATCTTTGTGTATACATCGGTGAAAGCGAATAGGATGGGGCGCACAAGAACAAAGAAGGTGAATAGTCTTCCTCGCAAGATAAAGTTATCTATGTGTATGCGGTCCTCTTGTACTAATCATCAGATACTCGCTCCCTTCTAATTGTAAAGGGGAATAATTTAATACCAAATTTAATATACCTAAACTTTCTATAAAGTTTTAAATTATAGGGGGGTATTGTTAATTTTTTTATAAGTCCGCTGCAGATTCCTCTACAACAACCGTCGAATCTACCTCTTTTCCATACTATCTTTGCATCTCATCTAATTAGTAGACGCCAGAATTCAGGAGAGCTGAGATACTTACCCTAAATCTTTCGATTGAGGTCTGACTATATTTTAAGCTTGCGCCAACCAACATTTAGTCGATGAACTGCATTCGAATTTTATTTCGAACTTGGCTGCGGATTTTCTATTTCCTTTCGTACATCAATTTTTATTTTACCTTACCGCGAGTCATTACCTGCGCCACGAAATACGTTACCGTTCTCGCTTGGTTAAAAATTGCTTTAAGATGTTCCCGCAATTTGATGGTTTTGCTCCCTTTTAGGAACTAGCAGAGGGTTTACCTATACTTTTTGAAACTTTTTCCTTCTGGCTCAAAGAAGGTCTTAATTTCGACTTAACACCAATTGCAGCCATACATTCGAAAATCTATCCTAAACCATCTTAATAGTCTAATTACTATATTATGATTTAAACTAAACTCAACTTATTGCGTGTGCTCCTTTCAGTGCTTGACGAGTAGTTAGTACCTATCCGAGATAAGTTTCACCGTGCCATGGTGATGCACGATTACTAGTAATTCCTTATTCATGTAGTCGAGTTTCAGACATACAATCCATATTATATCCTGTTTAGGGATTAGCGAATATTCACATTTTAGCATCCCTTTGTTTTAGCTAATGTGGCACGTCTATAGCCCACAATATTAAGGTCATGAGGACTTGTCTTTATCCCATAAATACATCTCATGTCAAGATGAATAACTTTATAATTTATTTCATAAAATGAAATTAGTTTTAAATAAAATTAGGGTGTACGTCACTTGTTGGAGCCAACCAAAGCCTCGCGGCAACAACTGTAGACAGCCGTGCAACACTTGTAAAAAGAAGTCAAAAAAAACATTATTTTTTTTACAAAAATTAAATTAATTTCTTGTCACTAAATATTCAAATTGTGGTAAGATTTTTCGTGGATCATCGAATTAAATAACACACTTCACTACTAGTTTCGGAGTTGGTCTAATGGTTACAGTTTCTGTGTTGCCACATTACTCTTGAGGTGGAATGCTTACATTTTCATTTATAGGCGATTTTAATTTAATACAACCTATGGCACTCATCATTTTCTGCTAGGGTTACTAGGGTTCTAATCCTATTCACTGTCCTTGCCTTCGTTCCTCAACGTCAGTTTTTACATAAAAGTTTGCCTTCGCCTTTATCATTCCCCATAGTATTTTAAATTATCAGTTCTACACCATGAGTTCTAAATATACTTTTCACATAAAACTCTAGTAACTCTGTCCCCATTCAAAGGCAAAAATTACCGTCTAGTAACCCTTTAAACCAATTAAATATGAATAACGCTAGTCTCTCACGTATTACCGCGACTGCTGGCACGTGAATTAGTCAAGACATTTAGATAGAAAATTGTCATTATCATTTTACTAACCAGAATTTTAGTCTTCTTATATTTCAAAGTAGATCTTCATTCCTTCAAATCGCTGGTTCAGCCGTTAGGCTATTGACCAATATTCCCCACTGCAGTGCAAAAAAAAAATCGCATTGAACTTGTCTCAGTTCCAATGTGGTCGAAGGACCTTTCAGACTCGACTACGAGATAAAGCTAGTTAAACCATTACTTTAACTACTACTCTACTTACCCGAGGTATTAAAATAACATCTTAAAGCAAAATTATTTATTTAATAATTTCTTTGTTATTATAAGGTATTTCTCCTTGCTCTAAGGCAGTAAACATACCCTTTCCTCACCTGTACACCACTTTCTAGTTTTTATTATAAATAAACTAGGCGTTCGATTAGCATGTGTCAAGCATTTGAATAGCATTCAATCAGAGCCACCATCAAACTCGCTATTATTTCCTTTATCAATCAGCCATAGTTATTAGCTATGACCTAGTTTTTGTTATTAAAGGTGTTTCCTTTCTAATTTTTATGATTAATCTTTACTTATAGAAAGTACAATATAATTTCTTTTTTCTATTTTATAAAGTTTTGTATTAAAAAAAATTCCTTATTATATGAAATGGGATGAGCAAAGTTTCAATTTAATGGGGGGCGTTTAAATAAGCGCCCCCGTAGCTGGGTTAGGTTTAACTTTGTTAAACCCCTTTGGTACTAGAACTGGAGAAAAAGAAAAGCAAAAGAACCTGAGAAGGAGGAGAAAATTCTTGTACGCTGATGCTATACAAGAGAAATTTTTATTTTGTGCGTAGCAATACAAGACCTGATTGCAATGGCAGAGAAACAAATGGATGAGGAGAAGGAGGAGAAATTAAACATCATTCTAATGAATTCGTAGCTCTATTTAATAATGTCTGTAAAAGATCATAGTAAAATTGAGGAGCTAATCAAGGATTTCTTGAAACAGCTTTACCATAAACTAATTGTTCATATACGATGTATAAAAATAAAGCAGTAGCTATAACAGAAATGATAGACCCAAAACTAGAAATGAAATTTCATCCAGCAAAAGCATCAGGGTAATCACTAATACGACGAGGCATTGACTGTAGCAAGTTGTTAACAAATAATAAATTAGCTATTAATAGAATTTCGAGAAAATAAACGACCCTTATATATACCATTATAATCATTTAACACCTTTTTTAAGGTATTATAACACATTTTAAATTCTCGGCAGCATTTAACTGTAGAGAAAATACCTAATAATTTGTTATTATCGTTTATATCATAAACATATATAAACTTACTCAATTTAGCTAATGTAGATTCTGATAATTTTTTTCCAAACATAGGATTGTCCGGTCCAAAAAGTCTTTTATTTTGCTGTAAAATGAATTCAGGGGACTTAGTTTTTCCAAACATAGGATTTTTTTCCCCTAATTTAGATGCACGCATTTTACTTAAAGTTTCCTTTGTATGAGATTTACCGAAGAAGGGCCCCAATTCACCTGTAAACATATCACTAAGTTTTTGTTTAGTAGCATCAGTGTGTTTTTTACCTAGTCTAAATTTTGCGATTACTTTTTTAGACTCTTCACTATGTTTAAACCCTAAACTTGAATCTGTTTTATGAAGAATATTTAATACTAATTCAGAACCATAGGATTCAAAAGCCCAATCGACATAAAATTGTTCTATTGCTAAATAATCAGTCTTTGGAACACTACCCGATTCACCTAATACATCTAAAATACTGACAACAAATGAGCTATTACCATATTTTAATATATTACGATAAATTTTAGATTTACTTTTTTTTAATACAGAAAGTTGGAAATATCTAGATAAACGTTTTGATCCGTCTACAGCACTTCCTATGTATACTTTTCCTGTAACTTTATTAAACCACATGTAAATTATAGTTTTTTGTTTAAAATCAGAAGTTATAGCTAATTTAGATTCTTCTGCATTTTCATACATTTTTTTAGGAGAATAAAGATATATAGGCATTTTATTTTCAGATTCGTTATTTATTTTTTTAGGAGTATCAGGTTCTTCCGGTAAATCAGAATTAAAAGGATTTGGCATCCCCGACTTTGAGGGGGGTGAAATATCACAATTAACATTATCTAATGATTCCGACTTTGACTTTTTTAAAATATTTTTCATTGTTTTTTTTTATCCTTTTTCATTCGACTTTATAGTTAAAAACTATATACGTTAAGGTTTTTCCTTTCTATTTTAACTCTATTTACTTTTAGTAAATAATATTCTTTATTTATTAATTGTTAACAAATATGTTTCCATATTGATTGGACTATATCTTCATCCATATTTATTTTATCCGGCGCACAGCGCACACCCCAGGCCTAAAATAAAATCGAAAGACAAGAATGTATAACGCATAGTCTCTGAGGATCAAACTCCATTTTAAGAAAGTTTTAATTTCCTGCTGATTCTCCATAGTAATATATTTAAGATTTTTACTTAATAAGTACTTAAAACTTTAGGAGTTTTCAGCATATAGTTAATTTTTTTGTTTGTTTAATTTTTAATGTTTCCATTTAAAATAGGCCTACAGAATTGACCTAAGAAATGTTGCTTTTCTTTATTTATGTGTGTTTTTATATTTAAATATTTTACCAAAATGAGGTTTATTAGTCTCAAGTAGAATTTTTAAGACCATCGATATGATGGGTGATAGAAATAAAGATACTAGCAAGAAAATAGAGATATTATAATAATTTAAATATATATCTTTTTTTATAAGGCGTTTGTTGGCCTTTAATAATATACTGAGAAATTGTTTGGTGACTAATATTACAGGCTTTACCTGCCGAATTGAAAGAATTATAAAAAGTAGAAGTATTAGTTTGAACATCAATAACTTCTACTTGTTTAGACTTAGGGTGAGAAAGTGAAATTTTCAAACGAGATTCCTCTGATCACTCTCTAGCTAAATAATTCGGATTACCTTTCCTAGAAGCTTTTATAGAAGATGACATCTTAGCACGAGTTTCATCCGAGTGTTTTCGTCCTAACATTGGAGAGCTAGGTTCCTGTGAAATATTGTATTTAGGGGATAATAGGTCCATAAAATCCTTCTCTCTTTTAAGAAGATATTCTACTTTACAATATTCCAGAATTAAAAGAGAAAACTTGGGATATCCATATTTTAAAAGAGCTTTGGAAATATTCATATAATACACTTTTTTTAAATAATTAGCATTAAAATAATCTCTAAATCTTGTGCGTAAATTTTGGGCACTCCCTATGTATAATTTTCCATTAATAAGATTTAGTCAAGCATACACGCCTGACTTATTATTATTTTCTAAAAGTATTTGAACTTTATCGGTAGCAGCATTAGGATAGGATTTTTCTGGTACTATAGGAAGAGGAACAATTGAATTATTATTTTTCATTTAAATTTTGTTTTATTTATATACCCTTTTTCAGAGAAAATTATTTTTTCGACTACACCATTAGTGAGCGCAATGTTTACTGTTTTTCTATATTAAAAAAACAAAGAATTGAGAAAGGCAAGGGATACTATAAATTATTATCTTTATATAATGTTCTCAATTCCTCTATACACTTTATTACACTATCGAGACTCATAGGATTGTCCTACTTTCGTATCCTATCATCTCAGACCTGGAGATTTCAGAAGAACTCTTTTATTGATTAGTTTCTTAAGAATACACCTCACGGATATAAAAAAGTATCACTAAAGTATTTCATTGCAACAGTAATACTTTTCAATTCTGTTACTAGTTCAAATGTTTCACTACTCAATACTAAAACCTCTTGACGATTTGAAATTGCTTTAGCAATAAGAGTAAAATTTTGATATGTACCTTCTAAAATAGCAGCCCTAGCAACTTTACCATCAATTTTGAAATGTCTAGCCATTTCTCTACCTGATTTAAATACATAAGCTAGTTCATTCTCTTCATTGAAAACTATGACTTCTTTTCTAAGTTGATTATCAGCAATAGGCTTGTTAGTAAAAAGTACCAGACTTTCTTGTGTAAGAGGTTCAAAAGATAAAACAAGATTATCTCTTAAAATGTACTGATTAATAACACAATCCATCAACGTGCTATGTGAAATTAATAATGATTTTAGAGCTTTATTTATCGAAGAGTAAACAATAGGATCTTTCTCAGGAAAACGCTTGTTATAAACAAAAACTAAATTGCTGAAATGTTTTTCCTGTAAAAATTTAGGATCACTTTTTAATTCCTTAGCTATTGTATATGCTGTCAGAAATTTTTGAAACCTATTGAAACCAAAAGAATCTTGTTCAAATAAAAACAAAAACTCTTTAATATGAATAATAGCAGTATCAATCTGAGCTATATAAAATATAGAACCAACTTAATTATCTTTTTTTTTTAAGACACGTTCAAAAGAATATCTTCCTCTATAAGGGTATTTACTATTAGATTTAATATGATGATGAATAGTAGTATCTCTACAATTAAGAGCTCTAGCAGCTTCACGTATGGAAGAATAAAGAGTTTTATCATTAGTTTCTAAATCAAGAACTTCTAATTGTTGAGCGATAGACTGGCTATTAGTATTTCCCATCTTAAGTACTGACATCTTTGCACGAGTACACTCAGATAACTTTTTACCTAACTTATATGTATTTCCTTTTTGAAAATTTGATATTCTTTCTTTAGTTTCCTCAGAATGTTTAAAACCTAAAGAAGATCGAGCTTCTTTTAAGATGTTATACTCAGGTTTTAATAGTTCAAAGTAGTAGTTTTCCTTTATGTATAACTCAGAAACTTTGCAATACTCCAGAATTTCTAAAGAAAATTTTTAATATTTATATTTTAAGAGAGCTTTGCTAATATTCATATTATTTTTTAGTAAATAGCTTTTTGTAAAATAGTTTTTCATCCTATTTGCAATATTTACAGCAGACCCAATGTACTTTTTACCATTTACCAAATTTATTCACATATAAATGCCAGATAGTTTAGAATTTTCTGATAATATTTGAGCTTTAGATATATCTGAATTAGGATAGGATTTTGCTGGAACTAAAGGATTGTTTTGATTGTTTTTTTTTTTCATTTTTAAATAGTAGTAATATTTTTTGTTTTTAATTATAAATACAATTTTAAATAATCCAAAATTAATTATGTAAAGTCTACAAGCCCCTTAGGAACAACTGAAAAATATCTGTTAATAGTAGGTTTTCAAATAATTAAAGCTAACTGTTCATGAACCAAAGAAAGCTGTGGTGTACAAATTACTAAAATAATTAAAATCCAATTAGATGCAGCTGTTTTTTTAATTTCCTCTTGTGAAATTGAATTAGGCTGTCGGATTCCCTTAATTAAATGAATGTATTCTTGGGTTCGTCGAGCCAAATTAACAGAGCTACCTATATAAATACGCTGAGGATCTTTTTTATTAAACACCACCTACTCCTAAAAAAGATAATTTAATTTGATTATAACCTACTTCCAATGAATCAAATATAATTGGACAATTGTCCAAATGAATATTATTACCAGAACCCACTGAATAAGTGATCAATTTTTCAGGCTTAGATGAAGAATTTTTCATAATTAATAGTAAAAATATTTCAAATTTTAATTTATATAGGCTTTTAAACCTTATGGTTATATTATTTTTTCCTTCTCTAGTTTATGCCCTAGGAAGGAATATAGGTATATTAAATGTAAAATTTAATTAAACTAGTAAAAATTTAATAATTTACTATATCATTATTTTTTGTTATATCATATTTCCTATTTTCTTATCGGATTTATGGATAAACAAAAATCGAGGAACTTTTTAATATTTAGTTTTTCTTCTTTTTAGCTGAAAGCTATTACATAAACTGTTATT
>Ga0247661_1000231_pt1 | contig 10503 bp, 16 predicted proteins | sample CNK02_metaG_FD_182799 | JGI IMG/M metagenome (GOLD analysis project Ga0247661, IMG submission 182799) | Soil microbial communities from Purdue University Martell Research Forest, Indiana, United States - CNK02 | ecosystem: Environmental > Terrestrial > Soil > Temperate forest > Bulk soil...
GCCTCGCGGTTGTCGGGAACCGGGTCCTCGTAGTCGAATTCGACGCCCTGACCGCTTGCCCCGAAATGCGGGAGGAGACGGTAGTTCAGGGAATTCCTGATCAGGTTCAGCCTCGGGATGAGCTTCCAGCTGCCGAAAACCTGCTCAGCCGTTTCCGCATTTGCCCGGTTGACATCATCTGAGTTACCGAGGATCGACTTGTGGATTCCCCACGCCTCCCGGAGGATATCCCTCTCGGTATTGATGAGGTTGGCGAAATCCATGTCCTTGTTGGTTATCCCGGTCTGCACCCACTGGGCACCGTTCTCCAGGATCGCGACACGATGTGCTCTTGAGACTCCCTGGTGGGATTCGCGCCACCTGTTCGACAGCTCGTCCCACTCAGAATCCGAGGCACGGTGATCGATCTGGATGATCCCGCCAGGTTCTGCGTTATTCAGGAAGTAATTGCGGTTGTACTCGTTGCCGTAGCGCATCGCATCGATGTTCACCAGGATGCTCGCGACCGGACCGAGACCGCGATACGGGTCAAGCGGGTTCGGGTACTTGGTGAGGATTACCTCGTCAATTTTGAGCGGGATCTTCTGCCCGTCCGGAGAGTGGTAGATGTAGCCCTTGAGATACGCCTGAGGATCAGGGACGGGTTCCATCCGGTCAGGGCGGATCAGCCACATCCCAATGGGGAAGTTGCCCATGCCCCTGTCGAGAACCCACCAGGCCTCCCCGCACAGCTCCAGGTGCTGCTGGGAGGCGGCGATGAACTCGGAGGTGATGCTGAACGGGTTCGGGTTCGACCACAGGGTAGCGGCAGCGTGGTTGATGACCTCGGTACGCTGATCCGATCCCTGGTCGGCGGTGGTATATCTCCTGCGCCCGTCCACCGGCTGGCTTTTGTACAGGTGCCATTTCGGGGTGGAAACGCTCGTCGCCAGGGTGGAGACGATGGAGAAAACCGTTCCCGAAGTGCCGAACGCCCGGAGGTAGATCTCGTTCTGCGACTGCCCGGAAAACAGGGGGAGAACGGCGCGACCGGCGGTAGCAAAAGGCACCGGGGGAGTAGACGAAGCGTTAATCAGCTTCCGGATGCTGGACTTCACTAGTCATCTGCCACGAGGAATTCGAGACCCATCAGGATGGGACCCGCCACGATAAGCGCAGCAGGCAGGCAGATGAGCGCGATCCCCGCGATAGTGCTCCCGATTCCCAGGACGGTGAGAGGCATCTGGGAAATCCGCTGGATGCTCGCAGGGACGGAGACACGGCGAACCGCAGTGCGGGCGATATCCCGGAACTTACGGTGCTTGCCACGGGAGCGACCCAATGGCAGCGCGACAGGAAACGTCATAAGCGCCTAACGGAAACGGAGAGAGTCCTCCGCTTCTGTTTATAGCACTAATTCCGCTATTCCGCAAATGGCGTAAACTGAGTTTACGGCGTTTACTATCTCTCCTGCCGTATCAGGGCGTGCCGGGCTGTATCATCGGGGCATGGACACCAGACTCAAGATCACCGGTAGCCGCAAGCTCCGCTTGCCAGCAGCCATCACCGGGGCAGCCCTCGTCATCTTCGGCGCCGGGACCGGTACAGGACTCGCCATCGCGGGATCCCCTGCTCCTGCTACTTCTCCCGTTGCTGCTACCGCTCCTGCGGCATCGACGCCAGCGGCTACGGAGACAGCTCCCGATGCCCAGCAGGTAGCCAGCTCAGCGGGGGCGACCCAGATCACCCCGATCCCCCCGACGCTGTACGCCTCCTCCGAGGCATCCGCGATGCTCAACGGCAAGCAGGTGGACGTGGTGACGTTCACCTCCGCCGACCTGATGTCCTCCTGGATCAAGGCAGCATCTGCCTTTGAGACCGTGATCAGCCAGGGGCCGCTGTGGGTGATTGCAGGCTGAAGCCACACGCATCACTTCGTGATGCTCCTGGGATAACCAGGTCAGGACCCTGATCCGCGCCCTGCCGATCAGGTCCACGTGAGCCACCAGGTACCGCATGGCGTCCATGCCGTGATCATCGACCTTGCGGGGGGTCTCCTTGGGGATCTTCATGGCGTCATGGGAGACCGTCTTGGTCCAGATGTAGGAGAGCAGCTCCTCCTGCGTGCAGGTGGGCTTCTTGTCCTCCACCAGCTGAGGGTCCCGCTCCGCGACTGCATCCCTCGCGATGAACAGGCGGGGCTTGCCGTCGTCGGCGACCTTGAGCCTCGCCTTGACCGCTTCAATCCCCTCAAGAACTGACTTGTGCGCCGCGACGGTGGAGATGCCCAGCTTCTCCTCCAGAGTCGCCCTGCCCTCCGCGTCATGGTCACAGACCACCGCGACCGGGGGAGGATCATAGTGCCCCTCGATCCTGGTGAGCTTGCGGATCGCCTCCGCGTGATCCTCTACGAGCGTCTGCGTCCGGTAGATCTCCCGGTACAGGTACAGCCTGCCATCGGGGTCTTTTGCCCAGAACTGACAGACAAAGGGATTGGTGTAGCCGAAGTCGATGCTCCAGTACCGCTCCCAGTCCTTGGGCGGGAAGATCCTATACGGGGCATGAAGATGGACCTGCCCGTCAAAGGTGTCGTAGATGAGCCCGTCAGCAGCGGACCATCTCCCGTAGCGCAGGCGGTCCAGTCGGATCCCGGTGAGGTTTTCCAGCTTGGCGATGTAGCTGGCACCTGAGGGAGTCCAGTCCTGCTTTTCCTGGTCATACAGGGTCGGGTTGTCCTCGTGGGTGCAGCTGATAATGCGAGTCTTGCCGTTGTCACATCTCTGCTTCAGCCAGTGATACGGGGTATCGGGGTTGGTGTCCGCGATGACCTGCTGGAAGCTCACCCTGCCGTGACGGAGACGTGTCGTGATCGCCTCCCAGTCGTTTTCCGTAAGCTCAATCGCCTCCTGGACATAGGCGATGTCGTATTCGGAGGACATGATCCTCGTGGCTTTGTCCATCCCGCCTACGGTGATCGTGGAGCCGTTGGCGTACTTGAACAGAGACGCTTCCTGGGAACTCCCCCCGAAGAACCTGACCTCGCCGGAGTCGATCGCCTCCTTAGCCACGTGCTCCCGGAACGTCACCAATGCCGTTGAGGTGAGGCTGGTCGCGGTCTTGCGCAGGATCACCCCTCTCATCCCGGGATTCATCAGCGCCATCGCATGCAGCTTCTCCAGGCAGGCTCTGCTCTTGCCCGTACCGGCAGGACCGGAGAGAAGCACCTCGGGATCTTTTGCCGAGAACAGCTTCCGGGCTGACCCGATGGGCTGGTAGACGTGCTTTACCTGCTCTGCCGTGGTGCTCAATTGCTACTCCGATTGCTGGAAAATGCGTTATGGGTATGTAGTCCCGCCGCTACCTGCCCCCCGAATCCCACAGACTTCTAGCCATCCAGGGTGGTAGCTGATACCCCTCCGGGTATGCCAGGTACCCCCGGGGGTATCCTCATCCGTGGTCACCATCCGCACACCGGTTCACCATCCGCACAACTGCCGAAGTGACAGGCACTGACATCCACCTGCTGTATGTCCTTACATAGCTATGGGTGGTATAGGTACTCCCATTAGTAACGGGTTCTCCCATCACTGAGCGTCACATGAACCGGACGAACCGGGCAAACTGGGTGCTTGACATGCCAACCACTGAGTTAGTGCAGGTCACAGCTGTTCACTGAGCACTGGTTCCGGACGGGAATCATCACTGTGAGTTCACTGTCCTGCATTGTGCTAGGTTTAGTACGCGGGTTCGTCATGCGTATAAGTGTTCGCTAGCCGAACTTGTTCGCTATGCGCACACATGTTCTGTCTCCGCACATGTGCGCTCTACGAACTACTGTTCGCTATGCGGTTACCATCCATACGTCTGGTACATACCAAACGGTTGTCTGGTAATTCCCGCATATGTTCGACGTTTCACGTGAATCCGCAATAGACTCAGAACTCAGTTCGAATAACCTCACGCTATGCAGTTATTTGGTTTCTGTGTGTTGATTGGATTGCTTGATTTGGGCTGATGTAAGTAAGCCGGAGACGTAAGTCCGTCTCACCTGCTCTTCTTCACGCACATCTGGTACGCCTCAGCAGTCCTGTGCGCATGACCGCAGTCCAGGATTGCCCACTTCCTGACGTAGCCCTTGTGCTTCGGCTTCGATCTCCAGATCGTCCCTGACAGGCTGAACGGACCAGGCAGCCTGATATGCCAGCTGAGTCTCATTAAGTCCTCCTCGTCCAGTACAAGCCCGCAGGAACCCGCAGCCTGGTCTTCGACCAGACCGCAGAGATGCCCTATGCACTTCCGGCAGGATCCCAGTTCTCCGTAGTGGTAATTCCAGTGATGACCGCACAGGGGACAGTGATCATGAACAGAGATGTCACGTACCGCATAATGCACACGTCTCCTCTCACGTGAGGTCGTCTGTCTCGACGCCTACCACGACATGCTGTACCGGGATCACCGTGATCTGCTGCCTGGGAGGGAGCTGACCTAGTTCCTCTGCCGTGTTCCGCAGGATGATCGCCTGTGCCTTGACCCACTCGTGGTGATCGGCATGCTGGTGGTTTCCCAGCCGCTCGAACATCTCCTGGTACTCGGCAATGCGGTTCTTCTTCTCCGCGATGGAGATCCCGGCGAACTCGTTCTCCAGGTGCTCCCGGATGTTCTCTATCGCGAGGGCGTGACGGTTCCTGAACTGGCAGATGCCCGTCTTGGTCATGCCGTACTTCTTGCCCAGCTCGGTCACGGTCTCGGTGCCCAATGCGAGATCCCGCTTCAGCGCGAGCTTCTGGGGTCCGGTGAGGATGCCTGCGCGTCCGTGGGTGATTCTCCTGCCACGGATGTCCCTCTTGACGATCTCGCCGGTCAGGACTTCCTCTGTCATCTTCGCTGTTCCTGAGGTCATGGATGCACGTCCGGGAGGTAGATGATCTTGCAGGGGATCTCAGATGCGGGATCTTCGATGTAGGAAGCACTGATGCGGTGGTATCCCTCGGCGATGTCCGCTCCATACACGAAGCTGGTGATCAGCGCGGGACTTACCGGTCCGTCGTGCTTGAGGAGCTTCTTCACACCGGGATCCTTTTTGCCCAGCGCGGGGTAGCCGCAGGCTCGCAGGATGTCATTTGCCCGCAGGTTCACGAGGGGAGCAGGACCGAACATGGTGACTGCCTTATCCGCAGTCGCGGAGTCGAGTTTGAGTGCCAGGTAGTTCCTGGCGTGCTCGTAGTCCTCGGAGGTGACCTCGCTCAGCCATTTCACGCGGTCTCCAGTACGCAGTCAGGGCAGATGTGCATGTCATCATGGATGCCGTCTTTAGATTCTCCCCATCCGTCAGGGATGACTCCGGGATCGTAGAGTTCCGGGTCCTGGTATTCGCAGGTATCGCAGATGAAGATTCTCATTGTGCTCATGCTGTCACCAGTCCTGAGGAACTCTGCTTCACCTGGAGCTTGCGGTGCAGATAGCACAGAGGGAGCGCTGTAGTGGTCACCATGACACCGGCAGAGGTACTGAGCATCTGCGTGACGGGGAACAGGCTGATGGCTTCTGAGGCGTTCTCAGCGTCTTCCTTGCCGTCTTTGATGGCGATGTCTGCGCACTCGTGGCATTTGAGGTTCACAGTTATCCCTCGGTGTTGCTCTTTGCGGGCAGCGGCATGTCATCGAACATCTTGCGGAACCACTCTGACATCTGCCGCATTTCGTCAGCAGTCACGTAATTGGCAGTCAGTGCTTTGTACGCACTCCTGAGTCTCCATGCGAGATGCATGATCAGCTCTCCTTGTTCTTGCGGGCTAGGTACTCATCCCTGTCCTTGCGGAACGCGGGATCCTCGCAAAGGGGGTGGACCGGCACTATCCCCCCGATCTTCATGTGCCATCTCATCGTCTCCCCGCTGACGATGGATTCCAGGCACCATCCGCATGTCCTGTCCTTGCGGGAGATGATGTCCCGTGCCATTGCGTGCTTCCTCTTCAGCGAGGTGTTCGAGAACATGGACCTGCGGTTCCGGTAGTCCGGGCGGTTAGCCCAGTTGCCGCTCATTACAGGTCTTCCTGTGCCCTGACTAGATTCCAGTCCCGGTTCGCAGTGTCATAGCCGAGCTTGAACGCCCAGAGCAGTTCGCACTTCTCCTGCATCGAGTAGACCTCGGCACCTGAGGGAGTCTTCAGGTTGATCCGGTCGATGAACTTCTCGATGGCGATCTCGCGGCAGTCGGTGCCGGATTCTTCGAGTACCTCTGTCATTACTCCGCCTTGTTCTGGAGGTGGGTCTGTCGTGCCGTGCAGGTGACCGCGATAGGGAAGTCAGCGAGGATCACCGAGGTAACGGGTCCGCCGTCATCGAATTCCTCGATCTTCCCCTGCGGGATCGTCGGTGCCCCGCAAGGAAACGGCTTCATCAGTGCTGGGTTCACATGCTCCCGTAAGTCTTAATGGGCAGGGTGCCGCTTAATCCAGTTTACCATAAAATCCATTTGTGTGGACAATTCCCGGTGCGCCATTTTGTTTTCCTGCATGGCACTCCGGAACCGCATCAGCTTGCGGATCCGGGTCAGCAGCGAGGTGATGATCTCCGTGATCCGGGTGATGATGTTCCTCATGATGTTCTCCTTTAGCGATCGTGTGACTCGGCGACACAGGTGGGGCACTGGCAGATGCAGTACAGTCCGTCCTCATCTTCGTGACGATGAAGAACGGATCCGCAGTCAGTCATAGTGTTCTCCTGTTCAGCTTGAGCCTTGTATTGATCTTGCGGGCTTGCTCTACTTGCTTCTCCAGCCGCTTCACTTTGCGGCGGAGTTTCCTGCGGTTAAGCCGTATCCCCACACCGCTCCCGGTAGCAGCAATCCTGCTCATGTCCGTCGTCCCATGTCTCCATGTTCACGCAGTCCCAGTGGAGCCCTTTATGACCGTTCTTGTCCTTGACGCAGGTATGCCGGGTGCCGCAGAAGACTTCCGATGCCGTGCAGCCGGGATTCCTCTCGTAGTAGGCGAACAGCTTCTCCCAGTCAACGAACCCGTTCTCGCCGAGGAGATCAGGGTGGCTAGTCATTTTTCCTCCTGCTGCTAATGGTTCCGGTTAATGGTTCCCCCCTAAAGGGGGGGAACCATGGAACCGTTCTGGAACCCGGTGCGGGAACCGTTCTTGCATTTGTGCTGGTCAGATGGTTCCCGTCGAAATGGGAACCATCGGGAACCATGGAACCGTTCTGGGGCGATCTGCGTTTCCGCAGGTCAGATGGTTCCCATTTCCGGGAACCATCCGGGAACCGTTCCTACGCCGCGAACGGCATGACGGACTTGTATGTCACGGAGTTACCGTGCTTCTCGCTGCTGACGAAGCCGGTGCTCACCAGCGTCTCCAGGGCATCGATGACGTTCTCCGTGCGTCCCCCGACTGCACCCCGGATGCCGCGCCCGGTCTTGCCCTCAGGGGATTCCTCCAGCGCCCTGGAGATCTTCCTCATCAGCGCCACGGGCTTGGTGGAGACGGTTCCCTCGGGCTTGAGCGGAACCGCCAGGGAGCACTCAGCGAAGCTCTCGTCATGGGACTTGACGACCAGATCGCAGTAGTGGAAGAACTTGCCCTTGCCGGGGACTGCGTGCCTCCTGAGCTGCCCGGGACGGTCCTTGCGGATCAGTACCTGGCTCCTGCCCTCGATGCCGATGCCGAACGGCTCAGCGTTCTCCAGGATGTACATCGCCCCGTTGAGCCCGTTCACCTTGTGGACTGCCCCGATCGCGTTCCCGTTCCGCTGCTCCTTGTCCTTGACCACGTGGTCCATGATCACCACGGCTGCCCCGGACTTGGCGCACCTCTTCGGGATGAGCCTGCCGAAGTCGGCGGTGTCCTTGTTCACCAGCGGGTCGAAACCGTGCAGGCTCATCGCCTCGGTCATGCCGTCGATGATGACCAGGGAGGGCTTGAAGTCCTCCAGGAGCGCGCTGAGGGCTTCGGAGGTGACCGGCTCTTCCGGCTTCACGTAGACGAAGTGGTCCCGGATCGCCGCGACCTCGGCGCCCATGCTCATCAGCCTCGTGACGATGCCGCCCTCATCGTCCTCGAAGTCGAGGTACAGCACGTTGCTGCCCTTGGCGATCTCGCTCATGCTGGCGAGCAGGGCGAACCACGTCTTGCCCGATTCGGTCTCAGCTGCCACCGAGTGCATCCTGCCCGGGTAGAACAGCCCCTTGCCGTCGTCGCGGCAGCCGATCGAGGGCCTGGGAGCCTCGTAGGCGCCAGCCAGTACGACGCTGAGGTCTACCGGCTTCCAGGTGGTTCCCGGTGGTTCCCTGTCCCCGGAACCGTTCGTGATGGCGAGAGCCTTGTCCGTGAGGTGATGCGGGATGGGCTCATCGAGGTCGGGCACCCCGAACAGACCGTTCACCCTGCCGCCCAGCTTCGCGTGCTCCAGCGCCTGGGTGTAGAGGGGACCCGTCGCAGAGCAGTTCGGGCAGCTGCCCGCAGGCGCTAGCGGCATCGGCATGTGACCTGTCGTCGCAGGGCTGCACTCGCAGAGCCTGCCTCCGAGATCACGCAGGATCTGGTCCTGCTCGCTGAGGGCGCCCATTACCGCTCACCCGCCAGCTTCTCCAGGGCGGTCCCGATCCGGTCCAGGTGCTTGTTCAGCACGTATACCGCCTGGACCAGCGCGGCAGCCTCGGGGAACTCGGTCTCCTTGCTCGCGGAGAGCATCTTGGAGATCTCGGTGGTGCTGGTGACGACCATGCCGAACCGCTGGGTGCAGCTGGGGCACTGGTTCTTCGGCCTGGTCGGGTGATCGTGGTGCAGGGAGCTGGTAGACTCCATGGTAATTCTCCTAGGAAGAGGATTGATTGATAGAGAAGCCAGGAGCGGGAACTCCTGGCTTCTCGCTTGCTAAGCTGCTTTTGTGTAACCCGATGCCGCGAACGGGTAAAGATCCGCCTGCGGTATCGTCCAGCACTTCACGTCGGGATGCTTCACCATCCCGCCGAGTTCGTGAAATGACTCCGCCTCGCCACGGGTGTACCAGCCCATGACCTTGCAGCTGCCGTCAGCGGTGGTCACGACGAGGACGTAGACCCCGCCACGGGGATCGTCGGGGTAGATGAGCAGCCCTGCGTCCCTGAAGCTGGAAGAGCGGACGTGATAGCGGGTCCCGTCAGGACCTACCACATCACATCCGCGCTTCTTGTCTTCTTCGTAGCGGCAATCCGGGACTTCTACTCCCAGGTACCGGCAGAACGCTATCTCCCCGAGCCTCCCCTGGATGTGGGACTTCTCGCTGCCCTCGCCGCGAGGCCTGGAGTTCTTCCTCTTGGCGTCTGCCTGCCGGAAGATACCCTCACGCACCGACTGAGCCATTTCCTCGTTTGTGACCTTGATGGTCTTGATGTGACCGTTTCTCACACACTCCTTATGAGTTGATAAGACGTGACTGCACGAACTCTTCAAGCTCGGCTTCCTTGAACATCACGTTGCGCCCTATCCGGTAACCAGGGATTCCCCATTTCCGCCAGTTGTCCTGGAGAGTAGAGAAGTTAGCCCCCAGGTATTCGGCGGCTTCTGTCATGTTGAGCAGTTTCTTGCCCGGCGCAATTGTGTTCATGTTTCTATATTGCCAGACAGGAAAAGCCCTGTCAAGGAACAACAGGGCTTTTCGCGGAGTTATTTAGAAAAGGTCTTCGGAAGCGCTGCATGATAGCAGCCGCTTTGGGATAAAACGGGACGGCGGATCTCCGAGGAGTCGCGATAGCACACGGGATACCAGATCTCCCCGTCTTCTTCCTCCGCTACCCGGTCATCTTCCACGCAGATCTGCCACTCGTCATCTCCGCAGTCCGCCATCACCCAGCCGGACAGCCATGACCAGTTCTCCCGGGGACCGGACTTCTCCTCGGCAGAGAGCGGGTAGCGGACTTCTACGTTCACAGCACGCCCAGCTTCAGCTCGCGGGCTTCGGTGATGGCTCGCTCAGCGGCGGTGTCTCTCGCGTAGCGGTCAATCATCGCCCGGTTCCTCCATCCGGCTACTGCCATCAGCCCGCCCTCGGAACCTCCGGCAGCCAGCCAGTTGGATGCCATGGAGTGACGCAGGCGGTGGTAGTGGAACTCAGGAACTCCCGCCGCGATGGCTCTCCTCCTCAGCGAGGCAGCCATCCCGCCGTAGGTGAGGTGGTCGGTGAGCTTCCTGCCCTCACCATCTTCGATAGGTCCGCCGCCGAGCCACAGCCACTCAGAGGAGGACTTGGGATGCTTCCTGCGGGCGCGGAGGTAGCGGTCCAGGTACTTCGCCGTCAGGGGACTGAACGGGACGATCCTGCTCCTGCCGCCCTTGCCGTTGATGATCACCGCGATCATCCTGCTCATGTCCACGTCAGTGACCTTGAGGTTCAGCACCTCCGAAGCTCTCGCCCCGGTCTCCAGCCCGAACATGATCAGGGCGGCATCCCTCACTGCCCGGAATCCTCGTCCGTCGCAGGACTTCAGCAGGGACCTGACGTCCGCCTGGTCCAGCTTGGGGATCAGCTTCCCGTCACCAG
>Ga0247661_1000232_pt1 | contig 10429 bp, 6 predicted proteins | sample CNK02_metaG_FD_182799 | JGI IMG/M metagenome (GOLD analysis project Ga0247661, IMG submission 182799) | Soil microbial communities from Purdue University Martell Research Forest, Indiana, United States - CNK02 | ecosystem: Environmental > Terrestrial > Soil > Temperate forest > Bulk soil | place...
CGCACCATAGTTTCCGGTATACGGATTTGCCCATGCTGCGCCCGTTCTGGAAAAGGCCGTATTGCCCCAGACGCCGTACACATTGGCGACCGCCGCGCCGCCCCACGCACCCCACCCGTAGTAGGGATACCAGCAGCAACCGTAGTAACCCATGGGTCCCCACCACGGGTAATACCACGGATAATAGCCATACCCGTAGCCAAAGCCGAAACTCCAGCCGGTGTCGCTGCTGTACGTGAACCCTGCGCCAACACCGTAGGTATAAGGCCAGCTGTACCACGCTGTGGCGCTAATGTACGGCGGGTAATACCACCCGGTGCCATATACTACGGTCGTGGTGCTCGCCGAAACCACAGTGCCGTAATATCCCGGCGTGTAGCCGACGTGCACGACCTCGGGAGTCGAGTTATACACCCTGACATAGGTCACGAAATATAGTGGGGAGCTGGGCGGAATGTCGTAGATCTGCGCGGACACAGTGTCCGCCACCATCCACGGACCTTCCGGTGATCGTGCTTTGAACCAGACTCCTGCTTCGACGCAGTAGTACTCCTCGTCGGACACCTTGATGACGGCAGCACTGGTATTGCTGGCGTAGCTCAACGAGGTGCCTTCAATCGGCACAAATTTCACTTCGCCGTCGTACTGCACGGCGAGCTTGGCTTCCGAACGGGTGATGGTTGCCGTCTGTGGAATCGAGTTGGCGATCAGTGCTTCTTTGGCTTCCGGTGTTCCAGTCACCGATGCCAGCACCGGGGCTTTGGGACTGTCCTTTGGGATCTTGGCAAAATCCGGAGGCATATCCATGGCATTTACAAATGTCCAAGGTCCATCCAGCGTAGCGCCCTTGAACCAACGTCCTGAAATCAGGATGCAGTATTCGCCGCGTAGCCGGAAAATATTGCCGGTGGTATTCGTCACGTACTCGAGGCCGGTGCCTGGAATTTGCTCGTATTTCGGCTCACCCTTCGTCTCGACGAGTTCCGCTGGGCCGTAGACAACATAGATCTCCGGAATCTCTGCTTTTTTCCCACTTTCTTTCAGCGAACGCTTCTGCTTGGTTTGTTCGCCCGACGGGTTCTGCGTTTGGCTCTGGCTAACAACTAACTCCTCAACTTTCTTCATGTCATCGGGCAATTTCTTGGCATACTCCCACCGTCCATCTAGCTCGTTGGCCTGCAACCACCAGTCCTCGACGCGGAGATAGTAGGTCTTCTTATCTGTCTCGTAGAGAATGAGCGATTTCGTATTAATCACACTCTGCACCTTGGTGCCGGGCATATCGCGCAATTGCGGCTTCCCGTCAATCAGAACTTGCAGTGAAGGTTTGCTCGCAATGATCACCTTCGGCGGGTCGTTCTTCACCTCGACACCCTTCTGCGCTTGGTCCTCCGCTTCAAGCGCTGACTCCAGTCGGTCCAGTGAGATAGTTTTCGTTGCGCCAGGCAACTTCTTTTCTAACAGTGCGGTCAGTTCGGGTTCTTTATTCTGCGCAACCGGAAACTTCACCTTGGTCACCTTCGCCTGGTCGAATGTCACCAAGCGGTTGACCTTGTCTATTTCGGTCCTCGCTTGGAGCCAAACAACTCCGTACTTGACAGCGGTTTCTTTTCCTGATTTCAGCTCGACGGCACAATAAACTTCAATAAGGTTCTGATCCCACCTCTCCACCTGAGGCGGAAAAATAGTGAACGTATCGGCACCGCTGGTGAAGATGCGAGGCCAGCCACTTTCTGACGTTCCCTGGGTTTGAATCTTGGCACTGGCATTCTTCGGTTTTGGAGCATCCGGGAGAGATTTCTGCGTATTGGCCACACCTAAAAGCACAAATGTTGTGAGCGCCAGCACCCAAAACATACTTACGACCAACCCGATCGTGGGCCTAGGAATTCGCATGATGAGACCTCCAGGGTGCAAGCGCGTTCTACAACAGTATTAGTTCTAAGAGGCCGCTGCTTTTGCCCGCTGCTCTATCTCAGACTCTGCTTGCTGGGCAGAGGTCAGAAATAGAGTGTCGACGAAGCACGGTTTTGCAGCTGCAACGGTCTTGAAATCGCGCACCCTCTGAGCTAGGAGCAATGCAGAGGCGCCTCGAAACGGCAACATCTTCGCTACTGAATCACGGGCGTCGTCAAACGAAAGAATCCGATCAGAAAACATTTAGGTCCATAAGGGTAGAGGGGAGTAGCCGAACCTTGGAGCAACCGTGTCTTCACGTCCAGATGCAAACAAATCGATACGAGACTTGAGACCGCCCGGGCACCGATTTGTATATTGTTCGGATACATCTCGCGATGCAATGCCGAGCAGGAAGCTTGCTCGTCACGGCAAGTGTGGCCTCTAAGTTTCCGGTAACTGCTGAAGGCATATTTCCTGATAACACGACATCCTGGGCAATGAAACCTGTCAGTTCTGCCAGACGCCCCGAGTTTCGGGTAGACCTATGCTTTTTGCGTTCGTGAGTATGGCAAGGAGCACTACATGACACCTGTAACAGCAGCCGAAAAGGCAACGCCTTCGATTAGCGCTTACGGCACAGCGAGAACAAACGTTTCAGGAGCGCCTCTCAACGCCGAAGATTTGCGTAAGACCCATGCTTACTGGCGGGCCTGCAACTATTTAATGCTTGGGATGATTTACCTGCAGGATAACCCTCTGCTGAAGAAACCTCTGAAGGCCGAGCACATCAAGAATCGGCTTCTCGGGCACTGGGGGGCAAGTCCTGGATTGGCATTTACGTACATCCATTTGAACCGGCTCATCAAAAAATACGACTTAGACATGATCTTCTTGACGGGACCGGGCCATGGCGCTCCTGGGGTTCTGGCGCCTGTTTACCTAGAAGGTGCCTATTCGGAAATCTACACGGACAAGAGCGAAGATGAAGAGGGCCTGCGCGAGTTTTTTAAACAGTTTTCCTTTCCAGGGGGCATCGGGAGTCACTGCACACCGGAAACACCCGGTTCAATCCACGAAGGCGGCGAGCTCGGGTATGTACTCTCACATGCCTGCGGAGCCGCGTTCGATAATCCCGATTTAATCGTTGCGGCCGTAGTCGGAGACGGCGAAGCGGAGACCGGGCCTCTCGCAACTTCCTGGCACATCAACAAATTCCTTAATCCTGTGCGAGACGGCGCGGTTTTGCCGATTCTTCATCTCAACGGCTACAAAATTAATAATCCCACACTGCTCGCGCGCATTGGCCACGAGGAACTAGAAAGCCTCTTCCGGGGCTACGGATGGACGCCTTACTTTGTCGAGGGTTCTGATCCGGAGAGCATGCACCAAGCAATGGCGGCCACGACGGAACGCTGTGTCTCAGAAATCAGGAAGCATCAGCATGAAGCTCGCAAGACAGGGGTGCCGGAGCGTCCTCGCTGGCCCATGATTGTGTTGCGGACTCCAAAGGGATGGACCGCGCCGAAAGAGGTAGACGGCACAGGCTGGAAGGCTTCTGGCGAGCGCATCAGGTTCCGATGGCCGACGTCAAAAAGAATCCGGAACGCCTTCGTCAGCTTGAGAGCTGGATGCGCGCTTACAAACCAGAAGAACTTTTCGATCAGAACGGGAAGCTAATTTCGGAACTGAAAGAACTCGCACCGACTGGCGGGCGCCGCATGGGTGCCAACCCTCACGCGAACGGAGGGCGCCTGAAGAAAACTTTGCGGCTTCCGGACTTCCAACAGTATGCCCTGAAAATCGATAAACCCGGAGCGGATCGAGCAGAAAACACCCGACCGTTAGGCGCGTTCCTGCGGGATGTAATGAAATTAAACATGAACAACTTTCGCGTCTTCGGTCCGGACGAAAACACTTCCAACAAGCTGAATGACATCTATTCAGTTAGCAAGAAGTTCTGGATTGCTGACTATTTCCCGGAAGACTCCGATGGCGGAGAGCTGTCGCCTAATGGCCGAGTGATTGAGATGCTCAGTGAGCATACCGTCGAGGGCATGCTCGAAGGTTATCTGCTCACGGGACGCCATGGCTTCATTTCATCCTATGAGGCGTTTATCCATGTAATAGACTCGATGTTCAATCAACACGCTAAGTGGCTTTCCATCTGTAATCACCTCTCATGGCGTGAAAAGATCGCCTCGCTCAACATCTTAGTCACCTCGACGGTCTGGCGGCAGGACCATAATGGATTTACACACCAGGATCCCGGTTTTCTGGATGTGGTGGTCAACAAGAGCTCCGCCGTCACACGCATCTACCTTCCCCCCGACGTCAATTCCCTGCTTTCGGTGGCGAATCATTGTCTGAAGAGCGAAAACTACGTCAACGTGATCGTCTGCGACAAACAGATGCACCTTCAATACATGGACATGGACGCGGCAATTGCGCACTGCACCAAGGGAATTGGCATGTGGGATCGGGCGTGCAACGACCAAGGGAGCGAGCCAGACGTGGTGATGGCGTCTGCCGGGGATATACCTACCCAGGAAACTCTGGCGGCCATTGTGCTGATGAGAGAGGAGTTCCCTGATCTCAAAATCCGCTATATCAATGTGGTTGATCTATTCAAATTACAGCCTAGCACAGAGCATCCTCACGGTTTGTCCGACCGAGACTTTGACACGCTCTTCACAGTCGATAAGCCCATTATTTTCAATTTCCACGGATATCCTTGGCTCATCCATCGATTGGCATACCGTCGTACAAACCACAAAAACATGCACGTCCGCGGATATAAGGAGCAAGGAAACATCAATACACCTCTGGAGTTAGCGATCGAGAATGAAATCGATCGTTTCAGTCTAGCGATGGACGTCATCAAGCGTGTCCCGAGACTACAGCGAATCGGTGCGCACGCCATGGAGAAATTCCGTAATGAGCAGATTGCGTGCCGGAACTATGCCTACCAACACGGCACTGATAAGCCGGACGTTGCGGGCTGGGAATGGCCGCAATAGATACCCCGATCTCGTGGTCGTACCGAACTAAAGCTCAAATTTCACGGTGCATTAAGAGCACGACCGACCGGTAAAGTGTCAATGAACGTTCTCGTACTCAACTCGGGTAGCTCCACTCTGAAGTTCCAGCTGATCGCCACTGATCTTGGCCGGATTGCCCAGAATAGTGATGAGCACTTGTGCCGCGGACAGATCGAGCGGATCGGAGGAGAGGCGATCATCGCGGTCCAAACAGGCAACGGGCTTAAGCAGAAGTTTACCGCTTCACTTTCCGATATTTTGGGGTCATTGGAATACCTGGTGCAGTGGATCGCGTCAGGCGAATCAGGAATAACGGAAGTCGGATCTCCGTCCGATATCCATGCCATCGGACACCGCGTGGTTCACGGGGGCGAATTCTTTACCGAATCCACCGTGATCACTGACGAGGTATTACAGCGAATCGAGGAATGCATCGATTTGGCTCCCCTGCACAACCCCAACAACATCAAGGGTATTTTGGCGTCGCGGCAAGTATTCGGTCCAAAAGTGCCTCAGGTCGCAGTTTTTGACACCTCCTTTCATCATTCCATCCCGGAGCATGCATACCTTTACGCCGTGCCCTATCACTTGTATAGACGACACCACATTCGTCGTTACGGATTTCATGGCACGTCACACCGATATGTGGCTGACCGCTACAGGGCCTTATGTGCGTTAAGCGAAGAACAGACTCATGTAATCACGCTCCACCTGGGCAATGGCTGCTCGGCTGCAGCCATTCGCGGTGGCCGTTCTGTGGACACCTCGATGGGCATGACGCCTTTGGAGGGACTGGTTATGGGGACCCGCTCCGGCGATGTCGATCCGGCCATCGTGAACCTAATCGCCACGAAAGAGGGACTGTCCACACATGAAGTCGATGCTCTACTCAACACCCAGTCCGGATTGTTAGGCATTTCCGGGCTGACAAACGATATGCGTGTGCTGTTGCAGGAATTAAGAAATCAAGATGACCGGCGGGTGCGCCTTGCCATTGAGGTCTTTTGTTATCGCGCAAGAAAATATATTGGCGCATTTCTTGCCTGCATGGGCGGCGCGGATGCCATTGTCTTCACGGGAGGGATCGGGGAGAACTCGCCCGACATCCGTGCTCGCATCTGCGAAGGCCTCGACTGGGCAGGATTGAAGCTGGACGACAACAGGAATAGGCAGATGGTCGGACTAGAAGGCCAGATCAGTCGTAGTGATTCCAGCCTGCATGCGTTCGCAATTCCGACCGACGAAGAACTCCTGATCGCACGCGATACAGTGAGGTGCATTTTAGGCAAACCCGGGGAACACCGAGCGGCAGTGGAGAACTCTGGCATGGAGGAGATGACGCGTTGAAAAGCGATCTTCCCATGGTCTATCTGGTGAGACACGGTGAAACCGCATGGACTCTGCCGGGTCAGCATACCGGGCTTACCAACCTTCCATGCGGGTATTGGCGTCGCGCTGGCTCGGGCTCGAGCCGACAGCCAACAAACAGATATTTCATGTTGAGCACGGCGAACCTCAGTGCCTTGGGCTACGAAAACGCGTGACGATGGCGACGCGAGCGGATAGCGCCCAGGGTAGGTCGACTTAAGAAAGGACAATTCCGATGACTACAGAACGCATCGCGGGAACCGCGGCAAAGGCAGCTCAGGAAGATCCTTCCAAGTTTCTCAAACAATACGGGTGCGGCCCCATTCAGTTTATGGGAACGGACGGGCTGTACGAACGGCATCTTCATTTCGACAATGTCATCGACGAGAAGTTGATTGGCCTGCGCGAGCGCTTTGAAGCTGCCGCGCGGTCTATCCGCGATGTCCTTTCGCAGCGATGGGTGCTCACCGATAAAGCTTACCAACAAAAAAACCCTAAGCGCGTCTACTACCTCTCCATGGAATTCCTCCTCGGCCGCTCGTTGGCCAATAACGTAACCAACCTCCTGCTTGATCCGCTCGTGATGCAGACAGCGAAACAGCAGGACGTTGATTTGCTCTCCCTGCTGGAACAAGAACCCGACGCAGGGTTGGGAAACGGAGGATTGGGACGGCTGGCAGCATGCTTCCTAGACTCCATGGCTACGATTCAGCTTCCAGCAATGGGCTACGGCCTTCGATACGAATATGGCATCTTCAGGCAGCTTATCCAGGACGGCTGGCAATACGAGCAGCCGGACAACTGGTTGCGGCAAGCGGATCCGTGGGAAGTCGTTCGTCCACATGACACAGTGGAAATCAAGTTGAACTGTTCCTTCGAGGTACACGGGGGGACTTTACGTGCGGTTCCCAACAAGCCATCCACGTTGTGCGGTGTCCCTTTCGATCGCCCCGTCGTGGGCTACGGCGGTAAGACCGTCAACACGCTCCGGCTGTGGGCCGCATCCAGCCCCAACTATTTTGATTTCCAGAGGTTTAGCAGCGGCGACTTTGTTGCTGCGCTTACCGAGACTCTCGCTGCGGACAGTTTAACGCGAGTGCTTTATCCTGACGACAGCACGAGCATGGGCCGCGCATTGCGCCTAGTCCAGCAATACCTCCTCGTGGCATGTTCGCTCGCGGACCTCGTGCGGCGTTTCCGCCGCAGCAACTCAGATTGGAGCGCATTGCCTGAAAAAGTCGCCATACAGCTGAATGATACTCATCCTACCCTGGCGGTCCCCGAACTGATGCGCATCCTATTGGATGAAGCACACCTTGATTGGGACCAGGCATGGAATCTCACACAGCAGACGCTCGCTTACACGAACCACACGCTACTCCCGGAGGCTCTTGAGAAGTGGCCTGTCGCATGGTTTGAAACCATGCTGCCGCGTCAGCTGGAAATCATTTACGAGATTAATCGGCGCTTCCTTGACTCAGTCCGCGCCCGCTTTCCCGACGACGAAGGGCGCGTCACACACATGAGTCTGATAGAAGAGGGCCCGCAGCGCAACGTTCGCATGGCTAATCTGGCGATCATCGGCTCGCACAGCACCAACGGCGTCGCTGCGATTCATTCCGGATTGCTGCGCGCGACAACTGTCAAGGACCTCGCCGAGATGTTTCCTGAGCGTTTCAACAATAAGACGAACGGTGTGACGCCGCGGCGCTGGCTACTTCTCGCCAATCCTTCGCTCGCTGCTACGATCACCGAAGTCATTGGCGATGGTTGGATCACTGATCTCGCTCAATTGAGCAAACTCAGGCGGCTTGCGGAAGATCAAGGTTTTCGCGACGCGTTCCGCCAAGCAAAACGCAAAGCCAAAGTACAGTTTGCCGATTGGCTCAAGGTAGCGACGCGTCAGGCTGTGGACCCGGACACAATTATTGATTGCCAGGTCAAGCGCATCCACGAGTATAAGCGGCAGCTACTCAACGCCCTGCGAGTCGTCGTGCTTTACAACCGGCTGAGGGAAAACCCCAATCTGGAGATGCCTCCTCGTACCTTCCTGTTCGCCGGCAAGGCGGCACCTGCGTATCGGCTCGCCAAGCTGATTATCAAGTTCATCAACAATCTTGCTGGCACGATTGACGGCGACGCGGCGGTCCGCGGCCGTCTCAGGGTGCTGTTTCTGCCAGATTACTGCGTTTCCCTCGCAGAGCGGCTGATTCCCGCCACCGACGTGTCCAATCAAATCTCCACTGCCGGCTATGAAGCCAGCGGCACGAGCAACATGAAGTTCATGATGAATGGCGCGCTGACGATCGGCACGAGAGACGGGGCGACGATCGAGATGGCGGAAGAAGGAGGCGAGGACAACTTCTTCCTGTTCGGCTTAACAGCCGCGCAAGTGGCCGATAGCCGTGGTTGGTACAATCCGCGCTGGCACTACGAAAATGAACCGGAAACGCGCGCGGCTCTGGATCTGATTTTCTCCGACCACTTCAGCCGTCATGAACCTGGTGTCTTCGAGCCGCTGCGCGAAACGCTCCTGACCGGCGGAGACCACTACATGCACTTGGCGGACCTTCGGTCCTATCTCGAAGCGGACCAACGCTTGTGCGAATTGTATGCCAAGCCGGACGGATGGGCTCGCACAGCGATCTTAAATGTTGCGGGCTCGGGCAAGTTCTCGAGCGACCGGACGATCAGGGAGTACGCGAGCGAGATATGGAAGGCGGAACCATGTCCAGTACCGTAAGCGCGAAATCATTAATCGGTGAACTGAAGAGGAAAAGACCGATCTCCCCTCTCGCAGGAAAATTGGCGCCGAAAGAGATGTTGGTGGATGTGGTGCGTTTAGAACGGGAATACCTTGAGAGGCGGCCCGACGTCGCAGACCCGAACCAATTGGTCAGCTTTGGCACTAGCGGTCATCGCGGCTCGCCAGGAAACGGTACCTTCACCGAAGCGCACATCGTGGCCATTACGCAGGCCATTTGTGACTACCGGCGAAGTCACGGAGTGGATGGGCCTCTATACTTGGGTAAAGACACGCACGCACTCTCCGGACCCTCGCAACGCACGGCCCTCGAGGTGCTGGCAGGCAACAACGTGGAGACGATTCTCCAAAAAGACGACGGGGTGACGCCGACGCCGGTCATCTCCCGGGCCATCCTTGTGTATAACCGAGCCCGCAAAGTTCATCTTGCGGACGGGATTGTGATTACGCCCTCACATAACCCACCGCGGGACGGCGGCCTTAAGTACAACCCACCTAACGGTGGTCCGGCCGACACGGAGGTGACGCTGTGGGTAGAGGCACGGGCAAACGAGCTCTTGCGAAAAGGCAATGTTGGAGCAAATCGGGTGCCGTTCTCCACGGCCATCAAGGCAGCGACTATTCACGAGCAAGACTTCGTCCTTCCTTACGTGAACGATCTGCGGAATGTAGTGGATATGGAAGTGATTCGGGCCGCCGGTTTCAAGGTGGGCGTGGATCCGCTCGGCGGCGCATCGAACCCTTACTGGGCGCCCATCAGTTCTGTTTACGGCCTCGACATCGCTGTGACCAATCCAGTGATCGATCCGACATTTTCATTCATGACCGTTGATCACGACGGAGAGATCCGGATGGACTGCTCAAGTCCATATGCTATGGCGCGTCTTGTCAACCTCAAGGACAGATATCGCCTTGCGTTCGGTAACGATCCGGACGCAGACCGGCACGGAATTGTTACACCTGCAGAGGGTCTGATGAATCCGAATGCCTATTTGGCGGCGACCATCCGCTATTTGCTGACGCATCGACCACTCTGGTCCATCGAAGCGGCGGTCGGAAAGACGCTTGTCAGCAGCAGCATGATCGATCGCGTCGTGAAAAAACTCAAGCGGCGCTTGTCTGAAGTTCCGGTAGGGTTCAAGTGGTTCACGCAGGGTCTGTTCGACGGCTCTTACTGTTTCGGCGGGGAGGAGAGTGCCGGGGCGAGTTTCTTGCGGTTCGACGGTTCTGTTTGGACGACTGACAAGGATGGCCTCATCATGGCTCTGCTTGCGGCCGAGATTACCGCTCGCACCGGCACAGATCCAGGCGAGCATTTCCGCGAACTAACCGCGGAATTTGGTACCCCTTATTACACGCG
>Ga0247661_1000235_pt1 | contig 10394 bp, 9 predicted proteins | sample CNK02_metaG_FD_182799 | JGI IMG/M metagenome (GOLD analysis project Ga0247661, IMG submission 182799) | Soil microbial communities from Purdue University Martell Research Forest, Indiana, United States - CNK02 | ecosystem: Environmental > Terrestrial > Soil > Temperate forest > Bulk soil | place...
ACGGTAAGCAGAACGACTTGCCCGGGATTCATAACGCGGCCGCACATTGTATTCGATCGTCCGCCTGTGCTAACACTTACTCCATGAAATACAAGGTAATCCGTAATGAGTTGGGTTCACGGAGCGAAACGCGTCCTATCTCAGCCTTAGGGAAACGATGAAATCGAAATCTGCGTCTCGGAACGGGCGCGCCGTGACGACTCGGCGTGGGTCGCCTGTTGAAGCCGCACAAAACGGGTTCTTAGTTGTGGCGATTGGCGCGTCGGCGGGTGGAATCGAAGCCTTCGGCGAGTTCATGCGAAGCTTGCCGACCAACACCGGCATGGCCTTCGTGATCATCCAGCATCTTGATCCCAAGCATCACAGCATCCTGACGGAACTCCTTTCCAGAGAAACGAAAATGCCGGTCAAAGAGGCGAAAGACGGCATGGGAGTGCAGCCGAATCACGTATTCGTCATTCCACCAAACGCGACCATGTCGATTGCGGCGAGAAGACTGCACGTCACCAGCCCTCGCGAAGAGACACGCGGCCCGCATATGTCGATCGATCATTTCATGCGAACTCTGGCGCACGAGGAGCGCGAGCGCGCGGTGGGCGTCATCCTATCGGGCACCGGTTCAGACGGCACACTCGGCATGGCGGAAATTCAGGCGCAAGGAGGCGTCACGTTTGCGCAAGACGTCTCCTCCGCCAAGTATGACGGCATGCCCCGCAGCGTCATAGCTTCAGGTTGCGTAGACTACGTTCTATCGCCAAAGAAGATTGCACGAGAGCTTGAGCGCATTTCGCGTCATCCTTACGTCGTGGCGGCACCAGAGGTTTCTGACGCAAGAGTGGGAGAACAAGCAAGCCTCAATTCCATTTTTCAGGTGCTGCGCCGGAACACCGGAGTGGACTTTACTAAGTATCGAAAAACAACCATTCTGCGCCGCATACAACGGCGGATGGTTGTGCATCGGCTGCAAGGACTGGATGAATATGTAAAATATCTTCAGACCAATCTAAATGAGATTAAAGCGCTCTATCGAGACATGCTGATCAACGTGACCAGCTTTTTTCGTAATCCACGGGTATTTGACACGCTAAAATCTGAAGTGTTTCCGACAATCTTCAGGAATCGCACTTCCGCTGCACCGATTCGCATCTGGACGCCGGGTTGCGCTTCGGGCGAGGAAACATACTCGATCGCGATTGCGCTGCTGGAGTTTTTGGGCGACAAAGAACCTCAGATTCCCATCCAGCTGTTTGGAACGGACGTAAGCGAAACCAGCATCGACAAAGCGCGAGCCGGGACATATCCCGAAAACATTCAGACCGACGTTTCACCGGAACGGTTGAGGCGTTTCTTCACCAAAGCCACGGCCGGCCATCGGATCAGCAAAAATATTCGTGACGTTTGTATTTTTGCGCAGCACAATCTCCTGGGCGACCCGCCTTTTTCGCAAATAGATCTGATCTGCTGCCGGAACGTGCTCATCTACCTGGAGCCGATCGTGCAGAACAAAGTACTGTCGCTTTTCCACTATGCGCTTCGGCCCGATGGCTTCCTGGTTCTGGGCACGTCGGAAGGTCTGGGCGGCGCCGCGAACCTGTTCAGCGTGGAAGACCGTACCTACAAGATTTTTGCGAAGAAATCTTCTGCAATGCGCGAAGTCCTGACTTTTTCTCTGAATCCGCAGCGAGATCGTACCGAATATGGGCCCCACGGTCCCACAAAGAGGCCAGAAGCGACCTCGAATTATCTTGAAGCACAGAAGGGTTTTGACCGGAGACTGTTGTCGCAGTACGCGCCGGCGACTGTGTTTGTCAATGAAGACCTGGAGATTATCCACTCGCGCGGCGATGTAAACCGCTACTTAAAGCTCGCGCCGGGGCGAGCGAGCCTAAGCATTCTGAAAATGGCCAAGCAAGGTCTGGTTCTCGACCTACGAAACGCGCTGGCCCGCGCTAAAAAGGACAATAGGCCGGTTCGAAAACAGAATGTGCAGGTCAAAAGCGGCGGCAATGGCGAGGGTACGGTCAATGCGGACGCAACACGGCTGGTAAGCTTCGAGGTTGTGCCCATTCGCCTGGGAAACCTGAAGGAACTGTATTTCATGGTTCTGTTTCAGGACGTTTTGTTGGAGGCGGAGCCCAAAGCCTCTCGACGCGGGGAGAAAGAACGTAACGAATCTAAACATGGCCCCCTGACTATCAAGCTGGAACAAGAGTTGGCAGCCACCAAGGAATACCTGCAATCGGTGATTGAAACTCAGGAGGCCACCAACGAAGAGCTGCAATCAGCCAATGAGGAAATTCTTTCCAGTAACGAAGAACTGCAAAGCACGAATGAGGAACTCGAAACCGCCAAGGAAGAACTTCAGTCAGCGAACGAAGAGCTGAACACGGTCAACGACGAGCTGCGCAGCCGGAACCTCGAAATCACCCAGGTTAACAACGATCTCACCAATCTTCTTGCGAGCATCGACATCACCGTGGTGATGGTGGGAAGCGATCTGACTATCAGGCGGTTCACTCCACTCGCTCATGAAGTGCTCGGATTGATACCCACCGATGTCGGCCGGCCGCTGCTCAACATCAACCCAAACACCGAAATTTCGGACCTGCAGCAAATGGTTGTGAAGGTCATGTCTACTTTTCGGCCGGTTGAGAAGGAAATCGTGGATCAGAAAGGCGGCCGCTTTCAGTTGCGCATCCTCCCCTATCGTACGACCGATAACAAGATCGACGGGGCGGTAATCACGCTGGTTGATATTTCACCGAAAACTGCGGTTCAGTAACTGTCGGGCCTCAGGCTTAGCTTTTCCCTTCGTCGGTTGCCTTTCAGTATTCAATTGGCGCAACAGCAATTCGACCTCTGTGCTCCTGTCTTTCACTTCGCGTTTCATTTTTTCACTAAAAGATGCCTTGTTACAAAAATGTTTGGCTGCCTGGTAGGCTCGCTTGGCGTTTCTAATATTGCGCTCGCTTTTCAATGGGTCATTGCCAGTGAGCGCGATGTTGCCAAAGGTGATCGCCAAGTCGAGTTCGGTGAGAACGAAATGGTATTTGGCGAATTCGTGATCTGCTCTCAGTCGGACGTGATTTGATGTTAGCGACTTCATTTGACGATAGTGCCGGACCCGGGTGCCAACCTGCTTACCAGCATCCCGGTAGTGAACCCTGGAAATCGTTGTATATCGAGGCCTGAGGCGGCAAACCTGCGTCTCAGCAACACCTTGAACGAAGCCTTAAGATCTGAAAGGTACGCCTCTACGGTCGCTGTGACGCCTGCGTCGGTCTTGTCGCCGCCTGTGCGCGCGCAATGATATATGCGCGAATCGCTTTCACGTCCTCTGCGGAGAGGATCTTCTTGTAGGACGGCATCCCGCCGGAGGCTCGAGTGCCGCCAAGCACGATCGATGGCAATGAATCGAGAACCTCTTTACTCGAATAGCGGAGATCGGGCAGCGGACCGGCGACGGCGTTCAGGCCATGACAGAGGAAGCAGTGCGAGTTGAACAACAAGGCGCCCGCGTGCACTGCCTCGGGATCCTGCTTCGCAGTGATCGCAGGCTGGGGCGGATCCTTATGTCCGAAGGGCGGCGCTTCCAGAATGGCTTTGCCATCCAGGGCGAAGGTGAGAATGCGGCCCCAGCCCGGCTTGACCGCGCCAGCTCCCGGCATATTCATAAGCCCTGCAGCGCCACCCCAGCCAGCCATGACCGTCAGGTATTGGACTCCATCGATACTGTAAGTGACCGGGGGTGCCATGATTCCGGTGGCAGCGTCGAATTGCCAGACCTGCTGGCCATCGGTAGCGCGATAAGCGGCGAAGATTCCGTCCGCACGCCCCTGGAAAACCAGGTTGCCCCCGGTGGCTAGCACGCCTCCTCCCTCCAAGACGGGATACTTGGCACGCCACTCAACCTTCCGCGCGATGGGGTCCCATGCCAGGAGTTCGCCCGACGGCGGAGGCATGGAGGCCATTTTGGCGAAAAGCGGTCCTTCATAGTTGCCGTCGATGCCTACGTTGTCGCGATTCGGATCGTATTTCCACTTCTTGTCTGGAACGTGCACCATTTGCGTGCCAAGTCGCGCCGGGAAGTACACCAGGCCGGTGGACGGGTGAAATGCCATCGGATTCCAGTTATGCGCTCCGGTCGACTCGGGAGAAAGCAGCTTCGGGTTGGCGTCGCCTACGGCGGGGAATTCGATTGGGCGTCCGCTCTTGGGGTCCACGCCGCTGGCCCAGGTGATGCCGCTGACGAAAGGGGTAGCGGAAAGAAACTCGCCAGTTAGGCGGTCGAGCACGTAGAAGAAGCCGTTCTTGTTCGCCTGAAGCAGGACTTTGCGCAGCCGGCCGCCGATGGTCAGATCAGCCTGTAGGAGCGGTTGGGTTGCATCGTAATCGAAGCTGTCGCCGGGAGTGGTCTGAAAATACCAGGCGAGTTCTCCCGTGCTCGCTTTGACGGCTAGGATGGAAGCGGTGTATAGGCTGTCACCCTCGCCGCGGAGCGCGCGGTACCAAGTGGAGGCGTTGCCGGTTCCAAAGAAGAGCAGGTCCAGACCGGGATCGTAGCTCATGCCTTCCCAGGGCGTGCCGCCTCCGCCGGTTTGCCACCAATCTTTGCCTTGCCAGGTCTTGGCCGCTATTTCCAACGCCTTCGATTCAAATCCCTTATTCGGGTTTCCAGGAACCGTGTAGAAACGCCAGAGTTGTTTGCCCGTTTCCGCGTCGTAGGCCGTGATGTAGCCGCGTACTCCATACTCCGAGCCCGCGTTGCCGATGACGACCTTATCTCGCGCGATGATCGGTGCGGCCGTGATCGAGTAAGCCTTGTCCGGGTCGGTCGTTTGGACACTCCACACCGGGGTTCCGGTCCACTGGTCCAGCGCGATGAGGCGCCCGTCCAGCGTGCCCACATAAACTTTGCCGTTGTGGACTGTGACACCGCGGTTCACGACATCGCAACAAAAGAAATAGGCCCGCTCGCGGGGAACCCGCGGATCGTAGGTCCATTTCATCTTTCCTGTCCTGGCGTCAAAGGCGAACACTATGCTCCAAGACCCGGTCGTGTAGATGACGCCCTGCTCGACAATCGGCGTGGCTTCGAGTCCGCGCGACGTGCCGAGCTCCTGACTCCACACAAGGCCGAGTCGGGAAATGGTCTGGTCGTTGATTTGGTTGAGCGGGCTGAAGCGTTGGTCGGTTTGCGAGCCACCGTGGAAGCGCCAATCTCCTTCGATGACAGCCGGGAGCGCGATCGCCAGAAAAGCGCTCAATATAAGTAGATGTTTCCGCATAGATGCTGGGGCTCCCTTGACGGAAATTGGGAGCAGGATAGCAGAGGTTGCCGGGGTTAGGACGTGGCATTCACGTTTTGAAGGCTCTCTCTGCTATCACTTTCTCTACCTCTTCTTCCTACGCCGCAAGAACTCATCGACCGCTTTGCGGATAAACCACGGGACAGGGTGGTCTTCTTTTGACGCAGCTTTCAAGCGCCTTGCTCTGTTCAAGGTCCAATCGGACCGCTTTAGGTGTCATGTGTTCGTCCTGCTCCTGCTGCGCTCCCGGCCCCGTTCCATAAAACAGCAGCAGGCGCCGCTGTCCGCAAAGAAGGACGTCCGAAATAAATTCCTCGCAGGGTTCATAGCGCGAGGTAATTTTCCGCAAAACGATTAGCGACCCGGGAGAGGACCACCAGGGCTTTTCGGTACGTCGTTTCGAACGCGACCCGGCCCTTGCCGATTTTCAATCCAAAAAGCCAGGAGAACCATCGATGTTCCTTACGCTAGCAGCAGTCAGAGAGCTACTCGCAGGTGCTGCATTCTGGTGCCTGCTCTGGATCACCCTGCACAAGTTAGAAGAAATCCCAGTTGTGAGGCGATGGCTTTCGACGAGCCGGTGCCGCTCGTGGGTGAAGGCAGATCTGAGCCTGGCGTTCGTGATGACGGCGCCAGCAAACCTGCTCATTCACGGGATCAGCACGCCCGCGGGTGTTCTTTCCACTTTGGGAGGCACCGCAGTTAACGTTGCTCATGTTTGCGGCTACCCGCCAACCAGGAATGTCGTTTCGCTGATCGCCGGAGAGATCAGGAGGTCAGCATGAAAGACCAAACGAAATGGCAGGATCTGCTGGTAGAGGCGGTGAACGAGCCGGGCAAGATCCTGACGGCTTACTCGGCCTTCCACAATTACAGCATGGGGAACGCCCTTCTGGCGCTATCCCAGTGTCTCCAGCGCAAACTAACTCCCGGTCCGCTGAATACATTTAACGGCTGGCAAGAGTTCGGACGATATGTCAACAAAGGCGAGCGAGCGATAACCCTCTGTATGCCAGTATCAGCCAAAAAGAAGTCAATCAATCCGGACACCAACGTGGAAGAAGAGAACGTACGCACGTACTTCGTTTACCGCCAGAACTGGTTCGTCCTGAGCCAGACTGGTGGCGACAAACCGTACTCTCTTCCCACACCTGAATTCGAACTGGAGTTGGCCTTGAGCAATCTCAATATTCGGCGACTCGAATTCGACCTTATTGACGGCAACGTCCAAGGCTTTGCTCGGGACCGCGGCATCTCCATAAATCCAGTAGCCCAACTGCCGCTCAAGACGACGTTTCATGAAATGGCGCACGTTGTTTTGCGTCACACAGCCGAACAGCCGGCGCTCGTCGACGAGGAGTCCACTCCTAGAAGTCTCCGCGAAGTGGAAGCCGAAGCCACCGCGTTACTCTGTCTCGAAGCACTTGGTCTTGAAGGCTCTGCCTTTTGCCGTGGATACATACAGCATTATCTTCGCGGCGAAAAGGAGATCCCTGCACAGTCCGCGCAAAGGATCCTCTCGACCGCCACAGCTATTTTGAGAGCGGGGAAGCGCTCGCAATAGAGCAGCTTCGGTTTGCGCACGGCGCCAGCGCGGTCTACACCCAGGCTGACATACGTGCTTGTCGACGGTTCGAGTGAGGTCCCGTGGCGGGACCGGACGGAGCTCGGAAGCAATATGATACGATCGCTTGGCGTAGAGGGCGCATGCGGTCCGCGGAAAGGGTAGAAGCCCACCTTTTAGTTTCACGTCTGGAGCAACCTTCTTTCGGCCCGATCGTGCGGACGCCGGGCGCTTAGTTGAAAGGAGGTCGCTATGCCGACTGACCCGCCCGGGGCGCCGCGCTCTCTTCCTGGCAGTCCCAATCTTCGCCATCTGAAGGACCAAGCCAAGGACCTGCTGAAAGCTGGTAAGGCGAAATCACTCGCCGATGCGCAGTTACAGATCGCGCGTCTCTACGGTTTTGCGAGTTGGCCAAAGCTCAGGACGCGCGTCGAGTCTTTCGAGGAGACAGGGAAACTCAAACTGGCCATCGACGCCAACAACTTAGCGCGCGTGAAGAATTTGATGACGCGCAACCCGCGGCTGCACCGGGCCCCTCTTGGTTACGGCGAAGACGGGCCGCTGACATGGGTTGCCGAGTGCCGAGTGCCGTGGGAGCCACCTAGTCCGGCAAGGTTGGCGATAGCGGAATGGATGATCGCGCACGGGTCGGACGTGCACCAGGGCGGCGACGGACCGCTGATGCGGGCTGCGCTCAATGCATATCGCATCCCGATGATGGAGCTTTTGGTGGCGCACGGCGCGGATGTGAACGCCCTTTGGCACGGACATTTCCCTATCATCTTCGCCCCATGTGAATCGTTGGATGCCGTCGCTCTGAAATGGCTGATCGATCATGGCGCAAATCCGAATTGTCGCGATCAGGGGCACGAAATAAGTGGCCATTCGTACCCAGGCACGGCTCTCGACTACCTCATCGCGGGTTACGCGCGTTCCTTGGAGCGGCTGCGTGCCTGCATCGAGGTTCTTCTGGACGCTGGTGGCGAGACTCGCTATGGCGCGCCCGCCGTGCTGGCTCTGCTCCGCGGCCGGCTCGACGATCTGGCAGAGCTGCTCGACGATGAGCCCGGACTCGTGAACAAGCGTTTCGCGGAACTGGACTGCGGGCAGACCGGCGGACGTTCCCTCTTGCTGCGAGGAGGAACGCTTTTGCATGTGGCTGCGGAATACGGAAGCGTTGCCGCCGTCGCTCTGCTCCTCGACCGTGGCGCCGACGTAAATGCTCGCGCATCTGTCAACGAGGCCGGGATCGGCGGGCAAACCGCAATCTTCCATGCAGTGACGCAGTTTGGCGACTACGGGTTGGCGGTAGCGGAGTTGCTGATAAAGCGTGGTGCTGATCTCTCAGTGCGCGTTATGCTGCCGGGCGACTACGAGCGCGGGGGTGAGATCGTTGAGTGCACCACTCTCGGATACGCACTGCTGTTTGGTGGCCCGGGTGACAGAAGGACGGTGACTCTGCTGCGCGAACGAGGGGCGGCCGAGTAAGTAGTAGGACCGAGGGCGGACGCTGTCGAAGGGAGGAGCAACCAGATGATCGCCGCCACAAAGTGGAACGTTCGAGCAAGATCGACAGTGCTGGCCCTGCAGGCAAAGCCGTACGTCAGCAATATGGCCGTGCTCTCCCTCGTGATGCAGGATTTGAAAAGGCCGAAACGCCCTCCTGCTTGCCGTAAGCGAGCTGACCGGCGGCTGGGGCTTCATCTGCCGGTTCGACGACATGAATGGCATTCGCTAAAGATCTAGCTACATCGTCGCGTTTACCACTCCGTTCAAGTCGGCGATACGCAAGGCGTTATGGAGTCCCGGCAGAGGAATCCAATGGAATATCGAAATGTCAGTCGCTTCAGTCGCCGAAAGTTTCTTTTTGCGGGCTTCGTGGCGGCCGCGGGCCGTCCCACGACCTACGCCCAGCAACCAGCGCCGATTCCTGAAACACTGACCCAGTGGCTGGCTGCGTCGGCAAAAATGCGCGAGCTTGCGTTGCAGCGTTGCCTAAACCGCATTCAAACCATGGAGCCGTCGATCCATGCCTGGGTCCAGGTCTCGCCGCAGAAGAACGCCACTCGAGGACGCTTGTCCGGCATACCTTACGGCGTGAAAGACATCATCGAGACGAGAGGCTTGGCCACGGAATACGGTTCGCCGATTTACAAAGGGCGAATTGGGACGACCGATGCCGCAATCATTCGAGAGATGCGGAAGCACGGAGCGATTTTGTTGGGGAAGACGCAAACGACGGCTTTCGCATACCTGACGCCCGCGCCCACCCGCAATCCGCGCGACTTGGACCGCACGCCTGGTGGAAGTTCAAGTGGCTCGGCGGCCGCTGTCGCGGCAGGCATGGTTCCGTTCGCTATCGGAGAGCAGACGCGGGGGTCCGTGTTGCGGCCCGCCTCTTTTTGCGGCGTCACTGGGTTCAAGCCCACCTATGGTCTCCTCTCGATGGAGGGCGTGTTACCGCTGTCGAAGAGCTTAGACACGCTCGGGTTTTTCACCCACACGCCCGCCGATATGTCGGCGCTTTGGGATTCATTGGGTCATTCCGTGGGCAGCTCCGAGGATTTTGATCTCGGAGCACCAGAGCCCATTCCCGATGTCGAACCAACCATGGCGGCGGCATATAAGAATGCTCTTTCGCATTTGCGCAACGCTGGCGCATCGATCCGACCGATTGATATCGCCGGAAAGCTCGCTAAGCTTGCCGAGGCAAACCTGACGGTGATGCTTTACGAGGGCTCGCGCTTTCACAAGCAGCGCTACGACCAATACGGCAACCGCTTGGCAGACCTCGCGGACCTGGTTCGTCGGGGGCTGCAGATCTCGGCGGATTTCTATGAGGAGGCCCTACGGTATATCGATTCTTGCCGAGTGCAATTCGCGGAACAGTTCAAACGCACGCCGGTGATACTGACGCCGGCCGCCCTGGGTCCGGCCCCGGCTGGTCTGGCGTCCACTGGAGATCCGAGAATGAACGCGCCCTGGACCGCTCTTGGTACGCCGGCTGCCTCCATTCCCATGCCCGTGGGAACCGCCTTGCCGCTTGGTCTGCAACTGACGGCAGAGCGTGGCGGCGAAGCCCGAGTGCTTCGAACCGCAGTACGTCTGCAAAACATGCTTGGTAGCCAACCAATCTGATCGCAAGCCGCCTACATCTCAATCAGTCAGCTCAAAAAACCGAAGGGAAAACGGCCTTCTTTTCCCAACCGGAAATAGGACTAGGCGCGTCTTTGTAGGGATTGAAGAAATGGTCAGCGGCTTCAGCGATACAAGAGTGACCTGGACGTGAAAACAGGAATCCCACGCCAAACTGCTCATTTCAATGTTTGACGTCAAGCGATTTGAGATAAGCCAGCACGGCCTCGGCATCGGTCCGGGTCATATAAAATCGAGGCATTGGCCAGCGAGGGGGCTTGCCGGTACGCGAGACCGATGTGGTCAACAGTTTGATCAGTTCTGCGTCACTGCCCGGAGGCAGGCCGGCAATTCGTGGAGCAGTATTCGCCCATCCTTGGAGCGGC
>Ga0247661_1000236_pt1 | contig 10369 bp, 10 predicted proteins | sample CNK02_metaG_FD_182799 | JGI IMG/M metagenome (GOLD analysis project Ga0247661, IMG submission 182799) | Soil microbial communities from Purdue University Martell Research Forest, Indiana, United States - CNK02 | ecosystem: Environmental > Terrestrial > Soil > Temperate forest > Bulk soil...
GGCAAATCGCGAGGCGAGTTGCACGCTTTCTGCGTGGAGATGGGCGAACCCGCGTACCGCGGCGACCAGATTTATCGAGCACTCTACGCCGAAAGGAATTTCAACTTGGCGGAAGTGTGCAATCTTCCCGCGGCGCTTCGGCGGAAATTGACCGACTGCGCCACGGTTACTTTGCCTGCGGTGAAGCAGCGTTATCTTTCACAAGATCGGTCGGTGAGGTACCTGCTGGGATTGGGAGAGAAGGCGTCGGTCGAGGCCGTTTTCATGCCGAGTGAAAACCGTCAGACCATTTGCATTTCTACGCAAGCGGGTTGCGCCGTGGATTGCCAATTCTGCATGACCGCGCAGCTGGGATTGATTCGCAATCTCACGGCGGGAGAAATTTTGGCGCAAGTTCTGTTGCCGCTTGCCGAACACCAGGAAACGCTGACACCGCAAACCAATGTAGTGCTGATGGGGCAAGGCGAGCCACTGCTGAACTACGACAACGTGATGAGTGCGATGCGCATCCTGCTGGACCCGTCCGGAATTGGATTAGCGCCGAAACACGTGACGCTGTCCACCAGCGGGATTGTTCCCGGGATTGAAAAACTGGCGAGCGAACCAAGGCGGCCGAAGCTGGCAATTTCCCTGAATGCATCCAGCGACGCGCAGCGCGATGTACTGATGCCGATCAACAAAAAATATCCGCTCGGCAAACTGCTTGGCGCTTGCCGTGGTTTCCCGCGGGGCTCCCGGGAGTACATTACGTTTGAATATGTCCTGCTCGGGGGAGTAAACGACACTGCGGACGATGCGCGCCGTGTGGCGCGCCTGATGTCCGACCTGGGCCGCGTAAAAGTGAATCTGATTCCGTGGAATCCCGGTTCCCTGCCCTACCGCGAGCCAACGGAAGAGAGCATCGAGACGTTTCACAAGATTTTGCTGGAAAAAGGAATTCCCGCATTTACCCGTTATTCGCGAGGGCGGGACGTTATGGCGGCCTGCGGCCAGCTCGCGCTCAGCGAAGTGAGCGATTCGCCCCTGCCCATTCGCCGCTGAATTGCTTCAACGAATCCCGACGACAGCCATCAGGCGGCCGGTGCGGTCGGCCTCTTTGCGATAGCTGAAGAACATATCGGTGTGGCAGGCGGTACAGAGATTGCTGACGTGAATGTTTTCGTCAGCTAGGCCGGCGGCAAGGAGTTGTGCGCGATTTGCTTTGCGGAGATCGAGGCGGACATTCTTCGACGGCGGCTGGTGGCCGGGCGGCATCATGTTGAGCCACTGGAGTGGATCCGGTTCCTCGCCGGTGCGCAACTCGTCGAACCATTCCTCGGCATCGGCAAACTGCGAGGTGAACTTGGTAACCAGTTCGGTGCCTACTTCATAGCAGCAACCGCCAATCGCGGGCCCGAGCGCCGCGAGAATATCGGACGGGTTGGAGCCGAAGCGCATGCGCATCTGCCCGGCGGTTTTTTCCGCGATGCGGGTCAGAGTTCCTCTCCATCCGGAGTGAATGGCGGCGACGGCACGTTTGTTCGGATCGACGAGAACAAGGGGCACGCAATCAGCTGTCTGTACGCCGAGAAGCAGACCCGGCGTGTTCGTCATCGACGCGTCGCCTGTGCACGGCTCTGCCGGAGCGTCTTGAAAGAAGCGGATGACGGCGGAGTGGAACTGCCTGAGAGGAACAAGTTTTAGATCGTCCGCGCCGAGAGCAGATTGAAAGGTCTTGCGATTTTTCTGGGCGGCTTCGCGGGTATCCCATTCGGTGAAGCCGAGATTGAGAACCCGTTCGCCGGAAGCAAGAAGGCTGCTGCCACCGGTCCGAGTGCTGAAGCCGTGGACTAACCAAGGAAGCCTTTTGAACGGAGCGAGTTCGAGGACTTGTACGCCGCGCACCGCGCGCAGCGACCATGGCGACTCGATTTGCGGGCGGGGCTTTTGACCCGGCGCGGGTTTGCCGGGCTTACGGCGCTCACGGGAAGTTTTTACTGCTGTCGGCATCCTCTCAGTATAATCGCAAAGCAGGACCGCTGTTCGCTGGCTGGTCGCATACTGAATTGGGGAAACGTGCTGCGGTCTGAAGAAGACGACTGATAACAAAGGCCCGATGATCATCGGAATGGGCATCGATATGGAGGAAGTGGAGCGCGTGCAAGGCGCGATCGAGCGTCAGGGCGAACGATTTTTGAAGCGCATCTACACAGAGAAAGAGCGCGTATACTGCGAGCAGTTCAAGGACAAGTACGAAAGATACGCAGGACGTTTTGCAGCAAAGGAAGCGGCGATGAAAGCGCTGGGGACGGGCTGGAGCCGCGGCGTGCGCTGGGTGGACATTGAAGTGGTGCGCTTGCCCGGCGGGCGGCCGACGCTGGAGCTAAAAGGCGAAGCGCAGGAAATCGCGATCCGCCAGGGCGTGAAACACATCGCGATCAGCATTACGCACACGCCGAAGCAAGCCTGGGCGCAGGTGATTTTTGAGTCCTAGGAACAAGACAAAAAGATAAACGCCGCGACGCGGAATACGCAGAGAAAAACGCAAAATGGGGGAGCTATTTGACGACAAGGAAGGAGCCGATGGCGAGGACGTCTACGCCAGAGCAATAGAAGCTGCGGACGGCGGAGCGCGGGTCGGTGACTAGAGGTTCGCCGAAGAGATTGAAGGATGTGTTAACCAAGATGGGAGCGGGAGCGGATGCGCCGAATTTGTGCAGCAATCTCCAGTAAACCGGGTTGGCCTGGCGTTCGACGGTGTGCACGCGGACTGCGTGGCCATTGAAGGTAAACCGTTCGAGTCCCGCAATGGGATTTTTCAGGTCGCCGAGCGAAGCCATGAACCGGGAATTAGGGCCGCAATCGAAGAATTCGTGAGCGCGTTCGGCGGGAACGGATAACGCGAAGGGATGAAACTCTTCGCGGTGTTTGATGAACTGGTTGACATTGTCGAGCACATATTCATTGAAAGGTGAAGCCAACAGGCTGCGATTGCCGAGCGCGCGGTGGCCGAACTCGGTGCGTCCCTGGCACCAGCCGACGATCTTGCCGCGATCGAGCTGGTGGGACGTTTCCGCGAGCAATTCATCCTCGCTGTTCAGATATTTGTAGACGATTTTGCAGTTGTCGAGGACCGATTTGATTTCCTGGGAACTTGGTTCGGGGCCCAGCGCGAGCGAGCCCAGGGGGGCGCGACCAGAACGACCCGTGGCTTTTTTTCGCGCCAGAAACGCGGCGCCCAGCGAGGTGCCCGCATTGCCGGCTACCGGCTGAACGTAAACGTTACGATAGCTGCTGCGCTGTTCGAGCGCGCGGATCAGCAATACATTCTGAAACACGCCGCCGGCGAGGCACAGTGAATCGACGCCCAGCTCGGCGCGGCAATTTTCCGCAATGCGAACGACAAATTCTTCCAGCGCAGCTTGTGCGCTGCTGGCCAGATTGGCGCGAACGGCGCGCTCGGCAGGAGCCGCGGAACGCGAAAGGCCAAGGTCGCGGTAGAGGCGCGGAGCGAACATCCCCGTGCCGTCGGGACCCGAAGTAAAGTATCGGCGATCGAGCGAAGGCAACGCTTTGGAATTCCAGGTAAACAATTTGCGGAATGCTTCCAAATATTCGGGTTGGCCATCCTTGCTGAGCCATTGCAGCTTGTGTTCGTCCCGGTGCGGGCGCAGTCCGGCCAGCTCCGTGACACGAGAGTAGAACCATCCGAGCGAATTGGGGAACGGCAAACTCTGAACCGGCTTGAGGTTATCATCCTCGCCGATGGCAATCAGGCCGGAGGAGGAATTTGCTCCGTGATCGAGCGTGAGGACAAGCGAACGCGAAAAATCGGAAGTATAGAAAGTGCTGGCGGCATGGCAAAGGTGGTGATCGAAGCTGACGAACCGGCGGCCCGCAAGGAGCTGGCGCAAGCGGGCCAGCATTGTTTCGCGAGCCGGGCTCTTTTTTGGAAGGTGCTTTCTGTTCTTCGTGGCACGATCAGCGAACGCGATGGCCTCGAGATCCGCCAAGCGCAAGCCAGCCCCGGCGAGAATTTGCTGCAACGCGAGCTGCGGTAGACCGTTTGAATCGGTTGCGCGGGTGAGCTTTTCCTCTTCGATCGCGGCGAAGACGCCTCGATTATCAAAAAGAGCGGCAGTTGCGTTTGGTCCGGGAGCGGAGATGCCAAGAATGTTCATTCCACCAGCCTTGCGTCAGATAAGTAGCGGTTCAGCAGGCTGGAGCCGAGGAATTGCCAGAGTTTGCTGATCCGGAGAACACAGAACATCCACAAAATGGTTAGACGGCCAAGAGCCCGAAATACGGAGCTTAAGATAGTTGGAAGAGAGGGCGGGCGTCCATTCGGTGGAATCGGGTACGTGGGAGCCGGAGTGGCGCAAGGTGAGCGCAGAAAGAGGGCGGCCGGATTGCGCACGCTGGAATGTCGCGGATTTGCCTTCGCTGAGCGCGCGAAGTTCACGAGCACGACGTTTTACGATTTCCGGTGCGATGCGACCAGGAAGAGCAGCGGCGCGAGTGCCCGGCCTTGAGGAGTAGGAGAATACATGCAGGTAGGTAAAGGGGCGTGATTCGATGAACTCGAGAGTGGCCCTATGGTCCTGTTCGGTTTCGCCCGGGAAACCAGTGATGACGTCGGCGCCGATCCCGGCATGAGGGAGGTGTTCGCGAACCAGTTCGACGCGGCGGGCGTAGTGCTCGGTGCGATACCAACGGTACATGGAGGCGAGGATTCGATCGGAGCCGGATTGCAGCGGCATGTGGAAGTGCTCGGCGAGGCGATGCGTTGACGAAAAAAGAAGAATGAGATCGCGAGTAACGTCGAGCGGTTCGATCGAGCTCAAGCGCAGGCGCTCGACAACTGTCTCGTCGAGGATTTTTTTCAGGAGATCCGGAAAGTCGTGACGCGGAGAGAGTTCGCGGCCCCAGGCGCCGAGGTTGATGCCGCTCAGAACGATTTCCTTGTAGCCGGCCTTGGCGAGCTTACGGATTTCTTCGACAACGGTCTCAGGAGGAAGACTGCGGCTTTTCCCGCGGACGAACGGGATCACGCAGAAGGCACAGCGGTTATTGCAGCCGTCTTGAATCTTGAGTGTGGGGCGAGTGTGATTCCCTTCTCCCCCGAGGACCGGAGCGACGAGAACGTTTTGCTGATTGAAGATGTCGCCGGTAAGAATGGGAGCCAACAGCGCCTTGGCTGGAACGAAATTCGCGGATGTGACCGAGCGCGACGAAGCAACCAGGAGATCGGGGATTTGCGGCTTGTGGGAGTTGCCTACCACGTGGGAGACGCCAGGAAGGGCGGCGAGTTCTTCCGGTGCGCGCTGCGCGTAGCAGCCGGTGACAACGATGCGCGTGGCGGGGTTGGCACCGTGAAGTTTGCGGATGGCGTCGCGAGCCTGGGCGTCGGCGGCGGCAGTGACGGTGCAGGTGTTGAGGACCACGAAGTCGGCAGTGTCAGCGGAACCGGCCTTGCTGCAGCCGCGGTCGAGCAGCTGGCGCTCGATGGCGGCACCGTCGGCTTGCGTGGCGCGGCAACCGAACTGTTCGATGTAAAAGGTGGCCACGATCGACCAGTTTACCGTCAACCGTGCGACGTTAACAGCGGCTGTGAAGCTAGCGCTCGATCGCCCTGGCCAATTGGGGAGTTAGCAGCGTAGCGGCCCTGCTTACTTTTTTCATAAGCAGCGTTTCTAGACGTGGTGCAAAGGTCTTTGTTTTCCTACGTTTTCACGGTCATTGATGGCAAAGGATTTAGACGAAAGACGGCCAGTTTTTAGTTCACCACCGACAGGTCTAAACTTTGCTCCGAATCTTTCGAAAGCGCCGATTTGGGAATCGGCTGCATGCTTCGGTTAGAATAGGAGTCTAGAGAATTACCGTGGGACTGACCAAAGAACAAGCGCGCGGAATGCTCGAATCCGATGATCTGATCGGCATCGGCATGGAAGCGCACCAGCTGCGCCTCAAGAAGAACGATCCGCGCGTCGCCACGTACCAGATTGACCGCAACATCAACTACACCAATTTCTGCACGGAGTATTGCTCGTTTTGCGCGTTCTATCGGCCGATCGGCGCCAAGGACGGCTACATCCTTTCCTTCGAGGAAGTCTTCAAGAAGATTGAGGAGATGTTGGAGCTTGGAGGCAATGGTGTTTTGCTGCAAGGCGGGCTGCATCCCGATTTGCAGATCGGCTACTATGAAAATCTGCTGCGCTCCATCAAACAGAAATTTCCCGCTGTGCACCTGCACTGTTTCTCGGCGCCTGAAATTCTGTGCATCGCCGAAGTCAGCGAACTTTCTGTCGAAGACACGATTCGTCGACTGATGGACGCCGGCCTCGCTTCCATACCCGGCGGCGGCGCGGAAATTCTGGACGACGAAGTCCGGGCAAGGATTGCGCGGTTAAAGTGCACGAGCGACGATTGGGAGATGATGCACCGCACCGCGCACAAGCTGGGCTTGCGGACAACCGCCACCATGATGTTCGGTTGCGGCGAAGAGCTCCGCCATCGCGTCAACCATTTCGAGCGCATTCGACGCATTCAGGAAGACACCGGCGGCTTCACCGCGTTCATTCCGTGGATTTTTGCTTCCGACAATACGCCGCTCGGCAAAAAGGTTCAGGAAACGACAGCCGTCGATTACTTGAAGACGTTGGCCGTCAGCCGCCTGTATCTCGACAATATTGACCACATCCAGTCCAGCTGGCTCACTCCCGGCATCAAAGTGTGTCAGGTGGGATTACAATTCGGCGCCGACGACGTCGGCAGTATTCTGATTGAAGAGAACGTCGTGTATGCGGCCGGCGTCCGCAACCGCACCAACGAGTCCGAACTCCGCCGCGTCATCTCCGATGCCGGCTTCATCCCCGCCCAGCGCGACACCTTGTATCGGTCCTACGCGTTGAAGTAAAAAGGACTTCCCACCCGAAACTCTGGCGCAAACGCCTCTCTCTGGCAGAAAGTGAAGCCTGTGATGCAAAAGATCACGCCGTTTTTGTGGTTCGACAAAGAAGCCGAAGAAGCAGCGAAGTTTTATTGTTCCATTTTCAAGAACTCCAAAATCCTGGACGTACAGCGCTACCCGGGAGGCGGACCAGCCCCCGCGGGTTCCGTGATGATCGCCAACTTTGAGCTGGAAGGCATGCAGTTCGTCGCGCTCAACGCCGGCCCGCTTTTCAAGTTCACCGAAGCCATCTCCTTTGTCGTCACCACCGAGGATCAGGAAGAAACCGATTACTACTGGAACAAGCTGACAGCTGATGGGGGCAAGGAAGTGGAGTGCGGCTGGTTGAAAGACAAATTCGGCTTGAGCTGGCAAATCACACCGCGGACGCTTATGCAGCTGCTCTCCGATCCCGACAAACAAAAGGCCGCGCGCGTGATGGCCGCCATGATGACCATGAAAAAAATCAACATTGCCGAACTGGAGCGCGCCGCCGCTTATAAATAATTCGGTCGAGGCTCGCTCCCAGAAAACTGCGCCGCGGGCTCGCCGTGGCGGGCGGAGCGAATCGTTCCTTTTCGATTGAGGCGACACCGCCAATGAAGCCAAGACGCTACTGGTTTTTGGACACCGGCCGCACCAGAATGTCCACTTCGGCGCCGTCGGGCAGGTTGACATCTTCGAGGGGATAGAGCACGCCGCTGCGGAAACGCGCGCGAATAGGGCGCTGCTCCGCCGGGTAAGACTGCTCATCCCGAAGATCTTTCGCGCGGCGTTTCCCGCTGAAGAATTGCGGGCCAGCATCGCCCGCGGTATTTTCCTTTGCGGTTTTTGAATTGCGGTTTTCCCCTTGCGGCGGTGTGGAACGCCCGGAGGCCTCGTCCATAGCTTCGTTCGCCAGGACATCGGCTTCGCGATTCTGTTCGCGGTAGACATGCCGGATCTGGAACGACGCGAACGTTCGCGACATTTTCTTGGCGCGTTCAAACAGCGGCTGCAAGTCGGCGCTTTTGACCTTGTATTGGCCGCGCATCTGTTTGACCAGCAGTTCGGAGTCGCTTTCGACATATAGCGCGCGAATGTTGTGGGACTGCGCATAGTCGAGAGCGGCGATCAAGCCGTAGTATTCGGCGACGTTGTTGGTGGTCCTGCCGATATATTTCTTCAGGCGCGCGACAATCTCGCCGCGCGGATCGCGGATCACCACGCCGTAGGAAGCCGGCCCGGGATTGCCGCGCGAACCTCCATCAATGTTGGCTCGCCAGGCGGCAGGTTTTGCTTCCGTTGCAGGATCACCGAAAAGTCCTGCCCCTCGATGAGGTAATGTGGGCTTCATTGGGAAAGTCGCATCACGAGGCTGAAGCTGCGTTTGGATTTGGAATCGCCACGGGAGCAGATTCGGCGGCGTAGAGAATACGGCCGCAATTCTCGCAGGTGTGCAGGTCATAGTCCCGAGGCTGGTAGACCTGCTGATAGAGATGCGGAAGCAAGCGCATGCCGCACCCGCGGCACTGTTCGTTGACGGCCTCAGCCAGCGCGACGCCGTGATGACGCTTGGCGGCGCGCGTATACAGAGTCAGGATTTCTTCGGGAATTTCCGCCGCCAGCGTGTCGCGGACGGGAATATCCGCCAGCATCTTGCGGTTGGATTCCCGGGCATGATTTTCGATGGCCTTGCGCTCGGCGGCCAGCGATTGTTCTGCTTCTTTCAGCGCCGCTTCCGCCGCTTTTAGCTTTTTCTCCTCTTCTTCCGCGGCCATCATCTGCTCAAGCTGCGCGTCTTCGGCTTTGCCAGCTTCCGCGTCGGCATTGGCGATTTCATGCTGCAGCGCTTTGTAGGCTTCGTTGGTCTTTACCGCGGAACTTTGCGAGCGGAATTTCTTGCCGCGTTCGCGCCACTCGGCAACTTCAAATTCGGCTTTCTTGCGCGCGGCCACCACTTGCGCGTGCGCCTCTTTAGCCCTAGTGACGGCACCGCGCGCGCCGGTCAGCTTCTGGTCCAGTTCTCGGATGCGTTTGGGCGCAGCGTCCAGTTCGGCGCGGAACACTGCGATTTCCTGATCGGTCTTCTGGAGCTGCAAAAGTTGCGGAATCGCGGGATGCACGAGGAAAGTTTAGCACAGCGGGTTTGACGGCTAGGGAAGCTTGGAGCGCGAACCGGGTCTATACCTTGACTATCTACAATTGATACTGTAGATAGTCATAGTATGGGAAAACCAAGCGATCTGGTTCAAGGAACACTGGACCTTTTGATTCTTAAGACGATTTCGCTCGAACCGAAGCACGGCTGGGCAATTGCCAAACGCATTCAACAGATTTCGCGCGAGGTGCTGCAGGTACAGCAGGGATCGCTGTATCCAGCTCTGCACAGGCTGGAGCAGCGCGGCTGGATCAAGGCGAAATGGAAAGAATCGGAGACGGGGAGGCAGGCGAAATTCTATGGGCTGACGGCAGCGGGGCGCGCGCAGCTGGAGAAGGAAGCTGAGAATTGGAACCGTTTGTCCGCAGCGATCAACCTGGTGGTGGAGACATCGTAGGAGCGAATGGTGATGGGGTGGACATGGCGAATGCGCATGAGCGTGTGGGCCCTGGACAAGGGTCTTCCTGTCTATGACACAACAACGCTCGCAGCTAGGGTGTCGGAGTCGGTCGCGCAGCGCCGGTTCACAACACTCTTGATGGACGCCTTTGCGCTGATTGCTTTGTTTCTGGAGGGGATAGGGCTGCTTGGAGTTGTGCCGTACCTGGTGGCCGAGAGAAGCCGCGAGGTCGGCCTGCGGATTGCCCTTGGAGCGGGCCGCGGCCAGATTCTACGAATGATCCTAAAGCGCGGTGCGGGACTGGGCGCTGCAGGCTGCGTCATAGGGCTTGGACTATTTGTCCCCATCTCTACTTTATCGCGTTCCGACCTTTATGAAGTGCACGCGCTCGACGCGGCCACCCTGTGCGCGGCATCGGCGATATTGCTTGGAATCGCGCGGTTGGCGGCATATTGGCCGGCGCGGCGGGCCATGCGAACCGCTCCGATCTAGGCTTTGCGATACGACGAGCGGGCAAGGAACGGGAGGTTCGATTTATGGTGTGGGCGCGGCGAATGTGGATGAGGTTGCAGGGGCTGTTTCGAGGGCGCGAAAACCGCCGGCGGTTAGACGATGAGGTCGAATTTCATCTGGAGCAACAGATCAGGGAGAACCTCGCAGCAGAGATGACCAAGGAAGAAGCGCGCCGCAGAGCGTTGCGGGCGTTCGGCAATCCTACACTGGTCAAAGAGGAAGCGCAGGACACCTGGGGTTGGATTCGCGTGGAGCAGATCGCCCGCGACTTGCGGAATGGAGCGCGGTCACTTTGGCGGACGCCACGGTTTGCTTTAGGAGCGATCTTCGTGATGGCGCTGGGCATTGGGGCGACGACGGCGCTGTTCACGGTGGTGCGTACAGTGAT